>Ga0105238_10006052_pt1 | contig 11999 bp, 6 predicted proteins | sample KBSC34metaG_FD_81526 | JGI IMG/M metagenome (GOLD analysis project Ga0105238, IMG submission 81526) | Corn rhizosphere microbial communities from Kellogg Biological Station, Michigan, USA - KBS C3-4 metaG | ecosystem: Host-associated > Plants > Roots > Rhizosphere > Soil | place: Michigan, USA... | reverse complement strand
CGGACTCGCGCTCATTCCGGCGGTCTTCGTGCTGGCTGTTTATGTTTTGGTTTCCAGGGAGCCCGTCGTGCAGGTGGGTCCTAAAAAGATCGGCGATTACTTCCGCCTGTTCCGCGACAAGGATGTGCACTGGTTCTGCTTTTTTTATACGGTCAGCTTTGGCGGCTTTGTCGGGCTGGCCTATTCGCTCGGGATGTATTTCAAGGACCGCTTCGGCCTGGCGCCACAGCAGGCCGGCGATCTTGTTGCGCTGTGCACCGGCGTTGGCGCTTTGTGCCGTCCGGTGGGCGGCGGCACGGCGGACCGGGTGGGCGGCATCCGTGCGCTGTATTTCTTTTACGCGATCGCTTGCGGCGCTTTGGTGCTCGGCGGACTTGTCGGTGCGCTCTGGCTGAATGTTGCGGCGTTCGTGCTGGCATGTGGCGCGTTCGGCATGGCCAACGGATCGGTGTTCCAGTTGCTGCCGCAACGTTTCGGCAAGGAGATCGGCCTGATGACCGGCATGGTCGGCTGCGGTGGCGGTATCGGCGGGTTTTTGCTGGCCAACATGATGGGCCAGTCGCGCCAGCATACCGGCAGTTATCTCACCGGGTTGCTGGTGTTTGCCGGCCTCTGTCTTTTCGCGCTCGCCGGCCTCGGCCTGGTCAAACGCCGTTGGCGCACGACTTGGGGCGCTCTCTCACAGGCCAGGATTTGAACTTGTTTCCGGACAGGGAATATGAAGGCCGCAAAGCCGGAAATCTTTGCGGCCTTTGCGCCATGGATACGGGCAGTTTGAAATTTTCTATTTCTCACCAGTGCGTATAGTCCTCATCAACGAATGAAAACCACCTGCACCGCCCACAATCTCGCTGCCGGCTTGAAGGCGGGTTCGCAGGATGCCTGCGCTGCTGAAACGTGGCGCGACGCGGTGGTTGCTGTCGCCGCCGATGGCGTGGGTGGCGCGGAGTGCGGACAAGAGGCGGCGGAACGCGTGGTGGAATTCATCGTCAGCAACTTCAAGTCACGGCCGAAATCTTGGAGCACGGCCCGCGCACTGGAGGAATTCACACAACTGGTCAATCGCACACTGCATCAGGAATCCATGGCGCGCTGCGGCCGGGCGGAACTGCTGACCACCGTCGCCGCCGTGGTTCTGGAAGGCGACCATCTCTGCGGGCTGAACGCCGGTGATTCGCGCGTTTATCTCTGGCGCGCCGGGAAGTTGAAGCAACTCACGCAGGACCACGTCGAGGACGCGGCCGGCCTTCGCCATGTGCTGCGGCAGGTTGTCGGCCTGGCGGCGGACATCCTGCCGCACAAGTTTTCCGCGAGCATTCTGCCGGGCGACAAGGTCGTTTTGTGTACGGACGGCTTGTGGAGCGTGTTGCCGGAGGAAAAACTGGCTGCTTTGCTGGGCGAAAATGCCAGTGCGCGGACGCTGGTGGCCGCCGCGCGGGAACTGGCAACCGATGAAACACTCGATGACACCACCGCCGTGGTGATCGAAGTCATCGAGGCCGATGCGAACCGCAACGCCAGCCTTGAAGTTCCCGGCCCGTTGCAGGCTGGACAGGTGTATGACGGGTGCAAACTGGTCCGTCCGCTGAACCCGACGGAGCGCGCATGGATCGCACGTCGCGATGACCGGGAAATCGTGGTGAAATTCGCGCCCGAACGTGCGCGCGATGACGAGGCCGTCCACAACCAGTTTGCGCGGGAAATCTGGAGCGTCACACGGTTCGAGGCGGATTTTTTCATCCATGCCTTCGTGCCGCCGGATAACCGTACTTTCTGCTACTGCATGGAGTATTTGCAGGCTCCGACGCTCGCCGGGGTGTTGAAGCAAGGTCGCCTCTCCGTGTCCGAGGCTGTTGTGCTCGCCAATTTTCTGCTGGATGCCTGCCAGTTTTTTGCCGGGCATGACCTGGTTCACGGCGACATCAAGCCGGAAAACATTCTCGTCCTGCGCGACGGTGGAAACATCCGGTTCAAGTTGATCGATTTCGGCAGCGTCACGGAATTTTTCTCCATCACTTCGCGCGCCGGAACGCCCAGTTTCATTGCGCCGGAACGCTTTCACGGGGCGCCGATCTCCGAACGCACGGAGATCTTTTCCGTGGGCGTCACGTTGTTCCTGGCGCTTTCGGGAAAATACCCCTACGGCGAAATCGAGCCGTTCCAGACACCGGTTTTCCGCACGCCGCTGCGGTTGACCCGGCTGGACGCGAATATCCCGCCCTGGCTGGAATCGGTCGCGCTGCACGCCGTAGCTGTCGCGCCCGAAGAGCGTTACGAGACGTATTCCGAGATGAAGTTCGACCTGCAAAACCCGGAAAAGGTCCGGCCATGGTTCGGCAAGGACACTCCGTTGATCGAACGCAACCCGCTGCTGTTTTACAAGACGGGCTTCTTCATCCTGCTCATCGTTTCACTGATCCTGCTTTGTAAACTGATCGGCCATAGGTGATGTGGCTGCCGTTTTTTGGTGCTGAATAAAAGCCAATTTGAAAAGAAACAGACAGTGTGTATTTTGCGGCCGCCCACCGATTGAGGCGGCCATCGGCCGGGCACGCAGGGGGAAAACTTCGACGCAAGCGTGAGTATCAGGGAATTCATTAAGGAATCCTTAAATATGAATCATATTCATCGTTTGGATTAAAACTATGAGCGAAATCTTTGTTCCGAAACCCTTCGCTGGCATGAAGTTCGCATCAGTCCCGCCAGTGATTGAAACATTGAAATGAATCAGAACGCCACGACTTTCATTCCGGATACGGCGCCGTTCGATGCCAGCCAGCGTCTCTGGCTCAACGGCTACATGGCTGGCTTGCTCGCCGGCAAGCATTTCCCGCCGTCCATCGCCAATGGCGCGGCCAATGGTGTGGTCAAACCGACCGTGCCGCTGGTCATCCTGTTCGGCAGCCAGACCGGCACGGCGGAAAAACTGGCCAAGCAACTGGCGAAAGATTCCAAATCACGCGGCTGCAACGCCCGCACCCTGGAAGCCAATGCCCACACTGGCATCGACTGGAGCAAGGAGACCAACCTGCTCGTCGTCACCAGCACCTACGGTGATGGCGACATGCCGGACAACGCGCAGGGTTTCTGGGACTGGCTCCAGACGGACGCCGCCAAGGCGATTGCGCACGTCAATTTCTCGGTCCTCGCCCTCGGCGATACCAACTACGAGCAATTTTGTGCCGCCGGGAAAAAAATCGACGGCCGGCTCGAGGCCCTCGGTGCCAAGCGGATTCACCCGTTGGAAGTGTGCGACCTGGACTACGAGGCAAAAGCCAAGGCGTGGGGCGATGGTGCGTTGACTGTTCTTGCTGCTGCCGGCCAGCCCGCTGGAGCGGTAGCGCCCGTTCAGGACGCAGCACTTACGCCGGCGGAATTCTCCAAAACAAATCCTTTCCCCGCCCGGCTCATCACCAACCTCAAGCTCAGCGGTGAAGGTTCGCAAAAAGAAACGCGCCACTTTGAGATTTCCCTCGAAGGTTCCGGCCTGAACTACGAGGCGGGCGATGCCCTCGGGGTCTGGCCGAAAAATTGCCCGGACCTCGTCGCGGAAATTCTCACCGCGCTCAGTTGCGATGGGGAGGAGTCCGTTGCCACTTCCAAGGGCGAAATGCCGTTACGCCAGGCGCTCACCAGTTTTTATGACATCAGCCGCCCTTCGGCGGAGCTGCAGAAATTCTTTGGCGAACGCAATCCTGCCGTCGCCGCGCTGCTGGCACCGGAGCGCAAGGAGGATTTGAAGAAGTGGCTTTGGGGCCGCGGGGTCATTGATTTTCTGGTCGAAAATCCGGCTGTGAAGATGTCCCCGAAGGAATTCACCGCGTTGCTCAAGCCGATCGCGCCGCGTCTTTATTCCATCTCCTCCAGCCCGAAGGCGCATGCCGGCCAGGTGCATCTCACCATCAACGTGGTGCGTTATGAAAGTTCTGGCCGCGGGCGCAAGGGCGTGGCCTCAACGTTCCTGGCCGACCGCGTCAATGGAGAGGCTTCCGTACCCGTTTTCATCCAGACCTCGCATGGTTTCCGCCCGCCGGCGGATGGCGACCGGCCGGTCATCATGGTCGGACCCGGCACGGGTGTCGCACCGTTCCGCGGCTTTTTGCATGAACGGCTTGCCACCGGTGCGAAGGGGAAGAACTGGTTGTTTTTTGGCGAGCAACGCGCCGCCACGGATTTTTACTACCGCGAAGAGCTGGAAAAAATGCTGGCCACCGGCCATCTCACCAAACTTTCAACCGCCTTTTCACGCGACCAGGCGGAAAAAATCTATGTCCAGACCCGGATGTTGGAAAATGCCGCCGAACTGTGGGCGTGGCTGGAAGCGGGCGCACATTTCTACGTCTGCGGTGACGCGAGCCGCATGGCCAAAGATGTGGACGACGCCTTGCACAAGATCATCGAGATCGCCGGCGGTAGGAGCGCGGATGATGCGAAGGCATACGTGGCAAAATTGAAGGCCGACAAACGCTACCAGCGCGACGTGTATTGAGATGAGCAACACCCTTCAGATTCCCGTCCAGCACATCAACGGCGATCCGCTCAACGACGAGCAGCGGAAATTCCTTGAAGGCTATTTCGCTGGTCTCGCTGCGCATGGTGTCACCTTTGGCGACGTCGAGCCGGTGCCAGCGGCTGAAAAACAATCTTCGCTCGATGATTTGATTTTTGAGGAGCGCGTGAAGCGCGAGTTGCACCCGCTTGATGCGTACGATCAGATCGTCGAAAATGCGGTCAACAACAAGACGCCGGACAAGGAGGAGATTTTCCGCTTCAAATGGAACGGGCTCTTTTTCCTCTCGCCGAACAAGGAGGCGTTCATGTCACGCCTGCGGATTCCCGGCGGCGTGTTGAAGACTTTCCAGTTGCGGGAGCTCGCGAACATCGCGAAGGAGCTTACCAGTGGCTATGTCCAGATCACCACGCGGGCGAATCTCCAAATGCGGCTCATCCAGCCGAAGCATTGCCCGGAGTTTTTACGCCGCATCCAGTCGGTCGGCTTGCACACGCGTGGCTCGGGCGCGGATAACATCCGCAATATCACGGCCAATCCCACGGCTGGCATCGACCCGCATGAGTTGATCGATGTGATGCCGTTCTGCCAGCAGCTCGCGCAGATCATCATCAATGACCGGTCTTTTTACGACCTGCCGCGCAAGTTCAACATCGCCTATGATGGCGGCGGCCTGATCGGCACGGTCGAGGACACCAATGACATCGGCGCCAAGGCGGTGAAGGTCGGCGACGAAATTTTCTTCCGCATCGCGCTCGGCGGCGCGACCGGGCACAAGGCCTTTGCGCGCGACCTCGGCGTGTTGGTGAAACCGGCGGAATTGAACAAGGTCATCGTTGCGGCCGTCCGCGTCTATATCGCGAACGGAAACCGTGGCGACCGCAAGAAGGCGCGGCTGAAGCATCTCCTCGAAACGTGGTCACTGGAAAAATATCTCGACGAGACGGAGAAAGCGCTCGGTTACAAATTGCAACGCGCCTCCGCCGGCCTGCAGGTCGAATACGGAGAGACGAAGTTTCCGCACACGCACCTGGGGGTATATCCGCAGAAGCAGACGGGCTTGAACTACGTCGGCGTGGCGATGTCCGTCGGGCAGATTACGCCCAAGCAGATGATCCGTATCGCGGAGATTGCCGATCTCTACGGCTCCGGCGAAATCCGGCTGACCGTCTGGCAGAATTTCATCATCCCCAATGTGCCGGATGCCTATGTCGAGACCGTGAAGAAGGCGTTGCGCAAAGGCGGGTTCGATACGCAGCAAAGCCTGTTGCGCGGCGGCATCATCGCCTGCACGGGGAATTCCTATTGCAAATTTGCCCAGTCGAACACCAAGGGCGCGGCGCTCGCGCTGGGTGAATATCTCGACAGGAAGATCACGCTCGATGCGCCCATCAACATCCATCTCACCGGCTGCCCGAATTCCTGCGCCCAGCATTATATGGGCGACATCGGCCTGCTGGGCACCAAGGTGCGTGGCGAGGATGGTTACCACGTATTCATTGGCGGTGGCTTCGGCGCGAACCAGGCGGTCGGACGCCAGCTTTTTGCCGGTGTGACCGCGACTTCGCTGAATGAAACGCTGGAACTGTTGTTGAAGAATTATCAGAAGCACCGGCAGCCGGGCGAGTCGTTCCGTCTGTTCACCGGCCGGCACGAGTTGGGCAAACTGCAGGAGCTCCTCGGCGAAAGCTGACCGTTCATGACCAGGGCCGCAAAAAAAATCCGCACCGTCTGTCCTTACTGCGGCGTTGGCTGCGGATTGGTCTTGCACGTCGAAGACGGCCGTGTTTCAAAAGTCAGCGGCGACAAGGTACACCCGGCAAACTTCGGCCGGATTTGCACCAAAGGTTTGACGTGCGCTGAGCCGCTCACCGCACCCGACCGGCTTGCCTTTGCCCACGTACGCTCTGAACGGGAGAGCACACCGCAAAAAATTTCCCTCGCTGCCGCGCTTCAGGAAACCGCATCCCGCCTGAAAAAAATAATTTCCGAACACGGCCCGGACGCCGTCGCGTTTTACGTTTCTGGCCAGTTATCCACGGAGTCGCAGTATCTGGCTAACAAGCTGTGCAAAGGTTTTCTTGGCACGAACAACATCGACTCAAACTCGCGGCTGTGCATGGCGAGTGCGGCAAGCGGTTACAAGCTTTCGCTGGGCGCAGACGCGCCGCCGGGATCATACCAGGATATTGACCGGCTCGACTGCGCGCTGGTTATCGGCTCGAACATGGCGGAATGTCACCCGATTCTTTTCCTCCGTTTGCTGGACCGGAAAAAGGCGGGCGCCAAGGTCATCGTGGTGGATCCGCGCTGCACGCCGACGGCGGAAAAGGCAGATCTGTTTCTCCAGATCAAACCGGGCACCGACCTCGCGTTGCTGAATGGCCTGTTGCATCTGCTTGAAAAGGGCGGACATGTTGACCGGAATTTTATTTCGCAGCACACGGAAGGCTGGGGGGAATTGCAGTTGATGTTGAAGGACTATCCGCCGGCCCACGTAGCGGAGATCACCGGCCTGTCCGAGGCGGACATCCGCACGGCGGCCCGGTGGATCGGTGAATCGCAGGAGTTCACAACCTTTTGGACGATGGGGCTGAACCAGAGTACCCATGGCACTTGGCACACCAATGCCATCTGCAATCTCCACCTCGCCACCGGGAAGATTTGCCGCCCCGGCAGCGGGCCGTTCTCATTGACCGGCCAGCCGAATGCGATGGGCGGGCGCGAAGTCGGCTACCTGAGCCACGGCCTGCCCGGCCAGCGCGCCGTGACCAACGCGAAAGACCGGACCGCGATGGAAAAAATCTGGGGCCTGCCACCGGGAACCATTGCTGCGCAACCCGGGCTCGATGCGGTCGCGTTGTTCAAAAAAATGGCGGCGGGCGAAGTGAAGGCCATCTGGATCATTGGCACCAATCCTGTCGCTTCCATGCCGAACCGTGCGCATGTGATCGCCGGCTTGCAGCGCGCGGAATTGGTGATCGTACAGGATGCCTATCATCCCACCGAGACCTCGCGTTATGGCGATATCCTGCTGCCCGGCGCGCTTTGGGCCGAGGCCGAGGGCACGATGGTGAATTCCGAGCGCAACGTCACCTTGATGCCGCAGGCTGTCCCGCCGCCCGGTGAAGCGCAGCCCGACTGGCAGATCATCGCGCGCGTCGCGCAACTGCTCGGCTTCGAAAAGGCGTTTGATTACAAGAACGCCGGCGAGGTGTTCGATGAAATCCGGAGCACCTGGAATTCACAGACCGGCTACGACCTGCGCGGGATGGATTATGCAAAATTGTCCGAACGGTCGCGCCAATGGCCCTGCGCGCCCGATGAGGCGGACGGCAAGCCGATCCGCTACCTGGCTCAAAGGGCGGGAAAAGAGAGCATCCATTTTGCCACGGCTTCTGGCCGCGCGAATTTTTTTGCGCGTCCATTTCTGCCCCCGGCGGAGATGCCGGATGCGGAATTTCCCTTCGCGTTGACCAACGGCCGTGTGGCGCATCAATGGCATACGCTCACCAAAACCGGCAAGGTTCCCACGCTCAACAAGCTTAATCCCGGCGCCTTCGTGGAAATCCACCCGGAAGATGCCGGGCGGCTCAAGGTTGCGGACGGTGCCCTCGTCAGGGTCGGTTCCCGTCGCGGATTTGCGGTGTATCCCGCGCAGATCACCAGCCGGGTGCGGCCCGGCGACTGTTTCGCCCCGATCCACTGGAACGACCAGTTTGGTGAAAATCTGTGCGTCAATGCGGCGACCAATGACGCCTGCGATGCTGTTTCGTTGCAACCGGAATTCAAATTTTCGGCGGTCGCATTGATGAAAGTGGAAGTGGGCGGACTGGAAGACTTTACGCCGGAGCAGAAACAATTTCTTAGCGGGCTGATGGTCGGGATGTCGCACCACTACCAGGCCAACGGCCACGGCGCGCCGGTGCTGCCGGCCTCGGCACCGTTCAGCGCCAGCCAGCGCAAACATATCAATGATCTGTTCTCCAAACTGGGCGGTGCTCATTCTAAAATTGAAAAACGGTCATGACCTGCCATGTTGGGAACGTGAAAGTTCGCCACCTTTACATTTCGCCCGGCCATAATTTTTATGGCCATAATGGCCAGCCTCCTGGCGGCAATCCGACGCTCGAAGTGCCGGAGATCGAGTGTGTGGCCGGGCGCGGCATCAAGGGCGACCGTTTCTTTGACTACAAGGAAAACTACAAAGGCCAGGCCACTTTTTTCTCGCAGGAAGTTTTTAACGCCCTGTCGGCGGAATTGAAGCTGTCCGGCAATTCGCCCGGGGCATCACGGCGCAACATCGTGACCGAGGGGGTGGATTTGAATTCGCTCATCGGCCGGGAATTCGAGATTCAGGGGGTGAAGTTTCGCGGTGTGTCGGAATGTTCGCCCTGCCATTGGATGGATACCGCGTTTGCGCCCGGCGCAAAAAATTTTCTGGCCAACCGGGGCGGCCTGCGCGTACAGATTCTGACGGATGGTCTGCTGCGTGTGGATGCATGAATTTCAGCGCCGTCATACTGGCTGGCGGCAAATCGTCGCGGATGGGCTGCGACAAGGCGTTTGTGGAACTGGATGGGCAGACCTTGATCGCAAGACAGATCCAGCTTGTCCGCGACGTTGGCGCGACCGAGGTTTTTATCTCCGGGCGTACCGGGGTTGATTATTCCAGATACGGCGGTCGTGTGCTGGAAGACAGGTTTCAAGGTGCCGGTCCGCTGGCTGGCATCCAAAGCGCCCTGGAAGCGGTGACCTCATCATTGCTCCTGGTGCTGGCGGTGGACTTGCCATGCATGAGCGCGGATTTTTTAAGGAAGCTGGCCGGGAATTGCGTGGAGAATGCCGGTGCCGTGCCGCGGGTGAATGGCAATGTTGAGCCGCTGGCGGCATTTTATCCCAAGGCCGTGCTGCCGCTTGCCACATTCCTGCTCGGCCAGAATTCCTTTGCGGTGAGAAATTTCACCCAACTCTGTGAACAGGCCGGGTTCATCACGTTGACCGATTTGCCGGAATCCGCCGCCAGCCTGTTCCTGAATTGTAATTCGCCAGATGAACTGGAATCTGTCCGCCGCCATCAGGCGCGCTGAACTTTTCCCAAGCTACGCGCCAGCAGGCCTAACCCTGCGAGTGACAGCGCGATGACGGTGAGCATGCCAAGCCGGAAATTCCAAGAAACCACGCTCACAGTACGCGTTTGCAAGCCGATGTTTAGATCCGCCCAACTATCCACCACCACGGCGCGCTTGAAGGTCAATAGCCGGCCTTGCTCGGGAACATTGGCGCGGATGACGGCGGGGTTGGCCACCGCCGCGTCCTGCTGCTGGATGAGCCGTCCCGCCAGCTTCATCAGTGCGGCATTTTCATCGGCACTGTTGTTATCGATGATCTGCTTGGCATCCTGTTGCGTGTAGTTGGCACCGTCCTTGTCGCGCAATTCGAGCAGTTTTCCATTCGCAGCGCCGCCGCCTGCACCACCTACGGTGGCCTGGCGCACATTCAAGCCGACGAGTGCCTGTTGCAATTTCAGATTGTTAAGTTGCACGCGGGCATCCTCATTGAACGCCGCGTCGTTGCGCGACAACCCGTATGCAGACTCAAAGGCGCGCCGCGCCTGCTGCGGATCGCCGTTCTGCAGCGCCGTGTTGCCAAAGGCCAGCATCTGCTCGGCCTTTTTTGTTTTTGAGTGCTGCATGTTCCACTCGTTTTGCAGATAGCCTTGCACATCCAGCGCGCTGGTGCCCGCCACGATCTCCTGTTGTTGCAGTTGCAATGCGCCGTTCCATTTTTTCAACTGCCACTTGTCGTTCAAGAACACGCGCCAGGTCAAGTTTTCCAGTGGCAGGTCGAACTTCGGCGCGAACAGGGCCAGGTCCAGTGCGCTGCCGGACGCCTTGCCCACCTCGCTGCTGAAAAATATCTCCACCGGCACGGGCTGGTCGCCGCGCGACTGCTGTTCCAGCGGAATCAATATCTCCTCGCCCTCGCGCCAGGGCCACACGCCGTTTTGATTCACAAAGGCGAACCAGAAATTCGCGCCCTTCGGCAGCGTGAAATGGAGCAGCCGCTTGTCACCGGGCAGGATGTTCAGCCGCGCCTGCGTGAGCATCACGCCGGCATCGGAGATGACCGAGGTGAACGTGATCTCATTCACGCGCGCGGGTAAAAGCTTGGTGGCATCGTGGCGCTCCAGTTTCAGAGGAAGTTGGAAATCCGGTTCCACCAGCCTGTAGGCGAAATTTGCCGAGGCAGCGGAGAGATCCTTCATCAGCGCGTGCGGAATCCCCTGCCATTCGGTCGGCTGAAGCGCTGCGGGTAGATTATCCACGCGCACCTGCAACCGGCCGGCGGATTGGACCGTTGCAAAGCCGCGCTGCAGATTCACATCAGCCGCCAGCACGCCGCGAACGACCGCCTCGCCCGCTTGTCCGGCGACTGGCACCTGGTAATTGACCTGCAACAAATACTGGCCGATGACGCGCCGGTGCAATTTGATTTCCCAGGTCTGCAGACCGTTGGTTGCTGTGCCGTCCATCGCGAGAAAATCCGCCAGTTGGTCGCCCTTGAACGTCACGCCCTCCGCATTTGCCGGAATCATGACGTGGAATGCCTTCAGCCCGGTGTTCTCGATCTGATACTGCAAGTTCGCCGCCACTTTCACCTGTGCCTCGTTGATGGTGGCGTGCTGCAGGCTGGTCACTTGAATCCACGGATCCACCTGTTCGATATCGAGCGCCAGCTTCCACGGCGTCTCTAGGATGCGGAACGCCAGCACGCCTTTCTGCCGGACGCCGGATTTCTGCGGGTCAAGCTGCGTCACGCCGTCGCGCGTGGCGACCTGCAGCCTCATGCCCTGTTCCGGCACCACGAGCAACGTCCCACGCTGCTTGCCAGCCTCGCGGAAAAGGATTTTCGGGGCGTCCCACGCCGCCGCTGTCTTCACGCCCGGGCCGGAAAGGTTGATGATGAACTGCTGCTGGCCATCGGTCTTGCCGGCCAGGTTCAGCGTGATGATCCGGCCCGCGTCCGACTTCAATTCCGTCCAGTGGCTCAACGCCGCGCCACTGATAGATTCTACATCAAAGCCTGCCGGCATCACGAAGCTCAGCTTGAATATGCCCGCGCGCGTGATGTTCACGGCCGCCGTTGTCGCCAGCACCGTGCGGTCTTCGCCGAGGGACAGCGTGTCCTGCGTTTCCACACGTACGTCCGGCTCGACCGGCGAGGCCTTGAGCAATGCTATCGCCTGCGTGTCGGAGTAACGAAAGGCGCGGCGCACCGTCAGCCCGGGAAACTGCGCCGCCAATGGTTGCGCGATGACGCCGGGGAAATCCTCCAGGTTGATCGCGGAAAATTTATCCGCGCCCACGTCGTCCAACTGGACCTCATTACCGGTGGCGACGCCGAGCAGGCCGATCTGGTTCGCCGCACCCTCGACCGAAACCAACCCCACCTGCTGTGCAAAGGGTAGTGTTCCGGTCGCCACCTG
>Ga0105238_10006051_pt1 | contig 12000 bp, 10 predicted proteins | sample KBSC34metaG_FD_81526 | JGI IMG/M metagenome (GOLD analysis project Ga0105238, IMG submission 81526) | Corn rhizosphere microbial communities from Kellogg Biological Station, Michigan, USA - KBS C3-4 metaG | ecosystem: Host-associated > Plants > Roots > Rhizosphere > Soil | place: Michigan, USA... | reverse complement strand
TCGATGAGCTGCAGACCAAGATGGAAGAAGAAAAGCAGCGGACAGATAAGGAGCTTGCGCGATGAGACAACGAATAGACCAGCGTAACGGTATTCTGTTCGCCATGCCCTGGCTGATCGGCCTTTCGATATTTGTCGTGTATCCCGTGCTGGCATCGCTCTACGACAGCTTTTGCAGCTACGACGCCATACGCGCGCCTTCCTGGGTGGGTATTGAAAACTACAGGCGGCTCTTCACCGAGGACGATCTCTTCTGGAAGTCACTGGGCAACACGCTTTACATGGCCGTATTCGGCCTCCCTATCGGTCTTGCGGCATCACTCGGGGTCGCTCTGATGCTCAATCAGAAGGTCCGGGGGATGTCGTTCTATCGGGTGCTGTACTTCCTGCCCTCCATTACACCGGTAGTGGCGACATCGATTCTATGGCTCTGGCTGCTCAACCCGCAAATCGGCCTGGTCAATGTGGGACTGCGCGCAATTGGAGTGGAAACACCGCCGGCATGGTTGACCGATCCAGTATGGGCAAAGCCATCTCTGATTTTAATGGGGCTCTGGGGCGCAGGCGGTGGGATGGTGATCTATCTGGCCGCGCTGCAGGATGTGCCCGTCGAACTTCTGGAAGCGGCAGAACTTGACGGCGCCAATGCCTTACAGCGGTTCCGGCATGTCACGCTGCCTGCGCTCTCTCCCGTGATCCTGTTCAACCTCATTATGGGCTTGATCGCGTCCTTCCAGTACTTCACCCAGGCTTATGTAATGACGAACGGCGGACCGCAGGATTCGACCACGTTTTACGCCCTTCACCTCTTTAACGAGGCATTTCTCGACTTCCATATGGGCTATGCATCGGCCATGGCCTGGGTGCTGTTTGTCGTAACGCTCGTCTGCGCATTGTTGATATTCCGAAGCTCGGCCCGATGGGTCTACTATTCCGGGGAGGCCCGTTAACATGTCAATCGCCAGTGAACTCCGTGCCGCGTCCGAATCGAAAGGACGCAGACGATGGGCGTCTTCCGTAACCGTCCGTCCACTCGTCGCACATATTGGTCTCATTGCAGTCGGTTTGCTCTTCGCTCTGCCTTTCGTGTGGCTTGTCGCAACGGCGCTCAAGCCGGATGCGCAGATCTTTCAGATTCCGCCGGTATGGATACCGCATCCGGCTCACTGGGAGAACTTTATCAAGGCGGTCAATTACATTCCATTCGGACAGTACACCTGGAACACGCTGCGAATATGCCTGTTGACGTCGATTGGAACGGTTGTCTCCTGCACCCTTGTGGCATACAGCCTGGCGAAGATTTCCTGGCGCGGACGCAACCTCGTATTCTATTCGCTGTTTGTGACAATGCTGCTGCCGAGCCAGGTAACGATGATTCAGACATTCGCCATTTTCAAGTGGATGGGCTGGATCGGAACGATCCTTCCGCTTACGGTGCCCGCATTCTTTGGGAACGCGTTCTACATCTTCTTGCTCAGGCAGTTCTTTCTCACGATCCCGAATGAGCTATCCGACGCAGCGCGTATCGACGGCTGTTCCGAGTTCCAGATCTTCTGGAAGATCATGCTGCCGCTCGTGAAACCGGCCATAACGACGGTTGCCCTCTTCACATTCATCGGCTCATGGAATGACTTCCTCGGTCCCCTGCTCTACCTTAATGACGAACGCACTTACACGCTGTCACTCGGCCTTGAACGCTTCATCAGCCAGCATGGCGCAGAATGGTCGATGCTCATGGCGGCATCGACAATCATGACGCTGCCGATCATCGTGCTGTTCTTCTTCGCGCAGAAGACATTCATCCAGGGCGTAACGCTCACGGGCATTAAGGGGTAAGGAAACATTCGGAGAAGAGGCCCCCTGCCTCGCTTAGGCTCGACTCCCCCAATACAGAATTAGGAGCCCCCCTGCCCCCCAATCCTGGGGGAAGAGTTGGCGATCTCAAACAACCAGTAATGCCAAGTTCATCGCTGGCAACCGATGGAGGTACTGGTTCTTCTTCTCGATTGACTAGCGAAGAAGCCGGCACATTCGTTTGACAACAACCGTTGTATCTTCCCCCAGGATTGGGGGCAGGGGGGCTCCTAATTCTGTATTGGGGAGCCAGCAGCATATCGTTTGGTCAATAACAACTATGTCACACAACGAACTCGATCACTATGGATCGCTTTACTTTGATGAGCTTACAAACAACATTGTGCCTTTCTGGGAACGGCACTGTCCGGACCGGGAGTATGGCGGTTATTTTAACTGTTTAGATCGCGACGGCTCCGTTTACGACACAGAGAAATTTATGTGGATGCAATGGCGTATCGTCTGGATGTTCTGTGAACTCTACACAAAGGTTGAACCAAGGACGGAGTGGCTGCGGATTGCGGAGCAAGGATATAACTTCCTCACAAAGCACGGGCGAGATGCACAGGGCCGGTACTATTTCTCCCTGGCCCGCGACGGCAGCCCTACAATGGCTCCCTACTCCGTGTTCTCCGAGTGCTTTGCCGTGATGGGAGCAGCAGCTTACTATCGGGTGACCGGAAATGAGGGCGCAAAGCGTGAGGCGCTCAGAGCATTCGATTCCTATCTCAACCGCGAAGCGCGCCCCAAAGGCGAATGGACGAAGGAACTGCCCGGCCGCAGCCCCACAAAAAGCCTGGGGTTCTATATGATGAAGGCCAACCTGTTTGCCGTGCTTGACGAATGCCTCGGCGAAACTTCGTTTCGCGGCGAAATGAAGAGAACCTACACGACGGTTCTCGATCAGTTCTGGAACCCTGAACTTGGCATCATGTTCGAGAACGTGGGAATAGACGGAGCTTTCGATTTGGATACGATGTCAGGACGTCACCTTAATCCCGGCCATGCCGTCGAGGCGATGTGGTTTATCATGAACTCGGCGTCGAAGCTGGGCGACGATGATGCGGTTCGGCGGGCGGCAAATGTCGTCCTTGCGGAGCTAAAGTTTGGCTGGGACGAGGAGTTCGGTGGGATCTACTACTTTATGGATGCCCTTGGAAAGCCTCACTTGGAGCTGCAGTGGAATATGAAACTCTGGTGGGTGCACAACGAGGCGCTTATTGCCTGCGCCATGGCGTACAAGCTCACCGGAAACCAGGAGTTCGCGCGATGGTTCGAGCGCATCCATGACTGGACCTGGGCGCGCTATCCGGACAGAGAGATGGGCGAATGGTACGGCTATCTGGACCGCCGCGGCGAAGTCACCCATCGCCTCAAGGGAGGCAAGTGGAAATGCTTCTTCCACCTGCCGCGCATGCTGCTTGTGTGCAGTGAACTGTTGTCGAAGTAGCCGTATCCACAAATCAGCGCAACATTGACTGGCGTTAAGGTAATTGCGATCAAATGGCATAATGACTTTAGGGGTAAGCAAGTGAATTCGAGGAGACGGCGGCTGCAAACTGCCATCGTGCCTTATGCTTGTTTCCTAACATGGAGAAAAAGCCTAAAATGTTACGCACTAACGGACTGGTCGCTGCAATTGCCGCAGCCTTCATTATTGCTCCCGATCTTGTTCCGGCAAATAGCGCTGCCGTTCAGCAAGGCGGTAAACCATCTCCGCAGGCGAGCCTTGGGGCATTTAAGAGCCACAAATATGTCTATGTGGACCTTGGACCTGCAGAATATGCACAGATCAATCGATCCGGCGATCTCTTGATTATCCGCGAAGGCGGTCCTGGATCGATCACGGAAATCAGGGGACACAGCAAAACATACGTATTGCCGCCGACTAGCGCCAAATACTCTCGCATTGGAGTAAGCATCAACGATCAAGGCGATGTAGTGGGTGAAATCGTGTCCAAATATGTGCTGCCTGCTTTATGGCGAAATCATGCACTGCGCCTGCTCGGCGGAGCCAAGCTCAAGAATAGCAAACTCAAGAGCAGATCGATTGGTGTTGCCTCGGGGATCAACAACTATGGTGTTGTCGTCGGAAGCCGATGGCTCCCTCACGACGGATCAGATGCTGTGATCTTTACCGAGACTGCCATGAAAATATTGCCGCGCCCCAGGGCATCAGTTTCAAGCAATGCCCGTGGCATAACGGATAACGACACGATTTTCGGCTGGTATAAAGACAAGAAGCAGACTCTCTACGCCACTGTCTGGCATGGCAGCCACTACACCATATTGCCCGTACTCAGCCCATATACAAACAGCCAAGCATTTGCCGGCAACGCGGCGAACCAGTTTGCAGGCGTATCCAGTCTGACCGGCAATTCAGGCACAGATTCCGAGGAGAGTGTTCGCTCGGCAACGATATGGAAAAACGGAAAGGCTTTTGAGCTCAAATCGCTCGGCGGCAACAAATCGACGGCATACGCAATAAATCTCGGCGGTTGGGCCGGGGGATCCAGCACAACCGTTGAAGGCGCTGAACGAGCGGTTATCTGGGATGATACCGGCGTACACGATCTGAACGTTACAGCTGCAATAGCTTCTCCTGACACAACTCTTCAAGCTGTGAATCAGGTTACCGATGATGGGTTTATTATAGGTCAAAGCCTGGTCAGCGGGAATCGGCACCAGTTCGAACTGATACCCACGCCGTGAAATTGGCCTATCTCACGGCCGAGGAACTAAAACATCCAGCGGATAATCCCACTAGAAACCAAAGGGCTGAGCGCCGGCTTGCATGAAAGACATTCCACGGTGAATATTCCACGCAAACCTGGCTATATTCCAGTCCAGGAACAGAGTAGTAAAACCAAATAATGCAGAAAGCGAAAGCAGCTTCCACGCCGCCGTTTGGCTTACGTCTTTATCTACAATCTGGGATGCCTGGCCCTTCATTCTCAAGAATGTGGCACGAGCAATATTCCACGTTACGAAGTGAATGCTAAATAATGCAAGAAGAGAAGTCGCTATAAGAAGAACTCGGCCAAGCCAGATGAACATTATTTACCTATCAGGAGTGCCGATTAACGAACATTGGGTAGCAGCTACTTTTCGGAGAAGAATTGCAAGTTGCCGCACCTATCGCATTTGCGGACGCGCACCGGTTCCTTTTTGGAAGTAAATGTAAAGAATGGACCTTCGGCCAGGAAGTGGACCTTCCATCCATCGGCGCCATATGTGTGTCCCCAGATAAATTCGGCGCTGCCGCAGAAAACGCAAGTCGTCAGGCCATGAGATTCTTGTGACATATTTCTAAACTGTCCGATCTCCGCATCCCTACACATCGTCGCGCGGAACATATTCCCGGGTTGTAAACACAATGCATGCGGCGATGACTGTGACAACGATCACGCCAATAACAACGGCCCAGGCGAGGCCATGTGAAATGGGATCGAATGGACTGTCCGATTGGATAGGCACGGCAGGAGCCTGAGCTGCTAGAGAACGCAGGTATGCCATGAGAGAGAGGGCTTTGAAGTTCCCAGGCAGGGACGGCAGCCAGGATTCAATACCGAATGTATAGAGCAGTCCCACTATCAGGGGACGCTGAAACGCGGTCGCAAACAGCAGGAACAGGCCGCCGTAGGCAAATGCTCCAACAGTAAGGATGGCGATATCGCGCCCAAAGGAGAAGTGTGATTCATCAGCCCCGTTGGCGTGCGGCACTCCGGTCACAAGCAGAAGTAGGCCGGCAGCCACCCATACGGCGACAATGGTGGCAAAGACAGCCGCCAGGTACTTCATGAGGATGATGCGCCATCTGGGCACAGGGCGGGTAAGCAGATAGACGATCGTCTTTTGCTCAACCTCCGCGGCGACAAGGTTTGTCCCGAAAACGCAGGACATCATCACGAGTACAAATCCGAAGATCAGGGTTTCGGAGAGACGATCGTAAACATCGGCCTTTACGAACTCATCGGCGGCTCCGGCGAAGCGCCAGAGAACGGCCACCAGCACCGGCAGCGCTGCAACCAGAAGCACAACGAGGAGCTTCTTGATGCGGAGCAAGTCCTTGAAGGTATTGCGCAAGATATGGAGGTCGTTCATGATCACCCGTTTACGAGATACTTGAAAACTGCCTCCAGATTGTTATCCGGGGAGTCCAGGCTGTCGATCACAAAGCCGTTTTCAAGGACGATATTTGGAAACTGCGCATAGAACGCCCCCGGCTCGCGGGTTTCGATCTCGACGCTGCTTGCATCGGGGGCATTGAAGCGCGCGCTCAGTACATAGGGAAGATCCATCAGGTTTTTCGCCAGCGCTCGGGCCTGCGGCGTCGCAATCGCAATGCGGTGCGGATGCGCATCGATCAGGCCGCGGATCTGATAGATGTCGCCCTGCGCCAGAAGCCGTCCCCGATGAATGAGCATGATATTGTGCGTCAGCTGCTCGATCTCATGGAGGATGTGGCTCGATACCACGATGCACTTGCCGGCCTGGGCAAGTTCGGTAAGGATCTGTGTCGTCTCGCGCCGCCCAACCGGATCGAGACCGTTCAGCGGTTCATCCAGAATAAGGACATCGGGATCGTGGACAATACACTGGGCAAGCTTGATCCTCTGCCGCATACCCTTTGAATAGCCGCCGATCTTTCGGCCGGCATTGGGCGTCATCCCTACCCGCTCGATGCTCGCGGCCACCCGCTCCTTGAGCGCGCTGCCGTGAATGCCCGACATACCCGCGAGGAATGTCACAAACTCGACACCGGTCATCTCGTCGTAGCAGTTCTCGATCTCAGGGCAGTAGCCGAGCCTTTTGAACACCCGAGGGTTGCCAAATGGCTGCTCCCCGAATACGGTTACCCGGCCTCGTGTCGGCCTCATCTGGCCGGTCACGAGTTTTAAGAGAGTCGATTTGCCCGCGCCGTTCGTGCCGAGCATCGCCGTAATTCCAGGCCCGATCGAACAGGATACGTCATTCAGGCCGATGACCTGACCATACCAGCGAGAAGCGCGTTCTAACAGGATCATCCTCGCACCACCTCCACTGCGTTGACGCGAGATCGAGCCATTATGATCCCCACTGCGCACAATACGATGGCAATCGCAAACATTTGTAAACCGAACGAATGCGGAAGGGCAACAGCCTCAATGCCCCACTGAGGCATTCCGGGCGTTTTGACATTGTAGATGGTCTGGCCGATTCCCGTAACGGCGCCGGAAACCGAGAGATGCTGAACGAGAAGTCCTGATATTTTCGCAGAACGCATCGTCAGACCACCGATAATGCCGGAGATCAAAGCGCTGATGAGGTAGAAGCCGGCGTAAGCCGCGCCGGCAATTCGCCCCGACTTCGACCAGGCAGAAAATCCAACCAGTATGCTTGTGTGCACGATCGCCGGAACAGCTGTCGCAGCCACCATACGAAAGAACAACGTCGGTTCGGTCTTGAAGAAGTCCGGGCCAAACATCCCGAGCGCTGAACAAAGAAACAGGATAAGGGCCGGCGCAACAGACAGGAAATAGAGCGGCAGGAACACACCCATCCATTTGCCGAGCAGGTAGTCGCCTTTGGTAATGGGCTTGGAAAGGTAGATCAGGAGAGCGTTGGCACGCAGATCGCCGGCAATACAGTCAGCGCCTACCACGAGGGCAGTCAGAAAGAGCCAGAACTCCTGCTTATCCATCGCGTTGAAAAAGCGTTCGGCATATGGGTGCTCTGACTGTGGCACTCCCATACCCGCCGCCGCAACCTGATTGGTCAGGTAGAACATAACGCCGTTAATGAGATACGGCAGAAGACCGATCACGCAAAGGACCCAGAATGCCGGCTTGCGACGAATGCCTCGCAGTACAGACAAAGCGACGGTCCACCACCGCAAAGCGCGGGACCGGACAGCGCCGTCGTAATTGCGGTAGCTGAGATCTGCGATGGGCGAAGCGCCCTGATTGGAAACATTGGGTGGATTCAACGTGACGCCTCAATAAAGACATCATCGAGGGAACGCATCGCGGGCCGGAAAGCGCGCACCTGCGCTCCCGCTTCCCGGGCGGCCTCGAAGAGCATGCGGCCGATATCGGCCTTAACTGCGGACGCCGCGGCGGGCACGACGATCTGATAGGCATTTCCGGTCTGGCTGAGAGTTTCGGCTCCCCGCTTTCGCAGGGACTCCACAAATGGCCCCGATGCCACGTGAAGCTCGACATCCACGAGAACGCGATCGGTTGCCCGAAGGACATCCATGGCGCCCTGTGTCGCCACCTGTCCCGAGCGCATGACGATAACATAATCGCAGGCAAATTCGATATCCGGCATCAGGTGGGAGGAGACAATGACATTGACGCCCTTGCCGTGGGAGATATCTTTGATGAGGCCGAGCATGTCATGGCGGCCGGCCGGGTCAAGCCCGTTTGTCGGCTCATCAAGGAACACCAGCTTCGGACCGTGAACGAGAGCCTGCGCTAGCTTGATGCGCTGCTTCATGCCGGTGGAATAGGTTTCGACGTTTCGATAACGCGCCTCGCCCAGGCCGACATACTCCAGAACTTCGTGCGCGCGCCCAAGCGCCGCATTTGCCGGCATCCCGGCCAGCTCTCCGGCGTACGCCACAAAGGTGACAGCGTTCATACCAGGGATGTGGCAGTCTACTTCGGGCATCAGGCCAATCAGCCTGCGCACTTCCATGCTCTGAGTGGCTGCATTGAGGCCAAGGACGTTAATGCTGCCGGAAGAAGGCTTAACAAAGCCGAGAAGGCTCTTGATCAGAGTGGTCTTGCCTGCGCCGTTCGGGCCGAGAAGGCCGATGCATCCCTCCGGGATTTCCATCTCCAGAGAATCGATCGCCGTCTTGGCTCCGTAGCGCACTGTCAAACCGGACACGGCTGCAACAGCCATATATCATCCTTTGCGCCCTATCAAAATCGCAAAACTTGTGTTGCCCAAGATACGAGCTTGCTAAAGCCTTACTCAAATATAACCCGCTTCATTTATGAAGGCGCATTGAGAGAGAAAAGCGCCAGCGAAAGAAGCGATAAATGCCGCGGGCGGCCTAACGCAGTATACCAGCAGCCAGACGGTATTGCGGCGCATACTGCCGCGTTCGCCAAATCGGCAAGCTGGAGCTGACATTAGGCGCTTTGATATGACGAAACGCAGCCGCTCAGGTCGTGAGCGACTGCGTTTCACAACACCCATTATGTGTAGAACGGGGCTCCGATGGAATCGTTTCGCGGTTTGTCTTACTTCCCGGCCGGTATCCGCTCGAACAGGCCGACATCGACGAACTGGCCGCCAGTGGTCTGGTGGCAGTGTACGGCAATCTCATTCACGCCGTTCGGCTTGATGGCCGCCCTCGCCTCCTTGGTGATGGGCTTGTACTCGAAGCTGGAGACAAATCCCGTAGCAGAATAAGCCAGGACGCCGTTGATGTAGATTTCGACATCTTCATCATGATAGTCTCGGACAACAAGGTTACTGACCTGCTCGGCCGTCAAACTCGGCAGCGTAACGGAACGGCGCAGCCAGATATCCGGGGTGCTCCAGGTTGTGCCGATTTTCGTGTTTGGCGTCCCCTCGGTGCCGAAGCCCCCTACTCCCGACTGCCATGCAGAGTCGTCGAAGGCGGTCTTGCTCCAATCGGCGGCCGGCGAGGTGGTTGTGAATTTCCAGGTCAGACCAACCTTCTCCGAGGTCGGAAGCACTTCAATATACTTCGGAACGGGATACTGGAAGTGATTGGCTTTGGCGATCTCAGCCGGATTGACCTTATACACACGGTCGTAAGTCAGCAGGCCATTGAGCTCCGTTTCCACATCGGTGATCTGCGTGTAAACCGCAGCGCTCATGCCATTTACATCTCGGAAGGTCTTGAGCTTGTCAGCGAACTCGCCGTAGAGCTCTTCAAGATCCTTTCCATCCTTTACTTCCGTGTAGCCTCCGCCGTTGGGCCTCCAGGTATGTCCCTTAACAAGCAGACCGATGCCGCCATACTCGCCGCAGGCAAGCGCTTGAGTTGTGCTCGGAGCCGGACAGCCGGGAGGAGGATAGCTGTGGACGTCGGCAACATCGCCTGCGCCGGTATAACCGCCGCCACTGGCCTCGTTCACGAGCCGTGAAGGATCCAATTCTTTTACCACGCCGACGAGACGAGCAGTATCGAACTGCCCCTGGCCCTCATTGAAGACGTCCCACATGATAATCGACGGGACATTCCAGTGCGTTTTCACCAGATCCCTTAGCTCCGTCTCATACTCTTCCTTGTCGACCGGCGGAGTATGATCGGTGTAGGAGTTGGCGGACGGCATATCCTGCCACACGAGAAGCCCCATTCGGTCCGTCCAGTAGTACCAGCGGGCAGGTTCGACCTTGATGTGCTTGCGGACCATGTTGAAGCCAAGCTTCTTCATGGACTCGATGTCGCCCTTCAGCGCATCTTCCGAAGGCGGCGTGTAGATGCCGTCGGGCCAGAAGCCCTGATCGAGTGGGCCGATCTCGAAGAGAAACTTGTTGTTGAGGAACATCTTCTTAATGCCGTGTTCCTCGCCGATCGAAATCTTGCGCATGCCGAAATAGCTGTTTACGCTGTCTGAGACCGCTTTCCCATTTGCCAGTGTGACTTCGATGTCATAGAGGAACGGGGTATCCGGCGACCAGAGCTTGGGATCTTCAATGGGAATGGACAGCTCCGTGTTCGGAGTGGCCTCCACGGTCTTGATAACCGAGCGCCCCGACTTGATCTTGATCGTTGCCTTTGAGCCGTCCGCGGCGTCGGGCGCGTTAACCGTGATCTTCACGGCTTTGGCATCGATATCCGGCACGATTTTCAAGTCGTGGATATAGGATTGCGCAACGGGCTCAAGCCATACGGTTTGCCAGATACCCGTCGTGGGGGTATACATGATGCCGCCGGGATTGGTCGTCTGCTTGCCGCGAGGCTGGCCACCTTCGATCGTGGGGTCGAAGACTCGAACGATCAACTCCTGCGGTCCGCCGCCCTTGAGGTACTGGGTGACATCGTAGCTGAAAGGCAGGTATCCACCCTTGTGCACGCCCACGCTCGTTCCGTTGATGAAGACTTCGGACTCGAAGTCGACAGCGCCAAAGTTCAATATAACGCGCTTGCCGGACCACTTCGCTGGCACCGTAAAGCTGCGCCGGTACCAAAGACGATCGTGATGCTCCATGACGCCTGACAAGGCGGATTCCACCGCAAACGGCACAAGGATCTCACCGGAGAGCTTCTTGCCGACAGGAGTTGCATCAGTGGCCGTACCGCTCTGATACTCCCATACGCCGTTCAGGTTAAGCCAGTCCTTGCGGGCAAACTGCGGACGGGGATAGTCGGGCCACGGATGTTCACGATCCACTTTGGCGGCCCACTTGGTCATTATGGGCGCCTGCTTGGATTCCAATGCCTGCGAAACCGCAGGCGCCAGCGTCGCCAGCGCGCCGGTTACGGCAATCGCGGGCATTAAGCTTTTTCGAATCATCTTATAGTTTTACCTCTTCGTAGAATATTGTGAGCTTTTTAATATATGCGACAGTATTATCTCAAAATCAGAGTGTCAAGTACATGGTTCAAATCAACATCAATCATTGTGAAAAACACATTTACCAGCGCATCTTCTCTGCCGGCCGGCATAACAGCATCTTCGAAAATGACGATCCAGAGTTGATAGTTGCTCTTGCGCTCATGGTATAACCGTAACGCACGCTTGATGTGCCAGGCGTTCGGGGTACATTTCGTGCAGTCACTCAACCATGGAGGGTTAGAAATGGGCAGCCGTATGAACGTGGGCGCCGGCGCACGAATCCTGATCGGATTTGTAATCGCCGCCTTCGCGTTAATCAGGTATTTTGCAACATCGCAGGTAAACCCCGTTACGGGACAAAAGCAGCACATTGGAATCAGCACGCAGCAAGAAATAGCACTCGGTCTGCAGGCAGCGCCGGAGATGGAGCAGCAATACGGCGGCTTGGCGCAGAACCCGAGGGAAGCGCAGCTTGTGGAGACAGTCGGCCAGGAAGTGGTGGCAGGCTCCGATGCGCATACCAGTCCGTATCAATTCCAATTCCACCTGCTTGGCGATACACAGACAATCAATGCCTTCGCGCTTCCCGGCGGACAGGTTTTCATCACACAAGCGCTTCT
>Ga0105238_10006050_pt1 | contig 12001 bp, 7 predicted proteins | sample KBSC34metaG_FD_81526 | JGI IMG/M metagenome (GOLD analysis project Ga0105238, IMG submission 81526) | Corn rhizosphere microbial communities from Kellogg Biological Station, Michigan, USA - KBS C3-4 metaG | ecosystem: Host-associated > Plants > Roots > Rhizosphere > Soil | place: Michigan, USA... | reverse complement strand
TCGTTTTTCATCTTTAGTAGTCGGCGTAGTGAAGAGCACGCCCTTTGAAATGCGCAAGGCTCCGGAAGCCAGTCCCACCGTAGCGGAAAACAGGAGATAGCGAACCATGTACATCACCAAGAAACACCTTTCGCGGCGCACGGTGTTGCGCGGCCTCGGAGTCACGCTGGCGCTCCCGCTGCTGGACTCCATGGTCCCCGCGCAGACCCCATTGGCGAAGACCGCCGCCAAAGCCGCGCCCCACATGGGCTTCATCTACTTCCCGCACGGCGCCATCATGGACCAGTGGACCCCCACCGCCGAGGGCGCAAACTTCCAGATCAGCCCGATCCTGAAGCCGCTTGAACCCTTCAAGAACCAACTCACCGTGGTCAGCGGCATGGGCAACCGCGCCGCCGACGGCTCCTCCGTGCACGCCACCGCCCCCGGCACTTGGCTCAGCGGCGTAGCGCCGCGCCCCACCCATGAACCCTTCGGCGGCGTGACCGTCGACCAGATTGCCGCGCAGCACATCGGCCAGGATACGCCACTCCCTTCGCTCGAACTCGCCACCGAGGAACGCTATGGCAACGGCGGCGCGTGCGACCGCGAGTACGGCTGTAGCTACGCCAACACCATTTCCTTCCGCACGCCCACCACTCCGCTGCCCATGGAATTCGACCCGCACAAAGTTTTCGAAAAACTGTTCGGCAAAGGCGGCACCGAAGAAGAACGCAAACAGCGGACCGAAGAATCCGGCAGCATCCTCGACGCCATTACCAAGGATGCCAACCGCCTGCGCGCCAGCCTGGGCACGGAAGACAAATCCAAAGTCAACGATTACCTGGAGAGCGTCCGCGAAATCGAGCGTCGCCTGCAAAAGACCGCCGGCAGCGTCAGTTCAGACTTGAAGTTGCCTGAGATTCCCGCCGGCATTCCGGAGAATTTCGAAGAGCGCATCAACCTGATGTTCGACATGGCTGCGCTGGCCTATCAAGCCAACCTGACGCGCATCTTCTCCATGATGATGACCCGCGAGGCCAGCAATCTCACCTACGGCCACATCGGCGTGCCGGATGCGTTCCACCCGACGTCGCATCACCAGAACAACCCCCAGAAGATCGAGAAGCTTGTCAAGATCCAGACCTATCACACCAAAATTCTGGCGCGCTTCCTCACTAAGCTGAAGACCATGCCGGATGGCGATGGCAGCATGCTCGATCACTCCATGATCCTGTTCGGCAGCAACATGAGCAATAGCAACATGCACAACCACTTCCCGCTGCCCTTGACCCTAGTGGGCGGCGCCTGCGGCCGCGTCAAAGGCAATCAGCACCTGCGCTATGCCGATCACACGCCGGTCGCGAACCTGCTCTTAGCGATCCTGGACCGCGCCGGTGTCCCCACGGAAAAAATCGGTGACAGCACCGCCGAGCCGGTTGCCCTCTAAGCCTATGCGATTTCGTTTGGTCCTAACCCTGGCCCTGTGCGCCACCAGCTTCGCCGCTACCGACACTCGTCTCGCCGAAGCAGCCAAGTCCGGCGACAAAGCCGCTGTGATCGCGCTGCTCGAAAAACACGTCGACGTCAACGCTCCGGAGATCGACGGCACCACCGCGCTCCATTGGGCCGTCCACCAGGATGACGTCGCGCTGGTCGATCGCCTGTTGCGGGCCGGCGCCAACGTCAAAGCCGTGAACCGCTACGGCATCTCCCCGCTAGCCGAAGCCGCAGTGATCGGAAATCCAGTCGTCATCGACAGGCTCTTAAAAGCCGGAGCCGACGCCAACGAAAAGAACGCCGACGGCCAAACACCCTTGATGTCGGTAGCGCGCACCGGCAACGTGGAATCCGCCAAGCTCCTGATCAGCCACGGCGCCGATCTCAACGCCAAAGAAAACTGGCGCGGACAGACCGCCCTCATGTGGGCCGCCGCCGAACGTTTGCCCGCCATGGTCAAAGAACTAGCTGCGCACGGAGCGGACCTGAACGCACGCTCGCAAGTAAACCACTGGGAACGCGACGTCACTGCCGAACCGCGCCGCAAATATATGCCGCTAGGCGGCTGGACCGCGTTACTGTTCGCGGCCCGCGAAGGCTGTCTCGATTGCGCCAAAGCCTTAGCCGAAGCCGGTGCGGACCTAAATCTACAAGACCCCGACGGCGTAACCCCCTGCGTATCCGCAACCGTCAACGGCCACTACGACGTCGCCGCCTACCTAATCGAAAAAGGCGCCGACGTTAACCTCGCCGATCATTGGGGCCGCGCCGAAATCTGGGCCGCCGTCGACATGCACACCTTGCCGCACTCGACGCGCCCGGACGCCGTCGAATCCGAATCCGTCAGCAGCACCGATCTACTCAAAACAGTTCTGGCCCACGGCGCCGACGTCAATGCAGCGCTGGCGCTGTTCCCGCCGTATCGTTCGCTAGGCGACCGTGGCAGCGATAACATTCTGGGGATCGGCGCGACTCCCATCCTGCGCGCAGCCAAAGGCGGCGACGCCATGGCGATTCAAATGTTGCTCGCGAAAGGCGCGGACCCGAACATCCCCAACATCACCGGCGTAACGCCGTTGCTCGCCGCAGCGGGATTAGGCTCGCGCGATTCCGACACCCGCGGTCGCTACAAAAATCAGGACGAAGCCATCGCCTCGGTGAAACTCCTGCTCGACGCCGGCGCGCAAATCAACGCCGCCGATGAGCGCGGACAAACCTCCGTCCATGGCGCGGCCTTCTGGGGCTGGAGCCGCTTAGTACAGTTGCTGGCCGATCGCGGTGCCAAGCTCGATGTCAAAGATAAGCAGGGCAAGACGCCCATCGATTCCGCCATGGGCCGCAACGGCGGCAACGGGTTCGGCGGCAATCGCATCGATGTTCACGAAGACACCGCGGCGCTGCTCAAGAAATTGCTGGCCGCCGCATCGCCATCCGCACAAGTTCGGCAGTAAGTTGTTTTCTTAACGTAACGGGTAGTATTCGACAGGGGCTTTTCGTTCGGGGTTCGCAGCAGTTGAAAGCATAGCGCCATATTTGTAGTTTGATTTTCCGTGTCCTAAGGGGTATAGGGAGGCTTCGATGCGTTTACGCGTAACTTTGCTGTTCGCGTTTCTGACCATTTTCTGCGCTGGACTCTCGGCGCAAACATCTCAAATTCAAGGTACCGTCAAGGATTCTTCCGGATCCGCCGTGCCCGGGGCCTCCGTGAAGGCGACTCAGACCGAAACCGGCGCCGTGCGCAACGCGACCACCGGCGCAGAGGGAGACTACACTCTCTCCAATCTGCCCACCGGTCCTTATCGCATTGAAGTCGGCAAGGCCGGATTCAGCACGTATGTGCAGACCGGCGTCGTCTTGCAGGTCGACTCCAGCCCCACCGTCGATGTGGCACTGAAGGTCGGCGCCGTGAGCGAACAGGTGCAGGTCGAAGCCAACGCCGCGCTGGTCGAAACGCAGAATACCAGCATCGGCCAGGTGGTGGAGAATCAGCGCATTGTCGAACTCCCCTTGAACGGCCGCAACGTCGTCGACCTGGTGAACCTCACGCCGGGTGTAGTGCAAGCCGGAACGTCCAGTAGCGGCAACATCCCCACCGGTGCTCTCTTTTCCATTGCCGGCAGCCAGACCTTCGGAACCACTTTTTATCTCGATGGCACCGTGTACGGCGGCGGCGTAAACAATCCCTTCCCCTTCCCGGATGCGCTGCAGGAATTCAAGGTGGAGACCGGCGCTCTCTCGGCGCAAAGTGGCATCCACTCCGGCGGAGCCATCAATGCCGTCACCAAGTCCGGCACCAACGCCTTCCACGGCGACGCCTTCGAGTTCTTCCGCAACGGAAATCTGAACGCCAGAAACTTCTTCGCGGCATCGCGCGACACTCTAAAGCGCAATCAGTTCGGCGGCGTCATCGGCGGCCCCATCCGCAAGAACAAAATATTCTTCTTCTTCGGCTATCAAAACACCAAGCTCCGCTCCGACCCCGGTGCTACCACCGCCTTCGTGCCCACACCGCAAATGCTGGCTGGCAACTGGACGGATTTTGCGTCCGCCGCCTGCAACGGTGGAAAAGTGGGGCTCACCCTGGGTGCCCCGTTCGTTAAGGGACCCGTGGTTGGAGGCAATACGACCTACACGATCGATCCCACCAAGTTCAGCGCCGCGGCGCTTACCATCGCGAAAGCTCTGCCTCCCGCGACCAATCCCTGCGGCAAAGTTTTGTTTGGCGCGATCACTCAAAACAACGGCCAGGAGTTCCAGACCCGCATCGACTATCAGATCAGCGAGAAACACAGCGCCTTCATCCGCAATATGGAATTGCCCTTTAAGCAGCCGGCCCCTTACGGCATTAGCGGTAATATCCTGGCGACTTCCGTGGCTGGTTTGGACAACCTTTGGCAGTCCTGGATTGTAGGCGATACCTATGTTCTGAGCCCCACCACGGTTAGCGCATTCCGGCTTTCCGTCAACCGCTCGGGACAGCATCGCTATAACCCTGACTTTTTCTCAGGTTGCGATCTGGGCGTCCAGATGTACTGCTTCCTGCAGCATCAGTCCATCTTTACAGTCAGCAATGAGTTCACCATTTCCGGCGGAACGCAGAGTCAAAATAGCCCCACTACCACCACTTACGAGGCAGGCGAGGACCTCACCATGGTAAAAGGCGCGCACCAGATCGCCTACGGTGGCTTGGCTTCCTACAACATGGGCAACAATCGGGCGAACATATCTTCTCCGGGTAACTTCACTTTCAACGGGAGTGGGACTGGAACCACCGGAAATTCGATGGGTAATTTCCTCACCGGTCAGCTCGATGCCTTTACACAAGGTGCACCCAATGTAGGCTTCACGCGCTTCTGGTACATCGGGACCTATGTGACCGACACTTGGAAAGCATCGCGGCGTCTCACCGTTACCGCCGGTGTGCGCTGGGAGCCGAACTTGCAATCGCAAGTCGCCAACGGCGCCGTCTACGATTTCGATATGAACGCATTTTTGGCCAACACCCACAGCACGGTGTGGCCGAATGCTCCAGCGGGGCTGACCTGGCCCGGTGATCCCGGTTTCCCCAATAAGTCCGGAATCAACCGCCGCTACGATCAGTTTGCGCCGCGCGTGGGCTTGGCTTGGGATCCCACCGGCACCGGAAAAACGTCGATCCGCGCCTCCTACGGGTTGAGCTTCGACACCACCGGCGGAAATATCGGCAACAGCATGACCTCTCCGCCCTTCGGAAACACCATCAACGTGACCGGCCCCGTCCCATTCCTCACTCCCTGGTCGGCCGTACCCGGAGGTAATCCATTTCCCGGCTGCGGCGGCAATCCTTGCGGGAAGGACGCCGCTTTCGTCCCCGGCGCCCTGTACCTGGGCTTGCAGCCCGATATGAAGAGCACCGACGTGAACCGCTGGACCCTGGCCATTCAACGCCAGGTTGGCGATAGCTGGATCTTCTCGGGAACCTACATCGGCAGCCAGACCTCGCACCTCTACCTGACCCATCAACTCAATCCAGGCGTCTTTATGTCGCAAGCATCCTGCACCCTCCCGCTCAGCGGCTCGAAAGTCTGGACTCCGTGTTCCCAGACCGCGAACCTGCAGCAGCGGCGCTTGTTCAGTCTTCTGTCGCCCGCCAACGGACAATTGATTTCCTTCATGGACTATTTCGATGCCGGAGGCACCTCCAGCTACAACGGCTTATTGCTGACCGCGCAAAAGCGCCTCAGCCATGGTTTCGCCGTAACCGCGAATTACACCTGGTCCCACTGCATCGGCGATCTCACGCAGGCTTCCGGCGTGACTGCTGGCGGCACTGGCTATCACAATCTCACCAACCGTGCCTTCGATCGCGGCAACTGCGCTTCCCAGCAGATCGCCGGGACCTTCGGAGCCGACCGCCGTCAGCTTTTCAACATGACCGTGATTGCGGAGACCCCGCGCTTTGCCAACCACGCCCTGCGCACCGTAGCGTCGGGCTGGAGAGTCGCGCCCATCTTCCGCGCGTTCAGCGGCGGCTTCGTGACCATCACCACCGGAACCGATCGTGCTCTCGACGGCAGCAGCAGCGCCGTCGGCAGCGGCCAGCGCCCCAACCAGGTAAACGGCGATATCTTTTGTGCCGTCATTACCCCCCAATGCTATTTGAACCCGGCCGCTTTCGTTTTGCCGGCGCTGGGCACACTGGGGAATATGGGCCAGAATAATGTCCTGACCCCCGGCCAGTGGACCCTCGATGTAACCCTCTTAAGAGACTTCAAGATTCGCGAATCGATGAGCCTGCAAGTTCGCGCGGAATCCTTCAACATCACCAACACGTACCATCCCGGTCAGCCATCCGGCGTGGGTACCGGAATGTCGGGTATCTCGACAGCATTCAACGCCAGCAATTTCGGCCAGATTACTTCCGCCCTGGATCCGAGAATCATGCAGCTAGCCATGAAGTTCGTTTTCTAAAGAACATCACTCTTTCGACGCCATCGCGCGCGCGGATGTAGTGTTAAGGTCCCGCGGGTGTACTGTTAATGTATGGACAAGCGATTAGCCAAGCGGCACAAACGCCAAGTAGCGCGCGCGAAAGAAAAAGTGAAAGTTTCCGAACCCGACGTTCGGACCCCGGAACAAATCGAAGCCGCCAAAGAAGCTAGCCGGCCCGACCTCAGCCGCGGTAACCAGCCCAAGGTTGCCGCCAGCGGCCGCTCCTTCCGCAATCGCCTGGCCACCGCCATCGGCGGCGCCGCCAAAACCGACGGTTAGGAACACTTGCTATTCTCCCGACGCTGTCCCAATTGCCGGTCGGTTGACTTCCGCGGCGTCGGCGCGCGCAACGCCATGGAGAAAGCCATCCACTGGTTCCTGCTCCCCTACCGCTGCGCGCTCTGCGGACGCCACTTTTTTCTGATGCGATGGCTGACTGCCTGACTCCCGAAAACCTCGCCGCGGAACACCTGTCGATCGCCCGCACCGCGCAAGAATTCTGGACCGCCGAAGTCGTCCCCCATCTCGCCGCCATTCAACGCCAAGACCCCGGCGTATTACTAGGAGTCCTCCGCAAGTCCGCCGACTTAGGTTTCACCGGCATCTCCATCCCCGAACGCTTCGGCGGCATGGAACTCGATCTCGCCTCGGTGATGATCGTAGAAGAATGCTTCGCCCGCGACGCGTCTTACTTAGTCACCCACGGAGCCCAAGCCGGCATCGGCGCGCTGCCCCTGATCTACTTCGGTAGCGAAGAACAAAAGTGCAAGTATCTGCCGCAACTGGCGAACGCGTCGATGATCGCCGCCTACGCGCTGACTGAGCCCCAAGCCGGCACCGACGCCATGGCCATCCGCACCCGCGCCGATCTTACCCCCGACGGAAAACATTACATCCTGAATGGTCAGAAGATGTGGATCACCAACGGAGGCCTCGCCGACCTCTACACCGTCTTCGCCAAAGTAGACGGCGAAAAATTCACCGCCTTCCTGGTCGAGCGGGCCTACCCCGGAGTAACCCCCGGCGCCGAAGAACACAAGATGGGATTGCACGGCAGTTCCACCACTGCCTTGTATTTAGACAACGTCGCCGTCCCGGTCGAAAATGTTCTCGGCGAAGTAGGCCGCGGCCACATCATCGCCTTCAATGCCCTGAACATCGGACGACTCAAGATCGGCCCCTACGCCGTAGGCGCCTCAAAAGAGGTTCTAGCCCTCAGCCTGGCCTACGCAAAAGAACGCAAAGCCTTCGGCACAACCATCTCCGAATTCGGTGCCATCCAACACAAGCTAGCCGAAATGGCCGTGCGCATTTTCGCTGTCGAATCCATGTACTGGCGCGTAGTCGGCCAGATCCAACAAGCCAGCGCCATCAAGGACCTGGCGCAAGAATGTTCCATGGTGAAAGTGTACGCATCCGAAGCCGTCGGCTATGTCGTCGATGAAGGAGTCCAAATCCACGGCGGCTACGGCTATCACCAGGATTACGCCGTCGAACGCTTCTACCGCGACGCCCGCATCTTCCGCATCTTCGAAGGCACCAACGAAATCAACCGCGTCCTGATCTCACGCGATCAAGAAGTAGGAACCGCCCTCGCTGACATCGCCATCCAAACCTTCGCCCTGGAATCAGCCGAGCTGCGAGCCCAAAAACTAGGACCCCATGCACAAGACATGTGCGCCCTCATCCGCCACCAAGCCGAAGAGCGCATAGAATCCGCCACCCGCGAAATCCACGCCGCCCGCGGATCAGAACCGCCCGTCCGCCCCCCTGCAGCCCCGGTCGACACCATCGCGCTGCGCCGCAAAATCGCCCGCCGACTGCTCGACGCCGGACGCTACGTCGTCTGATTCTTCAGCCCAAATAAACGCACCGCATTGTCTTTGAGAATCATCGGCCTTACTTCATCCTTAATCCCGATACTCTCGAAATCCTTCAGCCACCGGTCCGGCGTAATCACCGGAAAGTCCGATCCAAACAACATCTTGTCCTTCAGCAGCGTATTCGCATACTGAATCAGCAGCGGCGAAAAATATTTCGGAGACCACCCGGAGAGATCGATATAAACCTGCGGCTTATGCAGACACACCGAAATCGCCTCATCCTGCCAAGGAAACGACGGGTGCGCCATAATCATCGGCATATCCGGAAAATCCACGGCAATGTCATCCAGGTAAATCGGATTCCCATACTTCTGCCGCACCCCGCCGCCACCGCGCACGCGCGTTCCAATCCCGCTGTGCCCCGTGTGGAACAGAGCGGGTAGCCCCGACTCTGCGATCACTTCGTACAGCGGATAAGCCATCCGGTCGTTAGCGAAAAACTCCTGCAGCGGCGGATGAAATTTGAAGCCACAGATCGCGCCCCCAGCCACCAACCGCTTGGCTTCCTCGACACCCTCTTTGCCGCGATGCGGATTGACACTAGCAAACGGAATCAGCACATCCGGACTAGCCGCCGCAATCTCCACGACCTTGTCGTTCCCCAAAAACGGAGCCCCCGACAAATACTCATCCACCGAAAAAATCACCGCCGCCATCCTACGCTCGCGGTAGTAAGCACCCAGAACCTCCGATCCCTTATCCGTCATATCCGCGCCGAAATATTTCGACGCCGATTGCCCGAAAGTGCTTCCGTCCTGCTTCTTCTCCACCGTCATCGCGTGGACGTGAACATCGACCGCCACCAAATCGGCAGCGTTAATACGCTTGGTTCTCTCTGCAATTGTCATAGTGTCCTAATCACCCGCGGCGAGTCTGAATACAACTCCTCCACCACGTCAGCCCGGTTCTCCAGAACCGCACGCTGGCTGATCGACCCCTTATCCGTCAACTCATGCGCGTCAATCGAAGGCGGAGTGTCCAGCAAAATAATAGCCGCGACGCGCGTCGACAGCCCCGTGCTCTTCGCCGCGAACGACTTCAGTAGCTCTTCGAATTTCGTGCGCAGCGCAGCCCCATCCAGTTCGCGGCAAGCGTTGACATCCGGAAACACCATCGCCGTCACGCACGCCCGGTCGCGCCCCGCGATCACAACCTCTTTCGCGTAGGGCACGAAGTGTGCCAGAAACGCACTTCGCAGCGGACCCGTGCTAACCCACGTCCCGGTATTCAACTTAAAATCCTCCGCCACGCGCCCATCGAAAAGAAACCCGCGCGCCGGATTGCCCTCTTCGATGTAACGCAGCGCGTCGCCCATCTTGTAAAACCCTTCGTCGTCGAAAGCCGCCGCCGTGAGCTCGGGCTGCCGCCAATACCCCGGCGTGATGCTAGGCCCTTTCACGCGCGCCTCCAATTTGCCCAGCACCGGCGTCAGTTTCAGCGTGACTCCAGGAGCCGGCAGTCCCACTTCTCCCGCACGCGCCGCCTCCCTCCCCACCCACATCGCATAAGGAGCCGTCTCCGTTGACCCCAGCCCCGTCAACATCAGCAACCGCTCGCCGACGACATCCAGCGCAATATTTTCCAAATCTTCCCAAGTCTTCTGCGACAACCCCGCCGCCGCGTAAAACATCACCTTCAAATGACTGAAATACTGTTTCGCAAACTCGCGATCCTTCCGCAAATACGGCACCAGCGCATCGAAGGCAACCGGAACATCCAGATGAATTGTCGGCTTCACGTCGCGCAGGTTACGAATGGTCTCCTCGAACTGCCCCGGCACCGGCTTGCCGTCGTTCAAATACAGCGATCCTCCGTTGTAGAGGATCAACCCCATATCTTTATTGCCGGCGAAAGTGTGATTCCACGGCAGCCACTCCAAAATCACCGGTGGCTCCTCCTCGATAAACGGCCAACAAGTACGCACCATTTCCTGATTGCTGCACCACATGCGATGCGTATTCATCACGCCCTTCGGCTTCCCCACCGACCCCGACGTGAACAAAATCTTGAATACGGTATCGGGCAGCACCCGCGCATGCGCTTCATCGATTCCCGGCCCCGCCTCAGTTTCGAGCAACTCCGAAAACAGAGTAGCGCCCGGCAGCGGATCACGCGTCACCACCAACTCCGCATCTTTCGACATCACGACATTCAATGCTTTCGCGAACTGCGTCCCACTCGCAGCGAACACCAGCCCCGGCGTCAGCAACCCAAAAATGTGGCGCAGTTTTGCATAGTCCGTAACCAGAAGCGAATACGATGGCGACAACGGCGAGAACGGAACCCCCGCGTACATCGCGCCCAACGCCAGCATCGCGTGCTCCAAGTCATTTCCCGAGACAATGGCGATGGGCCGCTCCGCCGACAGTCCGCGATTCACCAGTGCCTGCCCGATGCGCCGCGCCATCTCGCGAGCCTCGCGATAAGTAATGCGTTTCCACTCGCCGCCCGCATCGCGCTTGGCAATATAAGTTCGATCCGGAGTATGCTCCGCCCAATAATCCAGCTTGTCCGTCATCCGCGCTGGATACTCGCCGAGCGCCTGCGCCAGCCTGACGTAAACCACGCCACCCGCCCCGCGTTCCACCACCACCTCGCGCGACCCGAGCTTCACATCACGAAATGGGCGAGCCGCCGTCACGGCGCACCATCCAGGCTCGCAAACGTTTTCCCCTCAGCAGCCAGCCGCTCCAGCAGCGGAGCCGGTTTCCACAACTCCCCATGCTCCCGATGAAATTCCCTAACGCGCGCCGCCACTTTATCCAGCCCCACGGTGTCCGCGTACCACATCGGCCCGCCGCGATACGACGGAAATCCATACCCGGTCATATAAATAGTGTCGATATCGGAAGCCCGCGCCGCGCGCCCCTCTTCCAAAATCTTCGCGCCCTCATTAATCATCGAGTACAAACACCGCTCAATAATCTCGTCCCCAGTAATCGTCCGCCGCGCAACCCCAATCTCCTGCGCCGTCCGCTCGATCAGCGCCTCAATCTCAGCATCCGGAATCGGTTTGCGAGCCTCGTCATAGCGATACCACCCCGCACCCGTCTTCTGCCCCAACCGCCCCATCGCCACCAGCCGGTCGAGCATCACCGGCATCCGCGGCCCCGCCCCCTGCATCGCCCGAATCTCCGCAAAACACCGTGCCCCCAAATCCAGACCGCCCATGTCATCCACAGCGAAAATGCCCATGGCCATGCCCCACTCCGTGAGCGCGCCATCCACTTGCGCCGGCGTAGCGCCTTCCTCCACTAGCAGCTGCGCCTCCCGCATGTACGGAAACATCATGCGATTCCCCACGAACCCGTAGCCATTCCCGACCAACACACCAACCTTGCGTAATGTTTTAGCCAGCGCCAACACCGTAGCCACCACCGTAGCCGTAGTCGCCTTGCCCCGAACAATCTCCAGCAGCCGCATCACATGCGCCGGACTAAAAAAGTGCAGCCCGATCACCATCTGCGGACGCCCCGTAGCCCCCGCAATCTCATCGATATCGAGCGTCGAAGTATTGGTAGCCAGCACACACTCTTGCTTGGCGATCCCATCGATCTCCGCAAAGATCTGCTTCTTCAGATCCATGCTTTCAAACACCGCCTCGATAATAATGTCCGCTTCGTCGAACCCGTCGTAGCCCAACTGCGGACGGATCATCGCGATGCGCT
>Ga0105238_10006049_pt1 | contig 12001 bp, 7 predicted proteins | sample KBSC34metaG_FD_81526 | JGI IMG/M metagenome (GOLD analysis project Ga0105238, IMG submission 81526) | Corn rhizosphere microbial communities from Kellogg Biological Station, Michigan, USA - KBS C3-4 metaG | ecosystem: Host-associated > Plants > Roots > Rhizosphere > Soil | place: Michigan, USA... | reverse complement strand
CGCCGCGCGAAAGCATAGTCGCGAATGCCCGATTCGCTGATCACGCGAGCCGCCTCGGCGGCGATGCGCGCCCGCAATTGCGTGCTCGCGCCGCTACCGGCGCGAGCCGTCGTTCTGCTGCGAGTATCGTGTTTGCGCATCGCTGATTCGAACGCTCAGAAGATGCCGTAGGCTTCCTGCTGCACCTTCTTCTCGTCCTCGGTCGGCGTGTTCGGATTGCTCGCGAGCCGCGCGACGTCCTCGGCGCGGAACACTTCGAGCATGCTGTGTTCGGCTTCGGCGGACACGAGCTGGCCGTTCTCGGGGTCGATGCGCGCCGTGACGATGCCGGATGGCATGTCGAAGCGCTTCTCAGGCTGTCCCTTGAGCGCAACGCGCATGAAGTCGATCCAGATCGGCAGCGCGGTTTGCGCACCGAATTCTGGCACGCCGTTCGCGCCGCGGCCCATCGGCGAGAAATCGTCGAACCCCATCCACGCGCTGGCGACGAGGTGATCATTGAAGCCGGTGAACCAGCCGTCGCGGTGATCGTTCGTCGAACCGGTCTTGCCGGCCAGATCGTTGCGCTTGAGCACCATGGCGCCAGCGCCGGTGCCGCGCTTGACGACATCGCGCATCAGCGAGTCGATCAGGTATGCCGTACGTGCATCGAGCACGCGCGGCGCGAGGTTCAGCTTGCCGGAATTGGGGAGTGGAGCGCTGGCCGCCTGTGCATTGCCGATGGGCGACAGTGCAGCGGGGGCGGGGGCATCGGCTGCCACTGTACGCGGCGCCGGCGCGGCGACGACACGGCTGTCGTCGCCCTGTCGTTCTGGACACTGATGACAGACCACGGCCGGCTGCGCCTTGTAGATCTCCTTGCCATCGCGGTCGTAGATCGCGTCAATGAAGTACGGATCGACAAGGTATCCGCCATTGGCGAAGACCGCGAAGCCGCGCGCCATCGTCAGCGGCGAGACCGAGGCGGTGCCGAGCGCCATCGACAGGTTATTCGGCACCTGTTCGAGCGTGAGCCCGAAGCGTGTCACGAACTCGCGCGCATACCGAACACCGATCGCGTCGAGCAGGCGCACCGACACGAGGTTCTTGGACTTGACCATCGCCTCGCGCAGCCGCATAGGGCCATCGAACACGTCGTCGTCGTTCTTCGGCGTCCACTGGCCATTCGGCTTGGACGGATCGGGAAACACGACCGGCGCATCGTTGATGATCGAGGCCGGCGTGAAGCCGTGCTCGAACGCCGCCGCATAAAAGAACGGCTTGAAACCCGATCCGGGATTGCGATTGGACTGGACCGCGCGATTGAACTTGCTGCGCGAGTAGCTGAATCCACCCACTTCGGCGCGGATCGCGCCGTCCTCTGGATCGAGCGCGACAAAGGCCGCCTGCGCTGCCGGAATCTGGGTCAGCAGCCACTTGTCGGGGTTCTTCGCATCGCTGCCATGGATCATGCGCACGACATCGCCGACCTTGAGCAGAGCATCGACGCGCTTGGGCGAGAGGCCGCGCTTGCTCTCGTCGACGTACGGGCGTGCCCAGGCCACGTCGGCGAGCGAGATCGTTATGTTCTTGCCGTCCTCGAGATAGACCTGCGCCGACTTCTCGCCGCTTTCGGTCACGATACCGGGCGTCAGCCCGACCACGGCGTGGAAGGCATCGAGCTTCTTGTCGAGTTCGGGCGGACTTGCGTTCGCGGGCAGCTCGACATGTGCCTCGGGGCCACGATAGCCATGGCGCTGGTCGTAAGCGACGAGGCCGTCGCGCAGCGCCTCGTTCGCCGCAACCTGCTGGACGGAGTCGATCGTCGTACGGATCGTGTAGGCGTCGGTCAGCGCGCTGTTGCCGAGGCGCTGCAGCGCATCGAGGCGCACTTGTTCCGCGACATACGGTGCCTCGAGCTCGATCGGCGGTTCGTGCGCGCTCGCGAGTTCCGGCGCGGCGCCCGCCGCCTTGAACTGTTCCTGCGTGATGAATCCGTTCTCGAGCATCCGTTGCAGCACGTAGTTGCGTCGCTCGAGCGCGCGCACGTGGTTGTTGAGCGGGTTACCAGTCGACGGAAATTTCGGCAGCGACGCGAGCATCGCCACCTCGGACAGATTCAGCTGGTCCAGAGTCTTGCCGTAGTAGAACTCGGCGGCCGCGGCGATACCGTAGGCGCGATTGCCAAAGAAGATCTTGTTCAGATACAGCTCTAGGATCTGATCTTTCGTCAGTGAGTTCTCGATGCGCAGCGAGAGAAGGATCTCGGTCGCCTTGCGCGACAGGCTGACTTCGGAGCTCAGGAAAAAGTCGCGCGCCACCTGCTGCGTGATCGTGCTGCCGCCCGGTACGTGCAGCGTTCGCTTGCTGATCATGAGGCCGAACGCGCGCACGATGCCCTGCCAATCCACGCCTGGGTGCGTGTAGAAGTTGGCATCCTCCGCCGCGATGAAAGCGTGCTTGACGAGGTCGGGCACCTGCTCGATCTTGACCGGTATCCGGCGCGTCTCCCCGAACGTGGCGATCAGCTTGTTGTCCGCGCTGTAGACCCGCAACGGGACCTGCAGCGTGACATCGCGAAGCGCGTCGACGGACGGCAGGCGCGGGGCGATCAGCCAGTAGACGACGCCGAGGGCGGCGCAACCGAGAACGATGCAAGCGATTCCCAGCACCAAAATGTAACGTAGCAGGCGGAAAACAAAACGCATTAGTGGTTTACTGCGCAGGCAGGGGCGTGGGATGGGGTCAATTATAGGGTATCGGCGAGCCGAGACTGACGGTCACCGGCAAGTGGGGCGCGCAGCGGCCCGCGAGAAGGAGACTTCGGTCACTGAAGTGACAATTTTGGGCACTTCCGGCAAAAATCCGCTAAATTTCTGTTGCTAATTCGTTAGCCATCGGATATTAATGCGATACATCGTCTTTATCCTATAAAGACCTGTTGCGGGGGAAGAAGTTGAGCCTGCTACGTGGGAAGACAGCACCGCTGCTCGGCATCGACATCAGTTCGACGGCCGTGAAGTTGTTGCAATTGAGCCAGACTGCCGGTCGATACCGCATTGAACATTATGCGGTCGAGCCGTTGCCTCCGAATGCGGTCGTCGAAAAGAATATCGTCGAGGTGGAAGCGGTCGGCGAGACGCTTCGTCGCGCCTTGAGCCGTTCCGGCGCCAAGACTCGGGCTGCCGCCGCGGCCGTCGCCGGCTCGTCGGTGATCACGAAGGTGATCACGATGCCGGCTGACCTCTCCGAGGATGATCTTGAAGGTCAGATCCAGGTCGAGGCCAATCAATACATTCCTTATCCGATCGAGGAGGTCAGCCTCGACTTCGAGGTGCTCGGTCCGGTCAAGGACAGCCCCGAGATGGTCAATGTGCTGATCGCCGCGTCGCGCACCGAGAACGTCGATCTGCGCGTGTCCGTCCTCGAACTCGGCGGACTCACGGCGAAAGTCGTAGATGTCGAAGCGTTCGCGATGGAAAACGCCTACAAGCTGATCGCGGACCAGCTCGCAGTGCATGCCGACTCTGTCGTGGCGGTCGTCGACGTCGGAGCGACGATGACGACGCTGATCGTGCTGAAGAACCAGCGCACGATCTACTCGCGCGAACAGGTATTCGGCGGCAAACAGCTGACCGACGAAGTCATGCGCCGTTATGGCCTCTCCTATGAAGAAGCCGGCCTCGCCAAACGCCAGGGTGGACTGCCCGAGTCGTACGAGGTTGAGGTGTTGCAGCCGTTCAAGGAGGCGATGGTCCAGCAGATCAGCCGTCTCCTGCAGTTCTTCTTCGCCGGCAGCGACTACAACCGTGTTGACCAGGTCGTGCTCGCAGGCGGCTGTGCATCGATTCCCGACATCCAGGAGCGCGTGGAGCAGCAGCTCGGCGTGCCCTGCGTCGTCGCAAACCCATTGGCGAGCATGTCACTGTCGCCGCGCGTCCCCGCGCAAGCCCTCACCCAAGACGCGCCTGCGCTGATGATCGCCTGCGGTCTGGCTTTGCGGAGCTTCGACTGATATGGCAAAGATAAATCTACTGCCCTGGCGTACCGAACGCAGGCGCCAGCGGGAGCGTGACTTCTACGTGATCCTCGGCGCGGCAGCAGCGGCTGCCGTGTTGGCGTGGTTGCTCTGGGGCTACGTGATGGGTGTGCGCATCGAAGACCAGGAGTCGCGCAACTCGTACCTCAAAGACGAGATCCACAAGCTTGACGACGCGCTCGTCGAGGTCAAGGCGCTCGAGGCGACGCGTGACAACCTCAAGGCGCGCAAGGACATCATCGAGAAGCTGCAGGCAGGACGATCGCAGATGGTCCACCTGTTCGATGAGCTCGTCAAAACGATCCCGCAGGGCGTGCGCCTCGTATCGCTCAAGCAGGCTGGCGATGTCCTGACGTTACAGGGTGTCGCGCAGGCGAATGGCAATGTCTCAGCATACATGACCAATCTCGAGCACTCGCGCTATCTGAAGGGCACCGATCTGCAAAAGACCGAACTCAAGGATACGGATCAGCGCAACCGCTACGAATTCGGCTTGAACGTCAAATTGCGATCGCCCGATGCGGTCGAATCCGAGCCGCTTGACGCAGGCAGGCCGCAGAATTCCGCGCCCGCGGTCCCACCCGCGGCTGCGACTCCTCCCGCGACTCCTCCAGCAGGCACCACGCCGGCGGGAGGCAAGCCATGAAGCTTTCCGATTTCCGCAACCTCGATCGCAACAACATCGGCGGCTGGCCCCAGAGCGTCAAGCTCGTGCTTTGCGCGCTCCTTTTCCTGTTGCTGTTGCTGTTCGGCTGGTGGTGGTCGATCAAGGATCAGCAGGATGACCTTGAGGGTAAGCAAAAGACCGAAGAGCAGCTCAAGAAGGATTTCCACGAGAAGCAGGGTAAGGTCGTCAATCTCGAGTTGCTGCGCAAGCAGGTCGATGACCTGCGCGAACGTCTCGAGCAGGCCAAGCATCAGTTGCCGAGCAAGACCGAAATGCCGCAGCTGTTAGTCGACATTTCGCAGTCGGCACTGGCTGCTGGCCTTGAGGTGCAACTGTTTCAGCCCGGCCCCGAGTTGGTCAAGGACGGCTTCTATGCCGAGCGCCCGATCCAGCTCCGCATGCTCGGCACCTACCATCAGTTCGGCACGTTTATCAGCACGGTGGCCGGCCTTTCGCGCGTCGTAATCCTCACGATGCACGACGTGTCGCTCAAGCCGAGCGCGACGACGGCTGCCAAGTCTGTGGCAGCCGGTCAACTGACGCTCGAGGGCACGGTCAAGACGTATCGTTATCTCGATGAGGCAGAAGCAGAAGCCGAAGCCAATGCCAAGAAGCAGGCAAAGCCCGGTGCGCCGCCGCCCCCACCCAAGCCGGCCGCGAAGGAGGGCGTGTAATGCGCGGAGTTTTCGCACCATTGCTCGCCATGTCGCTGATCCTGCTGCTCGGGGGATGCGCGAAGGGAACTGACGACCTCAGCCAGTGGGTCGACAAGGAGAAGCACATTCCGGGACCGCCGCTGCCTCCGCTGCCGGCGATCCGCACGTTCGAAAACTTCCCGTACCAGGACCAGGGCGGACGCGATCCGTTCGCGCCGAGTGATGAGGAGAAGCGCGACGTCGAACTCGCTCAAGGGCTGCAGCTCGATCCGCACCCGAAAGAGAAGCTCGAGAACTACGCGCTCGACAGCCTCAAGATGGTCGGCACGCTGGGATCGGGCGCGACGATGGAAGCGCTTGTGAAGGATCCGGATGGCGCGGTCAACCGCGTGCACGTCGGCAATTACCTCGGACAGAACAACGGCAAGGTTACGGCGATTTCGGCTGGCCGTATCGACCTGCTTGAGCTTGTCTCGGATGGCAACGGGAACAACCGCTCGCTAGAGCGCCCGACCACGATTGAATTGGGTGGGAAATGAACGACCGATTGGGGAAGCAGATATGAACGGGACCGCCGCAATCCAACTTGGGCCTGATTTTCTTCAGCGCTCGCGGACACATCGCCTCGCTACGTGGCTGGCGTCGTTCGTAGCGATCCTGTTCGCGCCACTGGCCCTCGCCGACAACACGTTGCAGGACGTGACCTTCGCTCCGCTTTCGGGCGGCAAGGTGCAGGTGACGCTGAAGTTCGCCGCTCCGGTCGTCGAACCACGCGTCTTCACGACCGAAAATCCGCCGCGCATCGCAGTCGACATCGCCGGCACGCGGAGTGCCGTCAGCCAGCGCCACATCGATGTCAACAGCGGCTCCACCGCGGGCATCAATACTGCCGAAGCGGCAGGGCGCACGCGCGTCGTCATCGATCTCTTCCGACCCTCGACATACGAGACTCGCAGCGAGGGCAACAATCTAGTGCTGACCGTCGGCGGCGGCGCGACGGCAACCGCGGCTGCAAGCGCGGCGGTGGCCAATGACCAGACCAAGTCAATCGGCGCGAGCGCGGTCGAGGTGTCGAACATCGATTTCCGCCGCGGCAAGGACGGCCAGGGCCGAATCGTCGTGAGCTTTTCCGGTGAGGGTGCGAGCGCAGACCTCGAACGGCATGGCGACAAGGTCTCGCTCGACATATACAACGCACGTCTGCCGGGACAGCTCGCACAGCGCCTCGACGTGCTCGATTTCGCGACGCCAGTACAATTCGTCGAAACCCATGGCAAGGGCAGTGGCGCGCATATGGACATCAGCGCTAAACCACCGTTCGAACAGCTTGCCTACCAGTCCGGCAACCAGTACGTGATCGAGATCGCGCCGGCAAAGGAGAAGGAAAAGCACGATCCGAATGCGCCGCCGGTCTATGCGGGTAACCGCGTGACCTTCAACATGCAGGACATTCCGGTCCGCACCGCGTTGCAGCTGATCGCTGAAATCTCCGAACTCAACATCGTCGTCGCCGACAGCGTCACGGGCAACGTCACGTTGCGGCTCAACAACGTGCCCTGGGACCAGGCGCTCGACATCGTGCTTCAGGCCAAGGGCCTCGACAAGCGCCGCAACGGCAACGTGATCTGGATTGCGCCGCAAAAGGAAATCGCCGACCGCGAACAGGCGATTGCCGATGCGAAGTTCAAGTTGGCAGAGGTCAGCGAGACGGTCACCGAATACATTCCCGTCAGTTATGGCAAGGCGAAAGATATTGCCGACCTCTTGACTCAAAAGTCGAAGCAGCAGACGAGCACGACGGGGGGCACCGCAGCCCCAAGTTCCGGCTCGAGCGGCTTTCTGTCGTCGCGCGGACGCGTGTCGTTCGACGAACGGACCAATACGCTTCTCGTCGTCGATACACCCGAAAAGGTTGCGATCGTTCGCGATCTGGTCGCGCGACTCGACAAGCCGGTCCAGCAGGTGCTTATCGAATCGCGCATCGTGGTGGCGACCGACAATTTCGCGCGGGAAATCGGCGCGAAGTTCGGTATCAGCGGCGGCTTTCAGAGCGGCAGCACGACTGTCGCGACTTCAGGCAACAATTCGGCAACCGACACGATGGCGAACATCGCGCTGGCCAACCGCCTCAACGATCGCACCGGAAGCACGAGCCTGCTGAGCGCCCCCGGAGCTGTTGGAGGCGGCATCAACGTACCGAGTCTTGGCAACCGTCTCAACGTGAGCTTGCCGACCAGCAACACGAAGGCCGGAAGCATCGGCTTGTCGGTGCTTGGCGCCGACTACCTGCTCGATCTCGAGTTGTCGGCCGGGCAGACCGAAGGTCGCAGTGAGCTGATTTCAAGCCCGCGTGTCGTAACTGCGAACCAGCAGGAAGCCGACATCGTGCAGGGCCAGGAAATCCCATACTCGACGATCAGCTCCGCAGGCGGTGCCGCTCTGCCGACCGTCGCGTTCAAGGATGCCGTGCTCGAACTCAAGGTCACGCCGACGATCACATCGGATGGTCGCGTGTTCCTGCAGGTCCTGCTCAAGAAGGATGCGCTCTCCGGCTATTACACGAACGCCTCGGGCTCTTATCCGATCATCGACAAGCGCGAGATGACGACGGCGGTCCTCGTCGACAACGGCCAGACCGTCGTGCTCGGCGGCGTCTACGAATTCGACAAGACAGACAGCATCACGAAGGTGCCGTTCCTTGGTGACATCCCCGGACTCGGCGCGTTCTTCCGCAATGTTTCAAAGAGCAGCCAGAAGGCCGAACTCCTGATCTTCGTCACACCGAAGATTCTGAGCGAGAACCTGAAATAGAGATCTGTTACAAATCCCTACCCCCCTTGCAGAAGTCGGCAGCATGGTTTGCCGGACAAGCCGAGAACGAGCCATCGCTGTTGTGGAGAAATTCGATATGAAAGCCCTGAGTCAACTCTTTCTGACCTTGATTGTGCTGTTGAGCCTCGCTGCATGCGGCGGCGGTGGCGGCGGCAACGGCAGTAGTGGGGGGGCCTTCAATGGCGGCACCTACGCCCTGACCATCTCGCCGGGGGCGACGACCCTTGCGCAGAACTCACAGACGACCGTAACGGTCGGCGTCAAGAACCCGGACGGGACGACCGTGTCCAACGGCCTTGCCGTGTCGCTTTCGGTTACGCCGGTCGATATCGGCAGCGTTGGGACCACGGCGGGCAGCACGTCCAACACGGCCACGGGATCGACGTCGGGCGGGAGTGCCTCGTTCCTCTTCTTGAGTGCCGGCAAGGGCGGCACGGCCCATATCGTCGCTTCGGTGCAGAACACCAACGGAACAACGTCGACGACATCGACTGACATCACCATAAGCGCTACATCGGTCAATGATCCACGCCTCCAACTGAGTGCTTCGACCACCACGCTTCCGCTCAATCCGTTCAATCCGGAAGATGGGTCGCAAGGCTTCCCCGGCAACTATCTCGGTTCTCCGTACATCGCGGAGGTGACGCTGCAGTGGCGGCACTCGAATGGTCAGCTCGTGGGCGGCACGCTCAAGGCGAATGTGTCGATGTCGAACGTAACCGTCGCGGGCTATTCGACGCTCGACGACCCGACGACGATCTGGGTCGGAGCGACCAAGACGCCGCCCACAGCGGACGGCAACGAATTCCTGACCATCCTCGGTAGCGGCACAGTGGATGTCACGGCGGGCGTCGGCACGCTGTTCGTGCACTCGTTCAACACCCCCGGTACGTCAGTGCTCACGATCACCGCAATTGATCCCGACAGCGGACAGACGATCAGCTCGCAGATCACGATTACCGTGGCCGGCGGCGCGACGAACAAGCTACCGGGTGCTGTGACGATCTCGCAGGATGGCGGCGGCGTGTACATCAGCGGTGGCAATGGCCCGCAGAGCAAGCTGATTACTGCCACCGTGACCGACGGCAACGGGGCCCTGGTTGCCGACGCGAACGGTTTCGACAACGTGCAGTTCCAGATCATCGGCCCGACCGGCACGGATGCCAAGCTCAGCGGGATCAACGCCGCTGGGCAGACGCAGACGGGAACAACCGTCGTGACGAACACGCACAACGGCATCGCGAGCGTGAGCTTCCAGGCCGGTACCCAGCAGGGCCCGGTGCAGGTGCGCGCAACGGTCGACCGCGGCGACAACAACGTCGACAACCAGATCCAGGACCCGGTCAGCGCGACAGCGACCGTCGTGGTCTCGGACGGCAAGCTTTACGCACTGAAGATTTCTTCGCCCGCCCTGAACGCGATCTTCGCGCTCAGCAAGACCGTCAACTCGTTCAATTTCGACACGGGCACCTACTCGCTCGTCGTCTCGGCCACCGGAACGGATCGCCTCGGTCAGCCGCCGGCACCTGGTACTGCGATTCGATTCGGCTCCATCGATACGCCGCAGACGAACTTCGCGTTCGACATCTCGGGCGTGCAGGGTGATCCGGTCGAAGGTGGCACTGGCTTCAGCGCGCTCGACGGACATTTCCTGTCCGCCGGCGGCGGCGCGGGTCCGGGCGATGCGCTCATCGTGTTCGGCAAGACCGAACACGGCGCCCCCCCGGGGAACGTCGATCTCGAAAGCGCGGTCAGGGTGAGCACGGTTCTCAGCCAGTCGCAGCTCACCGTCGGTACGCCATTCAACTGGAACACCACGACCGGTGCGGTTGTCGACAATGGACCGGTGCTGCCTTACATCGTCGGGCGTTCGACGCTCGGCAACATTTCCACCAACGCGTTCACGGACAGCTTCGGTACTGCCTCCACGACATTGAACTATCCGGTGTCGTCGCTCGGTCGTATCGTAGCGATCTGGGCGCAGGGCAACGGCACCGATCTGATCAAGGGCACGACGAGCGTCGTGACCGATGCGATCGTCACGCGCTATGCCGGTATCGCGGCGGCGAAGATCATCATCAGCCCGAATCCGATTCCCGGCAACATTACGATCGGCGTCGACGTCTGCATCTATGATGCGAAGGACAACCCGTTGCCGGGCGAGGTCTTCAATTTCACCTTCAACAGTCTTGGCGTCGGTTCGGGTACGGTCGATGGCGTGAGCGGCGGAGGCACGTTGACCCATGCCACGGATTCCTCGGGCTGCGTTGCAACCACGGTGACGACCACTGGTATTGCTTCGAGCAGCGGTGGCACCACCGGCACGCCTGGCCTGACCTTCAGCATCGGCTCGACGACCGCTACCGCGCCGATCACCGCGGGCGGCGGCCTTGCCCTGCTCGCCAATCCGTCGGCCTGCGGCGGCGGCGGCTGCCGAGTCCCGCCGGTCACGCTCACCTTGCTCAACAGCAACGGCACACCGGTTCCGGGCGTACAGCTGATCGGCACCTGCACCGGTGATTCCTCGATCGGCCTGGTCTCGGGTCCTGGCGTTACCGACGCGAATGGCATGACGACGGTAGCCATCACGGCCAATTTGAACGCCTATCAGACACCGAAGAGCGGCAGCTGCACATTCACGACGACCAATGGCTCGACACCGTCGGCGATCGTGACGCTGCAGGGTCAGGATCTGTGCAACGGCACTTCGCCGCCGCCACCGGCAGGCGCGTGTCCTGCCGGCCCTTGAGGTGAGGTAGCGCACAAGCAATATGAAAGGGCCGCGGCGACGCGGCCCTTTTTTTTGGGTATAGGGCGGAAGCACTCGATACGACAGCCAGGCGACAGCGCGTTATCATTCGGCGAAGGGTGCCCGCATGACTTCATCCGCCTATCGACTCAAGCTTGCCGCCGGCGACACCCTGTTTCGTGCAGGTGACCCACCGACGACGGCGTTCCTGATCGAACAGGGCACGTTGCGCGTGACTGCTGAGCACGATGGCACTGCCGTGGTCCTCGGCGACCTCGGTCCTGGCGCATTGCTCGGCGAGATGGCGGTGCTGGACGACGCGCCACGCACCGCGACCGCCGTCGCACTGAGCGACTGCATACTGACGCCGGTCGACCGCAAGCAGTTTGCGGAGCGTCTCGAAACGGCAGATCCGGTGGTCAGGGCATTGCTTTTCAGCCAGCTCGCGCGTTATCGGGCGGCCCTGGCGACGTTGACCGGCGGCGCTGCGCCTGCATCGATCGAGGACACCGCGCCGTCACGCGCGTCCGAGCACGCGCACGACAAGATCCGGCTCGAGAGCCAGTTGCGCGAAGCGCTCGAGCTCAAGACGCTCGAGGTGCTGCTGCAGCCGATCTGGAATATCGCACACCAGCGCGTCGCTGGTTACGAGGCGCTCACGCGGTGGAACCACCCGGAGCGCGGTGCGGTGTCGCCGATGGAGTTCATCGCGCTGGCCGAAGAGACCTCGCTGATCGTCCCGGTCGGCGAATACGTTCTGGACGCCGTATGCGCTGCGTTGCGTCGCTTTCCGGATAACCCGGCGCCTTTCATCGCGCTCAACGTGTCCGGGCGCCAGTTGCGCGATGCCGAGTTCGTCGAGCGCGTTCTCGCGTGTGCAAGCAAGCACAGCGTGCCGGCCACGCAAATCAAGCTCGAGATCACCGAGAGCCTGGTACTCGATTACGACCAGGTCGACACGCTGATCACGCGCTGCCACGCCGCCGGCGTTCGTGTCGCGCTCGACGACTTCGGCACGGGCTATTCGAACCTGGGTCATCTTCATCGCCTCGAATTCGACACGCTCAAGCTCGACCAGG
>Ga0105238_10006048_pt1 | contig 12001 bp, 7 predicted proteins | sample KBSC34metaG_FD_81526 | JGI IMG/M metagenome (GOLD analysis project Ga0105238, IMG submission 81526) | Corn rhizosphere microbial communities from Kellogg Biological Station, Michigan, USA - KBS C3-4 metaG | ecosystem: Host-associated > Plants > Roots > Rhizosphere > Soil | place: Michigan, USA... | reverse complement strand
TATTGCTGGTCCTCGGCCGAATCCTCGCCGGTGGGCGCGCCGTCGAGCGCGAAGCCGTCCTCAGGCTCCTCGGTGACTGACTGGATATAATCGGGCCTGCCCTGGGCGCGCCAGTGATCGGCGACTGCGCGCACCTCATCGTCCGAAACGAAGGGACCGTGTACGCGGACGATGCCCTTGCCGCCCGGCATGTAAAGCATATCGCCCTTGCCGAGCAGCTGTTCGGCGCCCTGCTCGCCCAGGATGGTGCGCGAATCGATCTTCGAGGTGACGTGGAAGCTGATCCGGGTCGGCAGATTCGCCTTGATCACGCCGGTGATGACATCGACCGAGGGGCGCTGAGTCGCCATGATCAGATGGATACCCGCCGCGCGCGCCTTTTGGGCGAGGCGCTGGATCAGGAACTCGACTTCCTTGCCGGCAGTCATCATCAGATCGGCGAGCTCGTCGACGATCACCACGATCTGCGGCAGCGGCTGGAAGTCGAGCGTCTCCTCCTCATAGACCGGCTGGCCGGTTTCGGGATGATAACCGGTCTGGACGCGCCGCCCGAGCGGCTGGCCCTTGGTTCGGGCGGCGCGTACCTTCTCGTTGAAGCTCGCGAGACTCCGCACGCCGACCGACGACATCATCCGGTAGCGCTCTTCCATCTGCTCGACCGCCCATTTCAGCGCGCGCACCGCCTTGGCCGGATCGGTCACGACTGGGGAGAGGAGATGCGGGATATCCTCATACATGCTCAGTTCGAGCATCTTGGGATCGATCATGATCATCCGGCACTGGTCGGGCCGCAGCCGGTAGAGCAGCGACAGGATCATGCAGTTGAGCCCGACCGACTTGCCCGACCCGGTCGTGCCCGCGACGAGCAGATGCGGCATCGGTGCAAGATCGGCGATGACCGGGTCACCGGCGATATTCTTGCCGAGCACCAGCGGCAGCGAGGCCGACTGGTCGTCGAACGATTGCGATCCGATCAGTTCGTGCAGCCCGACCGTCTCGCGCCGCGCATTGGGCAGTTCGATACCGATCACGGTCCGCCCCGGGATCGTCGCGACGCGCGCTGAGATCGCCGACATGTTGCGGGCGATATCGTCGGCAAGCTGAATCACCCGGCTTGCCTTGATGCCCGAGGCCGGCTCGAGCTCGTACATCGTCACCACCGGGCCGGGCCGGATGTTGATGATCGAACCCTTGACGTGGAAATCGTCGAGCACCGATTCGAGCAGCCGCGCATTGCGTTCGAGCGCTGCCTTGTCGACCGGCCCGCCCGGTGCCGGCGGTGCCGGCTTGAGCAGGTCGATCGGCGGCAGCTGCGAATTGTCGCCGAGATCGAACGATGCCTGTTTGGCCTTGGGTTTCGCCACCGAAGCTGCAAGCGAGCGCTCGGCGATCACCGGGCCAGGCCGAGCATCGGGCATGGCGACCGCGCGCGGCACGGGCGGCTTGCGCGCGGGTTCCGCGGGCAGCACCTCCTGTTCGGGCGTACGCCGCTCGGCCTTGGCCTTTGGTTTCGCCGGCTGGGGCCGCTGTTGCCGATCGCCCATGTCGATCACGAAGCTCGATGCCCAGATGCCCATACCGGCCAGGCCTGTCAGGAGCCCGACGCCGCGTCCGGTCCAGAGCATGGCGGTGGGATCGCCGATCAAGCTGATCGCCCAATGGATCAGGTCGGCGAGTGCGATGCCGACTATGCCGCCGGCGCCAGCGGGCAGGCCGTGTGTCGCCGAGCTCGAAATCGGCGCGAAGGTTGTGCCGATCAGCGCTATGCCGCCGATCGACGCCGCCAGCATCAGACGCCAGCGCCCGACCGGAATATCGCGCCACAGTCGCAGGGCGATCATCAGCGCGATCGGCAGCACAAGCAGGATCGCGGGCCCGAACAGGAGGAAGCAGATATCGGCGATCCACGCGCCCGGTGCGCCAAGCCAGTTCTGCGCGGGTCCGCCCGCGGCCGTGTTGAGCGACGGATCCCCCGAATGATAGGTGGCGAGCGCGATCAGCATCAGGATCGCGCCGATCATGATCGCGATCGCGCCGATCAGCGCGCCGCTGCGTGCTGCGCCCGCCTTCATCGTCTCGCGCCACAGGGGCGTCTGCGCCCGGCTCGCCATCGTATCGATCCTCAAGATGTTCGCTGTCTGTGCTCGCGAATCATCGCGCTTGCTGAGTCCGGCGTCAAGGCAGACGCATTGGCAGCCACTCAGCCAGACGCTAGAGCGGGGCATGGACCAAGCAGACGTCATCATCCTCGGCGGCGGCCTTGTCGGCAGCGCGCTGGCCGTGGCGCTCGGTGCGCATGGCCTGACCGCGATCGTTATCGACATCGCCGATCCGGACGTGATCCTCGCCGCCGGCTTTGACGGCCGCGCCTCGGCGATCGCAAGCGCGCCCTATCGGATGCTTGAGACGATCGGCGTCGTCGATCGTCTCGCGGGGCTCGGGTGCCCGATCCAGGGAATCCGGGTGAGCGACGGGCTCGAGCCGGGCGCGCTCGATTTCGAACCCGACGCCGAGAGCGGCGCGCTCGGCCATATGTTCGAGAATCGCCAGCTCCGCCGCGCCCTGCTCGAGGCGGCGGAAGCGGCACCCGGTATCGACGTACGGATGAAGACGCGCGCGATGTCGGTCGCGCGCGGCGAGCATGGCGTGGTGGCGACGCTCGATTCGGGCGCGACGATCCGGGCGCCGCTGTTGATCGCGGCCGAAGGACGCAACTCGCCCACCCGCGATGCCGCCGGCCTGAAGGTCGCGCGCTGGAGCTATGATCATGCCGCGCTGGTGACCTCGCTCAATCACGAGCACAGCCACCAGAACATCGCGTATGAGATATTTTACCCCAAGGGCCCGTTCGCGATCCTGCCGCTCAACGACGATGCGCAGGGCCTTCACCGCTCGGCGATCGTCTGGTCGGTGCGGCGTGACGAGGCGCCCGGGATGCTCAAGCTCTCCGATCGCGGCTTCCTCGCCGAGGCTGAGAAACGGATGGGCGGCTTTCTCGGTCGCCTTGGCCCGCTTGGCGGCCGGTCGAGCTACCCGCTCGGCTTCCACCATGCGGCCACCATCACCTCGAACCGGCTGGCCTTGGTGGGGGACGCGGCGCACGGAATCCATCCGATTGCGGGCCAGGGCGTCAATGTCGGCTTCCGCGATGTCGCGACTCTGGTCGAGGTGCTGGTCGACGGCAAACGCCTCGGCCTCGATCTCGGCGATCCGCAGCTTCTCGCGCGGTACGAACGCTGGCGCAGCCTCGATACCTTCATGGTCGCGGCGGCCACTGATGGGCTGACGCGCCTGTTCGGCATCCCCGGCCGCACCGCTTCGGCCGTGCGCCGCTTCGGTCTGTCAGCGGTCCAGAAACTGCCGCCGCTCAAGGACCGCTTCATGGCAGAGGCGCGTGGCGAAAGCGGCGAGGTGCCCAAGCTGCTGCAGGGTCTGACTGTCTGACGGGTCAAGGGAGATCGAATCGATGAGTTTTGCCCTGATGCTGGTGGCATCCGCGACATTGCCTGCCCAAGCCGTGCCGACACCCGATCCGCTCGCGCCGGCGGCTTCGGGCATGCTGCAATGCTATACGCCGGACGTGGCAAAGCATGTCTGTCAATCACTGGCGGGCTATCGCAAACGCCCTGACGGTAGCTATGACAACGCCGCGACGATCATGCTCTCGCCTTCGCCGCTCGTGATCATGGAAACCGAGACGCCGGTCACGATCGACGCCGGGGCGGTATGTGGAGCGATCCGGAAACAGGATATCGATACGGCCGTCATATCGGTCAACGGCCAGAAATTGTCTGATACGGATGCGGCAACGGCTCGGTCGCAGATCGCTACGGGGATGGCATCCCTGATCGGCAAGCGGATTTGCACCACCTATGTGCCCGACGGCGCGCAACTGATCGCGAAAGCCACAATCGACGGCGAGGCACAACCAGCGATGGATCAGAAGGTCATCTGGGTCGCGCCAGCCGACGGATTCCACGTAGGCCCCTAAAGCGTGCGCGCCTATTGCAGCGTCACCGATTCCTCGCCGTCATGTCGGCCGAAGAATTGCATCAGCTGGATGATCAGCTCAGCCCGGTCCTCGATACCGCTTGCTTCGAGTAAAGCCTGTTTCGCCGCGACGTCGAACGGCGCGATCTGGGCGATGCCGTTGACCAGTGCCTCGTCGTCGAGCCGGTTCACCGCCTCCCAGTCGACCGCATAGCCCTGCGCATCGGCGAAGCGCCGCGATTCCATCTCGAGCGAGGAGCGGCGCGAGAGGGACAGGATTTCGGGTTCGTCCGCTACGGGCAGCAATTCAGCCTCGACCTGGCGGAAGGCGGTCGTCACGTCGAGTTCGCGCAGGATGCGGAACAGGGCGATGCCCTCAAGCACGAGATTGTAGCGGCCGTCCTCGCTCGTCTCGAACTCGGCGATCCGGCCGACACAGCCGATCGTGAACAAGGCCGGTGCCTCCCCGGGCACCTGCGGACCCGGCCGTGGCTGGATCATGCCGATCCGCCGGTCGCGCGCCATCGAATCGGAGATCATCGCGCGGTAGCGGGGTTCGAAGATGTGCAGCGGCAAATGCATGCCCGGAAACAGCAACGCGCCGGGCAACGGAAACACCGATAGCCGGGTCGTCTTGGGCGCGGTGGTTTCCGGTGCGTCGGTCATCCGAACAGGATAGCCGATAATCGCCGCCGTTGCGCTGAAACCCAGGGGTCCTCGAGCCCGACCACGTCGAACAGCTTGAGCAATTGCTGCCGCGCCGCGCCCTCGTTCCAGTCGCGGTCGGCGGCGATGATGCCGAGCAGCGAATCGGCTGCTGCGTCGCGGTCGCCCGCCGCCATCTGCCCGCCCGCCAGCTCGAAGCGCTTGTCGAGATTGTCCGGGTTGGCGGCGACTTCAGCAGCGAGGCCGGCGAGGTCGTCAACCGGCTTCGCCTCTTTCGCCAGCGCGAGCGCCGATTTCGCGCGCTCGATTTCGGGCAGCTTGGCCAGCGCCTCGGGCAGGGCTGCGATCGCCGCATCGGCCTCGTCGATCCGATTCGCCGCGACCAGGGCGCGCAACCGGCCGGAAAGCACCGCCGGATGGTCGGGCGCGATCTCGCTGAGCTGGTCGAACACGCCGAGCGCGCGTTCGCCATCACCCTCGGCGAGAATCTCCTCGCCCATCGCGATCAGCGGTTCGAGCTCAGCCTCGGCCTGTGCCGCCTCGCTTTCCACCGGCAGCTGCTTGAGGATCTGGTCGAGCATCGCCTTCAATTGCGTTTCGGTCCGCGCGCTGGTCAGGTCGGCGACCAACTGGCCCTGGAACATCGCATAGACGGTCGGAATCGACTTGATCTGAAATTGCGCCGCGATGAACTGGTTCTTGTCGGTATCGATCTTGGCGAGCACAACGCCCTTGTCGGCATAATCGGCCGCGACCTTCTCGAGAACCGGCGACAGCGCCTTGCACGGCCCGCACCATTCTGCCCAGAAATCGATGATGACGAGAGCGTTCATCGACGGCTCGACAACGTCGCGGCGGAAGGCCTCGACGGCTTCACGTTCGCTGGCGGTCATTCCAAGGCTGGCCAAGTCTCACTCCCAAAGGTCACGGATAGTTGCTGTCCTGGCGCCTTATGTGGGCGCTCATGGCTTCAAGCCAAGTTTTTTCATCGGTACGTCGTCGCCGGAGTCGCTTTGGAGATCGCGGCGCAAATCCGGATCGCGGTGCCACCGGATCGCTGGCATAACCGGGGCTCTCCCGTTAAATCGTTCGGAAACCGGGGGTATATCGTGGCTCGAAATTCGCTGATTGGTGTCGGCATTGTGTTGGCGCTTGGCTGCGCCGGGCCCGCGCTCGCCCAGGAAAAGCCGTCGGTCGAGGCAATTCCGGTTCGTCGCACTGTCGTGGCCGATCCTGCCATCCGCTCCGGGACACTCCCGAACGGCATGCGCTATTTCATCATGCGGGCGGCGGCCCCGGCCAAGGGGCTTTCGCTGCGGCTGGGAATCGATGCCGGCAGCTTCGAGGAACGCGACAGCGAGCGCGGCTATGCACACCTGGTCGAGCATATGGCGTTCCGTGCGACACGGTCGGCGCCTGAGGGCGGTCTCGATCGCCGCTTTGCGCCGCTCGGCGTCGCTTTCGGCCGCGATCAGAATGCCGCGACCACGCTCTTCTCGACAACCTACAAGCTCGATTTCGCAACCGCTGACGAGCACGGCATCGATCAGGGCTTCGCGTGGCTGCGCGATGTTGCCGACGGCGTCATTTTCCCCGACGCGGCTGTCGTGAGCGAACGCGGCGTCGTGCTGGCGGAAAAGCAGGCGCGCGAGAGCCCGGAAGCGTTGCTGAGCGAGGCAGTGGGGCGCTTCCATACGCCGGGCCTGCGCTCGATCGACCGCAACCCGGTCGGGACGCCGGAGGCGCTGGCAGCCGCAACACCCGGAACGTTGCGAGCCTTTTACGAGCGTTGGTACCGGCCCGAAAACGCAGTGCTTGTGGTGGTCGGCGATCAGCCGGTCGACGCGCTCGAAGCCCGGATAAAGGCGGGCTTTTCGAGCTGGCAAGGCAAGGGCGAACGGCCTGTGCAGCCCTCCTATGGCACGATCGCGCCGGACCGCGGTCTCGATACCTTCTCGACCGGGGCGCCTGCCTTGCCGAATATCATATCGGCATGCCGGATGCAGCCGCCGCTGCCGCCCGACATCAGCGAGATGGACCGGACCACAAAAGACGTTCGCGACGGGATCTGGCGCGGCATCATCGGCGAACGATTCCAGTCGCTCGTCGATGCCGGCAATAGCGGCCTTGTCGGTTCGGCGATGATGAACAATGAGGACCGGGATCACGAAGGCATCTGCCTGATCGTCGTGCCTTCGGGCGGCAAATGGGAAAAGGCCCTTGCCGTCGCCCAGGCCGAGCTTCGCCGTTTTGCCAAGGATGGGCCGACCGAGCATGAGCTCGAGACTCAGATCGAGGCCGGCCGCGCGGTGTTGCGCGGCGCGATATCGGTTGCCGATGGGCGTACGGCCCCGACCCGCGCCGACACGATTCTCGACCGGGCGCTCGATGGCCGGCCCACGCCCTCCCCGCGCGAGGCGATGCACGCCTATGACGTTGCGGTCGAAGATCTCGATCCAGCTACGGTCAAGGCACGCTTTGCCGCGGTCTGGTCCGGCGCCGGGCCGCTGGTCACGCTTGTCATGCCGAAACAGGTCGACGTCGCCGCCTTGCGCGCCGCATGGGTAAAAGGTGAGGGTGGGGCAGCGCTGGCCGCGTTCAGCGACCGCAAGACGCTGCCCTGGGATTATACCAGTTTCGGCACGCCCACCGCCGTGATCGGACGCGAGGAGATCAAGGATCCGGGTTTTGTCCGCCTCCGCTTCGCCAATGGCGTCACCCTGAACTTCAAGCAGTCGACGCTCGAAAAGAACAGCGTCGAGGTCAGGGCCCAATTCGGTGCCGGTCGCCGCGAGATTCCCAATCAGGACATGATGACCGCGCAGCTGGCTTCGGGGTTGTTGGCGGCGGGTGGGCTTGGCCGCCTGACCGCGACCGAGATGAGCACAAGCCTCGCGGGCGAAACCTGGGCTTTCAAGCTCCAGATCGGCAACGAGGCGTTCGACCTGACGAGCTCGACGACCAGTGCGAGTCTCGAAACCGAGCTGCAGGTATTGGCCGCCTTCATGACCGATCCGGGCTTTCGCCCGACCATCGACGAGCGGCTTCCCGATGCCGTCGAAATGATGTCGCGGATGTATTTCAGCAATCCCGCGGCTGCGTTGTCCGAAGCGTTTCTCGGCGCAGTCGATCCCGAGAATCCGGAACGTATGCCGCCACGCGCGACCATGGATGCCTGGCGGAGCGCTGATTTTGCCCGCCTGTTGAAGCCAGCGCTGACGAGCGCCCCGGTCGAACTGACGATCGTCGGCGATGTCGACGAAGCGACCGCCATCAAGCTGGTGGCGCGCAGCTTCGGCGCGCTGGCGCCACGGCCGCCGCGCAACGGTGCCCGCGCTGATTCGCGCTTCCTGCGGGTTGGCGACCGAAGCTTTCCGGTGATCCGGAAAACCTATCAGGGCCCGGCTGACCGTGCCGCCGCCCAGCTGATCTGGCCGCTCTATGTCGCCAACGCGTCGCGCCGGGCCGAGGAATATGCGCTGAAGCTGACCGCGGCGATCTTCGACACCGAATTGCGGCAGCGGATCCGAACCGAGCTCGGCAAGAGCTATTCGCCGCAGGTGGCGACTCAGACGCCGGACGATGCCGACCAGGGGATTCTCGTCGCGCAGATCGAGAGCAATCCGGCGGATGTGGACCAGTTGGTCGCCGAGACCCAGGCGGTGGCAAGCAAGATCGCGGCCGGCGGAATCACCGCCGAGGAACTGGAGGCGGCCAGGCGGCCGATCATTGCCCAGATCACCGCGCTTCGCGGCAGGAATATCTGGTGGGCGGCCGCGATGGATGGTTCGGCCCGGAACCCGGCCATCACCGAGGAGGCGATCGACATGGTGCCCCTCATGTCGTCGATCACGCTCGATCAGGTAAAGGCGGCCGCGGCGAAATGGCTCTCCCGGCCACCGATCGTGACGATCGTCACGCCTGAGTCGGGCGCGGGCGCCACGCCGGTTGCCAGGTTGCGCAAGGCGAGCGGACAATGAGGCGGTTGACCCTGACCCTGACCCTGGCGGTCGCGCTTGCGCTGCCGGTAGCGACTCCCGTCGCGGCCATTGCCGCCGCCACCGATGCGCCGTCTTTGATGGCCCAGGCAAAAGCCGAGTTCGACGCCAATCCGAAGGCTGCGCTGCGCGACACCGAAAAGGCGCTCCGCCTCGATCCGTCGGTCAAGGGCGGCCAGTTGCTGCGCGCCCAGGCGCTGGCTGCTCTCGGGCGCGACGCTGAAGCCGGCGTGGCGTATCGCGCAGCGCTTGCCGCCGATCCGGCCGAACGGCTGGCGTCGCTCGGATTGGCCGGGGTCGAGCGGCGCGTGGGCGACCCGCATGTCGCCCTCGAGATCCTCGACAAGCTCCTCGGCACCGGCGACGATGCCGACGCCCGGTTCGAGCGCGCCCTCACCTTCACCAAGCTTAAAGTGCCCGACAAGGCGCTTGAAGACTATACCGCCCTGATCGCCACCAAGCCGTCGGCATGGGCATTCTACAATCGGGGCTGGCTGTATGCCGGACGCGACAATCGCGAGAATTATGCCAGGGCGCTGGCGGATTTCGCGCATGCCGATGCCCTGTCTCCAAAGGATGTCGATACGGTGAACTCGATCGGCGACATGCTGATCAACCTCGACCAGTATGACGAAGCACTGGCGCGCTACACCGCCGCGCTTGCGATCGATCCCAAAAATGCTGCTGCGCTGCGCGGTCGTGCGGATGCTCTGTACGATCTGAAGCGCTGGCAGGAGGCGGCTGCGACCTATAAGGAGCGCGCGCAGCTGCCCGATCCGGACGATGCGCTGGTGATGGCCGCAAAGGCGTTCGACAAGGCCGGCGACGCGAAGTCTGCGATGGCGAGCTATGATCGTGCCATTCGCGCCGACCCGCATTCGGCCGACGCCCTTGCCGGTCGCGCCGACCTTTTCGATGCGCGCGGCGAGCGGGCTAAAGCGTTGGCGGATTATGCCCGCGCGATCGCCGCCGCGCCGACCGATGCCGATCTGCGCGTCCGGCGCGCCTTTGTGTATCGTCACCTGAATCAGCCCGAGGCGGCCCTGGCCGATATCGACGCTGCCCTGAAGATCGATCCGAAATCATCCTATGCGCTGAATGCAGAGGGCCTCATTCACGCTGACGCCGAGGAGTATGATGCGGCCATCGCTGCCTATGACAAGGCGCTCGCCGTCGATCCGCAACTGGAAGCCGCGTATTATAATCGCGGCATTGCCTATGTCGGGCAAGGCCATCAGGATCGTGCGATCCGCGATTATAATGCATCGCTGAGGCTGTCACCGCGCGATCCGGTCACGCTGACGGCGAAGGGCGAGGCCTATCGTCTGGTCGATGATTATCCACGGGCGATCGAGGATTTCGACGCGGCCATCGCCGCGGATCCCGAATATGCGCTGGCCTATTGGCGTCGCGCCCTTGCGCACGACGCGCTCGACGAAAAACCTGCGGCGGATGCCGATCGCGCCCGAGCGCTGAAGCTCGACCCGAGCCTGGACGATTCCTGAAACCGATGTTCCTTGTCGGCTGAAGAGAGGGGGTTGCCGGGTGCAAAGGCCGATGCTAGAGGCCGCCCCCTTACCCGCCCGGTCCACCCGACCGGCGCAGGCGCCAGAGCGGGCGTAGCTCAGGGGTAGAGCACAACCTTGCCAAGGTTGGGGTCGAGGGTTCGAATCCCTTCGCCCGCTCCAGTTTTCAAAGCATATGGCTTTGGGCTGGCCGCCGCGGCCAAGCGGACTTACATCACGCGCGCAGCTTCCGGGGCAAATTCACGTTTAGTGGCGCTGTCTCACCCGATGAAAGGGGTGATTCGCTGGCTGTTCCTGGCTGATATTCAGCACATTTTTTCGCTGGCTGTTATGTTGGAGCCAGAACCGGAATTTGCGACCTGATTCCAGCCATTTGTGGGGTGGCTGGCTGTTATCGAATAACAGCCAGGAACAGCCAGCGCCGATCGTCTCATGAATCCTACAGGGAGAAAGAGCGGGACGGTGCCCAAAGAGCATTCCCGTCCGATCTTATCGTCGCACGCTCCGCTGCCGCGTTGAATCGATGCGATTCGCCCTAGAAACCGAAACCCTGCTGGGCTGGCGCGGGCGGCGACAGGTCGACACCCTCGATCGCCAGCATCCTCAGCTTGGCGGTCGATCCACCGGGTGCGGAGAAGCCGCCGACCTTGCCGCCGGCCGCCAGGACACGGTGGCAGGGGATGATCAGGGGTATTGGGTTCGAAGCCATGGCCTGGCCTACGTCGCGCGCCGCTTCCGGCCCAGCGCCGAGCTCTTTCGCCACGGCGCCATAGGTTGTGGTCTGGCCCCAGCCGAGCCGCCGCACCGTCTCGTAAACCTGCGCGAAAAAGGGCTGTTGCGCGCCGAGATCGAGCACAGCGTCGGAAAAATCGATTTGCTCGCCGTCGAAATAGCGCCGCGCCGCTCCGATGGTCGCAGCGATTTCGGACGGCGGTTCGCCGGGAAGCGCATTCGGTAGATAGCGCAGCACAGCGCGCTCAGCCGCTTCGGATGAGGATGCCGGCAGCCGGAAATTGACGATAGCGCCGTCATGCCACGCGATCGCGGCGACGCCATGAGCGGTCTCGAAAAGCCTGTAGCGGGGCACCGGCCTGGGCACATCCTCTCCTGCGCGTTCCCGGCAATGTCGCTATCCGGTGTGCGCTTGGCAAGACTCGCCCGGGCCGATCCCGTCTGCCTGAAACCAATCTACGCGGCGGCTGACCGTGTGACGAAGTCGGTCGTCGTCACCTCGAGCCGGGCGAGCTTGTCGTCGACGGCGCGGAAACCCGATTCGAGGCGATCGATATCGGCGGTGATCGTCTCGGTGTCGGTCCGGATCGAAGCGATCGTGTCGGACATGGAATCGGCAGTCAGGGCAGTCTCGTCGACGGCGGCAGTGATCATGTTGACGGTCAGCGCCTGTGCCTCCATCGCCTCCCGGATTCGCTGGGCTGAAACCTGCACCTCGCCGACGATATCCCGGATCGTGCCGTTGACGTCGAGGGTCTGGCGGCTGGCCGACTGGATCGCCGCGATCTTGCCGGCGATGTCGTCGGTCGCGCGCGCGGTTTGCGATGCGAGGCTCTTCACTTCCTGCGCGACGACGGCAAAGCCGCGGCCGGCATCGCCGGCGCGTGCAGCCTCGATGGTTGCGTTGAGGGCGAGCAGGTTGGTCTGGCCGGCGATATCGCGAATCAGGTCGAGGATCGATTCGATCGCCTGCGCATGGCCGGAAAGCGCGATCGAAACCGCCACTGCCTGTGCCGACTGATCGGCGGCACGCACGGCGACGCCCGTGGCGACTTCAACTTCGGTGCGCGCCGCTTCGATGGCGCGGAT
>Ga0105238_10006047_pt1 | contig 12001 bp, 12 predicted proteins | sample KBSC34metaG_FD_81526 | JGI IMG/M metagenome (GOLD analysis project Ga0105238, IMG submission 81526) | Corn rhizosphere microbial communities from Kellogg Biological Station, Michigan, USA - KBS C3-4 metaG | ecosystem: Host-associated > Plants > Roots > Rhizosphere > Soil | place: Michigan, USA... | reverse complement strand
CGGCGCCTCGATCGGCCTCGGCAACGCCGGCGGCCTTTTGCTGTCCGGCGTGATTGTGTCCTCAGCCGTTTCGCGCCTGCGTTTCTTCGGCAACACGCCGAATGCCGCCCGCAACGTCCTTGAAGATCTTGGGCTGGTCGTGTTCGTCGCGATCGTCGGCGTCAACGCGGGCGCGGGGCTGATCGCGCAACTCACCGGCGCTATTGCGCTGAAGATATTCATTGTCGGCTTCATCGCCTGTACCATCCCGCCCTTCATCGTCTGGGCGATCGGCTATCACATCTTCAAGATCAACCCCGCGATCCTGATGGGTGGTGTCGCCGGTGCGCGATCGCACTCCGGCCCCTGCCGCGAAGCCGCGGTGGAAATCCAGAGCTCGGTGCCCTGGATCGGTTTCCCGGTCGGCTATGCCGTGTCTGGCATCCTGCTCACCGTGTTCGGCTACTTCGCCATGATCCTCGCGCAGTGAGGCCGCACGCATGAGGAAGCATGGATCGAGCCAAGTGGCCTTGGTGGCGCTCGCCCTGGCGGTTGCCGTCACCACGCCATCGCACGCCATCACCGGCACCGTACGCGTCACGGTCGCCAAGGCCGGGTTTGTCGTGGGAGCCGGCGGAGGCCGGGGGACTCTGACCTTTCGCCACCGCAACTATCCATTCACGGTCCAGGGCTTGAGTCTCGGCCTCACGGCCGGCGCATCGATCAACAAGCTGGTCGGGCGTGCCGACTACATCAACGAGCTCGGCGACTTTGCCGGCACTTACAGTGTTGTGGGCGCGGGCGGTGCGCTGGTCGGCGGCGTCGGCGGTGTCCAGCTCAAGAATGACAAAGGCGTCGTTATCACCTTGCGAGGCCCCAAGAGCGGTCTCGAAGTGTCCGCCAATGTCAGCAAGGTGGTGATCACCCTGGATCAAACGCGTTCGACCCCAAACTGAGACCTTAACCCTGGAGAGAGTACCAATGACCAAATATCGAGTTCGATCCCTTGGAGTTGCGCTGGTGCTGCTTTCTGCATTCGGCCTGTCTTCATCATCGCATGCCGATACCGGCACGGTCCGCGTGGTCTTCACAAAAGGTGGCTTCATCGTCGGCGTCGGCAGCGGCCGCGGGGTCCTGACCTACAAGGGTCGTCACTATCCGTTCCGGGTCGCAGGGATGAGCGTTGGTTTCACCATTGGTGCATCAACCAGTGAGCTTCACGGGCGCGCGCTGAATCTGCGTAGTCCCTCCGACATCCAGGGAACGTACAGTGCGATTGGCGCTGGAGGCGCATTGGCTGCCGGCGCCGGGGGCGTGCAATTGCAGAACGAGAAGGGTGTGATCCTGCAGCTGGTTGGCGGCAAGGTCGGCGTGGAGCTCTCGGCGGCCGTCGGTGGCGTGACCGTCGCGCTGCAATGAGCGACCGGCCTAATCCCACCGCGGTTAGAATCGCTCGGCGACGAACTTCCTTCCGCGCAGGCTGACCTGATCGTCATAGCGGCCCTTGTTGGAGCGCTTCGGCAGCCTGACTTTCTCGCGCGAGATCTTCTTGTAGGGGATCGTCTCGAGGATGTGCGAGATGCAATTCAGGCGTGCTCGCCGCTTGTCGTCGGAGCGGATCAAGCGCCAGGGCGCGTGTCGGGTGTCGGTTGCCTTGAGCATCATATCGCGCGCCCGCGAATAGTCATACCAGCGCTGGAAGGACTCAGTGTCCATCGAGCTGAGCTTCCATTGCCGCAGCGGGTCCTCGATCCTTGCTTGGAAACGCCGCTCCTGTTCATCCATTCCGACCTCAAGCCATAGCTTGATCAGGATGATTCCGCCATCGACGGCGAACTGTTCGACCTGAGGGCATAATTCGAGGAAGCGCTTGTGCTCCTCGGGCGAACAAAAGCCCATGACATATTCGACGCCGGCGCGGTTGTACCAGCTGCGGTCGAAGATCACGATCTCCCCCCCGGCGGGGAATTGCTCGATGTAGCGTTGCAGGAACATTTGAGACTTCTGTCGATCGGACGGCGCGGGCAGGGCCACGACGCGGAATACGCGGGGACTGACCTTCTCGGTGAGCGCCTTGATCGTGCCGCCCTTGCCGGCGGCATCCCTGCCTTCGAACAGGATGATGACCCTGAGCTTCTTTTCTTTCACCCATTCCTGCAGATGGCACAACTGGACCTGAAGCTTTCGCAGCTTCTGCTCGTAGGCTTTCCGCTTCATGCTGGACCGTTCTCGTGTTTTGCCATCCGCTGCTCAAACCGGGTCAATCGCCCCACGCGATGACGATGCCGATGTCTCCGGGCACGCCTCCCGGAAACTCGACGACCTGATATCGAATGCGATAGCCGCGCGGCTTCAGGTAGTCCGACCAGAGCTTGAATATCTCCTGAGCTATTCCCGTCAGGGTCTTCTCCCATCCGGGCTCCTGCTGATTGATGGCGCGGCCATTGTCGGTGCACAGCGAGTTGGGAAACCGGTAGACCTGGACCTCGGTCAGGCCATTGCGCACGGCCCGCTGGATCACGGTCGAGGCAAGCTTGACCTTTTCCTCCTCGCTCAAGCCGGAGGGTTTGCTGAGCCGTTCGATCAGCGCCCGTTTTTCCGCTTCGGCGGCGGTCAGCCGCCGGGCATATTCGTCGGCCTTTTGGGCTTCCTGGATTGCGGCTCGTTTCTGGATTTCCGTTGCCGTGGGCAACAGGTCGTCGATTTTTTCGGGCATGGCTGGTCCTCCCGGGCGGTGTCTCGCTTGGGTGTAGCCTCGGCCACGAGGGTGTTCCTTTGATTCAGATCAAGCGTAGACCGGCGCCGGGGCCACACTATCGGAACCGCCGTTCTGCAACCGCCGGGGGACGTTCATTGACCGATCAGCTTCATCCACCGATGCCTCATCACCTGCCGTTTTTCATCACGCCGCCGGGCCAAACGGACGTGTTGTTTCACGTCGTTGTGTGGTTTGTGGTACTGTGCGTGATAGGCATCGGTGTCTTGTTTTTCACGATCCATTCGCTTCCGGAGCGGGTGGCGCACAGAACGAAGAAGGTACAGCTCGATATTGTCGCCGTTCTTTGCCTGCTTGCGCTCTTCACCAATGAACACGTCTTCTGGTTTGCAGCGTTGCTGTTGGCCTTTATCGATCTCCCGGATTTCCTGACCCCGGTCACGCGCATCGCAAAGGCGGTCGAAAACATTGCCGGACAGGAGGCCCCTGAGAACACCGAAGAGGCCGTTGCGGAGCCAGATCACAACGACGGCGAAGCAGCTGCGGGCAAATCAAAATCTGCTGACGCTGCTCCTCGGAAGATGAAGGGGTCTGCTCATGCTTGAACTCTTGATGTGTTCGATGCTGACCCTGTTTCCGGATTACCTGATCCGGCGTTATGTCCAGGGCAAACGGATCGGTCACGAGATCACATTGTTCTCGGTCTGGTACGAGCTTCGTTGGGGTATCACGTTGTGTCTAATTCTCACCATCCTTCTGATCACGGTGGTCCTTTACAACCATCCGGCCTCAAAGAACGTCAACGCGCTGTTTCGGACCATATCGATATTTGCGGAAACCGGAGGCCGGGTGTCGGAAGTCTATGTCGGATACAACGAGCGAGTGAAGCAGGGCCAGCCGCTGTTCAAGATCGACAGCAAGCGGCAAGAAGCCAACATCGAGACCGCGCGCGCCCGTGTTGCGGAGGTTGATGCCCAAGTCGTCTCGGCGAAGGTCGACGTCGCCAAGGCGCAATCACAGATCCTGCAGGCCACCGCCGACCTGAAGCAGGCCCAGGACGAACTCGATGTGAAGAGCGACCTGCAGCGTCGCAATCCCGGAATCGTGCCGCAACGTGACATCGAAAAGCTGCAGGTGCTGGTCGATGGCCGGCAGGCCGCGCTCGATGCTGCGGGTGCAGTCAAGCAGGTGGCGGAGACGAACGTTTCAACGGTCCTCCCGGCGCAGAAGGCGAGCGCGGAAGCGCAGCTTGCAGCAGCCCAAGTGGAGCTGGAAAGAATGACGGTCCGGGCCGGCGTCGACGGACGGGTTGATCAGTTCGTCCTGCGCACGGGCGATGTCGTGCAACCGGCGCCGGTCACCCGCGCCGCGGGCATTTTGATTCCAGACAGCGCAGGCGAGGATCGGCTGGTTGCCGGCTTCAACCAGATCGAAGCCCAGATAATCAAGGTTGGAATGGCGGCAGAGGCAACCTGCATCTCCAGGCCCATGACCATTATTCCGCTGGTGGTCACAAACGTGCAGGATGTCATCGCCGCCGGCCAGATCCTCCAGTCCAATCAGTTGACTGAAATGGATAAGCTCGGCCCTCCAGGCACGGTCCTGGTCTTCCTGCAACCCCTCTACGAGGGCGTGCTCGACCAGGTGCCGCCCGGCAGCAGTTGCATTGCAAATCTCTACTCCAATAACCACGAGCGGCTTCAATCGAAGGACATCGGTACGCTGGAGTTTCTCTATCTGCATTTCGTCGACGCCGTTGCTCTCATACATGCACTCGTTCTTCGCCTGCATGCGGTCGTGTTGCCATTGCAAGCGCTGGTGTTTAGCGGCGGCGGCGGCGGTGGACATTGAGAATCTCCTCTTGGGGACACATGAGACTTGTTCTGAAGCCGGTCTGTTGGGCCATGATGATCGCCGGGATGATGTTGCCCGGCCGCGCCGGCGCGTTCGAACTGTCGGGCGCCTGGGCTTCGGCGCACGAGCTTTGCGATCGCGTCTTCGTCAAGAAGGGAACTGCGATCGATTTTGCGGAGCTCTCCGACCTCTTCGGCTCGGGCTTTATCGTCAACGGCAACGCGATCAGGGCAAAGAGCGCGAAATGCGTCATCAAGTCGTCGAAGCAGGATGGCGACTTGACGACGATCTCGACGAGTTGCGCGACGTCGATCATGACCGGCAACCATCAGTTCAGCTACAAGGTCGTCGACGACAACACGATCATGCGGTTGTTTCCCGACATCAAGGACATGACCCTGAGATATTTTCGCTGCTCACTGTGAGCGCTGCTGGGCGGCGGTCGGAGCAAGCGCCCTGTTGATCTGGATCAATACCCGTCAGGATCGGGCACCGACGCTCGAAAAGGGAGTTTAAAGCGAGGCACGCATTGTCCAAGAGCATGGGCGGCCAGGCCGCAGCGAAGACCGAAGTTTTACTGTTTCCCCAACCGGCGCTGCAGCTCATCTACGACACGGCCCCGATCGGGCTTGCCTGTCTGTCGCCGGATTGCCGCTACCTCCAGATCAATCAGCGCCTTACCGAAATATGCGGGATCTCAGTCGAGGATCATCTCGGGCGTTCGGTCCGTGACTGCGTCCCGGCGCTGGCCGATTCCGTGGAGCAGATCGTTCGCTCGATCATGGAAACCGGCGAGCCCGTCACAGGAATCGAGGTAGCTGGACAGCGCGCCGATCAGGCGGAGCAGCGCGCCTGGATCACCTATTGGCATCCGCTCCGGGCGCCGAGCGGCGAGATCGTCGCCGTCAACGTGGCAGCGGAGGAGATCACCGAGCGTAAGCGCAGCGAGGAGGAGATGCGGCGCGCGCGGGAAACTGCCGAAGCGGCGCTGGACCATTTGCGCGAAACGCAGGCGTCCTTGATTGAGGCGGAAAAACTAGCGGCGCTCGGTCGGCTGGTCGCCGGCGTTGCACACGAGATCAACACGCCCGTCGGCATCGGCCTGACCGTCGCCTCGTCGCTGCAGCGTCGCTACGAAGCCTTCGCAAAGGAGGTCGGGGCGGGCGACATCAGGCGATCGGCACTGAACGAGTTTCTCGACGTGGTTCGGAACGCCTCGGTCCAGCTGGTTGCCAACCTCAATCGCGCTTCCGAACTGGTGCAGTCTTTCAAGCAGGTGGCTGCCGACCGTGGCCGTCTGGAACGGCGGCGGTTCGAGGTCGGCGAGCTCACCGAGCAGGTCCTTGTCGGGCTACGGCCGGAACTGCGCAAACGGCGACTGGCGCTTGACGTTACCTGCGAGCCAGGGCTGACAATGGATAGCCTGCCTGGACCCTACGGGCTGGTGTTGAGCAATCTCGTTCTCAACTCAATCATGCATGCATTTCCGGATGGCAGACAGGGTTCGATCAGTTTAAAGGCGCGACCGTTCGGGAATGACGAGATCGAAATCACTCTTTCCGACGATGGCTGCGGGATGAGCCCCCAAATTCGGCGGCAGGCGTTCGATCCGTTCTTCACCACGCGCCGCCACGAAGGCGCGACCGGTCTTGGTCTGCACATCGTGCACAGCATGGTGGTCGATCGGCTCGAGGGACGCCTGGCGCTCGCCAGCGAACCCGGCGAGGGAACAAGCGTCAGGCTGATCCTGCCGCGCTCGATCAGGTCCGAACCGGAATCGGCGACTTCTGAAGCGTGACGCGATCGCGTCGGCGCGGTGGCGACGATCCCGCCGAAGGAGCGCGTCTACTGAGTAAGCCCTACCTCTCGGCCCGTGCCTGCTCGAGCTGCCGGCTATAGCGCGACATCGCGAAGCAGAAGACGAAGTAGATCGCTGCGACGAAGAGATAGACCTCGACGCTGAAGGCCTGCCAGGCCGGATCGATGATCGCAGTCTTGGCCGTGGTCAGCAGGTCGAAGATGCCGATGATGAGGACGAGGCTGGTGTCCTTGAAGAAGGCGATGAAGGTGTTGACCAGCGGCGGGATGACATGGCGGATCGCCTGCGGCAGCACGATCAGCCGGTTCCTCTGCCAGTAGGAGAGGCCGAGCGCCTCCGCGGCCTCATGCTGACCGCGCGGCACCGCCTGCAATCCGCCGCGGATGACCTCTGCAAGATACGCGCCGGCAAAGAGCACGATCGCGATCTGGGCGCGCAACAATTTGTCGATGTTGAAGCCCTCGGGCATGAAGAGGGGAAACATCACGCTCGCCATGAAGAGCAGGCTGATCAGGGGCACGCCGCGGATCAGCTCGACATAAAGCACGCACAGCGAGCGGATCGCCGGGAGCTTCGAGCGGCGGCCGAGCGCAACCAGAATGCCGAGCGGGAAACCGAAGGCGAGACCGAAGGTCGCGAGCACCAGCGTCACCGGTAATCCGCCCCAGCGCTCCTGCGACACAAAGGGCAGGCCGGGAATGCCGCCCCACATCAACAGCCCGATCAGCGAGAGCGCGCCGGCCCAGATCAGCACCAGCTCCTTGCGCCAGAAGCTGCGCCGGGTCGAGACATAGAACAGCGCAATGAAGGTCAGCACGGCCAGCGCAGGCCGCCATTGCTGGTCGAACGGATAGGTGCCGAACAGGATGAAGCGGTATTTTTCGGGGATCACCGCCCAGCACGCGCCGATGCCGCGCGCCGCCCGGCAGGCGTTGGTGTCGTTGCCGGGAACGGTCCACACCGCATTCAGGATGCCCCACGAGGCAAGGTTTACGATCGCCTTGGCCAGCACCACGAACAGGATCAGCGTCGTGATCGTCGAAGCGATCGACGAAAACAGGTTAGCGCGCATCCAGCGCAGCACAGGGTTGGCGTCCCAACCGGTGCGAACACGAGCGGCGGGGCGCGGATTCTGCGGAGCATCGGTCAGCGTTGCCATCGCTCAGCGCTCCGTCAGCGCGATGCGCGCATTGTACCAGTTCATGAACAGGCTGATGCTCAGGCTGATGGTGAGGAACACCAGCATGATCAGCGCGATCGCCTCGATCGCCTGGCCAGTCTGGTTCAGCGTCGTGTTCGCGATCGAGACGATGTCCTGGTAGCCGATCGCGACCGCGAGCGAGGAGTTCTTGGTCAGGTTCAGATACTGGCTGGTCAGCGGCGGAATGATCACACGGAGCGCCTGTGGCAAGATGATTTGTTGCAGCACGAAGCTGCGCTTGAGGCCAAGCGCGGCCGCAGCATCCCATTGCCCCTTGTGTACGGCCTGGATGCCGCTGCGCACGATCTCGGCGATGAAAGCCGAGGTGTAGGTGACGAGTGCGATCAGCAGCGCGAAATACTCCGGCGCCACTGTCCAGCCGCCTGCGAAATTGAATCCGCGCAATTCCGGCATCGAGATGGTCCAGGTGACTCCCGCCAGCCACGACACCAGTGCCGGCAAAATGATCACCAGTAGCAGGCCATAGGGCCATATGCGGCGCGGTTGGCCGTCCGCCATCTGCTTTGCGATCAAATATCGGCGTATCGCATAGAATACTGCAAGGCCGAGGACGGCGAGGCCGATGATCCCATACTGCGCGCTGTCCAGCGGGATGCCGGGAATAATGAGGCCGCGATTGGAGAGAAAGACGCCCTCGATCGGCTTCCATGCGCCGCGCGCGGGCGGCAAGCCCTGCATCATCACATACCAGAACAGGACCTGCAGCAGCAGCGGAATGTCGCGCAGCGTTTCGACATAGATGGCTGCAAGGCGCGACAGCAGCCAGTTCGCTGACAGCCGCGCGATGCCGACCATCGTTCCAAGGATGGTCGCGAGCACAATGCCGATCGCAGCGACCCGCAGCGTGTTGACGAGGCCGACGATGAAGGCGCGCAGATACGTGTCCCTTGGATTGTAGGCGATCCAGGTGTCCGTGATCGGCATGCCGGCCTCGCGGCCGAGGAACGTGAAGCCGGTCGAGATACGGCGCACCGAGAGATTATGGACGGCGTTGGACCACAGCCAGCCGATGATGACGACGGCGATGCCCACGACGAGGATCTGCCATAGCAATCCCTTGAACTGATCGTTCCGCAGCGAAAACTGCATCCGCGGGCGGGGAGGGCGTTTGGGCGTCGATATGGTCACGGCACACGAATCCTTCCCTTGAGGGGCCGTCTCGGGCACTGTGTTTCATATGTTGCACCAAATCGGAAAGTATGCAACATTTGTTTCATGGCTCAACCGGCGCGGTCCCCCCTGAATGAATTGTGCAGCGCGTTGCCGTCATTGCCGGCGCGGCTGCAACAGGTGGGGCGATTTGTCGCCGCCAATGATTATGACGCGACCACGCGCTCGATGCGAGAGCTTGCGTCGGTCGCCGGTGCCGATCCTGCCTCGTTCACCCGCCTCGCCAAGGCGATCGGTTATACCGGCTGGGACGAGTTGCGGGCAGCGCTCACGGAAGCGCGCAGGCCCGCGCAGGCCACGCCTTTTTCCGGCCGCGCCCGCGGACGGCGGCAGGGACCGAACGCCGAAATATCCCTGATATCCGACAAGCTCGAAGCCGAAGCGGCAGGGCTGTCACGCATCTCGCCCCATTCGGTCGCGCGAGCGGCGAGGACGCTGCATGCGGCGCGGCGCGTCTGGATCGCGGGGTTTCGCAGCTGCCGCAGTGTCGCTGAACTGCTCAACTACGAGCTTCGGCTGTTTCGGCCCGACGAGGTCCAACTCGTCGGCGGATCGGGGCCGGAGGACCTCGATCTCGGCGCCTTCCGTTCCGGCGAGGCGGTCGTGGTGATCGGCTTCGCGCCCTATTCGACCGCAAGCGTGCTGTCCGCCCGCGCCGCGCATGCCGCGCACGCAGACCTGATCGCAATTGCGGATTCCGCCGCCGCGCCGATGGCTGAAGGCGCCGGTCATCTGCTGCTCTATGAAGCCGCGTCCTCGCCCGGATTCTTCCCAAGCCTGACCGGGGCCATCGCCGCCGCGCAATCGCTCGCCGCCGCCACCTTCGCGCTTGGTGGCGCGGTGGCCAAGAAACGGCTGGAGGAGACCGAGGCGCGACTGGCCGCGACCTCGCAATATGTTTCAGAGAAAGGTTGATCATCATGGCTGCGCCTCAAAGCCGCGTGCTGCACCGAAGCCTGCGCGATACGCCGCCGAAGGCCGTCGGCGGCGAGGGCGTCTGGCTGTTTGCCGAAGACGGCCGCAAGGTGCTGGATGCATCGGGCGGTGCCGCGGTGTCCTGCCTTGGCCATCAGCATCCGCGCGTTCTCGCGGCGCTGGCGAAGCAGGCCGGAAAGCTCGCTTATGCCCACACCGCGTTCTTCTCCTCGGAGCCCGCGGAGGAACTCGCCGAGCAACTCGTCGGTCATGAGCCCGGCGGTCTCGCCTATGTCTATTTCGTCAGCGGCGGATCGGAAGCGATCGAGGCGTCGATAAAGATCGCGCGTCAATATTTCATCGAGGCCGGGCAGCCGCAGCGTCAGCGCTTCATCGCGCGGCGGCAGAGCTATCATGGTAACACGCTCGGTGCATTGGCCGCGGGCGGCAATGCCTGGCGTCGCGAGCCTTATGCGCCATTGCTGTCATCGTCCTTCAGCCACGTCACGGCGGCCTTCGCCTATCACGAGAAGCGCGACAATGAATCCGAAACCGATTTCGTCGCTCGGCTCGCCGCCGAGCTCGACGCCGAGTTCCTGCGCCTTGGCCCCGATACTGTCGCCGCCTTCATCGCCGAGCCTGTTGTGGGCGCGACCGGCGGCGCGGTGACGGCCCCGGAGGGTTACTTCCGCGCGATCCGCGATATCTGCAACAAACACGGTGCGCTCTTGATCCTCGACGAGGTCATGTGCGGCATGGGCCGCACCGGCACACTGCATGCCTGGGAGCAAGAGGGCATCGCGCCCGACATCCAGGCGGTCGCAAAGGGCCTGGGCGGCGGCTATCAGCCGATCGGCGCGATGCTGGCAACCGCGCGGGTGGTCGATACCATCCGGCAGGGGTCCGGCGCGTTCCAGCACGGCCATACGTATCTCGCGCACCCGCTCGCCTGTGCCGCGGCCCTGGAAGTGCAGCGGATCATCGCCGACGAGAAGCTGCTCGATCGCGTCAAGGAGCGGGGCAGGCAGCTCGAGCGCAGGTTGACCGAGCGCTTCGGCAATCACCGCCATGTCGGCGACATCCGCGGACGCGGCCTGTTCCAGGCGATCGAGCTCGTTGCCGACCGCGCCACGCGAAAGCCCTTCGATCCCGGCCTGAAACTCAACCAAAAGATAAAGGCAGCCGCGTTCGAAGGCGGGCTAGCCTGCTATCCCGCGGGCGGGACCGTGGACGGACGGCACGGCGACCATGTGTTGCTGGCGCCACCCTATATTTCCACGCCCGACGACATCGATATGATCGTCGACAGGCTGGGCACGGCCGTCGACGCTGCTTTGCGCAGTATCAATCACTAAGGGAGGGAGAAGAGCATGAAGAGGATCATCATCGCGACAGGCTTGCTTGCCGCATCGGTTGCGGGCGCGCAGGCCGCAACGCTCGACGCGGTCAAGCAGCGCGGCACGCTGGTGTGCGGCGTCTCTACCGGCTTTGCCGGGTTCTCCGCGCCGGACTCGCAGGGCAATTTCAAGGGTCTCGACGTCGACTATTGCCGCGCGCTCGCCGCCGGTGTGCTCGGCGATGCCACCAAGGTGCGCTACGTCGCATTGACCGCGCAGAACCGCTTCACTGCGCTGCAGTCGGGCGAGATTGATGTGCTCTATCGCAATTCGACCCAGACCTTCCTGCGCGGCGCCACCCTTGGCCTGCGGCAGGGACCGGTCAATTTCTACGACGGCCAGGGCTTCGTCGTGAAAAAGGATCTGGGCGTCAAGGAGCTGAAGGATCTGAAGGGCGCCACGGTTTGCGTGGCGCAGGGCACCACGCATGAGGTCACGCTCGGCGATTACGGCCGCGCCAACGGCATCGACTGGAAGCCGCTGGTGTTCGACCGTCCCGATACCATGCAGCAAACCTTCTTCGGCGGCCGTTGCGATGCCATGACCCAGGATGCGTCTGCGCTCGCGGGTTCGGTCGCGACGGCGGCGCCCAATCCCGCCGACTATCTCGTGCTGCCGATCACCATCAGCAAGGAACCTCTCGGCCCCTTCACGCGCAACGGCGACGAGGTGTGGAGCGACATCATCGCCTGGCTGCATTACGGCCTGGTCGAGGCGGAGGAGCTCGGCGTGACGCAGGCCAATGTCGACGAGATGGCCAAATCGTCCTCGCCCGGCATCCAGCGCCTGCTCGGTGTCTCCGGCGATCTCGGGTCGCGGCTCGGGCTCGACAACAAGTGGCTGCAGCAGTCGATCAAGGCGACCGGGAACTACGGCGAGATCTTCGAGCGCAATGTCGGCAAGGCGAGCCCGCTCAAGCTCGATCGCGG
>Ga0105238_10006046_pt1 | contig 12002 bp, 9 predicted proteins | sample KBSC34metaG_FD_81526 | JGI IMG/M metagenome (GOLD analysis project Ga0105238, IMG submission 81526) | Corn rhizosphere microbial communities from Kellogg Biological Station, Michigan, USA - KBS C3-4 metaG | ecosystem: Host-associated > Plants > Roots > Rhizosphere > Soil | place: Michigan, USA... | reverse complement strand
GCGGGTCTGCAGCGCCATGCGCAGCGCCATCTGCCCGTGCGCGTCCTGCGAGACGCCGATCAGGCGGCCCGGCAGCTTCCGCACGTAGTCGGGGCGGGTCGCGAAGAACGCGGCGTGCGGTCCGCCGTATCCCAGCGGCACGCCGAAGCGCTGGGCGCTGCCGATCGCGACGTCGGCGCCCAGCTCGCCGGGCGGCGTCAGCACCGCCAGCGAAAGCAGATCGGCCGCCATGACCACCAGCGCGCCTTCGTCGTGGACGCGAGCGATGAAGGAACGATAGTCGCTGAGCGCGCCGTCGGTGGCCGGGTATTGCAAGAGCGCGCCGAAGATCTTGCGCTCGAAGCCGCTCTGCTCGACGGCGCGGTGATCGCCGACGACGATCTCGATCCCGAGCGGCTCCGCCCGCGTGCGGACGACCTCGATGGTCTGCGGGTGGCAGGCGGCCGACACCCAGAACGCGCGGCCCGGCTCCTCGGCGGCCGGAGCCACGTCGGCGATCATGTGCATGGCCTCGGCGGCGGCCGTCCCTTCGTCGAGGAGCGAGGCGTTCGCGATGGGCAGGCCCGTGAGGTCACCCACCATCGTCTGGAAGTTGAGCAACGCCTCGAGCCGCCCCTGGGCGATCTCGGCTTGATACGGCGTGTACTGGGTGTACCAGCCCGGGTTCTCCAGGATGTTCCGCTGGATCACGGGCGGCGTGATGCAGTCCGAGTACCCGCGTCCGATGTAGGAACGGAAGATCTGGTTCTGAGCGGCCAGGCGACGGCACTCGACCAGCAGCTCGTGCTCCGTCTTCGCGGGCGGCAACGACAGCGGCGCGCGCGCGCGGATGGCGGCGGGCACCACCTCCGCGATCAGCGCGTCGAGGCTGGACGCCCCGAGCGCCGCGACCATCTCGGCGATGTCGCGCTCATCGGGACCGACGTGACGGGAGACGAAGCTCGGAGCAGAGGGAAGCTCGATGGGCATGCCTAACGCGCCTCCGGCGCTCGCGGGAGGGGCAGGCCCCTCCCGCGGGCCCACCCCGGAGTAGGCCGACGAAGCCGGCGCAGCGAAGCTGCGCCTCCCGAGTGCTTGGACCCGCTCGCTGCGCTCGCTCCGATGTCCGGGTCGCCTTTGGAATTTGCTCTATTCGTCATCATTCCGATTCAGGAAGCACTAGTCCGCCGACTCCTTCAGAAACTCCTGGTACGCGTCGGCGTCCATCAGGGTCTTCGTCTCGTCCGGCTTGCCGAGCTCGATCTGGATCATCCAGCCCTCGTCGTAGGGATCCTCGTTCACGTACTCGGGCGACTCGCCGAGCGGGGTGTTGACCTTGACCACCTTGCCCGAGAACGGAGCGAACAGATCCGACACGGCCTTGACCGACTCGACGCTGCCGAACACTTCGCCCTGGCGCACGGTCTCGCCTTCCTTGGGCAGGTCCACCTGGGTGACGTCACCCAGCTGGTCGACGGCGAAGCGGGTCACCCCCACCGTGGCGATCTTGCCGCCGGCGTCCAGGCGCGCCCACTCGTGGTCTTTGGTGTAGAGCAGATCGTTTGGATATTGACCGGACATGTCTCTCGTTCCTCTCGCTGTTCGCGCTGTTTGGCGCTATTTCGCGGCGGCGGGCTGGCCGCGCTTGTAGAACGGACCTTTGACTACCTCGGCGTCGACCATCTTGCCACGGCAATCAATCTGCAGCCGGGTGCCCGCTTCGCCCAGCGCCGCCGGCACATAGCCGAGGCCGATGTTCTTGCCCACCGTGGGGCCTGGCGCCCCCGAGGTCACCTCGCCGATCCGCGCCCCGGCGCCGTCCAGGATGGGGTAGCCGTGGCGCGCGATCCCGCGCCCGGTCATCACGAATCCGACCAGCTTGCGCGTGACGCCGGCGGCCCGCTGCGCGAGGAGGGCGTCGTGCCCGATGAAGTCGCCGGCGTCGAACTTCACCACCCATCCGAGGCCCGCCTCGAGCGGCGTGGTCTCGTCGGTGAGATCGTTGCCGTAAAGGGACAGACGCCCCTCGAGGCGCAAGGTGTCGCGCGCCCCCAGCCCGACGGGCTTGCCCCCCACCGTGGCCGCCGCGGTGAGGAGGGCGTCCCAAAGCGCGGGCGCGTCGGATGCGCGACAGAACAGCTCGAACCCATCCTCCGCGGTGTAGCCGGTGCGCGCGACGGCGACGGGGAGCCCCGCCACGGTGGCGGCCGCGAGGAAGTCGTTGCGGGTCAGCCTGCCAAGAGGCGAGGTCGTGAGCGGCTGGAGCGCCGCCTCGGCCTGCGGGCCCTGAAAGGCGATCAGTCCGGTCTCGTCAGAGGCGTCGGTGATGTCGCACCAGGTGCCGACGTTCTCGCGGAACCAGGCCACGTCCTTGGCGACGTTGGCCGCGTTCACCACGATGAGGAGGTGCTCGCCGTCGAGCCGATAGACGATCAGGTCGTCGACGATCCCGCCGGTCGGGCGGCAGGCCACGACGTAGGCGGCGCGCCCGGGGGCGAGCGCGCCGATGTCGCCAGTGACCAGGCGCTGGACCGCCTCCGTGGCGCGCGGGCCGCGGAAGTGGACCTCCCCCATGTGGCAGACGTCGAACACGCCGACGGCCCGGCGGGTGGTGTGGTGCTCCTCGATGATGCCGGTCGGATACTGCACCGGCATCCACCATCCGCCGAAGTCGATGATGCGCGCGCCGAGATCTCGGTGGCGCTCGTAAAGGGGCGTCTGGCGGGGCTCGGTCGCGCTCGGGGAGCTCGGCTCCTTGTTCATGTGGCGCTCGGCATCCTGGAAGAAACGGCAGGCGAATTCAAGCCGTCGCGGCAATCGTCAGGCGCGTCAAGGCGCGGATGCGGGCACGGGCTTGGCGCTCGGGTCGGCCTCGACGAAGGCCACCAGCAGCTCGGCCGCGCGGTCTTGCGCCTGGCGCGCCTCGCCGGCGCCGGTGAGATCGTTCATGAGGATCGAGAAGACGAGCGGCCCGTGCCCCGGCGAGCCCGCGATGCCCGACAGACAGCTGGCGGTGGCGAGCGTCCCTGTCTTGGCGCGTACGAATCGCTCGGCCAGCGTGTTGCCCATGCGGTGACCGATGGTGCCGTCCGTGCCGGCGATGGCCAGCGAGGCCATGAACTCGGGCGCGATGCGGAAGTCCCGCATCGCCCCGCGCAGCACGGTCACCATCTCGTCCGGCGAGAAGCGGTTCGAGTCATAGAGGCCCGAGCCGTTCATCATCTGGTAGCTGCCCTTGCGGATCCCGAGCGAGGCCAGGTAGCGCCCCACCGCCTCGAGGCCGCGATCCCAGGTGCCGGGCCGGCCGACGATCTCGGCGCCCAGCGTGCGCAGAACCTGCTCGGCGATGAAGTTGTTCGACCGCTTGTTGAGGTCGTGGACCACGACGCCGAGGGCGGGTGAGTCGGCGGTGGCCAGCACCTTCAGCCCCGTCGCAGGCGCCACACCGAGGCGCGGGGCTTGACCCACCACGATCCCGCGCCGCTCGAGCAGCGCCTTCAGCGTGTAGGCCGCGTAGAGGGGCGGGTTGGTCACGCGCCGCCGGTAAACGCGCGGCTCGCTGCCGACGCGGACGCGCCCGGACACGATGATGTGCGTCTTACCCCCCTCGAGCTCGGCGGTCTCCACGCTGGCGGGAGACGGCCCGCTCGAGGTGGTGACGACCCGACCGGTCACCGTGAAGGCGGCCGACGGGGGATCGACGATGATCTTGGCGGGCGCGCCCGCCCGCGAGCCCGGGACGATGCTGACTGAGATCAGGTTGCCGTTCAGCGACAGAGCGGCCGAGGGCGCGCGCGAGACGGTGGAGTCGTTGCGCTGGTCGTAGGCCGGACCGACGTGCGCGCCATCGAAGAAGGACTCGTCGGCGATGATGCTGCCCTTCACGCGGCGCACGCCCTCTGCCGCCAGCTCCGCCGCCATGGCCGCCAGGTCACTGGTGCTGAGCGTGGGGTCGCCGAAGCCGCGCAGGTAGAGATCCCCGGGCACCTCGCCGCCGGTCGCGCCCTTCAAGGTCCCAGCGATCGAGAGGGTCGTCTTCCAGCGGTACTCCGGCCCGAGGAGCGACAGCGCCGCAGCCGAGGTCACGATCTTGACGTTGGAGGCGGCGTTGAGCAACGCCTTGTCGTTGCGCGCGTAGACCGGACGGCCACTGTCGGCCTCGGCCACCAGGACGGCGACCTTGGCCCGCGAGAACGAGGGCGCGCCGAAGACGCCGTCGAGCGCGCTCTTCAGCCACGCGCGCCTCGCCTGCGGATCGGCGGGCGCGCTCGCCGCCTCGACGGGCGCGCCTGCCGGCCGCGGCACCAGGCCCGGCAGGCGGGTCGGCCCAGGCGGGGTGAGCGGGGCCTCCTCGGTGGCGGCGGCAGGAGGCGTCGCCGGTCCTGCGCTCGTCGGCGAGCCGAGGGGCGGAGGCGAGGTCGGCGCTGGGCCCGTCGGCGGCGCCGTGCCGCTCGGCGGGCTGACCGCCGCGGCGGGGGCCACCTTGGCACCGGGCGCAGCCGGCGGGGGCGCCGGCGACTTCACGGGGGCCTGGGCCGCCGGGGCCGCGACAACGGTCGCCGACGTCGAGAGCAGCGAGGCCAGCGCGAGAGCTGCGGGGAAGGAACGTCGCAACGCCCATCCACCCTAACATCCCGGAGCCGGCAGCATCTACTTCTCGGTGGCCGCCGGGCGGGCGCGTCCTGGCAGCCCAGCCCGGCGTAGACTCCGCGCAATGGATCTCTTCTCGCGCGCGGCGGCTCAGGACCGCCGCGGTCAGCCGCTGGCCGAACGAATGCGACCGACCTCGCTCGCCGAGTTCGTGGGCCAGGCGCACGTCCTCGGTCCAGGCAAGCTCCTGCGCCGCGTGCTCGAGGCCAAGGAGCTCCCGTCGCTGATCTTGTGGGGGCCGCCCGGCACCGGGAAGACCACCCTCGGTCGGCTGCTGGCCGCCGAGGCGGGCGCCACGTTCGTGGCGCTGTCGGCCGTGATGGCCGGGGTGAAGGACCTGCGCGAGGCGGTGGCCGAGGCGACCACCCGCCGCGATCAGCGCGCCCAGCGCACGGTGCTCTTCGTCGACGAGATCCACCGGTTCAACAAGGCCCAGCAGGACGCGCTCCTGCCTCACGTCGAGGCGGGTACCGTGTTGCTTGATGCGGCGACCACCGAGAACCCGTCGTTCGAGGTCAACGCCGCCTTGCTCTCGCGCGCCAAGGTGGTGGTGCTGCGCGCGCTCGACGAAAAGGATCTGCGAGCGCTCATCGACCGCGCCATCGCCGATGCCGAGCGCGGCCTCGGCAAGCTCCCGCTCTCGGTGCCCGACGAGGTGCGCGACCTGCTCGCCCGCGAATCGCGGGGCGACGCCCGGCGCGCGCTCTCGGCCCTCGAGGCCGCCGCCGCCATCGCGACCCCCGGCGCAGACGGCCGCCGCGCCCTCGATCGGGGCGCGGTCGAGGAGGCACTCCAGCGCAAGACCTTGCTTTACGACAAGGCCGGCGACGAGCATTACGGAGTCGTCAGCGCGTTCATCAAGAGCCTGCGCGGCAGCGATCCCGATGCCGCCGTGTACTGGATGGCGCGCATGGTGGAGGCGGGCGAGGATCCGCTGTTCGTCCTGCGCCGGATGGTGATCTTCGCGGCCGAGGACGTGGGCGTCGCCGATCCGCAAGCGCTGTCGGTGGCCATCGCTGCGACGGACGCGTTCCGCTTCGTGGGCTTGCCGGAAGGCTTGCTGCCGATGACCGAGGCCGCCATCTACCTGGCCCTGGCCCCGAAGACCAACACGGCGGTGACCACGTACGCGGGGGCCAAGGCCGACATCGAGGCCCACGGCGCGCTGCCCGTGCCGTCGCACCTGCGGAATGCCTCGACGGGCCTGGGCAAGAGCCTGGGCTGGGGCGCCGGCTATCAGTATCCGCACGATCACGCCGGGCACCATGTCGCCGAGCAGTACCTGCCCGCGGCGCTCGCCGGCCATCGCTATTATGAACCGAGCGATCAGGGGCGCGAGAAGCTGCTCGGAGAGCGGTTGCGCGCGCTGCGCGAGGCCATGGCCTCGGCGGCGCCGGCGGGCGATCGCGCGGGCGAAGGAAACGCGCCTCGCGAGGGCGCAGGGGGTGGGGGAGGGGACCGTCCCTCCACCTTCCACCACGGCCGCGGCCGCAAGGGTTGAGCGGTCCACGGCCGGCCTGGGCGCTCCGCGCGGGTTGACCATGGCCGCCGCCGCCGCTACGTTCGGCAACCGTGAGCCACCGCGTCTCGAAACGGCTGGTCGATCGTCGCGAGCTGCTGGGGCTGGGGGCGACCTCGCTCGCCGCGGCGAGCCTGGCCCCCCTGCGCCGCTCGTGGGGGGCGCTGCCGCCGGCGTCCATCAAGCTGCCCGCGCTGCCCCGCGAGTTTCCGAAGGACTTCCTGTGGGGCGCCGCCACCGCCGCGTACCAGGTCGAGGGCGCCGCCGCCGAGGACGGCCGCGGACCCTGCATCTGGGACATGCTCTGCCGCAAGCCCGGCAAGGTCTGGCGCGATCAATGTCCCGATCGTTCGGCCGATCACTATCACCGGATGAAAGAGGACGTGGCCCTCATGAAGAACATGGGCCTGCCCGCCTACCGCTTCAGCATCTCGTGGTCGCGCGTGCTGCCGGAGGGGACGGGCGCCGTCAACGCCAAGGGTCTCGACTTCTACGACCGTCTCCTCGACGAGCTGCTGGCGGCTGGCATCGCCCCCTGGGCCACGCTCTATCACTGGGATCTGCCGCTCGCGCTCTATCACCGCGGCGGCTTCCTCAACCGCGACGTGGCCGAGTGGTTCGCCGACTACACCCGCGTCGTGGCGCGCAAGCTCGGCGATCGGGTGGCCGCCTGGATGCCGCTCAACGAGCCGCAGGTCTACATCGGCTCCGGCATGCAGCTCGGGCGTCACGCGCCGGGCGACCAGCTGCGCTTCACCGAGGTCATGCTGGCGGCGCACAACACCATGCGGGGCCACGGCCGGGCCGTGCAGGCGGTGCGCGCCGAGGTGAAGAAGAAGGTGTTGGTGGGGACCGCGCAGGCCGGGGTCAATCGCATCCCGGCCACGCTGGCCGCCGACGACGTCAAGATCGCGCGCGAGCGCGCGCTCGCCACCGATCCGGAGACGATGTACAGCAACACGCTCTGGCTCGACGCCATGGTGCTGGGCAAGTACCCCGCGGAGTACCTGAAGGGCAACGCCGCCCACCTGCCCCCGCTGTTCTCGACCGGGGTCCTGGCCGACGACCTGAAGGTCATCGGGCAGCCGCTCGACTTCATCGGAATCAACCAGTACCAGGCCGACCGCGTCCGGCGCGGCAAGGACGGGAAAGCCGAGACCGTCCCCTGGCCAGATGGGTTCCCCATCACCGCCAGCTTCGAGTGGGCGGTGGCCCCGGAGACGATGTACTGGATGCCGAAGTTCATTTACGAGCGCTACAAGGTGCCCCTCTACATCACCGAGAACGGAGTGTCGGTGCGGGACTGGGTCAGCCTCGACGGCAAGTGCCACGATCCAACCCGCATCGACTTCACGGCTCGCTACCTGCGCGAGCTGGGGCGCGCCATCGCGGACGGCGTTCCGGTGCGCGGTTACTTCCATTGGTCGCTGCTCGACAACTTCGAGTGGGCCGAGGGCTTCAAGCACCGCTTCGGGCTGGTGCACGTGGATTACCAGACCGGCAAGCGGACCCCCAAGGATTCCGCCGCCTGGTTTCGCGACGTCATCTCTTCCCACGGCCGCAACGTCTTCGGCTGAGCGAACGCTGCCCGGATTTCCGGAGGAGCGGAGCGCGGCTTATGCTAGCGGGCCATGCCATCCCTCCTGGCGTCCTCCCTGGCCTCCTCCCTCGCCCTGGCCGCCCTGGCCTGGAGCGTGCCGCCGCCGCCCCGGCCTGGGTCCATGATCCTGACGGCTCCGTCGGCCGGCCGCGGAGGTGACTCCGGCGAGAGCCACCCCTTGCTGGTCGACACCCACGCCGACACCACGCAACGGATCGTGTACCAGGGCGCCAACTTCGTGAGCGGTATCCCGGGCGCGCACCTGGACCTGTCGAAGATGCGCGCGGGCGGGGTCGATGCCCAGTTCTTCTCGATCTTCGTGCTCCCGGCGCGCACGCCGCCCGACTCGTACTTCACCGAGGCGCTCGCGCAGATCGAGGCCGTACATGGCATGGTGGCCGCCAGCCACGGGCGGCTCGCGGTGGCGCGCACCGCCGGCGAGGTCCGCGACAACGCGGCCAAGGGGATCCAGTCGGTCCTGTTCGGCGTCGAGGGAGGCCACGCCCTCGGCAACGTCAGCGAAGCCAAACAGCTGGCGCACCTCGCACGCCTGGCGTCCGAGGGTGTTCGTTACATGACGCTGACGTGGACGAACTCGAACCCGATCGGCGGCTCCTCCGGCGACGATGGCGACGGCCGCGGGCTGACGGAGTTTGGCGAGCGCCTCGTCGATCGCATGCAGAAGCTGGGCGTGATGGTCGATTTGTCGCATGTCTCCGATCCGCTCTTCTGGGATGCGATCCGCTACGTGAAGAAGCCCGTCATCTTGTCGCACTCCTCTTCGCGCGCGCTGGCCAACGTCCCGCGCAACGTCACGGACGCCATGCTGCGGGCGGTGGCGCGCAACGGGGGCGCCGTATGCGTGAACTACAACCCGGCGTTCCTCGACGCAGACTACGCCCGCAAACAGGCGCCGCTGTGGGCCGCCATGCGATCCATGCCGATCGACGCCGGCTGGCGCCGCGTGCAGGAGGAGTCGGCCCGGTTGCCCCCCGTGCCCCTGAGCCGGCTCGCCGATCACATCGTTCACATGATCGAGGTCGCCGGCGCCGATCACGTCTGTCTGGGCAGCGACTTCGACGGGATCCCGGCCACGCCCGCCAGCCTCGAGGACGCCAGCAAGATGCCGGCGCTGGCGGCCGAGCTGGTCCGCCGGGGCGTCACGCCCGCCGATCTGCACAAGGTCTGGGGCCTGAACACGCTGCGCGTCCTCGAAGCCAACGAGGAGCCATGAATGAGCGGCGCGACGCCACGCCGCCCGCGGGGGCTCCGTCGTCGCAGCCGTCCGGAGCGGGCCCCGCAGCCAGCGCCGAGGCGGCAGCGCCGCGCGAGATCGACGAGTGGATGTACGAGGTGGCGGCGCGCCTGGCCCACGACATGCGCACGCCGCTCGGGGCCATCCGCATGTGGAGCCACGTCCTGCGCACGGGCCGGGACGCCGACCGGCCGTTCGCTCTCGACGCCATCGATGCCAGCACGGCCGACCTAAGCGAGCAGATGGCCTTCCTGGCGGACGTCACGCGCGCCGTAGTGGGCCAGCTCCCCATCGAGAAGCAGAGGTGCGATCTGGCGTCCCTCGTGCGCCAGGGGGTGGAGGCCGCGGCCCGCGCGCTGGCTCGCCGGCTCGTGAAGGTCGACCTGCAGGTTGCGCTGCCCGCGGATGATCCGCTGGTGCTCGACGGCGATCCCGTGCGCCTCCGGCGGGCCTTCGGTTGCGTTGTGGCCGCCGCCGGCGCGTTCATCGCGGCCGAAGGGACGGTCATGGCGCGACTGACGAGCGAGGGAGGTCCGGGCCCCGCTCTCGCCGCGGTGTTCACGGTGCGAGCGCCGCGCGCCCGCATCGATGAGGACGAGCTCCGGCATCTCTTCACGCCCTATCACCCCGGCAAGGCCGATCTCGGCCACGCGCGCCCCGACTTTGGCCTCGGCCTCGTCTTCGCCCGCTGCGTGGCGCGGATGCAGGGCGGTGACGTCGAGGGCGCGAAGGAGAGCGACGACGAAGCGGCGCTGGTCGTCACCACCCGACTCCCTCTGCGCGCGGCCGCGCGAGGCGGGGCCACCCCGTAGGCCCTGTTGCAAAGGGGAGCTCCATTCGCCGGCGCGCTGCGCGCCGTGCCGAGCCTCAGCTGGCGACGAGCCCGTGCAGCGCCGCCAGTCGGATCAGCTCGCCGGTCGAGTGGACGCGGAGCTTCTTGTTGATGTGCGCCCGGTGCGTCTCGATCGTCTTGACGCTGAGCTGAAGCGTCTCGGCCATGGCCGTGTTCGTGTAGCCGCGCACGATCAGATCGAAGATGTCGCGCTCGCGCGGTGACAGCGTCTCGAGCGGCGTGGTCGCGTTCGCGCGTCGCGTGCCGGCGGGCGCCGGCGCCACGTTCTGGGGAAGCTGAGGCGCGACATAGACCTCACCCCGAGCCACCGTGCGGAGCGCATCGACGATCTCCGTGGGGAGCTGCTCCTTGAGGGCGTAGCCGCGCGCTCCCGCGCCGAGCGCTTGGGAGAGGTAGTAGTGGTTGCCATGCATGGTCAGCATCAGCACCCGCGTGCTGGGCCGCCGCCGGAGGATCTCCCGCGTCGCGAGGATCCCGTCGCCGTCCGGCAGTGTCACGTCGACCGTGACGATGTCGGGCTTCAGCTCCTCGACCATTTGGAAGGCTTCACGCCCGGTCGAGGCTTCGCCGACGACCGAGATGTCCTCGGCCGATGCGAGGACGGTGCGCAGTCCTTCGCGGAATAGGTGGTGATCGTCCACCAAGAGGACTTTGATCGAGGGAACGGCGCCCATGGAGGCTCCTAGCTTGCGCCAAACGGCTGTCTGGAGCAACTCAGCCGGCGCCGTCTTCCATCGTCACGCTCGTGCGATCCGGTCGAGCAGAAGGGATCTCGACGCGACAAGGCGCCGTCATTACGGGAACGCACGCCACTCCGAGCGGCACGGCAGCATGCCATCCGCGCTCATCTCGTCGGCCTCGCGCGTATCACGCGGAACGGCGGCGCAGACCGCGGGCTTCAACCCGGATGTGTGGAGGCGGCAGCCTCGCGTCGATTCCAGAAAAGTGCAGCCGCGTGGCCCGAGCGACGTGCGAAAGAGAAAGTCTCCCTCGTCGTCCTCGTACCCTTCGTCGAAGTCGCTCGGCCCCGCGAGGCCGCTCGCCAGCAAGGCGTCTCGCTCGGCTGGCCACACGTCGCAACCTTCGGAGCAGCAGTCGTCGCGACACGGGTACGTCCCACAATCCGGTTGCAACAAGGGCAGGTGAGTGAGCGAAGCGGACATCGCTCGCAGTCTACACGCGCGACACTCGAAAAAAGAAAACCCGAGCCGGGAGCCCGGCTCGGGTCTTCGAAAAACTCTGGCGTTGGCTCGCTCGCGAGATCTCTCTCGCGCACGAGTCGACGAGCGATTTACTTGGCCGCCTCGTCCTTCTTCTCCTCGGCGCCTTCCTTCTTGGCCTTCTTGCCCTTCTTCTCCTTCTTGGCGGCGCCCTCGGCGGCGGGGGCATCCTCGGCCTTGGCGACCGTCCACGAAGCGGGGAGGGCGATGGCGAGAGCGATGAACAGAACGCGGGTGAGGTTCATGGAGATCTCCTTGTGTGGGGTGAATCGATCGGAAGATGGGGGCTGGCCCCGTTCCGTCGAATGCAGCCCCAACGTCAGCACGACATGTGCCACGCCGCCCGCCGCGCCAACTGCCCAAAAACACTCGCACCGGGGAGACAGGGCCGAGAGCCCATGTGGCGGAATGGATGGCCGCCTCGCCAACATGTGGCAGTCCGCCTCAAACGTGCGCCACCTGTGGTCGTCGTGATCGGAGGCCTTTGCCTCAGAGGATTACCTAGCTGCGCGAAGGCGGGGACGAACGCCACTCACGAGCGCCCACCGTTGGGTGGTCACCTGCGACGTCCGTGCGGACCGAATGACGTTTCTGGCGAAGTTGCGCTCGAGCGCAACCGCGATCTCAGGCGAACGGATCCTTCCAGTTCGGCGGACGCTTTCCCTTGCCACCGCCGTGGTGGTGACCGGATTTCCGGGCCTTCGCCCTTCGCGTCGGCGTCTTCGTACCGGGATCGAACGGATCCTTCCCCATCGACGCGCCTGCGCTGTCGCGCTTGTTCGAGGGCATGGGGGCGGGGTCCGTGTCCATGTCGTCCGAAGGAGAGGGCGGACGAACAGAGGTGGTCACCTTCGAGCGCTTCGACCGCGGCACGTCGTCCGCCTCGTTCGCGAACGGATCGTTCCAGCTGGCCTTGGTCGCGCCTC
>Ga0105238_10006044_pt1 | contig 12005 bp, 7 predicted proteins | sample KBSC34metaG_FD_81526 | JGI IMG/M metagenome (GOLD analysis project Ga0105238, IMG submission 81526) | Corn rhizosphere microbial communities from Kellogg Biological Station, Michigan, USA - KBS C3-4 metaG | ecosystem: Host-associated > Plants > Roots > Rhizosphere > Soil | place: Michigan, USA... | reverse complement strand
TTCCGGCTTGGCGTCGGCTTTCAGCCACTCGCGCGTGTTGAGCATCTGCCGCTGGTCAAGGGCCCAGATTCTGCCGGTCAACTCATCGGCGCCCTTACCTTCACGGGTTGACTTTTTGAACTCGCTGGCTACGGCCTGCATCTTGGCATCGAGATCGTCAACGAAGTTCAGAACCAGCGCTTCCGGAATCATGGGCAGCTTGGGCGAACCGAATTCCAGCTTTCCGTGATGCGACAAGATCATATGCAGCACCAGCGTTCTCAGCCTCGGCGGAAAATCCGGAAGACCGTCGATCGTCTTCCCGACAAGTTCAAGGCCCATCTCGATGTGGCCCAGCAAGGTGCCCTCCACGGTGTATTCAAACCCGATGTCCCACGCCAGCTCGCGTACTTTTCCGATGTCATGCAGGACAACACCCGTGAGCAGCAAATCGCGGTGAAGTACGGGATAATGTGGCGCAACGCGATCGGCCAGCGTAAGCAGGCTGACCACATGCTCTAGCAGTCCGCCAAGCCATGCATGATGCAGTTGTTTAGCGGCCGGCGCTTCGCGGTATGCCTGCGCCAGGCCTGAGTCTGCCAAAAGAGTATTCAACAACTGCTTCAGATGCGAATCTGTGAAGCTCTCCACAAAGCCGAGGAGTTTCTGCCACAGCTCATCGACGTCACAAGTCGTGCATGGCAGCATGTCGGTTTTTTCAACTTCCCCTGGGAGGGCTTTACGCAGGTGCTCCACCTTCATCTGCAGGCGATCATCAAAGCGAGATATGCAGCCGCGAACTTTAACGATGTCTCCGCGCTCATATTCTTTGGCGATGCGCGCGTCACCGGGATCCCAAACGCGGCCTTCCACCTGACCGGTCTTATCGCCGAGGATCAGATTCACATAGGGTTTGTTGGTCTTGGTCGTCCGTAGCTGCTTATGCAGAATGAGAAAAAATGCGTCGAAGATCTTGCTCTCTTCAATCGTTGCCAGATCGGCGATATAGATGTCCTTCATGCTGCGGGAAAGAATACAGCATCAGCAGAGCCCTTCAAAAATCGGCCTCGAGGCGTGAAAATGGTGAGAGTGAATGATCGCCCCACCCCTGCCCCGCCTCCACTTATGATCCGCCCGATCGAACTTCGCGATGCGGCGGAGGTTTGCATTCTCACCAAGCAGCTCGGCTACGATCGCAGCGCTGATGAAATCGCACAGTGGATCCTCTCGCTCGAGCATCGCCCTTCCGCGCAGGCGGCATTCGTCGCCGAGCTTGCAGATGAAGTTGTCGGCTGGATTGAGATCAGCATCGAACACCGGTTGCAATCTGCTCCGTACGCGTTGATCGGCGGGCTGGTGGTGAAGGATGGTTTTCGTAATCAGAGAATCGGCCTTCGTCTTTGTGAGCGGGCGGAGTTATGGAGTTGGGAAACCGGCGTTGCAACAGTTCGCGTAACGTCTCGCAGCACTCGGCTCGATGCACACCGATTCTACGAGAACAATGGATATCGTCTCACCAAGGTCTCGCATATCTTCGAAAAAACCCGGCCAGAGTAGGCCGGCCTCGCGGTGCAAGCGACCGCATTCCCAGCCGGAAATCAAAACGGGCCTGAGATTCTGATCTCAGGCCCGCGTGTTTTCAACTCTCCCGATCTACTGCGGTGGCACGGTCGGCAACCCCGATTGAGCTGGTACTGGCGTGGTTCCATTGGGAGCCTGTTGTGTGGCATTGCCCAATGGCTTGTCGCCGGTGTCTTCGGCAGGAGCTTCCTTCTTGTCGCTCAACCGAGTCTTCTCGCCGGTGGTCGTATTCTTCTTTTTCTTCTTGGATGGCGTCTGGTTCCCGCCGAGACCAAGGGGGCCTGACTGCGCTTGACGGTCGGCGACTTCCGCTGCGTCCGCAGCCGGCGGAGCTTCGGGATCGAGTTGCGGACCTTTAGGCTTCGGCTGTTTCGGCAGCTTGGCGCGGTCGCTGAAGCGCGTCTTCTTCTCGACCTTGGTAGGAGCTTCGAGAGGGTTTTCCGGCTCGGTTGCAGCATTTGCGGCGACCTCCGCCCCGGTGCCTGCACCCGCGTCTTCTGTCGGGCTTGATGGAGCCTGGGGCAGCGTCTCCTGGGGAGCCTTGCCAAAGCGGATCTTCTCTTTCTTGCCTGGCTTCATGGCTGCAAGGTCGGCCTTGCTCGCCTTCTTGCTGTTCTTGGTGGTCTTCGCAGGAGTGGCAGCCTCTGCCTGATTGGCCGCTGGCGCCTCGGCCGATTTCTGCCGGAAGCCATGCGTAGTCTCGCGGAAGCGAGTCCGCTCTACCTTCTTCTTCTTCTTGGGTGTGGGCGCTGTGTACGCGCTAAACGTTACAGCTGGGTGCTTCTCAGCAGCTGTTGCCGCACTGTCCTCATAGCCGGGCTTGATGTAGATGGCGGCTTCATTCCGCATTTGCGTCAGGAAATCCCGCATGGCAGGGCCAGCTTTGGCCTCGAAATAGTTCTGTTCGACGTCATTCTCGACGTCTTTAAACTGCGGAACACCCCCAGAGATGTGCTGAATGACCTTCAGGATTACAAAGCCCTGCTTGGTGCGAATCGGCTCGGTCACCTCTCCAGCCTTGAGACCAAAAGTCTTCTGCTCGAACAGTGGATCGAGCTGGCCTCTTTTGTACTGTCCCAGATCTCCGCCGGACGCCGCCGTAGTGCCCTCACTAAAGCTGCGTGCCAACTGAGTGAAGTCTCCACCGGCATGGAGCCGGGCCACGATGTCATCGGCCTTTGCCTTGGCTTCGGCCAGCTTTTGCGGATCATCGGGTTGTGTGCCCGTCGAAATGAGGATTTCGCCTAACTTGACGCTCTCCGGCTGGGCGTATTCCTGCTTGTGCGCTTCAAAATAGCGCTGGACCTCGCCCGGGGTTGGCGCAATCTTGCGTCCGACCTGGTCGCGCATCACCTGCTGCGTAATGATCTGGTTGCGGATGTTGGCTTTGAAGTCCTCAAAGGATATGCCCTGCTCCTTTGCGGCCTTCTCCAGGTCTTCCATGGTCGCGAGGTTGTATTGCTTGCGGATCTCGTTGAGTCGATTGACCAATTCCGTCTCGCCGGTTACATTAAGCTCTTTTCCCTTGGCGAGCCATAGCTGCTGGTCGATCAGGTTCCGAAGCAGATCCTTATGCGAGTCGGATATCTCCTGCATGGAAGCGCCCTTCTGGCGCATTTCCTTGTCCATCTCGGCTTGCGTGCGTTCATAGTCTGACTTGGTAATGATCTGGTCATTTACGCGCGCGACAATTTCTTCCACCGTCGTTCCGCCATATGGGCTCGCGGGGGTGGACGGTCGAGCTTGCGCTGATGCAAAGCCAGTTAGCAGGACTGCGGAGAGCAAACATGCTCCGGGGATACGAATAATTCTGAAAGTCATAAGTTGGCACGCGACTGGGGGTAAACGGACCCCACCATAGGCATAGACGTCATTGTAAATCCCTGGGCAGCAAAAACGGCGTGCGGGCCCGGAACAAGAGCGATTCAGCCGACAAGTTCCGAGAGCCGTTCGCGCAGAGCTGAGATGTCTTCGTCACATCCTCTTAAGGTAACGGGCTACCCGAAGACCGTCGGATATCGTCAAACAAGCCAGTGCTATACTTTAGCCCAGGTTTGGCCTGCGAGGTCCCTCTCAGCCGCCTGTCGCAGCCGCACTCCGGAGGTACCTTCCGCATATGACTCCCCCCGCCCGCAGGGCACTCTTCAGTCTCATCGTCTTCTTTGCCGTGTGCGCCGTCGCCGGCACATTTTTGCAGCGCAGGGTGGGAGCGCAGTCGTCGCAGGATGAAAGTCAGATTCGCGACAGCTTGAAGTCATTCACAGACGTCTACGCCATCGTTGAACAGAATTACGCCGAGCCTATTCAAGGCGACAAGGCCGACACTGCCATCTATGACGGCGCCATTCCAGGGATGCTGCGCGTTCTCGATCCTCACTCAAATTTCTATGATCCCAAGGCCTACGCCAAGATGCGCGAAGATCAGCGCGGACACTACTATGGCGTCGGCATGGTGATCCAGCAGCAGAACAATAAGGTGTACGTGATCACGCCGTACGAGGGAACCCCTTCCTTCCGCGCAGGCATTCGTCCCGGCGACATAATCTCTGCAATTGATGGAAAATCGACGGAGGGAATGACCTCCGATGTCGTGGCCAAAAACCTCAAAGGACCGAAAGGTACCCACGTCCAGGTTTCCGTCGTTCGCGAAGGGCAGGGCAAGGCACTCACGTTTGACCTGGTGCGCGATGAGATTCCTCACCCATCAGTCGATCTGAAGTACGAAATTCGTCCAGGCGTCGGCTATATTCACCTGACTCAATTCCAGGAAACCACGGCCCAGGAAGTGAACTCGGCCATCGAAAGTTTCCCAAACCTAAAGGGACTTGTGTTCGATCTGCGCGGCAATCCCGGTGGGTTGCTCAGCCAGGCAGTCGAGGTTTGCGATCATCTGCTTTCCAAGGGCCAGACCATCGTCTCGCAACGCGGGCGCGCGTATCCCGACCAGAACTACACAGCCTCGCATGGCAACGACGGAAAAACCTTCCCCATCGTGGTCCTTGTGAATCGCAACACCGCTTCTGCGGCTGAGATTGTATCCGGTGCGCTGCAGGATCACGATCGTGCTCTCATCGTCGGCGAAACTACTTTCGGCAAAGGCCTCGTGCAAACCGTCTATAACCTCAGCGAGAATACGGGCCTCGCGTTGACGACCTATCACTACTACACGCCATCAGGCCGCCTGATTCAGCGCAACTACTCGGGCGTTTCGCTTTACGACTATTACTACAATCACGCCGGAGCGAGCGCGCCTAACTCGACCAACCGCGAAGTCAAGATGACTGACTCGGGCCGGACGGTATACGGCGGCGGGGGCATCACTCCCGACGAGAAGGTCGAAAGCCCCAAAAGCAACAACTTCCAGGACACGCTGCTCTACAAAGCCACCTTCTTCCACTTCGCGGCGCACTACCTCTCCAATCGCACCGTTGACAAGAACTTCCAGGTCGATGACGCGGTGATGAACGACTTCAAGCAGTACCTCACCAGCCAGGAAATCGCGTTTACCGACAAAGACCTGAATGACAATGCGGACTGGTTGAAAACCAGCATTCGCGAGAAAGTCATCACCAGCCAGTTCGGTCAGCTGCAGGGATTGCGCGTAATGGCCGATTGGGATCCGATGATCCAGAAGGCGCTCACATTCTTGCCGGAAGCACAAGCTCTGGAAGACACTGCGCACAAGGTGCTGGCACAAAAGGCCGAAGCTCGCAGCGGCGCCACTGCCCAGTGATGAGATTTCCAGCTTAAACAAAAAGGCCATCCCCTCGGGATGGCCTTCGTATTTGGAGCTGCAGCATCTCTATCGCTGGCTTGCCTCACCCGCGGCCACTTTGTGGTTGAACTCTGCTGACCTGTTGCGCGGTACGCTCAACGTCTGCCACTGGCCACCCGCATAATGCTTCGCCAACAAAATAATCTGTCCGATATGCATCGGATAGTGCGAGAGCTGCCGATTGATCGCCTGCATCACAGAGTGAGCTTCGCCGCGAATCGTTACCGTGCGGCCGAGATCGGCATCCGTAAGTGGTTCGATTGCACCGAACACGCAAGCCCATCCATCTTCCCAATCGCGCATCAATGCTTCGCGGGTCGATGGAGGGTCCACAAATTCGCCATCGCGATTGCGAGTAGGCTTTTCACCGTCTGTGGTCAGAAAGTCCGTCCACCGCGAGCGCATATTACCAGTGATGTGCTTCACGATAATCGCAATCGAATTCGATTCCTCATCGAGCGATGCAAACAGCTGTTCATCCGAAACCTGCTGCATGGCTCGCTCACCCAGCAGCTTGTACTGGCGGAAGACCGCTAGTGCATCTTCAACGTAAGATGTGGTGAACTTCAGAGCCACAGCCGCCTCCTTGATACTTTCGCTATATCCCGTCGACCACGATAACGATCAAGCCCTACGGCTCGTCGCGATATATTCCCATCTGCACCTGGCCACCCTCGGCAAGCCTCGCGCGAAACATACCCGGCGTGTTAAAGCTCCATGCCAGCTGTCCATCCGGAGTTATCGCGATCACGCCGCCATCGCCGTGCAGCGCCTCGAGCTCTTTATGGATAACCTCATCAACGGCGTCCTGGAGCTTCATATGGCGATACTGCACAAGATTGAAGACCTCGCGGGCCACGCCAAGCCGGATGTAATACTCACCGGTGCCCGTGCCCGATACCGCGCACGATTGATTTGAAGCATATGTTCCAGCACCGATGATCGGCGAGTCGCCCACGCGCCCCGGCATCTTGGCCTGCATTCCTCCCGTCGATGTGCCGGCCGCAATGTTGCCCTGCCTGTCGAGCACGACCACGCCAGTCGTGCCATGCACCCCTGAAGCCTCTGACTCATCGACCACAGCGACCGGAATTTCTTCGCCTGCCGGCGGAACCCCCGCAGGACGCGGCGGAATGGGGAGACCCTGCTTCTTCAACTCTTTCATCAGACCCTGCCATCGGCTCTCGGTAAAGAAGTAACTGGGCTCCTCCATCTTCAGGCCTGCGCCGGCGGCAAAATCATCAGCTCCGCGACCCGCGATCATCACATGGGGCGATTTCTCCATCACCGCACGCGCCGCGCTGATGGGGCTGTGCACGCGCTGCACTCCAGCCACCGCGCCCGCCTTCAGATTGGACCCATCCATGATGGACGCGTCCATCTCGTTCTTCCCTTCCCGAGTGAATACTGCCCCCTTGCCCGCGTTGAAGTGAGGATCCTCTTCCAGGACGTGGAGCGTAGCTTCCACCGCATCCAGCGCGGACCCACCTTTGTCGAGAACCGCTGCCCCGGCATGAATAGCTCGATCGAGCCCAGCACGATAAGCCTTGTCACCGTCAGGCCCTAAGGCCGACTTTTCGATTACGCCGGCACCACCGTGCACCACAATCGCCCAGTGACGCGCGGGCTGCTGCGCTGCCGACATTGCACTCACCGCAGTCATCAGCATCACTCCAACAATAGAGACCAACCTCTGCATTCCCTTCACCTCAACTGTTCCATCCCGCAATGCCATCCTATTCTGCCCGGCGCGGAGCGCTCAAAAGAAAAAAAGGCGCGACGGCAAACGCCGTCGCGCCCTATGGACTTGTTTCAACTTACCTAGAAGATGAACTTCGCCGCAAACTGCGTCTGACGCGGTCCGTAGAGCACGCCAGTTGTACCGGTCGAGGTTCCGAGAAAGTCGCTCGTGCCGGTGTATGGAGCGATGCAGGCATTCGCATGCGCAGAGGCGTCGCATGCGGAGCTGTACCCCTTGGTTGGGTTGCCGTTCGTGGTCGGCGCCAGCGCCGCAAAATAGGTCGAGTACTTGTTGTTAACACTGAGGATGTTCTGGTGGTTGAGCAAATTGAAAGCCTCAACGTAGAACTGAAGGCTCGTCTTCTCGGTGATCGCGAAGTCACGGGAGATGCGCGCATCAACGTTCCGCAGGCCGGGGCCAGGGAAGAAGTTGCGTGCCAGCTGTGGAACGCGAACCGCAGTTGGCGCGTTAAACCAGCTTACCGAAGCGCCAGTGATGCCGCCGTTCCCTGATACAGAACCCGACGAAAGCGCACTGGACGGGAAGTTGGTCATCATCGGTGTGATCGGGAATCCGGTCTGCGCCGTGTAGCTGCCGGAGAGACTCCAGCCATTCGCGACGTAGTTCACGGTGCGAGCTGAAGCGGTAATCCGGGGCGCCCACACCAGGCTTCCCGTGAAGCGGTTCTTCATGTTGAGGTCAGAGCGGGAGTACTCCGCCTTGTAGTTGTTTGGATCGATCGGCACATCGGTTCCGTTAAACGTGCCGCTGACGCCGCCCACTTCTCCCTCATCCATGGTTTTGGACCAGGTGTAGTTAACGAGCGCCTGCAATCCGTGCGCCATCGGCTTCTTCACTGTGACCACCATGGAGTGATACCAGGTGTTCATGTCAGAGAAACCGGTAAGGAGGCTGGCTGTGTTGTAGGTAACGCGCTGTGTGTACCACGGCACGGTAATGGTTTGTTGCGTAACGCCGTGCGAGTCCACGATGTCGTAAGTCTTCGTGGTTGTGGCGGGAGCAACGTTGGTATCGACGAAGCGGGGCAGACGCATGCCACGGTTGCCGACATAACCAAGTGTCAAACCGATCCGGCCTGGCATTTCCTGGTCTAGTGCCAGATCGAAGGAATGCGAATAAGGGTTGGAGAAGTTGGGGTCGAGACCGCGTGCAGCCAGGGGCGCCAGCGAAGCACCTGTGTTTTCGACAACCGGTGTCACAGCGCCGCTGAAGGGTGCGGCAAGCGGCGGTCCAGGAGGAGTAAACAGCACACCCAGGTTCGATGGAGCCCATGAAGTGCTCGGAAGGGCGTTGTATTGCTGTTGAAAGACACCGTTCTCAGAACGGATCGTGTAATAGGTTGATGCCTGCGTCAGACCATAGAAGATGCCGTATCCACCCCGGAGAACCGTTGTCGGATGGGGGTTCCAATTAAAGCCGAAGCGCGGTTGAATGTTTCCCTTGGCGATGTGAATCTTTGAAGTGTAAAGGGTGGCAATGTCGCTGGTGGTGTTGGGCCGCGGGGGCTGCGGAATCATCTGGATGTCATAACGAACGCCAGCGGAGATCTGAAAGTTCTGGCTTACCTTGAAACGCTCGTCAACAAATGCTCCCAGAATCTTCTGCCACGCATCGTCTTTGCCGACATGCGTGATCGGGTCGTTGACTTGCGTAAAGCTGGTGTAGTGCTTGCCGCCGTTTACGCCGTAGACGTCCTGCACCCAGTTGGTGAAGGCGCCGGTAGCCGTGCCCGGCGAATAACTGTAGATGCCGCCCCCCTGAAAGAGATTGACGGCCAGTTCGTCTACGAGGTTCAAATCAAACCCGGTCTTGAGTGTGTTGCGACCGAAGCTCTTTGAATAGATGTCGCCCACTTCCCAGCGATGTTCATCGGGAAAGGCCGGACGCGGCAGTGCGTTTGGCATGCCGTAAGACGCGATGCTGTTGATGGAGACCGATGGACCCGATGCATTGGCGCCGGCCGTCTCAAGGTCGCGCGACCATTGGAAGAGAACCTGGTTGACCGAGGTCGGATTGAGGACCGTTGTCCAGTTTGCGATCAGGAATCGCTCGTGGTAGTCGGCCGAGCCATTCTGGGTGACGCCGCCGTTGGCGACGGTGCTGGCCGAGTTGTAGCCATTGGGCAGATGAAACGTGTCGAAGTTGAATTCGGCAGTAAGACGATTCTTCTGCGAGAACTGCCAGTCGAGTTTGGGAAAGAAGATGTCCTGCTTCCACTGGCGTGGAAAGAGTCCCTGCAATTTATATCCGCCGACACCCGCGACATTGCCCTGAAGATAATCCAGAGCCGTCAGGCATTCCGCCGCGCTGAGCGGTGACGGGCAATAGGTGGTCTCGCCCGAATTGATGGATGCAGAGATGGTACTAAATGGTCCCGTGGAGATGTACAGAATCGGATTCACTTTGCGAAAGCCATCATAAGTAAAGAAGAAGAACAGCTTATCGCGCTTGATGGGACCGCCGACCGAACCGCCGAATTGATGCTGCTGATGCACCGGCTGCGAAAAGACATTGTGCGACTTACCGTACGGATCCAGTGCGTTCAAATCCGGATAGCGCAAAAAGTAGAACAGGTCGCCGTGAAACGCATTGGTGCCGGACTTGGTGATCGCGTTGATCTGTCCGCCCGCAGCCTGCCCGAGTTCTGCCGAATAGGGACCCGATGCAGACTGGAATTCCTGAATCGAATCGCTTGAATAGACGTAGGGAGCGCCGGTGGCGCGGCCGCGTGCTTCCGCGAAAAATGCCTGATTGTTGTTGACGCCATCGATCAGGTTAGTGTTGTAGAGCGAAGAAATGCCGCGGTAAGAGATCAGACCGCTTGAGCCATCGGGCGTCACGTTGGGAGTGAGCAGTACAAAGTTGTCATAGCGGCGGCCATTGACCGGGATATTGCTCACCAGTTCCTGGCCAATCTCCTGCGAAGTGCCGACCTTCTCTGTGTCGATGAGCGGTGCTTCACCCGTGATCGTCACCGTGTCCTGTGTGGAAGCGACAGGCAACACAATATCCGCGTCGACTGCCTGACCGACGAGGACCGTAAGTCCCTTGCGATTAACTTTCGCAAAGCCGGGAGCCGAGATGAGGACTTCGTAGCGTCCAGGCTTAAGAAACGTTGCAGCGTAGGTGCCTGCTGAGGTCGTTACCACTTCACGCGAAATCCCCGTTTCGGTTTGGGTCACGGTCACCGTGGCGCCAGCGACAACGGAGCCTTTTTGATCTGTGATTGTTCCGTTAATTGATCCGAACCCGGCATCCTGCGTGAACGCGGGAGTGGCGAGGGTTGACAGCATAGCTAAACAGAGAAGTGCGCCACATAGAATGCGGCGAGAAAGATGGCGAAGAATATGATTCTGAGTCATTGCGTCTGGTTCTCCTAAACGTAGTGTTCAGACTGTGTTCGCTTCTTCGGTTGGAAGCAATGATTGCGTGGATGATTCCTGGGCTCTGTCTCGCTAATCGGGGAGACAGAAAATGCGGAAGATGCAAGATGCTCGGTACATCTCGATACAGCCTGAGTTTGCGATCCCGGCGGAAGGACTACTTTTGCTTCACCCGAATTTTCGGGCGGTAGTGGGATGCAGAGGCTTAGATCGCCCTGTTTTGCTAAATTATCTCAAAGCCGATATTGTATCCAGATTAAATTGCTGCGTAAAAGACTCAAACTCAGGGTCCCACAATGAGAAAAACGCCCAGCCCTTCCGCCATCTGGCGCTTTCGATTAGTCTCGCATTTCGTTGTCATTCTGGCGACGTCCCCCATCATCTGCATGATGACAAATCCTTTGCGCGCACTGGCTGCACCGCGTCGCATCGCGGTCAAAGTCGTAGTCGTCGCAATGTTCGAGATCGGTCAGGACACCGGCGATCAACCCGGCGAACTTCAGTACTGGGTTGAACGCGATCATCTCGACAAGGTGTATCCGCTACCCGCCGGGTATCATGCCGTTCGTATGAATAAAGAAGGCGAGATGGCCGTGCTCACCGGTCAGGGCACTGCGCACGCCGCGTCGACGATCATGGCGCTGGGTCTTGATCCTCGCTTCGATTTCTCCCACGCCTACTGGCTCATTGCAGGCATCGCCGGTGGAAGCCCCGACCGCATCTCTCTGGGCTCTGCGGCATGGACACGATGGGTTGTTGACGGAGACCTCGGCTACGAAATCGATCCGCGCGAAATGCCGCCGGAGTGGTCCACCGGCTATATCCCGCTGCGCAAGACTCGCCCGTTCGAGAAACCCTCCGCACCGCTTGACGGTCAGGTCTACGAACTTAATTCGGAACTCACGCAATGGGCTTACAACCTGACCCGCAATGTCCCGCTCGGCGATCCTGGTGCGCTCAAGGAGATTCGAACGCGCTTCGATGGCGCTGCAGCCGACCGGCCGCCGTTCGTCACCATCGGCGACGAAATTTCTTCATCCACGTACTGGCACGGAAAGCTTTCTGACGCCTGGGCCACGGAGTGGGTCAGTTACTTTACTAACGGTAAAGGCCAGTTCGCGACTACGGCCATGGAAGACACGGGCACCTTGCAATCGCTCAAGTATCTCGCGCAAGCCGGTCGTGTCGATTGGCAGCGCATTCTTGTCCTCCGGACCGTCAGTAACTTTGATCAGCAGCCGCGCGGCGTCAGCGCAGCGGAAAGTCTCGCTCACCAGCGTATCGGAACCTACAGCGCATATCTGCCATCGCTGGAAGCTGCTTACGGCGTAGGACACGCGGTTGTCAGTGAGCTACTCACACATTGGTCAACGTACGTTCGGACAATCGGAAATTCAGATTCTACAAAGGGATCAAATCCCTGAGCGAATGAGATGCAGGCAACTTCATTAGCCCCTTCATAAGGCGCAAGGTGCATTGTCTCTTGGCGACCGGTGGCCGAACAGTGCAGAATGCTTGCGTCCCT
>Ga0105238_10006042_pt1 | contig 12005 bp, 9 predicted proteins | sample KBSC34metaG_FD_81526 | JGI IMG/M metagenome (GOLD analysis project Ga0105238, IMG submission 81526) | Corn rhizosphere microbial communities from Kellogg Biological Station, Michigan, USA - KBS C3-4 metaG | ecosystem: Host-associated > Plants > Roots > Rhizosphere > Soil | place: Michigan, USA... | reverse complement strand
GACCACCCCCGGGTGCCGCAGCCGCGCCGCCACCCGCGCCTCGGCGAAGAAGCGGGCCCGCGCCTCCTCACGCGCCGCGCCCGCCAGGTGCGGGTGCAGCACCTTCAGGGCCAGGGGAAGGTCCAGGCGCTCGTCGCGAACCAGGTACACCGTGGCCGTCGAACCTCGCCCCAGCTCGCGCAGCAGGCGGAAGCGCGACGTTCGCACGCCGGCCGGCGCCACCAGCGTACCCAGCGAAAGGTCGCGCGGGCCGCGCGGTGTGTTCGGGTGCGGCTCCGCGTGTAACGACCGGAGGTGCTTCTGCGCCTCGGGATCGTCGATGTCCGTGGCCAGCAGCCGCTCCCAGCGGATCTCGGCGGCTGTGAGGGCGCCTTCCCGCTCGTCCATCAACGCCAGCAGGCGGTTGGCCCGGTCCGCCAGGCCGGCGTCGCTGCCTTCGTCCAGCTCGGCCAGCACGGCGCGCGCGGCCTTCGTCTCGTCGAGCGTGTACAGCAGCCGTCCCAGTCGCAGGCGCGCCGCCGTGTCGGCCGGGCACTCGGTCAGGTGAGCGCGCAGGTGCGCGACCGCGGCCGGCAGATCGCCGGCCTGCTCGGCGTGGCCGGCCTCGGCGAGGTGATCGGAACCACCAGCCGGGGTCATGACACCTCGAGCGTCGAGGCGGCGCCCGCGGCGCCGAGCTCGAGGCGATCGCCGCGCAGGAGCTCGATGCGCGTGGCCGCCAGCTTGCCAGCCAGCCGCACTGACAGCTCCGGCTGATGGAGCAGCGAGACGCAGCGTCCGTCGAACTCGATCCAGGCGCCCGCCGCCTGGGGCCAGACGTCGCCGAGAGGAACGCGCCGGCTGCCCACCAGCGCCAGCAGGCCGGTGTCCAGGCCCTCGGTGCCCCGAATCAGCAGGCTGCCTGGCCCGGCCGGCCGCAGCGCCAGCTGGCAGGAGGGCCCGAGTCGAATGTCCGCCTCGCCGCTCACCCGATAGGGACCGCCCAGCCGTGCCCCCGCCAGGAACGTGCCCAGGCGGGACCCCAGGTCTGCCAGCAGGTAGACGCCGTCATCTGCCGGCGTCAGCTCGGCGTGGCGGCGCGACACACCGGGATCGCGCAGGGGAATCTCGGCCAGCGGATCCCGTCCCAGCACCGCCGGCGCGTCCGCCACGCGCGCCGCGCGTCCGCCCAGGCGCAGGGTCAGACTGCGCCCGCGCAACAAGCGCGCCTCCAGATCCAGGACGATCTGTCGCGCCTCGCGCGACTCGACGCTGCCCTCGGGGATGTGGCGCGCGATGTCCAGCGCCGCCGCTCGCTCCCCCGCCGCCAGCAGGGACTGCGCGTCGCGCAGGGCCCCCACTGCGGCGCGCGCCCGGCGGTGGCGCTCTTCCTCGCGCGTCAGGCTCGCCTCCATCGCGTCGAGGTCGCCCAGGCGGCCCCACACCTCGGCGGCGGCCGCCAGCTCGTCCGCCAGCTCGAACGTGGTCGCCGCGCGATGAAAGTCGCCCGCGTCGGCCAGCACCGCCGCCGCGGCCGCCAGCGCCGCGCGATCGAGCTCGGTCAGGGGCGGGCGGACGGCCCGCGCCAGCAGCGCCTCTCCGGCGGTGATGCGCACCGCCCGTTTGTCCTCCTCCTCCTGGCGCGGCTCGCGGCGGCCGGGCGCGGGGCGCCGCAGCGCCTCCGCAGCGCGCCGCACCGTCTCGGTCAGCATCCCCAGCGGCACGGCCACCTGATGCACGCGTTCGAACATCGAGAGCAAGCGGACGAAGTCCCGCAGCCGCGCCAGGCGTTCGACCAGCGCAGGCAGGTGTCCGTTCGCGGCTGCCGCCCGCAGCTCCTCGACGGGGAACGCGCTGTCGTCGTCCGACGACGTCATCGTTTCCAGAGTACCACCTAATGCAACGGGACCCACTGCCGCCGCTTCATGTGGCCCCTGACGGCAACGTCTGATCTCTCGCCAGGGTGGCCTCTTGCTATCATCGGCGGATGCTCGAACGCGTGGGCGTGGGCCAAGCTCGGTTCACCGTGCCCGGTCTCTCCGCCGACAGCCGCGGCGTCGTCATGGGCCGCCAGATGGTGGTGCGGTTCGCGACGCTCGATCGGCTGGTCGCGTTCCTGCGGCTATGGTCCGGCGAACAGGCGCTGGACGATGTTCAGCCAGGGTTGCGTCTGCTGCAGGGCCGCACGCCGGGCGGCCCGCGGGACGCGCTGGCCAAGTTCTCGGTGGTCTCGCCTTCGCTGGTCGAGCCCATCGCGCGCGCCGCGCGCCTGGCGGGAGGCCAGTGCTTCACCGGCACCGGCAAGCACTTCGTGCAGGCGCGTGACGCGCAGGCGCCGCTCGGCTACGACGTCGCCGCGCTGGAGCCCGTGGCCGACGACGTCGACCTGATCCTGTACGGGGTGGATCGAACCTGGACCTACCTGGTCGAGCGCGAGATTCCCTTCGAGACGCTGCTGCTCCAGCTGGATCTGCAGCGCGGTGGCGACGAGAACGGGCAGGCGCCGCGGGACGCGTTCTTCCTGACGGTGCGCCGCGGCCTGGGGCCGATGGTGATCGACTATCTGCACCGCGCCCAGCGCCGCCATCCCGGGTTCCGTATCGCGGTGGCGCTGTGCGAGGCGCGCGCCGACAGCGCGTTTCACCGGGAGCCGCCGTTCTGGTTGATGAAGCTGTCCGACATGCCGGCCCGCCTGCTGGGGCTGCTGTCGGGCACGCCCGGCCTGACGCTGTTCACGCCCGTCGTCGACAACGTCGCGGTCGCCAGCGGCTACCGCCATCCCATCCACCTGGGCGCCTGCCGGCAGGCGCTGCCGGCCGATCGCCTGTTCCTGTTCTCGCCTGCCCCGCGCGGGGTCGCCGTCATCGAGCCGGCGCCGGTGTTCTTGCCAATCGGCGATCTGGTGCGCCTGGGCGGACGGGGCTCCTTGCAGCTCGAATCTCCACGAGCCGCCTCGTCCCCGGATGATGGGTTCCGTCCCGTGACCACCGACGCGCTGGCGCTGCCCCTGCGCATCGAGCCAGCTCCGGTCGCTGCCTGGCGCGCCACCGCGGCGCTGATCCCCTGGGAGCAGGTCGCGTGGTTGCGCACGCTCTGCTACGCGCTGCCGGCCTCGGCGCTACGGAACTATCGCGTGGCCGTCCTCGAGCGCGGCGTGCTGGTCATCGCACCCGACGCGCTGTCGGGCTTGCCGTTCGGGCAGCTGTTTCACGCGCCGGGCCCCGGGTTGCTGGTCCCCCTGGGCTGGGAGTTGCGGCCTCGGGTCTCACCGGCCGAGCTGGCGTCGAGCGCGGGCGCCACCGGCGGCACCTGGGTGGTCTTCCCCGGCCCCGACCTCTCGCCGTTTCGCGTCCCCGCGGAGTCGATCGTCACCCTGCAGGCGTCGGCGCTGGGCGAGCATCCCCTGGCCGACGTGCGCGTCGAGCGCGGCCACACCGAGGCGCGCCAGCCGACGGGGCCGGTGGAGATCGAGAACCGTCCGCTGGGGCCGATGCCGCTGTGGGGGCTGAAGTGATCGGGGCGGCCTCGACCTGATAACCTGCCCGCCATGAGCGAGTCATCGTCTTTGACGGGTCCCGATCTGGAACAGGGAATCGAAGAGAACGCGGTCGTCGCTGGTGTGCCGCTGCTCGGCCACGCGCACGGCGAAGCGGTGATGCTGGTTCGCGCCGAGGGCGAGGTCTTCGCGGTGGCCGCGAACTGCAGTCACTATGGCGGTCCCCTGTCGCAGGGGCTGGTCGTGGGGGGGACGGTCCGCTGTCCCTGGCACCACGCCTGCTTCGATCTCAAGAGCGGCGCCGTGCGCGGCGCGCCGGCGTTCAATCCCATCTCCTGCTACCAGGTGCAGCGGACCGGCGCCCGCCTGCGCGTCGGGCCCCGCCTGACCCCCGAGGCCGAGGCGGCCGTCGGGGACAGCTCGACGAACATCGTGATCGTGGGGGCCGGGGCGGCCGGACACTACGCGGCCGAGACGCTGCGCCAGAGCAGCTTTCGGGGCGCCATTCACCTGCTGGGGCGCGATCCCTCGGTGCCTTACGATCGGCCCAATCTGTCGAAGGACTTCCTGGCCGGAAACGCGCCCGAGGACTGGATCCCCCTGCGTCCGCGCGTGTACTACGAGGAGAAGGCGATTCACCTCGAGACGGGCGCCGAGGTGTCGCGGCTGGAGCTTTCCGCTCGCCAGGTGGTGATGAGCGACGGGCGCCGGGTGCCGTTCGATCGCCTGCTGCTGGCCACGGGCGCCGATCCCGTGCCGCTGGCCGTGCCGGGGGCCGACGCCCCCCACGTGCATCTGCTGCGCACGCTCGAGGATTGCCGCCGCCTGATCGCGGGCCTGGGCCAGGCGAAGCGGGTGGCGTTGATCGGCAGCGGCTTCATCGGGCTGGAAGCGGCGGCGTCGCTGCGCGCCCGGGGCCTGGAGGTGGCGGTGGTCAGCCCCGACGCGGCGCCGCTGGGGCGGGTGGTGGGACCCGAGGTCTCGGCGTTCCTGCGCCGCCTGCACGAGCAGCACGGCGTGACGTTTCACCTGCAGGAGTCGGTGGCGCGCATCGACGCCGACGCGGTCGTCACGGCCAGCGGGCGGCGGGTGCCCGCCGATCTGGTGCTGGTGGCGATCGGGGTGCGCCCGGCGACGGCGCTGGCCGCGGCCGCCGGGCTGGCGATCGACAACGGCATCCTGGTCGACGAGCATCTCGAGACCAGCGTGCCTGGTGTGTTCGCGGCGGGTGACGTGGCCCGCTATCCGGATCCGCGCTCGGGGAAGCGGATCCGCGTCGAGCACTGGGCGGTCGCTCAGAAGATGGGCGCGGTCGCGGCGTCGAACATGCTGGGCGTCCCCCGCCGCTTCGTCGACGTGCCGTTCTTCTGGAGCGTGCACTACGACGTGACCCTGGCCTACGTCGGTCACAGCGACAGCGTGACGGACCTGACCATCGACGGCAGCCTGGACGCGCGCGATTGCCGCGTGCAGTACCAGGAGAACGGAAGGATCGCGGCCGTCCTGACGATCGGGCGGGACATGCAGAGCCTGGAGGCGGCCCGCGCGCTCGAGCTGCGCGTCTGAGACGGCGCGCCCTGCTGGCGGGCTGGTCACCGCCGGAAATTTGGTGATTTCCGCGACGGTTCTGCGCGAGTTGGGGTTATGGTGGGGGGCCCGTTTTCCGCCCCTCCATTTCGTGACAGGAGCCGTCGATGAAAAGCGCGACCTTTAAGTCCGTCCTCGCTGTGTGGTTGGTTGCCGGCACGTCCGCGCTGGCATTCGCGCAGATGCCCCGGCCCGTGGCGCCCGCTGCCGCGGCCCCCGCGCCGACTCCCGCCCCCGCCGCTCCGGCGGCGGTGCCCGCGAAGCCCGCTGCTCAGCCGGCAGCGCCGGTCGCCGCGGCGCCGGCCCCTGCGATGGCCGCGCCGGTGGCTCACCCCGCTGCCTCTACCGCGCCCGTCACGAAGCCTGCCGTGACGATGCCGGCCGCCGCGGCCGGGCATCCCGCGCCCGCCGTCGCCGCGCCCGCTCCGCTGGCCGCCACCGCCCCCGCGGCACCGGCCGTGGCGCCGAAGCCCGCCACGGAGCTGGACCAGATGAAGGTCCTCGAGGGCACCTGGCGCTGCGACGGCCGCGCGCCGTCGGGGCCGACGGGGCCCGAGCACGCTTACAAGTCGACCTGGAAGTTCAAGCGTGACCTCGACAACTTCTGGTGGGCCGCCGAGTACCAGCAGGTGAAGGCCAAGACCAACCCGGTCCCCATGAAGGCGCGCGGCTACATGACCTACGATCCCAGCAGCAAGGGCTTCGTGATGCTGGGCGTGGACAACATGGGCGGCACCAGCAGCGAGAGCACGACCGGCTGGGCAGGCGACTCGGTGACCCTGGCGGGCGATGCCAGCCAGGGCGGCCGCAAGATCCCGTTCCGCGAGGTCATCACCAAGCACGGGGATCGCGAGTTTACGTGGCGCGGCGAGATGAAGGTGGGAAGCGATTGGGTGACGCTGGGCGAAGACCGCTGCAAGAAGTGACGATCGCGGTCGCACGCCGAGGACGAACTCGGTCAGCGATCATTGGCCGGGCCGGAGCGCGTCGTTTCCGGTGGGGATGTCGTAGGGAGTAGCAAGCTGGGGCGTTCGGGTGACACGCGTCGCCTGCTTTTTCGGACACTCTGTCAGCAGCGCGGTCAGGGCCGTTTCGGCGCTGACCGCGCTGTTGCGTTTCGGGCCATCCGGAATGTTTTCCGCCACGCGATCGTTGCATGACGTGGTGAACGGAGCGGTACAGAAACCAGCAGGTGCAGCTTTGCGGGGAAAGGGTCGGAAAGAGGCTCCGAGAAGCGCGGCCAGATCGTCGTGTGCGCACGTGTACGGCAACCGCGCAGGGGCAACCGCGCAGGACAACCGCGCAGGACAACCGCGCAGGACAAGCGCGCAGGACAAGCGCGCAGGAAAGGTACGACTGCGCGAGCACCGCTCACCGTCGGTGGGACATCGCCCGACGTGCATCGCGTCCGCGATCACTGGGTCGGCGATTTTTCGAAGCGATCGAGAATTTTCCGATTGCCGTCAGAAATACGGATTGCTAACGTCGTAGTGCCGGTCGGTGTAGATCTTTCTCGGGTAAGCGAGACGGGTGGTACGTCGAACGGTGAGGGAGGGAGCGATGCGCAAAGTCCTCGTCGTCGAGGATGAAGTGGGAGTGAGGCGGGCGATCACACGCCTGCTGAACGACCGCGGCTTCGGGACCATCGAAGCTGGAAATGGCCGAGAAGCGATCCAGCGCCTCACCGAAGAGACTCCCCTGGCGATCATCATCGATCTGTTCATGCCCGTGATGAGCGGTGTCGAGTTGCTGAAGGCTCTGCGCCGCAACGCCTACTATCGCAAGATTCCCACAGTCGTCGTCACAGGAGCCAGCACCGACGAGGTCTATGGCGTCCCGACGGTGATCAAGCCCAACATCGAGGGCCTGCCCCGTCTGATTGAGTCGCTGGTGGCGAACCGGGGTTCGACGCCCACGCCGGCAGAAGGCGTCCCCCAGGCGCAGCCCGCGCATTCGCCCTCCTCGCCGCTGGTCGCCAGCGGCGCCGGCAGCGCCGCGACCTGAAGCGCGGGCGCCGTGCCCGGGCGGCGGTGCGTGGTTACTTCCACAGCGCCACGCGGGCTGCTATTGGGGGCCTCGCATGATCCGGCTCCTCGCCACGCTTCGCCAGCTCGCGCTGAAGGTGAGGGGGCGTGCTCTGCTGGCTGGGCTGGGTGCCTTGCTGTTCCTGGCCGGGGCTCTGTACGGCTTCGGGGGACCGTACACGTACGGTCATTACGGCTATCACGCCGGCGAGTTCTCCACGCGAGCGCGTCACACCCTGCGGCACGGTAGCCTGCTGCCGGGCAACGTCCCGGGCGCCACGGCCCCGACCCCGGGGACCTACTACCTTCACCATCCGATCCTCGCGCCGCAGCTCGTGACGACGACGTTCGCGCTGTTCGGGGATCACGAGACCAGCGTCAGGTTGGCCGGCTTGCTCAGCTCGGCCGCGACGTTGCTCGCGCTGGCGTTCCTGGCGCGGCGGCTGTACGGGCCGACCTGGGCAGCGCTCTCGGTGCTGATGTTCGCGATCGTGCCGTTCAACGTCTGGTACGCGGACCACATCGACAGCGGCTATCCCGGGCTGGTCCCGGTTCTCCTGTGCTTGCTCGCGTACGACCGCTGGCTCGAGCGGGGCCGCTGGGTGGACGGCCTGGCCGCGCTGGCGGCCGTTGCCCTGGGGGGCTGCTTCGACTGGGATCCCTTTCTGTTCGCCGTTCCCTGGGGCCTGCACATCGCCGCCACGGCCCTTTCGCGGCGAGGCCGATTCATCGCCTACCTTCCGTGCCTGCTGCTGGCGCTGGCGGTTCCGCTGGCGGTGCAGGCGCTCGCCTTGACGAAGGCGAACCAGTGGAGCGATCTCGTCGGTGCCTATCACACGCGGGCAGCAGCCATGCCGCTACGCTCGTTCCTCGCCGTCATGGGGCTGTACGTTCGTGACCTGTTCGGGTACCCCTTGCTCCTCGCGTGCGCGGGGGGATTCGTGCTCGCGGTGGGGCGGCTCGTGCGTGGCGTGGGGGGCGTGCGGGCGCTGGCCCTGGTCTCGCTGATCGCGGTGATGGTGCTGCACCTGGCGATCTTTCGCCTCGAGGTGGTGACGCACGCGTACCGCCTGATCTACTTCGCGCCGGCCGTGGTCCTGGGCGCCGCCGAGGTGCTGTCCACCCTGGTGGCGTTCGCCTCGGACAGGCGCGGCCCCGGGGCGGCGCGGTTGGTGGGAGGCGGGCTGGCCGTGGTGCTGGTCCTCGGGACCTTGCCCACGGCCTGGCGCGGTCTGCTCGAGAGCCGCGCCCACGGCGGCATCCCCAACTGGAAGACCATGGATCCGAACCTTCCGCGGGCCGTCGTGGCGCGGGAACTTCGGGATCGTTCCCGCCTGGGAGATCGCCTGTACCTGCACGGCTCGTACACCTTTCGCATGGAGATCGGCTTCTATCTCGACCGCGACTTCGTGCCCGCCTCCGCCAGCACGGTGGCGGCGCTGCCGGAGACGGAGCGGCGGCGCGCCCTGTTCGTGTTCGCGCCGGCCGCGTTGTCGGCGCGCGAGCGACCGATCGTCGCCGCGCTGGCGGCCGAGCATCCTTACACGCGCATCGGGTCATACGGGATTCTCGATCTGCGCGTGAGCGGTGCGAAGACGACGGTGTTGGCGCTGGCCGCGCATCAACCGCGAACGGTGTGGGAGGCGTACTGGCGGGGGCCGTATCCTTGGCCCGATGTGACTGCGGAGGGGGTGGGGCGCGGAGGGAGGTAGGGGGCGGAGACGAGGACGTGGGTCAGGGGGGCTCGCGGTAGTGGTAGTGGTAGACGGTGGAGAAGCCGGCGCGCTCGTAGAGGCGGAGCGCAACGGCGTTGCGGTCGAGCACCTGAAGGTAGGCCTCTCGGGCCCCGGCGCGCAGGCCCCAGCGCAGGGCGCGGCGCAGGATCTCGCCTCCGAAACCGCGGCCGCGGCTGTCGGCGGCGGTCACGAGATCGAACAGCCCCAGAAGGCCGCGCTCGAGGACGCTCATTCCGCACGCCACGGGCCGCTCGTCCGCCTCGAGGACCAGAAGGCGACGGATGCCGGGGACAGCCGACAGCACGCGACGGTGCGCGGCGCGGGTCGTCTCGGCGGCGCCGCTCAGCGCGGTGAAGACGTCCAGCCAGCGCTCGAGGCCCACCGCCGCGACGCGGATGCCGCTGGCCGCGGGGGGACGGGCAGGGGGGGCCGGGATGTCGGCCAGCGGGCGCGCCCGCACCTCGACCCGCTCACCAAGGACGTACCCGCGCGCCGCCAGACGCGCATCGAGTTCGGGAGGCGCGAATGGTGTCAGGCGGAAGATCGCAGGCAAGCCGCGCGCGGCGTACAGCCGCTCGCAGGTGGCGATCTTGTCGTCCAGCTCCAGCCGTGACGGACCGAGCGGCGTGATCGAGTTCGCGCGGCGCGTGTACCCTTCGGCGAAGCGCAGACGCCAGCCGTCGAAGTCCGAATCGGAGAGGGCAGGCCAGGCGCGTAGCGACGCCTCCTCGATGCGTAGCGCGCGTTCGGGAGATGGACCGAGTCCGAACGCGGCGGGTGACGCGGGCGCGCTAACCGGCCGCTCCCCGCGCGCTCAGCGCCGTCCTTCCATCGGCGCCAAACGGTAGTTGGTCTTCTGGAACGGCTCGTACAGCGAAGCCCGCTGCCAGTAGGCCGTCAGCGACTCGAGCGTGATGGGGAAGCTGGTCTCCAGCGACTCCAGCGCCGATAGCAGAGGGAGAAACGAGATGTCGCACTGGCCGGGCCGCGCGCCGTCGAGCCAGGGGGCGTTCGAGGCCTTCAGGCGGCGGTCCACATCGGCGAATACGTCCTCCATGCGCTTGACGGCGCGTCGATTGAACGTGGCCGGGCCTCCCTCGGCCTGCAGCACCGCCGCCAGGGCGTCGAGCGAGGTCACGAACATGCGCGTGTCGGCCCGCCCACCGGGAGACTCGGGCATGAGACGCCGTCCTGGAAAGGCCTCGTCGATGTAGAGCTGGATGTTGAACGCGTCCGTGAGCACCAGACCGTCGTGGATCGCCAGCGGCGACCGCGTGGTGGGGTTGTTCTTCATTGCGCGCGGATCGGGATAGGACACGTCTCCCGGCAACCACGCGTACGCGATCCCCTTCTCTTCGGCCGCGAACCGCGCCCGCCACGCGAATGGATCCTTCAAATACCCGTAGATCTCCAGCATCGCCGGAGGATAGCACTGGTGACCGATCCCGCCCAAAACGGCCGTGTTTCGTGATGAATGAGACGGAGGGCGGCCCCACAGCCGTCGTTACGTTTCGGGCCGGCCTATAGCAAGCGGGGCCGGAACGTGTTAGCCACCCGGCCCATGCACAAACTTCACCTGTCCCGTTTCCTGATGGTTGTGGCTATGGGCTCTTTGTTCACGGCATGCGGCCGGATGGGCGGGGGCGGCGGAGGCGGCACGGCCGCGGCTCCCAAGACCGACGACGAGAAGGTCTTCTATGCACTGGGCCTCGACATCGCGAAGAACGTCGACGTGTTCTCGATGACGCCCGCCGAGCTGGAGTTCGTGAAGGCCGGTCTGAGCGACGGCGTGACCAAGCAGAAGCCGAAGGTGGAGCTGGACACCGTCCGTCCGAAGATCTTCGAGATGGCGCGGAAGCGCCAGGACGCGCGGTCCGCCGGGGAGAAGCAGCGGGGCAAGGACACGGTCGACAAGGCCGCCAAGGAGTCCGGCGCCGAGAAGCTCGCCTCCGGCATGGTCGTGAAGACCGTCCGCCCGGGGACTGGCGAGAGCCCCGCCGAGGCCGACACCGTGAAGGTCAACTACGAGGGCCGGCTGGCCGACGGCACCGTGTTCGACAGCTCGTACAAGCGGAACCAGCCGGCGCAGTTCCCTCTGCGCGGCGTGGTGAAGTGCTGGACCGAGGGGCTGCAGAAGATGAAGATCGGCGGCAAGGCCCAGCTCACCTGTCCGGCGGAGCTGGCGTACGGCGATCAGGGCCGTCCCCCCACGATCCCGGGCGGCGCGACGTTGATCTTCGACATCGAGCTGCTCGAGGTCACCCATCCCGCCCCGCCGGCGCCTCCCGCTACCTCGACCCTGCCCGGCAAGCCCGGCAACACCTTGCCGGCCGCCGCCCCCGGCGCTCATCCGGTCGCTCCGGCCATGAAGCTGACCCCTCCGGGCGCGAAGCCCGCCACGCCTCCGGCGGCGCACTAGTAGAACCGGGGGCGTAGAGCCCTCGCGAAAAAGGGCCTCGGGCCTCGGGCTTCAGCCTTCGGGAAGACGCCCGGAGCCTGAGGCCCTTTTTCTTTGTGCGATGCGCTCGTCCGCTCAGGGCCAGCGACCGGGCGAAACGCGTCCGCAGGCGAGCAGCAGCACGCAGGGCTCTTCCGTCCCGAGGTTCCAGGCCCTTTCGCGGTCCGCACGGGGCCGCGCCGCGCCCTCCTACCGTGCGTCGCGGATCTGTCGCGGCGGCTCGTGCAGCTCGCGCACCAGGCCGAACACCGAGAACACGCGCAGCACCATGTGCGTGATGTCCAGCTCCCACCAGTAGAAGCCCTGGCGCTCCGAACGCTGGTAATGGTGGTGGTTGTTGTGCCACCCCTCCCCGAGCGTGAAGATCGCGATCAAGAAGCTGTTCCGGCTGTCGTCCTCGGTCTGATAGCGGCGGCGGCCGAACGCGTGCGCCAGCGAGTTCACGCAGAACGTCCCGTGCCACAGCAGCGTGTTCGACACCAGGAAGCCCCACAGCAGGGCCCACCAGCCGCCGACCAGAAACAGCCCCACCGCCAGCAGGACGGGGGGCACCAGGTTGAACGTGTTCAGCAGGCGCAGCTCGGGGTACTTCGCGAAGTCCTTGATGCGGTCGAAGTCGGTGGGGACGTACTTCTTCACCAGGATCCACTTCACGTGCGCCCACCAGAAGCCGTGCTGGCGCACCGAGTGGATGTCGCGCGGCGTGTCCGAGTACTTGTGGTGCG
>Ga0105238_10006041_pt1 | contig 12007 bp, 11 predicted proteins | sample KBSC34metaG_FD_81526 | JGI IMG/M metagenome (GOLD analysis project Ga0105238, IMG submission 81526) | Corn rhizosphere microbial communities from Kellogg Biological Station, Michigan, USA - KBS C3-4 metaG | ecosystem: Host-associated > Plants > Roots > Rhizosphere > Soil | place: Michigan, USA... | reverse complement strand
GGAAAATATTTGCGCGATCGCGGCGTGTTATTCTGCCTGGACGCGATCCAGACCGTCGGTGCGTTTCCAACGACTGTCGAGCATGTCGATTTCCTCGCCGCGGACGCGCACAAATGGATGCTCGGCCCGTGCGGCGCCGGCATCATGTATGTCCGTCGTGAAGTTCAGGAACGATTGAACCCGCCCATTTACGGCTGGCACAACGTGAACAACCCGAACTTTGTCGCGCAGGAACAAATCGAGTTCCGCGCCGATGCCCGCAAATACGAAGCCGGCACGTTCAACCTGCTGGGCGTTGTGGGCCTGCTCGCCGGATTGAATTTACTGCAAGAGATCGGCGTGGAAAACATCGCGCGCGAACTGTTGCGCAAACGCAAACTGCTCGTGCCCGCGCTGCAAGCCAAGGGCTATTCCGTGCTGAACGCAGATGCACCCATGGAAAACGCCAGCGGCATCGTGTCCTTTTTTACGCCCGGCAAGGACATCGGCTCCGTGCATCAAAAGTTGTGGGATGCGAACATCGTTACCTCCCTGCGCGTGGATCGCAAAGCCCAGAATTACATCCGCCTCTCCCCGCATTTCTACAACACGGACGAGGAACTGAATCGCGTGCTCGAACTGGTGTGATAGGTGGGGCGCGTCGCTCCGCGCGCGCCGCAGCTTCGCACAGAAAAAGCGTGATCTTGCTGTCCGACTTCGTTTCGACAATATGAGATTATGGAACTACCAGTCCGAGGCCGACTTCCTCACGCCGTTCCGCAATGGGTATCCAGTGGAAGTTGGTTTTTTATTACGATTAATAGCGTCCCTGTCGGAATGAATCAACTCAGTCGCGCTGGCGTCGGAGACGGGATTCTGGCTGCTTTCGCGCATAATCATGAAAAAGCAGCGTGGCATTGCCGGATTGCCTTGCTGATGCCCGACCACCTGCATGCGATCCTCGCATTTCCTCCTGAACCAGGGATGGAGACCACAATAAAAAATTGGAAGCGGTTCATTGCCACTCAATTTGGAGTAAAGTGGCAGCGTGACTTTTTCGATCACAGGCTTCGCAACACTCAAGAAGAGCAGGAGAAGATCTGCTATATTCTGATGAATTCCGTACGCAAAGGACTATGCGAACGTGCCGAAGACTGGCGTTGGGTTTATAGGCCGTCAAATCGTCCCCCGCCAGGCCTTTAGTGCTCTTAACGGCGCGCGCGGAGCGACGCGCCCTACCAGTCGCGACGAATTCATGCCTATTTCGCCCTCAACAACAACACCGGCACGCTGATATTATGCTGCACCCGGCTCGCGGTGGTGCCAAAAAAAAGATCCGCAAAAAATCGATGCCCGTGGGTGCTCATTGCCACGAGATCGCACCCCTGGCTCTTGACCCATTTCACAATTTCCGTCGCCGGATCGCCAAACGCGAGTTCCACCTCAGCGTTAATTCCATCCGCGGAAAATTCGCCGCGAATTTTTTCCAGGTAAGCCGTGTCCTCATTGATCTCGCGGCTCACGGCGTCCTTCCCGTAAGTGCGCGCCGCCCAACCGTCCGCCACGTGAAATAAAACCACCCGGCTCGCCCCGAGCTTGGCCAGCGGCTTCACGTGATCGATCATCGCGCGATCTGTGCGCGTGCCGTCCAACGTCAGCAGAATGGTTTTATACATGGCACCAATTGGGATGCTCTACGGTCCAAAAATGACCTGCCATGCCGATTTGAGGGATTCCGGCAAACCGTAAGCATCCATGGCGGTAATAAATATTGCGCTGCCCCAACCCGCGATCAACAAAAACCAGCCGAGCTTCCAGCGCCCCATTCTTTTGTGGGAACTGGTGAAATGCAACAGCGGAAACATCGCAAACGGCAGTTGCAACGCCAGCACGACCTGGCTCAACGTCAGCAAATCATTCACGCTGCCATCGCCGCGAATGCCAATCACGAGAACGGCGGGAATGATCGCCAACAGGCGGGTGATCAATCGCCGCAGCCACGGACGCATGCGCCAGTGCATGAACCCTTCCATCACCACCTGGCCGGCGAGCGTTCCGGTGATCGTGCTGCTTTGCCCGCTTGCCAGCAGGGCGACGACAAACAACGTGCTTCCCGCCGCCGTTCCCAACAGCGGCGCCAGCGTCAAGTATGCCTGGCGAATCCAATCGCTGTCCGCGCTGAAATGCACCACCTCGCCGCCGGCCACGGTCACGCTGGTCTTGCCATAAAACACCAGCGCCGCCAGCACCATGATCGCCGCATTCACCAGAAAGGCGATGGTCAGCGCCACGACTGAATCGATGCTGTTGAAGCGAATCGCGCCGCGGATCGATGCCTCGTCTTTCTGAAATTTCCGGCTCTGCACCAACGCCGAATGCAAATACAAGTTATGCGGCATTACGGTTGCGCCGATGATACCGATGGCTACAAAGATCATTCCCGGTTTGGCCAAACTCGGCGTGATCAGCGCATGGCCCATCTCCAACAAATCCGGGCGCGTTTGTGGCAGCACGAAAACCTCAATCAGGTAACAAGCGGAAATGGTGGCGACCAGCACCAGCACCACTGCCTCGATCGTGCGCATCCCAAAACGCTGCAACGCCAGCAGCAGCAGGACATCGAACCCGGTGATAATGACGGCCCAGAACAGGGGGATGTGGAACATCAGGTTCAGCGCCACCGCGCTGCCGAGCACTTCCGCCAGGTCGCAAGCGCCAATGGCCATTTCGCAAAAAAGCCACATCGGCCACCGGGTCCACCGCGGATACCAGTCGCGACAGCACTGGGCCAGATCCTTGCCCGCCACCACGCCAAGACGCGCCGAAATCACCTGCATGAAAATGGCCATGAGACTGGCCAGGGCGACCACCCAGAGCAGTCCGTATTTGAATTGCGCCCCCGCGGCCAGGTCCGTGCCCCAATTGCCGGGGTCCATGTAGCCGACGCTGACGAGAATGGCGGGACCCACAAACGCGCGCCATTGCTTCCAAAAGCCCGCTGTGCTGTGCGGCACTGCCACACTGCCGTGCATGCCCTCAAGGGAAAGTGGCCCCGTTGGAGTCGGGGATTCGCCTGATTGCTGGGAGACTGGGTCCATGGTTAAAGAACGCCGCCACCGCTTGCCGTTCCGGCAAACATCCCTGGCCGCCTCGATATAACTAAAGACGCGTTCATTCCAAATTGATCTACATCCAACCTGCCATCTTTTGAGTTTAGGTCAACTATAAAAGTTAGACTTACCTATACATATTGCCCCGTCCTCCTGCATTCTGTTCCACCCTACCCACGTCGCAATTGTCTCACCGCCGCTTGAATTGTAGGATAGGTGAATGCGACCAACGGATATTCAGCAGATCGGCGCCGAGCTCGCCGTGAAATGGGATGATGGTAGTGAGACGTTCGTGTCTCTGGAAGCGCTGCGGCGCCATTGCCCGTGCGCCGGCTGCAAAGGCGAAGTGGACATCATGGGCAACGTCTATAAAAATCCGCCGAAACCTCTCACTCCCGCCGCCTTTCGGCTCGTACGAATTGCGAACGTCGGCGGCTACGCGCTGCAACCCTTCTGGGCCGATGGTCATTCCACGGGAATGTTCTCCTACGAATATCTCAAGCGGGTAGGGGAGGCTGCGGCGAACGAAGCGTCTGGCAAGTAATTGGAAATCCTTCCGAGCAACAAAAAAGCCGCCCAGTGAAGGGCGGCTTGAAATGTTTGAGTGGGGCTTACTGCAGCGTGGCAGTGAAATCCACCTGGTTCAGCGGCGCTTCGATACCTTTGGTCGTCGCCGTGGGGCCGAACTTGGTTGCTTTCAGGCTGCCCATCATGGCCCGCATGGTGCCGTCGTTGTTCATGAACACAAAGCCAACCTGTTTTTGTTGTGACACCATCGCTATGCCGTCGAAGGAGTAACCCGCTCCGAGGCCGTTCGTGGTGAAGAACATGTTCGGGAAATTGGCAATGTCCGGGAAATCCGCAGGAAACGGATTATCCAACTGGAACGATGTGAGGCTGAAGAGTTCGTTGACGGCATGGCCGTTCAAACGCCGGGAGCCGATCCAATTGCCGGAGAGGTCCACGCTCTTCGTGGCTTCCACACCCTTGAATGTCACCTTGCCAAACGAAGTGGTGCACAGCAGGGTCAGGTGCTTCCCACCGCTCGCGGTGCCGGTGAAGCTGACGATGTTCGTGCTCTCGGCAGTGCCGACCTGAGTCGTGAAGTTTGTGTTACTCAGCGTGTAATCCTGGTTGTAACCGGGAGCGGGATCGGGCCATGAGATCGTCACCGTGGCGTTCGCCTGGCCGTTCGTAAAAATGACGAAGATATTCGTGAACTCAGAACTATCCTGGCCATTAACCAACGTGAAGAAGTTCGTCGACGCGGAATAATTTGTGACGACGGACGTGACATTCAACGCTTCGCTAAAGAAGCCAATAATTTTTCCCTTTGAATCGAAGGTCCAAACGCCGTCCACGGGACCAAACCCGAAGAGCAGATTCTTCACGAGACCGTTGGTGCTGCCGCCACCGTTGCCATCACGGCCGACACCCTCGCCACCACGGCCGACGGTTACATTGTTGGTGTTCGGCGGAATCGCCGCCAGCAATTGATAGCCGCGAAACGTGCCGTTCGTCGAGAACGTGATAAACGCCATGCCCCGTTGTCCGGAGCCGCTCGAGATCAGGTCCCAGGTGTAGGTGCTGCCCTGCGCAGGATCCGCCGAGCCGGCCTGGCTGGATTGAACGGATGCGCCCAGGAGGAGCGCCGCCGCTGCCATGCCTCTCACTGAGAGGCTGGTCAGGATTTGTTTCAGAGTTTTCATAGGCACAAATATTCCCGAAACGGCTTATTGCTGTGTGGAGTAACCGCCGTGCACGACGCTATGCCAATCCACCGGTTTTCCACTGTCAAACGCGTTCCAGGGCTTTTCTTCCGTGGTCTGCAACGGAGTCTTGAGGAACGTGCTCTTGGTCGGTTGGAAATCGTCGTTGCCGACAATCGTGGGCGTAATGAACACCAGGAGGTTGTTCTTCTGGCGTTGCTTGCTGTCGCTGCGGAACGCGTGGCCGATACCGGGGATATCGCCGAGGATCGGGACCTTGGTGTTTGCCGAGCGAGTGTCGTCCTGCACGAGGCCGCCGAGCACCAGCGTGTTGCCGCTGGGGATCATGACCTTGGTTTCCATGCGGCGCACATCATATTCGTCCGCCTGCGAGGTTGAGCCATTGACCACCTTCGTTACTGTGTCGAACACGCGGGAGACTTCCGGTTCAACCGTGAGGTTGACGTAGTTGTCCGCCGAGATGCGCGGCGTCACATGCAGAATGATGCCGAGGTTGGTGTAAGTGATCGACGAACCGCCGGTCGTATTTGCGGTGCCGGCCGTCACATTGATGATCGGCGTGGCGCGGGTTACCGAGAGGGTGGCGGGTTCGTTGTCGAGCGTCACCGTGCGCGGAGCGGAGATCACGCGGGCTTCGGCATTCTGGTTGATGAACGAGAATACCGCATTCACGCCGTCCGCATCCAGGAACGCGGTGGCGGGATTAAAACCTTTGGCGGTGTCGAACAGCATCTTCGGGAAATTCTTGGACAAAGTGTTGTTCACCGACTCGTTAGGATTGTTTTGTTGCAAATTGTTTCCGAAAGCCACGTGCTGGGCCTGCAAGGTGCCGGTCCAATCAAGGCCTTTCACCGTGCTCGGGTTCATGGAAGTTTCCAGCAGGCGCGCTTCGATCAACACCTGTTTGGTTTGCGTGTCGAGGCTGGCCACCATTTTGTCGATCGCTTCCACTTCTTTTTCCGTCGCGAGCACGACCAGTTGGCTGGTCCGGATATCGCCCATTACCTTGCTGCGTTTGTCCACCAGCGCGGTCGTTGCCGCCACCAGCATGTTGCTCGGGCTGGCGTATTTGAGTTGGATGATTTTGTTCACGAGCGGATCCGGAGCTGCGGGATCATGCACGGTGATGCGCGCAATCCTCGTCTTCGGATCTTCAATCAATTGCAGGCTGTAAGTGGCGAGCAGCGTATTGAGCGCCTGCTCGGCTGTCACATTTTCCCAGCGGATCGAAATATTCGGGACAGTGGCCTTGCCATCCGCACCGGCCGGTCCAAAGGTCACTTTCGGGTCGAGGATGTAATTCAAGCCCGCCTGGCGCGCCAGATTCTTGATGGCGTCCGTTAATGGGACTTCGTCCATGACAATGGTCGGAATCACAACGGCGGCGACCGCCGGGGAGGCGTTCGTCGTGGCGGATTCAATCGTCGTGGCGGCTGTGACGGTGTCACTTGCCGGAGCCGGCGCGGCAGCGGGAGCCGCAGTTGGCGCAGCGGCCGTATCAACCGCGGCGGAATTCGTGGTGACCACCACGTTCGCGGCGGGGGCTGGAGTTGCCGGCGCCGCTGCGGGAGCATTGGTGGACATATCGATCGGCGCGTAGACAGGCTGCGCGCTGGCGTGGAAGCATGCAGGTCCAACGGCGATCAACGAGGCCGCCAGGCCGCAGGTCGAGATGGTTTTCAGATAACTAGTTTTCATTCGTTTTTACATTTCCTGAGTTGAACCGGCAATTTTCATCGATAACCCTTGAGCAGACGCGGTGCCAACCTTGTGATTGCAATCTCCTATAGTGTCCTTGTTTTCGTTTTCAGGCAGTGCTTGTCCAGCTATAAGACGTATCGCTTCAGCACCTTTTGCTCTTTCACGGGATATGAGAAATTAGAAATCCGACCGCAGCCGCAATTCGCGGCGTTCTCCCCCGACCTCAACGATCGCGGAATTGGTCGTTATGTCCACGCAATGGACGAGGAGCCGGCCGCATTCGGTGACGATCTCCGCATCTTCGCCGCGGGCCATCGTGCGTCCATTGACCATCGCGAGCGGGCTTGTCGGCGTGCCGGACAACCCCTTCAAAACGAGACAGCTCAGCGAGGCTACGCGCGGCGCGGCATTGGTAGTGGGCTTCGAGACTTCGGCTTGGATAATTCGGTTTGGATAAAAGGGATCGCGCGCAGCGCCGGCAGTGTTGGGGATGGTGAAAACAGATTTCGGAATCTGCACCTCGGCCTCGGCAGCGGGCGCTTTCGCATCGGGCGTTTTGGCTGCGGGCGCGGAATTCACGGTGGCCACGCCCAGCGCCGTTACCGCGCTGAGAGTCAATACTAGGGTAAGGGGACGCGGAGTTTTCATCAGGACTTGGCAGGAGCCGTGACGCCGGAAGCAACCAGCGAAACGATTTCCAATCTAAAGGTTAACTTTTCCTTCGCATCGGCCGGACCGGAGGAGGGGATCAATTCCAGGTTCACGAGGCGCGACGTGGCGTATTCATTTTCGAAATCCGCGATGAACTTGCCAATTTCCTCGTAATAGCCCGTGCCCGAAATAACGATGCGCACTTGCTTATAAGGAAACTTCGGCAGCAGATCGCAATCCGTCACGGAAGCCGCCGGGCTGAATTGCGGGATGTCCAGGTTGTAACGAGTTTTGAATTTGGTCACTGTGTTCACCAGTGAGGCGTAGAAATCCCCGGAGACCATGTCTTGCTCTTTCTCGGCGAGTTTTGCCTCCACCTGCTCGAGTTGGGCCTTGACGGCATTGGCGCTCTTGACCTTGTCGCGCATGCTGCCTGAGTCCGTTTCCTTTTTGGCTTTCGCCGCGCGCAGGCTTTGCAGCGACTCCTGCTGCGAGCGGATGAGCAGGAACCAAATCGCTGCCAGCACGGCCAGCGTCATGACGCACACCAGGATCAGTTGATCGCGTTTTTGTTTGGAGAGTCTCTTCATCGCGTTTTATCAGGTAAATTGGCCTCGAGCGTAAAAGTAATAAAACTCTTGCCGGACGGATCGATCTGCGGCGCGCCCAGCGAGGTCAGCCGGAAGCCGTTCGTCTTGGCGAGAACTTTTTGAAAATACGGGACGGCGCACAGCGCGTTCTGGAAACGGTCCCGCGCTTCCCCATTGGAACTGGTATCCGTGGCATTTAAAGTCAGCGCAATTTTTTCCGTGACGGTGGCTGGCTTCGTTACTGCCGGACGTTTCTCATCGTCATCGGCGGGTTTTTTCGCTTCATCGGTCAGCACGTACGTCTGGGTGACCTTCAATCGCGTAACCTGCACATTTTCCACGGTGTTCTTTTGCAGCACATCGAGCAGGTTGCCGTTAAGGAAACGATTTGTGGCCAGGATTTGCAGGCTGCGAAGCCGGTTCTTGCCATCGGCCAGCCGTTTCTCGTTATTCACCACTTGCGCGTAGGCATTGGTTTGCGAAGAAACCGAGCTGTCCGCTGCGCCGAGATCGCTGCGGGCGCTCATTTGTTGCACCATCAGAACGCTGCTCCAAACCAACATCGTGATGACGAGCACCACGCCCCCGAGGACGGCGCGCTTAACGGGATCCTTGCGGCGACTTTCCTCGATCGCCTGCATTTCCGCCAAAAGATTGAGTCTGATAGGCATAATCAAAGTGCTGATAAGGCCGCGCCGATGGCCACGCTCAACTGGGGCGCGACTTGTTCAAATTCCGCGGTTTGCGGCAACAACAGTTCAAAAGGTCCGGCCGGGTTCCAGGCTTTGCATTCCACCATCAATTCAGTCTGCAATAGCTGCAGGATGAGTTCTGATTGGGCCGACGCGCCGGAAATGTAGACCTGCGAAACCGTCTTCTCCTGTTGATGCTCAAAAAAGTCAATCGAAGCGCGCAGTTCGCGGCCAAGCGGCATCGCGAGTGTTTCCAGTTGCGCCTGCACTTCCGTGGGCATGCCCACTTTGATGCCTTCAGCTTCCGCGTAACCCACATTCATCGCTTCCGCCAGGCCGGCGGTCAGGCGGTCGCCGCCAATGTTGACGACGCGATTCAAGATCAATTCACCCTGTTGCAGGAGCGAAATGGAAGTGGAGCGAAAACCGATTTCGACCAGCGCCACGGTTTGCTCCGCGAGAACCTGCGGATTGGAAAGCTCGAACGCGTTGATCGGGCCGATGATTCCCGGAACAATCGAATCAGCCACGAGTCCCGCTTTCTTCGCGGCGCCGAGGTAAGTCTCAATGATTTGATTCTTGGCGCCCGCGACCAGAACTTTGACTTTCGGTTGTTGTTCCTTCAGCGAGGCGGCGTTGACCGATTCGGGGCTGAAATAACAATCGAAGACGTAATTGGGCAAATCCTGCTGCAGGTAGGTTCGTGAATTGTTTTTGAGAATCAGCCGGATGTCGTCCGCGGGCATCATCGGCATTTCCACGTGGCGCACCATGGCGTCTTCCACGCCGAGAGTGAAGGTGGCCGGGACTTTGCCCTTGGAAGGCATTGCATCCGCCACGGCGCGCAGGTGCTCGGCCAGCGCTTCTTCGGGAATGGACCGCTCGGCCACCGGCGCATCGGCGATGGTGTAGCCGGCGAGAGCGAATCGGTCTCCTCGGCGCTGGATCAGGACCGCTTTGGTCTTGCGGGCGCCTACATCGATCGCGAACGCCTGATCGCGCTTCTTCCTTGCCGCAGGTAAAAATGGCATTGCCATGATTCGTTAATAATTTTTTGGCCGGAAAACTTTTTCCCGCCGCTGACAATTTTTTGTAGCGAGCGCTCCGTTTCCGGATTTCGCTCTGCCAACTGCGCAGATGAAAAGCAACAGGCAGGCCAATCGTTAAAGAAGGCGTTTTTTCGCGAAATTTCGAGGTTGGCCTGTGGGCGGACCTATATAGTTATGTCTGATTCTGTCTCACCCCAAGGCAGCACTATGCCTTGTTAGTAGAGGCGGTTGAGCCGATTCATAAAACTCTCGCGAACTGAAATCAGTCGCGCACCGCGTTCGCCGTCCGGAAAATTTGATTTTTCCGGGGAGGCGTGAATGTGAGATTGGAAAATTTTTCTCTCGTCCTGCATCAAGGCGGTATTGCCTCGGCGTGGGACAAAAAATTCCTTGCCCCGATTTAATTCCCCTATTTGAAGCCAAAAATCATTCGAAAATCCTGCGGCACAGACTCTGCTCAATTACATGAAAATGGGCCGTTATTGATTTGATGAAAACCTGGGTGATTAGTAAAAAACGACGCCAGCATGCCTGGAGCTTGCCGGAAGTGATCTGTACCGTGGCCGTGGTCGGGATTGGATTTGTTTCACTATTTGTGGCCTTTGCCTACGGCTTCACCGTCATCCGCGCCACGCGCGAAGATTTGCGCGCCACCCAAATCCTCACGCAAAAGATCGAAGACATTCGGCTCTGCACCTGGGCCCAATTATCGAGCTGCCCCACCAACTTTACCGACACCTACGCAACCATCGGCGGGACGAATTCCTCAGCCTTGGTTTATAAGGGCACCATCACCTTTAGTAAGAACAATGATCTTCCCAACGGCAGCTCCGGCTACCGCGACCAGGTTCAACTCGTTACTGTCACGATCACCTGGAAGACACCGGGCGTCAGCGCCAACGATCCGGCCGTGACACATACGCGCTCCATGCAGACGCAATCGGCGATGTATGGCCTGCAAAATTATCTCTACGGGGTGACGAACTCGATATGAAGCTGAACCACACTATTGCGGGTTGGCGCCGGAAATGCGCACGGGCATACACACTGATTGAAGTCATTATGGCTTTAGGGTTGGGTGGTCTCATCTTCGGCCTTTTGATCACGACCTTCAAATATTCCCTCACGAGTTTTTCCGCGATGGGAAATTACGGTGACTTGGATCGCAACAGCCGCGCCACCCTGGATTTGCTCAGCCGCGAAATCCGTAACTCCAGCGCACTGACCGGTTATAGCGCGACCAATCCCAAGTCGCTCACGTTCACCAATTCCACCACTCACAAACAAATCGTTGTCACCTACGATTCCACCGCCCGCACGCTCACGCTTGCCAAAACCGGCCAGGCTACCAAGACGCTTTTGACCAGTTGCGACCAATGGGACTACTCACTATTTGGCAAAGTGCCGCTGATAAGCAGCACCAATATTTCTTTTAACGCAGCCACGAATGGCGCGGGCAGTGTGGACGTCAACTCCTGCAAGCTCATCAACATGACCTGGAAATGTTCGCGTACGATTTTCGGCTCCAAACGAAACACCGAGTCCATTCAGACCGCCCAGATCGTCCTTCGTAACAAGGTCAATTAGAAGTCGTCGTATGAAAATTCAACTCGGTAATCGACCGGATAACGAAGGCAGTCTTCTCGCTGCCGCTGTCATCCTCATCATCATTTTTGGGGTGTCGTTGGCCGGTTATCTTACTCTCGTCTCGGGCCAGCAACAATCCGTCTCACGGTCGCAGAAATGGAATTCCGCCCTGGACCTCGCGGAAGCTGGAATTGAAGAAGGTCTCGCGCAGGTCAATGCTTCGCCCAACGATTTCTCCGTCAACAGTTGGGGCGTTGCAAACGGCACCAACTACGGTCCCGTAATCCGCACGCTTTCCGGCGGGACTTACGGTGTTTGCATCAAGGGCTCGAATACTCCCACCATTTATGCCACCGGGTGCGTCACCGCGCCCATGAGCAGCACCGTGCTCATGCGCACCGTTCGCGTCACCACGCAAGTGTTGCCGCTGTTCAACGTGGGCCTCGGTGCCGTTGGTAACATCGACATGAACGGCAACGGCATGGCCACCGATAGCTGGAATTCGCACAGCACCAATTTGAGCAACAACGGGTTCTATACCTCCAGCAAGACCAGCACGAACGGCGACGTCGCCAGCCAACAGGGCATAGTGAATATTGGCAACCACACCATCAACGGAAATCTCTACCTCGGTCCCACCGCCTCCTACACGAGCGGCACCAACCAAATTTTGGGCGATCTCGATAAAAACTATAACGTCAATTTCCCGGATGTGAAAGTGCCCGCTGCGGTGGCTTCAGCGCCCACCGCCACGATCGTTGGCAGTGGTTCCAACAAAACCAATTTGATTTCCAGCACTGGAAATTACACCATCAACAACGATTACCCGATTGTGGTGGCGACGAATGTAACCGCTACGATCAATCTTACGTCCCAGACTTTTGACCAACCTGTTATTTTGCAAGGTTCCCTGTCGGC
>Ga0105238_10006038_pt1 | contig 12009 bp, 8 predicted proteins | sample KBSC34metaG_FD_81526 | JGI IMG/M metagenome (GOLD analysis project Ga0105238, IMG submission 81526) | Corn rhizosphere microbial communities from Kellogg Biological Station, Michigan, USA - KBS C3-4 metaG | ecosystem: Host-associated > Plants > Roots > Rhizosphere > Soil | place: Michigan, USA... | reverse complement strand
GCAATCCAGAGCCTTACCGATCGGTATCGGGCTAACGGCTCTGGATTGCCGCGTCGCTGCGCTCCTCGCAATGACGAATATTGGTGATGTTCAGCGCGCCTCCGCCAGCGCCCGCTTCACCTGGCCATGCATATGCTGCAGGGCCAGCTCGTTCTCGCCGAACAGGAATTTCGGCATGGCCCTATTGGTGATACCGGCGTGGGCGGTGGTGACGCCGTAGGGCAGGTCCTGGCGCTGGACGATCGAGTGGGCGCTTTCCCAGGTCATCTCGAACAGCTCCTGGTTGCCGGGCTCCGACAGGTCCATGCGGGCATAGCAGGCATGGCGCACGATCGATTTGCCGACCGATACCGGCACGATCTGGAAGAATTCCAGCACCTGCGGGGAGTTGATCAGGATGGTGCCCGGAAACATCAGATAGGCCAGCGTGATGTGGTTCTCCGGCACCCATTCGTCGGTGGGCTGTCCCTCAAGCTCCATGATGCTCTTATGCGGCACCGAGAAGCGGATATGCCGGCCCATCGGCGTCACATCGGCGACGTTGCCGAAATAGAAATGGGCCAGGTTGTCCCGGTGGGCATAGTCGAAATGGTAGGATTCCAGGAATGCTTCCAGCGACAGCTTCCAGTTGCCGTCCAGCGGGATCGGCGCCGCCTTGCTGGCCTGCACCTTGTCGAAGCCCCAATGCGGCAGCTCCTGGTTCAGCTCCGCCCCCAGATATTCGTCGAGGTCGAAGCTGCGCCCCGGGCCCGAGGCCACGAAGATGATGCCGTGCCGCTCCTCGCACTGGACCTCGATCAGCCCATGCTCGCCCTTCTCGACAGTGCCGAAGGTCGAATTGCAGGTGACGCCCAGAAGCTTGCCGTCGAGATTGTAGCTCCAGCCGTGATAGGGGCAGGTGAAGCCGCCGCCGGTATTGCCTTGCTCGTCATAGACGAGCGCGGCGCCGCGATGGCGGCAGGAATTGACGAACGCCTTGACCACCCCCTCCTTGGTCCGGGTCACGATCAGCGGCGTGCCGAAGTCGGAGGTATTGATATAGTCGCCGGGCTTCTCGATGTCGCGCGACAGGCCGGCGACGAAGGGGAAGCGCTGGAAGATGGCGTGCTTCTCGTCCTCGTACATCGCCGGGTCGGTATAGATGCCGGTATCGACCTCCAGCACGCTGTCGGCCAGGGTCGGGCGGCCTTCCTTGGCCAGTTGGATCAGCCGGTCGGCGATGCCGATCATGGTCTGGCGGTTGACGTTCTTGAGGCCCTGCGAATCCAGCTTGGCGCGCATATTGATGGTCGCGGCCATCGCCTCTTCGTCGTTCAGAAGCTGATGCTCCTGCTCGATATGTCCCTCGTTCATCTCATTTCCTCCCGGTTGGCTGTTTCGCGACGTTATTCTTGCTCGTCGAAACCTGTGGCTACGGTCGTGCGATCATCCCCTTCAGCGCGAAGTCGGAGATTCTGCTGCTGCACGTGGCTATTCGATCCTCCGAGATCGGGATGTCGGTGCAGATCGATTCGGTGATCTCGGCGATGATCAGGTCGATGCACATGCCGGCGGCTTCCAGCGTATCGATCTCGCGCAGCTCACCGGCAGCCTTGCGCGCCTCCAGATAGGCCGCCAGCGGGCGCGTATAGCGCTCTGTGGTGCCTTCCAGCATCAGCGGTACCAGCTCGGGGAAGCGGCGGCCCTCGCGCATCGCCAGCTTGCTGACGGTGATCGAATAGGGGCGGTTGGCGTCCTCGAAGATCGCGCGGATGCGGCGCGGCAGGCCCTGCGTCACCGGGCTGCCGTCGTCGGGGGGCATCTCGGTGAAGACGGCCTTCTCCCGCAGCCGCTGGATCACGGCGTTGAACAGCCGTTCCTTGTCGGTGAAGCGGGTATAGACCGCCTGCTTGCCCATGTCGGCTGCCTGGGCGATGGCGTCGATGGTGGCGCCGTTGAAGCCGTGCTCGACGAAATAGTCGGTAGCCACGGTCATCAGCCGTTCGCTCTTCAGGCTGGCGTCCTGCAACGTGGGGCGCCCGGTGCGCCGGCCTGCGTCGGCGGTCTTGTCGAGAAGCGGGTTCACTGTTCCTGGTTGTCTGTCTGTCATCTTCAATTAATCATACTCTACCATATGATTTTCAGGAGGGGGACTCAAATTCGTCGCACGCTGCACAATCTCTTGTGACCTCGCATAAGGCCACTAAACTTACGCCATGACCAAGACCGTTCTCATCACCGGCGCTGCCAAGCGGGTGGGCCGCTCCATCGCTCTCGATCTGGCCGCGGCCGGGTACGATATCGCCATCCATTACCGCGAGTCCGCCGGTGAGGCGGAGGCGCTGAGGCAGGAGGTCGAGGCGCTTGGCCGCCGCGCGGCTTTGGTCAAGGCCGATCTGGAGGACGAGGCGTCGGTCGAGGCGATGCTGCCCGACGCCATTGCCCAGCTCGGGCCCGTTACCGCGCTCGTCAACAATGCCAGCACCTTCGTCCGCGACGAGGTGGAGGATGTGACGCGCGAAGGCTGGGACCGGCAGTTGATGGTCAACCTACGCGCGCCCTTCGTCCTGATGCAGCATTTCGCCAGGCTGTTGCCGGCGGGCGCGGCGGGGGCGATCGTCAACATCCTCGATCAGCGTGTGTGGAACTACACGCCGCATTTCGTCAGCTACACCGTCTCCAAGGCCGGCCTGTGGACCTTGACCCAGACCATGGCGCTGGCGCTGGCGCCGCGGATCCGGGTCAACGGGGTCGGGCCGGGACCGATCCTGGCAAACGAGAATCAAAGCCCCGAGCAGTTCGAGATCCATTGGTCCAGCCTGCCGCTTCAGCGGCGGATCGACCCTGCCGAGGTGGCGCGTTCAGTCCGCTTCCTGATCGAATCGCCGTCGCTGACCGGGCAGATGATTGCGGTGGATGGCGGGGAGCATCTGGCCTGGGCACAACCCAAGAGAGGGGTAGTCCCGCCGGAGTAGGCGGCTAAAACACGCGGGCGCTGACTTTGTTCCAGAGAGTGCTTCTTCAAGCGGCGCAATGAGATAGCGAAAATCCTTCGCATGGAGCCGCATCGATACCGCAATGCGAAAGTTGTGCACATGCGGTCTGGAAAGGCTTTCCAGAAAAAACTTGCTAAAACTTTTGCTTTCACAAATGCACTTTTTTGTAATTGACTTTTAATTCTCGTTTCAAAACATAGACTTATGAAAATTGCCCAAAATTTAGGCAAACTCTGCAATCGCTTGATTCACTGCGATTTGCGCTTTTCACACAATATATTGCGCACAGAGTTATCCACAGGAATCGTTGATAAGTTTGCGAACGCATGGCGCCGCTTGGCTTTGGGTTGCGTGGCCGCGCGTTTGGCGCGAGAAAACGAAAATGTCACCCCCTGAAGATTCCACTTTGGCCGTCCCCCGGACCGGCATCGACACCATCCGCGACTTCGCCAAGGCGCTGCCCAATGCCCCCGGCGTCTACCGCATGATGAATGCCGGTGGCGACGTGCTGTATGTCGGCAAGGCGCGCAGCCTCAAGAAGCGGGTGACCACCTATACCCAGCCGGCCAAGCTGCCGATGCGCATCCAGCGCATGGTGCATGAGACCCGCGCGATGGAGTTCGTCCGCACCCGCAGCGAGGTCGAGGCGCTGCTGCTGGAATCGAACCTGATCAAGCGGCTGAAGCCGCGCTATAATGTGTCGCTCAGGGACGACAAGTCGTTTCCCTATATCGAGCTGTCGTCGTCGCACCGGTTCCCGCGGCTCGCCAAGCACCGCGGCAGCCGGTCGGACGGGACCTATTACGGCCCCTTCGCCTCGGCGGGCGCGGTCGACCGCACCATCGTCGCCCTGCAGCGGGCCTTCCTGATCCGCAGCTGCGCCGACACGGTGTTCTCGACCCGCTCGCGCCCGTGCCTGCAGTACCAGATCAAGCGCTGCACCGCGCCCTGCGTCGGGCTGGTATCGGATGCGGATTATGGCGAGCAGATCGCCGAGGTGAAGAACTTCCTTTCGGGCGACAGCAAGCGCGTGCAAGAAGGTTTCGTGCGCGAGATGAAGGAGGCGTCGGAGGCGCTGGATTTCGAGCGCGCCGCACGTTTCCGCGACCGCATCCGGGCGCTGGCTTCGATCCAGGCCCATCAGGATATCAACTCGGCCGACCTGGGCGACGCGGACGTCATCGCCGCCTGGCAGGATGGCGGCCAGACCTGCGTCCAGGTGTTCTTCTTCCGCGGCGGCCGCAACTACGGCAACCGGCCCTACTTCCCCTCACACGACAACAGCGTGTCGGTGGAGGATGTGCTGGCCGCCTTCGTCGCCCAGTTCTACGAGGACAAGGCGTCGCCGCCGCTGGTCCTGCTCTCCCATGAGGTGCCTGAGCAGGATCTGATCGCCGAGGCGCTGGCGGTCAGGGCAGGGCGCAGGATCGATCTCGCGACGCCCCAGCGCGGCGATAAGAAACGCATTGTCGACCACGCTCTGGCCAATGCCCGCGAGGCTCATGGCCGCCGCATGGTCGAAAGCGCGTCGCAGCGCGAGCTGCTCAAGAAGGTCGGGGAGCTGTTCGGCCTCGACAATCCGCCTGAGCGGATCGAGGTCTATGACAACTCCCACATCCAGGGCACGCACGCGGTCGGCGCGATGATCGTCGCCGGGCCGGACGGGTTCATCAAGAACGCCTACCGCAAGTTCAACATGAAGGCGCCGCTTACCCCCGGTGACGACTATGCGATGATGCGCGAGGTGCTGGGGCGCCGCCTCGCCCGGGCGGTGAAGGAAGACCAGGGCGAGAATGAGAACGCCTCCGGCAGCGATGGCTCGGCCTTTCCCGACCTGATCCTGATCGACGGGGGCCATGGTCAGCTTCAGGCCGGGCTCGACGCGGTGGCTGAGCTTTCGATCGCGGTGCCGCCGGTGATGGTCGGCATCGCCAAGGGGCCCAACCACGGCGCCGCCGGCCGCGAGAAATTCTTCACCGTCGATGCCGAGGGCAGGATCAGGCCGCCCTTCGAGCTGCCGGTCAACGACCCGGTGCTGTTCTTCCTCCAGCGCCTGCGCGACGAATCCCACCGTTTCGTTATCGGCGCCCACCGCGCCAAGCGCCAGAAGGCGATCGGCGTTTCCCCCCTGGACGAGATCGCGGGCATCGGCCCGTCACGCAAGCGCGCGCTGCTCCACCATTTCGGCTCCGCCCGCGCTGTCGGCGCGGCGGCGATCGAGGATCTGCAGCAGGTGGAGGGGATATCGAAATCGGTGGCGCAGAAGATCTACGACCACTTCCATTCGCGGCCGTGATTGGGCGCGCGCCCGTAACTCCGCTAGCCGTTACCATTTCTCACCGTCATGGCCGGGCTTGAAGGTATGTTTGGTGTTGGTGGAGCGGTCAGCCGTATGGCACCGGCCCGCGCCCATAAGGCAGATACAGCGGATGCACCGGCTCGCCCGCCAGCGTCGTGCCCAGGCAGTGGAGCGGCTTGTCAGCCAGAAGCGCCCTCACCGCCGCCGAGCGGCCCTTGAGCGCGCCATGCGCACCCCAGGCGCACAGGATCATGCCGGCACGCTCCGCGCCCTCCAGGATGCCGGCATCGTTCAGCGGCCCCACCGGGTCGTCCGCTGCCCTCAGCGCGGCAGGATAGGGCGATGACAGGGCGAACAGGTTGACCACCTCCATCCGGCGGAAGCCCCAGGCAACGGAACGGCGTTCGCAGCGTTCGATGGTGGGGTCGTTGTTGCCGAGGTGATCGGCGCGGGACGGGTTCAGCATGATCCACAGGATCGTTTCGACGCCGCCGTCCCACTCCCGCCACAGGCTGTAGCGATAGTCGCCGCATTCCGAATACAGCGCGCCGAAACGCCGCTCAGCCATGCCCGATTTGCTCCAAGATGTAGCCAAGAAGGGTCCGACCGGGTACGAAGTGGCACTCGGCGAACCACGTATCTACGATAGTCTCAGTGTCGATCAATCTTCCCAACCTCCTCACGCTGGGCCGGATCATCCTGATCCTGCCCTTCGCGATGCTGTTCTTCCACGGCTCGGCAGCCACGCGCTGGGAGGCGCTGGCCCTGTTCGTCCTTGCCGCGGTGACGGATTGGCTGGACGGGCATCTGGCGCGGCGGCTGCACCAGGAATCGGCCCTGGGCCGGATGATGGACCCGATCGCCGACAAGCTGCTGATCACCACTGCGATCATCCTGCTGGTGGCGACCGGCGACATTACTGGCTGGTCGATCGCGGCCGCACTGCTGATCCTGCTGAGGGAGATCGCGGTCTCGGGCTTCCGCGAGCATCTGGGGCCGCTCGGCGTGGTCGTGCCGGTCAGCACGCTCGCCAAATGGAAGACTACGGTTCAGCTGATCGCGACAGGCATCCTGATCGCCCCGGTAGAGACTGTTCAGCCGGTTGGACTGATCGCACTCTGGATTGCCGCCGCGCTGACCCTCGTCACCGGCTGGAACTACCTGATGGCCACCTTGCGCCGCCTCGGCTAGATCCTGCTCATTCCGCGGCCGCGGACGCGCCCTCGACCAGCGGCGGATTACGATTGAACAGCATCGGCACGGCATTGCACATAGAGGTGATCAGCGCCGCGGCGAAGGGCAGCGCCTGGACCAGAACGGCCACGCTCCACAGCAGCGCCTCCTCGTTCTGCGGCGTGAAGTTGTACAGCACCGCGACCGCGACGAAGACCAGAGCCAGCAGCCAGTAGAGCTCGTCCCGCGCCATCAGGATGCCCTGCATCAGGGCAGGCTGGTCGGCGCATTTGGGCGTGCGCACGAACGGCCGGCCCGAAGTGAAGATGCCCTGCCAGATCGCCCGGCCCACCGTATGGGTCAGCGCCATGCCGGCGATGGCCGCGCCCACCTTCTGCAGCGGGCTGCATTTGATGCGCACCGTATAGACCCAGAATCCGGCGATCAGCTTGAAGGAGAAGGCCAGGATCGTCGGGATCATGAAGGCCATCGGCGGAAAGCCGAACTGCTCGCCGATCGTCTGCTGGATATGCGCATAGAGCGGATGGTCGGGCTTGAAATTCGCGCCCCATAGCTGCGTGCCCACCCAGTCGAAGAACGGATAGGTCAGCATGCCCAGCGACCAGACGATCGAGGCGGCTGAGAACAGCAGGTGGGCGGCGTCCGCGAACCAGGGGATCCAGCCGGCGACGAAGTGATAGCGCTGGCCGAAGGTCAGCACCTTGCTGCCGGGCAGGAAGTTGCGCCAATGGTGCTTCATGATCTGCACCGCGCCATAGGCCCAGCGGTGGCGCTGGGTCTTGTAGGCCGAGAAGCTGTCCGGGATGAAGCCGCGGCCGAAGCTGTCGGGGGCGTAGAGCGCCTCCCAGCCCTGCTCGAACATGGTCAGGCCCAGGTCCGCATCCTCGGTGATGCACCATTCGGCCCAGCCGCCGGCCTGCTCCAGCGCGGTGCGGCGCATCATCGTCATCGTGCCGTGCTGGATGATGGCGTTGCGCTCGTTGCGGGTGATCATGCCGATATTGAAGAAGCCGGCATATTCCCAGTTGCACATCGTCTTGAAGAGGTCGCCCTTCCAGTCGCGGTAATCCTGCGGCGACTGGACGAGGCCCACCTTCGGGTTGCCGAAATGCGGCACCATCGCCGACAGCCAGTCGGGATCGACCGTATAGTCGCTGTCGATCACCGCGATGATCTCGGTATCCGGCGCGCTCTCGCGCAGCGCGAAATTCAGCGCCCCGGCCTTGAAGCCCGGCCAGTTGGCCAGGTGGAAGAAGCGGAAGCGCGGGCCCAGCGTGGCGCAATGCGCCTCCAGCGGCTTCCACACCGCGTCGTCCTTGGTGTTGTTGTCGATGATCAGGACTTCGAAATTGTCGTAGTTGAGCCGCGCCAGCGCATCCATGGTCTCGATCACCATGTGCGGCGGCTCGTTATAGCAGGGCACGTGGATCGAGACCTTGGGCCCGCCCATCATCGGCGCATGCCGCTTCGGCTTGATCAGCCGGCGCCAGTGCGAGCGGAACATCAGCTCGGTGATCTCCAGCCCGTCCGCCAGGATGACGCCGAACAGCACCACCTGCATGCTGATCATCGTGTACCAGATGGCGCGCAGGCCCGGATCGTAGGCGGCGTGGTTGACCTGCACCCAGGTCCACACCAGCAGCGACGCGGTCGCCTGGATCAGCAGCGGAAAGAAGACCAGCCCGCCGGCATTGATGTCCCGCCGCCGCCACAGGAACCAGCCGACGATCGGCAGCGCCAGCAGGGTGGAATAGGCGGTCAGCTCCTTCCAGTTGCGGATCTCGACCAGCGAGCCCGACATCGGGAACTTCTGATGGCGCTGTGCGTCGAACAGGCCCCAGCTGTCGCCGCCCTGCTCGTCGGCGCGCTTCCACGGCTGGTCGAATGCCTCGATCACGTTATAGCCGGGGATGCCCTGGACCGGCTCGTCCAGTTGCTCCTCGCGGGCGCGGTTCAGGAAATTGCGCACGAAGGTCGCCTGGTTGACCCGCGACGGCTCGGCGCCGCCCCGCCAGGGGCCTTCGGACGGCCAGCCGACCTCGCCCAGGATGATCGGCTTGCCGGGATATTTCTCCGCCAGCGCGGCGCGCACCTTGAAGATCTGGTCGATCGTCTGGTTGACCGGGATCGAATCCCAATAAGGCAGGATATGGACGCAGATGAAGTCGCTCGCCTCGGCCAGCTCCGGATGCTTGAACCAAGGATCGGCGCCCTCGCAGGCGAAGACCGGCACCGGCCGGCGGCGGGTCGCGTCCTTCACCTTCTTGATCGTGGCGACGACTTGATCGGGGGTCAGGCTGTTGGTCATCACCTGCTCGTTCTCGACGACCAGGCCTTTGACGTTCTTGTTGTGCTTCCACATGTCGATCAGGCTGCCGATCTCCATGTCGTCGTGGTTGGGGCCATCCTTGTTGCCGTTCACCGCCGCGCCGGCGATGACGTTCAGCCCATATTTGGCGGCGATGCGGGGGATATTCTCGAAGCCGTTCAGCGCGTCATAGGTGCGCACGCCGTCGGTGACGCGCGAAACCAGCGCCATGTCATGGTCGATCTGGTCGACCGAGGGATATTTCTTGTCATGCGGCCCCTGGTCGGCCTGATAGGGCGTGAAGGACACGCTCGCGATCATGCCGTCCCACGAGCGCTGCGCCACGGGACGGTTCAGCACATACCAGGCGCCGAAATTCACGGCGACAACGACCGCCAGCGCGATGATCGCTTTGATCCGCATCAAGCTTCAAACCCTAACACAGGGAACCCGTTCCAAAGGGCAATGCCGGGGATATAGGAGGCCAATATGGCGATACATTGACCGTTCCACGCCGGGAATATGGTATCGCGACTATCACTTCAACCGGCTGGAAAATCAAGGATTCCGCTGGGGAATCGGCATTTGCCCGATGGCCGCCCACCAAGGTCTTCTACCAACCCAACCGTCATGGCCGGGCTTGACCCGGCCATCCACGCGGTTCCGCCTGCGCCGGCCGCTGGTTTCCGCGCCAACGGTTGCCCGTGGATGCCCGGGTCAAGCCCGGGCATGACGATTTTGAGACCGTCCGATACCCTCAGGCCTCGACGATCCGGAACGGGAAGCCGGCGGCGGCGATCTTTGCCGCGATGTCGTCGCGGTGCAGCCCGTCGCGGGTCTCGATCATGATGTCGACGACCGCGTTCTTGGCCGAAATGGCCGTGGACAGGCGGTTGTGCATCACCTCGATGATGTTGCCGCCGGCCTCGCCGATGATGCTCGACACCTTGGCCAGCGAGCCGGGCCGGTCGGTCAGCTCGACATGGAACACCGAGATGCGGCCGCCGCGCGACAGCTCGCGCAGGATGACGGACGCGAGCAGGCGGGAATCGATATTGCCCGCGGTCAGCACCAGCCCGACCTTCCGGCCGGCGAAACGCTCGCGATTGCCCAGCAGCGCCGCAAGGCCGGCCGCCGCCGCGCCCTCGACCACTGTTTTCTCGACTTCCAGCAACAGGGCGACGGCATGCTCCAGCTCGGCTTCCTGGACGAGCACGATGTCCTTCACCAACTCGGCGACGATCGCCCGTGTGCGCTCCGCCGCGGTCGCCACCGCGATGCCCTCGGCCACCGTGGCGCCGCCGCAGTTGCCGGTTTCGCCCCTGATGGCGCGGTACATCGACGGATAGAGCGCGGTCTGCACGCCGTGGATTTCGATGTCGGGCTTGATCGCCTTGGCGGCCACCGCCATGCCCGAGATCAGCCCCCCGCCGCCGATCGGGATGATCATCGTGTCGAGGTCAGGCGCCTTCTCAAGCATCTCCACCGCAACCGTGCCCTGGCCGGCGATGATCATGTTGTCGTCATAGGGCGGGACGAAGGTGAGGCCTTCCTCCCGGCATATCGCCTCGGCATAGGCTGCTGCCTCGGCCAGGACCTCACCCTCGATCAGCACGCGGGCGCCATGGTCCTGCGTGTGCTGGATCTTGTTGAAGGGCGTGCCCTTGGGCATCACGATGGTGGCCGGGATGCCCAGCCGCGCTGCATGATAGGCGACGCCCTGGGCGTGGTTGCCGGCCGACATGGCGATGACGCCGGCGGCGCGCTCGGCCGGCGTCAGGCTCAAGAGCTTGTTCAGCGCCCCGCGCTCCTTGAACGAGGCGGTGAACTGCAGGTTCTCGAACTTCAGCCACACCTCGCAGCCGGCGATGGCGGACAGGGTGCGCGACTGCCGCATCGGCGTCCGCACCACCTGGCCCGCGATCGCGTCCGCGGCGTTCCGGATATCGTTCAGGGTGACCGGGACTTGCGCCCCGGGGGCAGCCTCAGGCTTCGGCTGCAATTTTAGCCGCGCGTTTGCGGGCATTTGGATCCAATTCCCTTTTGCGGAGGCGGATCGACTTCGGCGTCACTTCCACCAGCTCGTCATCGCCAATATAGGCGATGCCTTTCTCCAGTGTCATGCGGATAGGAGGGGTAAGCCGAACGGCCTCATCCTTGCCGGCGGCGCGGATATTGGTCAGCTGCTTGCCCTTGATCACGTTCACTTCCAGGTCGTTCTCCCGGGTGTGCTCGCCGATGATCATGCCTTCATACACGTCGACCTGGGGCTCGATCATCATCGGGCCGCGATCCTCCAGGTTCCACATGGCATAGGCCACGGCCACGCCGGGGGAGTTGGAGATCAGCACGCCGGTGCGCCGGCCGGGAATGGTGCCGCGATAGGGCGAGTAGGAATGGAACAGCCGGTTCATGACGCCGGTGCCGCGCGTGTCGGTCAGGAATTCGCCGTAATAGCCGATGAGGCCGCGCGACGGGGCGTGGAAGACCAGGCGCTGCTTGCCGCCACCCGAGGGCTTCATCTCGACCAGGTCGGCCTTACGCTCGGCCAGCTTCTGCACGACCGTGCCTGAGAATTCCTCGTCGACGTCGATCACGACTTCCTCGATCGGCTCCAGCCGCTGCCCGGTCACGGGATCGTTCTGATAGACGACGCGCGGCCGGCTGATCGACATCTCGAAGCCTTCGCGGCGCATCTGCTCGATCAGGATGGCGAGCTGCAATTCGCCGCGGCCGGAAACCTCGAAGGCGTCCTTGCCGCCGGTCTCGCTGATGCGCAGCGCGACATTGCCTTCCGCTTCGCGGAACAGGCGGTCGCGGATCATGCGGCTGGTCACCTTGTCGCCTTCGCGGCCGGCCAGCGGGCTGTCATTGACCGAGAAGGTCATGGTGATGGTCGGCGGGTCGATCGGCTGGGCCGGAATCGCCTCGGTCACGGCCGGATCGACGATGGTGTCGGCCACCGTCGCCTTCGACAGGCCGGCCAGGGCGACGATGTCGCCGGCCTGGGCCTCGTCGACCGGCACGCGGTCCAGGCCGCGGAAGGCCAGGATCTTGGAGATGCGGGCATTCTCGACCAGCGTGCCGTCGCGCGACAGCGCCTTGATCTGCATGTTGGTGCGAACCGTGCCCGACTGGATGCGGCCGGTCAGCAGCTGGCCCAGATAGGGGTTGGCTTCCAGGATGGTGGCCAACATCGTGAAGGGCTTCTCCAGCTCGACGGTCGGCGGCGG
>Ga0105238_10006036_pt1 | contig 12011 bp, 12 predicted proteins | sample KBSC34metaG_FD_81526 | JGI IMG/M metagenome (GOLD analysis project Ga0105238, IMG submission 81526) | Corn rhizosphere microbial communities from Kellogg Biological Station, Michigan, USA - KBS C3-4 metaG | ecosystem: Host-associated > Plants > Roots > Rhizosphere > Soil | place: Michigan, USA... | reverse complement strand
TTTGTGTGGGGCATGTATTCTACCGCTCTCATCCAGGTTTTGGCGACGCCGGTACTCGGGATCACGCTGGTTCTCCTAATGCTCGAACGCGTCTTTCAGATCGGCATTTTCGATTCGCGGATCGGCGGCGATCCTGTGCTGTTCCAGCACTTTTTCTGGTTCTACTCGCATCCGGCGGTGTACATCATGATTCTGCCCGGCATGGCGATCATCAGCGAACTGATCCCGACTTTTTCGCGCAAGACCATCTTTGGCTATCGGGCCATCGCCTATGCCAGCGTTTCACTGGCCTTAGTGAGCTTCATCGTCTGGGGCCACCACATGTTCGTCGCGGGCCAGTCCCAGTTGGCCACCGTAGTCTTCTCAGCGCTGACCTTCTTGGTGGCGATCCCCTCTGGCGTCAAGGTGTTTAACTGGCTCTGCACCATGTACCAGGGAAACATCAGCCTGGAAACGCCTATGCTTTACGCCATTTCCTTCCTGATGCTGTTCGCCATTGGTGGCTTGACCGGCATCTTCCTCGGGACTCTTTCGACCGACGTCCACCTTACCGACACCTACTTTGTGGTGGCCCACTTCCACTACGTAATGATGGGTTCGACAGTAACCGCGTTCATCGGCGGTCTGTACTACTGGTGGCCCAAGATGACAGGTCGGATGTATAACGAAAAGTGGGGCCGGGTGACCGCGGTGATCTGGTTCATCGGCTTCAACGCCACCTTCCTGCCGCAATTCATCCTGGGCAGCCGGGGCATGCCGCGCCGCTATTACAACTACCTGGATCAGTTCCAGCCGCTACACGCGTTTTCAACCGTCGGCTCCTGGATCATCGGGCTTAGCCTTTTCATGACCGCGGCGGTTCTGCTGGCGTCGCTGCGCAAGCCCGCGGATGCTCCCGACAATCCCTGGGGCGGAACCACGCTGGAGTGGCAGACTTCTTCGCCCCCCATTACTCATAATTTCGAAGATCAGCCGGTGCTCGAGCATGAACCGTACGATTACCGGCCTAAGGCGGTCGCGCACTAAATGAGCACAACCACAACCGACGTTCACGCGCACGGCGGGCACGATGAGCATGGTGAGCACAACCCTTACCATCAGCATCATTTCGCCACCATGGAGCAGCAGTTCGATACCAGCAAGCTGGGTATGTGGCTGTTCCTGGTCACGGAAATCCTGCTGTTCGGCGGCCTGTTCGTAGGCTTCGGCCTGATGCAGCATCGCTATCCGCAGCAATTCATCGAAGCCCACGAGCACTTGAAACAAGACCTGTTCGGCAAGCCGTTTCCGCTGTATGGGGCGATTAACACGATCGTGCTGCTGGTTTCCAGTTGGACGATGGTGATGGGCGTCAACGCGGCGCAGACGGATCAGAAGAAGAAAACGGTTCGATACCTGGTCCTGACCATTCTGCTGGCCTGCGTCTTCTTGGGCATCAAGTACGTAGAGTACTCGCACAAGTTTCACGATGGCCTGTTGCCCGGAATCTTCTACGCGCATCAATCCGAGGATCTGATCAAGGGCACCCACGGCTACGCTACATTCTTCGCGTTCTACTTCATGATGACCGGCCTGCACGGAATCCACGTGCTGGTGGGAATCGGGCTGCTGGGCTGGCTGGTGATGCGCGCCCGGCGCGGCGATTTCAGCAGCCAATACTACACGCCTGTCGACTTGGTCGGCTTGTACTGGCATATCGTTGACATGATCTGGATTTATCTGTTCCCGCTGTACTATCTGATCTCATGAGCACTGAAACCCATACCCACGCCGAGGGAGCCAAGCATCACGGCGGCCCTCTCATCTACACCGCGAATCTGTTCGCACTGATGTTCCTGACGGTGATTACGGTCGCGGCCGCGTCCTTCAACTTCGGCTCCGCCAACGTGGTCATCGCGCTGGCGATTGCGAGCGTGAAAGCCATCCTGGTGGGGTTGTTCTTCATGCACCTGCTGTGGGATAAGCCGGTGAATGCGATCATTCTCATCGCGGGGTTTCTATTACTGGGAATCTTTCTGATGTTTGACTTTTTGGACGTCACATCGCGCGTCAATTTCCAGCCGCGCAACATGCCCAACATGGAGAACGCTACACCTGCTCCAGACAGCATGAATCCGCTGAAAACGCCTGCGCCGAGACCTCTGGATCCGGCGCCCGCCGAGCCTTCCGCGCCCGCAGAACATAAATAACTTACGTGACAGGCGACAAGATCGCCTGTCCTACTTCTTGTAGCGCGTCGAACAGCAGATCGAGATCCTCGTCGGTGCCGGTCGAAATCCGCACGCACTGCGGCAGACCCCACGACTCCATGGGACGAATAATCACGCCGCGTCGCAGTAGCTGATCGACCAGTGTCGCGGCCGCGTCTCGGGAATCCAGAGGCACCAGCACGAAGTTCGCCTCGGACGGCACCGCATGGAATCCCAGTTCGCCCAGCGTATGCGTCAGCCGCCGCAAGGAGCGCGCATTCAACTCCAGCGACCGGTGCAGCCACTCCTTGTCGTCCAGCGCGGCGATGGCCCCGGCCTGCGCGGGAGTGCTGGGCTCGAAGGGTAGCTTCACCTTGAGCAGTTCGGTGATCAGGTCCTCGTGCGCGAAGCCGTAGCCGATGCGGAGCCCTGCCAGCCCGTAGACTTTCGAGAACGTCCGCAGTGTAATGACGTTGTCATAGCGGTAGTGCATCGAATCGGGATACCGCGGATTGTCGCGCGCGTATTCGAAATAGGCTTCGTCCAGAAGGATCAGAACCCGCTCCGGCACATGGCGGTAGAAGTCCTCGAACTCCTGGCGCGTGAAAATGGTCCCGGTCGGATTGTTGGGATTCGCCAGATAAACGATCTTGGTGTTCTCGGTGATAGAGGCCGCCAGGTTCTTCAGATCGTAATGCCAGTTGTTATAGGGAACCGTCCGATAAGCCACGCCGCGCGAGTGAGCCAGCACCTGGAATCCCCCGAAAGCCGATTCGGTGGTCAGAATCTCGTCCTGGTCGCCCAGGAAGGTTCGAATAATGTCCGACACGATGCTGTCCGAGCCGCTGCCCGCGATGACGTTCCCGACCTTGGTCCCGTACTCCTCAGCCAGCTTCTCGCGCAGATCGAGACCGCTGTTGGGGTAGTGGTGCAGATCGCCTAAATGCGCCCGGATCGCTTCCACGGCCAAGGGCGATGGTCCCAGTGGGTTTTCGTTCGAGGCGAGCCCGGCCACGCGTTTCAGGCCGTAGGTCCGTGCGACCTCTGCGGCGTTCCGGCCCGGCCTGTAGGGCTTCAAGGCAGCGATATAGGGAGGAACCAGAGCCATCTAGTTTCAATATAACGCCCGCGCGCCATGAAGCTGCGCGATCATAGCAAAGTGGAACCTCTGCACCCCATCGAAGTGCGCGTGCTCGGAGCTCTTCTTGAAAAAGACCTGACGACCCCGGAGTACTACCCTCTGACGCTCAATGCCCTGCAGAACGCCTGCAACCAGAAATCCAGCCGAGAGCCGATCGTGAACTACGATGAAACGACGGTAGCCCAGGGTTTGGAGCTCCTGCGCCAGAAGCAACTGGTGATGAAGGTCAGCGGTGCCGGCCATCGCGTCGAAAAATACGCACACCGCCTGGGTGAGTCTCTGAATTTGGGCCGCCGTGAGCTGGCGCTCCTGGCCGTGCTGATGCTGCGCGGACCGCAGACCGTGGGCGAGCTGCGGGGGCGCACCGAGCGCATGCATCCATTCAACGATATGGAAGAGGTTGAGCGCGTGCTGGAAGCTCTCGCAGCGCGCGAACCTGATCCACTGGCGGCTCCTGCTACGCGGGGACGCTGGCGTCATCTTTGGGATGGTGGAACATCCCCGAGCGAAGCTGAAGAGGAGCCGGAATCCAGCCCTGCGCGTCCGAGCCTCGAAGGCCGCGTCTCAGCCCTCGAGCACGAAATCGACGAGCTCAAGCGCCAGTTAGAGAGTTTCCGCCGGCAATTTGAGTAAGATCAAAATACATGAACGATCGTTCCCAGGTCCGCGTCCGCCGTGTCGATGAAGTCGAAACTTTGGACGAGCTGTTCACGCATTGCTTCCCGGCGTTCGGGGGAGCATTCCTCCGGCGCATCTATACGATTCTCGATCGCGCCATCGGAACCGGTTGCCCGCTGACGCTCGCCGTGTCCGGTCCTGTGACGGTCAGCGGCCAGCATCAAGCCTGGCTGATCCCTTTGCTCGAAGCGGGCTGGATCGCGTATCTCTCTACAACAGATGCCGCGTGTTACCACGATGGCCATCGAAGCCTCGATGCGCATCGCGACCCCGTGTTCGAGGTTCCTATCTGGGGCGATGACGGCGCACTGCGCGACGAGCACACCATTCGCGTCACCGATATGGCGTTCCACGAGGACGTGCTGCTGGATCAGGACAAATTCCTTTCCGCGGTTCTGCTGCGTCCCGAATTCCAGCGCCGCATGACCGGCACCGAGCTGCGCTACCGCCTGGGAGCCTTCTACGCCGAACAGGAACGTCTGAATCGCGTCCCAGGCGGCCTGCTCTCAACGTGCCATCGTCTGGCGATCCCGATTTTCGTGGGCGCCGCCGCCGATGGCAGCATCTTTCTAAATTCGATGAAGCTGTGGGCCATGAGCCAGGCCGGCATGGTCGATCCCTACAAGTTCGAGCTGGATCTGCATGCCGAGGTCTATGAGGCCTGCGCGTATCATCGCTGGGGGCTGTTCGACAATCCGCCCAACGCTCTGGCCACGCTGATTCTCGGCGGCGGCGTGCCTAAGAACTACAATCTCCAGCCCGAGCCCGCGCTCGGCCAAGTGCTCGGTCTGCCGAATGTTCGGGGCTACAACTTTGACGTTCAGATCGTGACGGCCCCCGTCACTGATGGATCGCTGTCGTCTTGTCCCCCGGCGGAGGCTGTCACCTGGGGCAAAGTCGACAAGGACACCTACCAGAGCGGCACGGAGAGCATGCAGGCCGATTATTCCACGGTGATGCCGTTCCTGGTCAAGGCGCTGCTCGATAATCGCCGCCGTTACGAAAAACTGGCAGCCGAACTGGGTGAAGAAGAGCTGTTCCGGCAGGAGCCCAAGGCTCGGGGCTATCTGCGGCCGCGCCAGGGCTATCGCTTGTTTGAGAATCGGGACGAACTTGTCCGGCGCCTGACGGAGGACGTGAAAACTAACCGGGAGTGGCTGCTCCAGTCGCTGGAATACGCCCTGGCCCGCCGCTAGTTGGCCACTGGAAGGCCGATGATTCCGAAGCGCAAGGCCAACAACCACATCATTACCGCGCTTTCAATCACGGCCATTGGATAGAACAGCCACCTTGCCACCGGCCAGATCCGCCTAGGAATCTGATCGCAGATCTTGTCGCCGAGCGTCTGGTTCAGCCGCTCCGGCGCGGGTTCTCCCGAGGGTTCCCATCGCGAGGAGAGCCATATGCCGCGAATATTCGCTAGCAACAGAGCGAGAAAGATTACGCTCACCACCCCAATTCCAGTGCGCAAGGTTCCAGAGAGTAATTCAAGAACACAATCACGGCTGCAAACCGGCTACCCTGACGAACGCCCACGCCTGCCAGAAAAAGATACAGAACATCGAACAAGATGTATAGGTTTCCGACAAGCAGCCCTCCAAAAACGAGGGTCACGGCGGCTAACGCGAAACAAACCCAAAGGCCTTGTTGTGCAACGTAGTCGACATCGCTGACGTTGCGGATCGTGGGCCAGAGGAGAGCCTTGAGCCGTCCCTCGGTTTTCGGCGTCGAGTCTGACAGCCCGAGAATCTGCATAGGGTTGCAGGGGCTACTGTATCACAGGCGTCGGCGACGCTTTAAAACGCCGCCACAATCAGCGCGGCCAGGTTCCAGGCCACGATCACGGCAAAGATGATGTTGATCCGGGACAGCAGCTTACCTCGTCCCAGCCGCCAGCAATAAATCCCTAGCCCCGCCGCGACCAGTTTCACAGCTAGCAGACCGTTGAGAGGATTGGCGGTAGTGTGCATCATCAGACGCACCAAGGGGTTGCCTTCCCGCACCCCATGCAGCATGAAGGCCAGCGTCGTAAGTAGGTCTAAAACCTGGAGATACGCGTACTGAAGCAGGAGCTGATTCACCGATCCCATCCTAGTTGGTCCCCAAATCGAATCTAGGATAAACCACTTAGACCGTAAATGAAACCGCCTAACGGCTGGTAACTCTGATCGAAAACCTCGAATAGTACCGGTGATAGTACCGGAACCTTCGACGGATGTAACGGTTAGAGCCAACTGCGCCGATCTATGCTCGTGGCTGACTCCTATCTGGGAGTGCGCATGGAGATCCTCCGGCGCTCCCAAAATCCCGATGGCGGCTGGAGCTATTACACGGGCAAACAATCGTGGCTGGAGCCCACTTTCTACGGGGCCCTAGCCCTGCATGGCGATCCGGCGGCCGATCGGGCCTGGTCCCTGATTAAGTCCTGGCAGCAGCCGGACGGAAGCTGGCCCCCCACTGCCGGTGCGGCGATTTCGGGTTGGGGTGCGGCACTCTGCCTGACCCTGGCACATATCCGCGGCGAGATCGATGGGACCTTCCTGAGGGGCCTGGCGTATCTCCTGAAGACCGCAGGCACGGAATCGGAAATCTGGCGGCGAGCGTTGGCAAAATTCGGCTTGGTCGACCCCGGCCGCAACCTGAAGCTCAAGGGGTGGCCCTGGAAGCAAGGTACTTCCTCCTGGGTGGAACCGACGGCGCACACACTGATCGCTCTGAAGAAGGCGTACACGCTTCTGCCTGCCCCGGAGCTGACCGAGCGGATTCATTCCGGCCAGGCTCTCCTCCTCGACGTCCGCTGTAAGGACGGAGGTTGGAATTACGGCAGCGCGTGGACCCTGGGCGAGGACCAACGGTCGTATCCGGAAACTACCGCGCTGGCGTTGCTGGGCCTGCAAGGGCGTCCAGAGGCCGCCAGCTCCATCGATCTGACCAAGGGTTGGCTGTCAGAGACGCCTTCTACCCTGGCGCGCGCCTGGATCACCATCGCACTACGGGTGCACGGCAGCACGGTTGCAACTCCAAGCAGCCCGTTGAAGGGATATGGATCGCCGGATCTGATGGTGGTGGCGCTCGAAGCGTTGGGCGCGCCTGACGGAAATTACCACTTGCTCAAGACGGAGGCAGCAGGATGAAGATTAGCAGGCGCGATTTTATTCCCCTGGCAGGCGCTGGATTGATGGCCGGTTATGCGGGCTGGGAAGGCCTGCGCTCACGCCGCAATTCGTCCGCCGGTCCCTCGCCTGTAGCGGTGATCAAAGCCAACTCCTACTCCGAGGGTCTGGCGCAACGCATTCTGCGCGGTGTGCGGGAGTGCGGGTTGGATGTTCGCGGTCTAAACGTTCTGCTTAAGCCGAATCTGGTGGAGTTCGATCCGAATACCTCCATCAACACCGATGTTTCCGTGGTCGCGGCGGCTTACGAAGTTTTCAAATCGCTGGGTGCAGCCGAGGTTGTGATCGGCGAAGGCCCCGGTCATCGCCGCGATACCTATTCGCTGGTGGAGATGGCGCGGTACCGCGAGATTTCGAAGTTTGACGATCTGTTCGTGGATCTGAATCGGGATGACGTGAGTGCGGTGGAAAAATTCGCGGATCGCGCCGAAATGTATTTTCCCAACACGGCTCTTCGCGCCGACCTGGTGGTTTCGCTCGCCAAGATGAAAACGCATCATTGGGCAGGCGCCACGCTCTCCATGAAGAATTTCTTTGGCCTGGTTCCGGGATCGGTGTACGGCTGGCCCAAGAATGAGCTGCACCACATCGGAATTCCCGAATCGATTGTAGAGCTGAATCGAATTTTTCGCCGCAGTTTCGGGATTGTCGACGGCATTGTGGGAATGGAAGGCAATGGCCCGATTCAAGGTACTCCCAAGCCCGCGGGCGTGCTGGTGATGGGCAGCGATCTGCCCGCCGTAGATGCTACCTGCTGCCGCATCATGGGCATCAATCCCGCGAAGATCGAATATCTTCGTATGGCGTCAGACGGTAATCTGGGCAACGTCGAAGAATCCCACATCGAACAGCGCGGCGAAAAGATCAGCGAAGTCCGAACGAACTTCGCGCTGATCGACTCTTTCCGCGGCCTTCGCCTGACGTAATCGAGAACCTCCATGGCTGTCCGGACACTGCTGGCTGCCGTCTTTCTCGCCCTGCCGATCGCGGCCCAACCGCCGCAAGCTCCACAGGCCACTCAAGCACAAAAGGAATGGTCCCTCGCAGCCGGCGCCATGGTCGCCGAAATCGATGGCGACCGGCTGGATCTTCTCGGCGGGGTCGAGAACATCGCCGAAGTCGCGGCGGCTCGACGCCAGACTCTGCTGGAAGTGTGGGAAATCAGATCGCGTCAGGATTTGATCGAAGAGATTCAGAAGTTGCTTCAGGACGATCGCGATCCGGCGCGGATCGGATGGAATTATCCGCGCGCGATCAATCTGGCGCGCTTTGGCTATGCGGCTGGATACCTTCAGGAGGACGAAGCCTGGGCTCTCATCGTACCCGCAGCCGGGCGGATTCAGAAGACTTTTTCGTCCTGGCAGGAAGTCGGCCAGATCTATTTGCAAGCGCGCGCTGGCTGGTACTCGCGAAGGATCTCCGATCGGCGCCAGGCCGAGTGGGCGTACCGTGAGCTGGTGGGCGACCACGACAGTCCGTGGAGAAAGTATCCGTGGAATCTCGACCTCGGTAATGGCTATCGGGCGCCGCCCAGTATCGACAAGACCGGGTGGCTGGAGCTGGCGGCGCACCCGCAAGGGTTGATGTGCGTGCGCATCACCGTTCCCGAGCACCAGGACAAAGTGCAGTATGAGGACGCGATCGAGGCTGCCGTCGGATGTCGTCCGCACATCACCGGACAACGCCAGATTGGACCCGATTGGATTCTCGACACCGAGTGTTTTCGGGACGGGACGCTTCACGACGCCCAGGTCTCGGTACAATTTCATCCGGAAGCGATCGCGGAACAGCTCCGTCGCGATGGCGTCACGCAGTTGATTACGTTTTTCGAGCACCAGCCCCACGGTTCAGCCACTGAGCTTCTGCCGGCTGTGACCGACAATTGGTTTCAGAATGGGTGGCAATGGTACCTCGACATGAGGCCCCTGCGGCGGCCGTATCCCGATACGACGCTCACTTACGGCGTACCACCGGCGCGTGTGCGGCTGTTCCTGATCGGGGTTTTCCTGCTAGCGGCCGTTAGCATGGCTGGAGCCTTTGCGGCGCGCGGAAGACCCTGGTGGACCTCGCGATTCCCGCTGTTCTTTTGGGGCTACTGGCTGGTCCTTTCGGTAAGTTACTACGGCCTCGCCATCGTGGGTTTTTGGTCGGGAGGGGAAGGTCTCGCCGCTGACGTGCGGGGGCTGGTTTGGTACGGCACGCTCGCCCTCCTGCTGCGCTGGGGAACCGAGATCGTGATCGCTTCCTCGGCGTGGCGCGCCATTGTCCCGAACATGCCCTTGACCCGGATCCTGTCCATGTCGTTTTCTCGGGTCATGGCGGAAGTTCCGATTGCAACGGTGATGGTACTGCTGTGCGATCCCCAGAGGCCGCTCAATCTTGCGACCGTGATTGCGCTCCTTGGAGTGGGGGCCGCAATTGCGCTGACCGCCTGGCACTTTCGCATGCGTGCGGAAGGAATCCGCGGCGGTTTGACCAAGGAAGGGGAGCTGTACGATGCGATTCGGGCCATGGCCACGCGCATGGGCGTGCCGCTGCGGCGGCTCTATATTCTGCCGGAAGACGTCTCGCCCCGGCTGGGCCCCAAGGCCGGTGGATATGGCGATCTTCTGATTCCGGAACGGCTGCTCCGGTCGGCGTACCGGCGTGAAATCGATGGCATCGTCGGGTTCGAGCTGATGCTGATCAAAACCAAGTATCTGAACTCTTTCTGGGCGGGACTCCTGCCCGTAGTGGTGATCCTGGTCTGGCGCGCCTACAATGCTCAGAGCGCACCCTCGGCGAGCATATCTCTGCTGGCGCAGGCGGGCATGGTTGTTTCTGCGTTTGCGACCTTTGGAAAAACTATGCGCGGCGTTCAGTCTCGCGCGCAGGCCGCCTTTAAGGTATCCGGCGGCGACGCGGAGGGCTGGATCGCGGGATTAGCGCGCCTCGCCCGGCTTTCGGGAACGGAAGTAGCGCCGGAACTGGCCGAAAAAGTGGCGCGGGAATGCGGTGTGGACCTCGAGCGTCTGCCGGATCTTACCGAGAAAGGTTTCCCCGAGACGGGCCATTATCCGGTTCCGGCGTACGATCGCAGCAAGCTGGTTTCGGTATCCTGAAAGTTCCCCATGCGTCGTCCCGTCATCGCCGGTAATTGGAAGATGTACAAAAACCCGGGTGAGGCGGCGGGTTTTCTGCACGATCTGGCTCCTCTGGTGGCTCAGTCGGCTCATGCCGAAATCGTAGTTTGTCCTCCCTTCATCGATGTTTCCGCCGCGGTCGATGCGGCGCGCGCCAGCAACATCGAAATCGGCGCGCAGGACCTCTTCTGGCTGAAAGAGGGCGCCTACACGGGCGAGGTTTCCGCGCCCATGCTGGTGGCTGCAGGATGCCGCTGGGTGATCGTGGGCCATAGCGAGCGCCGCCAGTATTTCGGCGAAACCGATGAATTGGTTTTCAAGAAGACCGCAGCCGCGCTCGACGCAGGGTTGACTCCCATCGTGTGCGTCGGCGAGCGGCTGGAAGAGCGCGAAGCTGGATTAACTGAGAACGTTCTCGCCACGCAATGCGCTGGCGGGATTTGTGGCCTGACACCTGAGCAGTTCGCGCGCGTGGTCATCGCCTACGAACCGGTCTGGGCCATCGGCACTGGCCGTACGGCGACTCCTGAAATGGCGGGGCAAGCGCATCACTTTTTGCGGGAGCAAATCCGCAGTCGCTTCGGCGATGAGCACGCAGACGCTTGCCGTATTCTGTACGGTGGCAGCGTGAAGCCCGACAACATCAAAGGCTTGATGGCGCAACCGGACTTGGACGGCGCCTTGGTGGGCGGCGCGAGCCTGGATCCGGCGTCATTCGCGGCGATAGTAAACTTCTAGAAACGCCGGGTCAGGCATGCCTGACCCCTACTATTTCTTGTCCAGCGGCAGATCGAAGTAGAAATACTCCTTGCCGTTGGAAGCATTGCTCAGTCCGTTCAGGTAGAGCATAGATCCGGGATCGTAATCCGCCTCGAAGTAGAAAAATCCGTACGCCTTTTCGCCGTTCGGAATCAGCTTCACGGAAAGCGCCCGATTTGTGATTTCCGGCGTATTCAGCGGTCCCTTTTTCTGCCTGCGTGGCAGGGGAATCGGTAGCGAGGTCGCCGGACCGATGTGAGGCGGCTTCTTGACGCCCTGGTAGTAAATCAGGTCCTCGGGCGGATACGCGTCGAGGTGGTGGTTCTCCGCGTCGACGAACTGAACCTTCATATTCAGCCGCAGGGCGCTGCCGGATCCGTTTTCGATGATCACCAGCACCGGCAGAATGCCGTGCTCATTCGGGTTCACCTTGCCGAAGGCCGACTTGGCCTGCTCTTCGGTGACATACGGAACGGCCGCGATGGTGATACCTTCCTGGGTCTGGTGGCCTGGATATGACGAAGCCGGTCCCGGGACGAAGCGGCCTTTGTCCTTGTCCACCGCCAGCGCCGCCGGTATACTCAAAAGAACGATTAACGCGACACGTTTCATCTATTTCCTCTACCAGGTTCTCCAGATCGCCCTCAGCCCGGCGCTGATCCTGTATCTACTCTATCGAGGTTTGCGCGACCCGAGGTATTTCACAGGAATGGACGAGCGGTTTGGGTTCCTGCCCCCGTCCTTTAAGCCGACGGGTCCCGGCTCCATCTGGTTTCACGCCGTTTCCGTGGGCGAAGTGCTTTCGGCTGTCGAATTGATCCGGCGGGTGAGGACGGCCCAGCCGCACGCAGAGATTTTCGTCTCCGTCAGTACGCTGGCCGGGCGCGAAGTTGCCGACCGGCGACTGGCGGGGCTCGCGAATGGTGTATTCTACGCCCCCCTCGACTAT
>Ga0105238_10006035_pt1 | contig 12012 bp, 10 predicted proteins | sample KBSC34metaG_FD_81526 | JGI IMG/M metagenome (GOLD analysis project Ga0105238, IMG submission 81526) | Corn rhizosphere microbial communities from Kellogg Biological Station, Michigan, USA - KBS C3-4 metaG | ecosystem: Host-associated > Plants > Roots > Rhizosphere > Soil | place: Michigan, USA... | reverse complement strand
TGAGCAGGGTGCGTCTTCTGCGGTGGCCACGGGGTTCACCGGCATGGTGGAAGCGTTGCGCGGGGCGCTGGAGCACAGCCCCGATCTGGTCTTCGCCGCCGCCGCCGACGGCTCGGTTCTTTTCCTGAACGCGACCTTTCGCGCCCGCGCCGCTGGCGTCGGCCCGGGCGATCGCGCGGCGACGCTGTTCCCCGCCGAGGCGCGCGCGATGTTCGAGGCGTTCGAGGCCGGTGTGGTCGCCGGCGGGCCGGCAGCCCGCTTTCAGTGGGGCGATCTGGGACCGGCGGGCGTGCGCCACTGGTTCACCTGCACGCTGTCGCCGCTGGCGACCGCAGTGGGCCAGGGCAAGATCGACGGCTACCTGTGCCTGTCATCGGACGTGACCGAGCTGAAGCGGTCCGAGGCCCGGTTGCAGCGCAGCGAGCAGCTGATGGTCGACACGCAGGGCGTGGCCCACCTGGGGACCTGGGAGTGGGACATCACCGAGCCGAACGCCACCTGGTCCTCCGAGCTGTATCGCATCTACGGCCTGACTCCCGGGACGTACACGCCCAGCTACGAGAACTATCTGAAGATGGTGCACGACGACGATCGGCAGCGGGTCATCGACGCCACCAACCGCGTCTTTCACGAGCACGTGCCGTACTCGCACGACGAGCGCATCTTCCGGCCCGACGGGACGATGCGGTACCTGCACACCTGGGCCCATCCGGTGCTGGACGACGCGGGCAAGCTGATCCGCCTGGTCGGCGTGTGCCAGGACATCACCGATCAGAAGCTGGCCGAGGAGCAGGTGAAGGCGCTGAACGCCGACCTCGAGCGCCGGGTCGCCGAGCGCACGCGCACCATCGAGAACTCGTTGCGCGATCTGGAAGCGTTCAACGTCATGGCCAGCCACGATCTGCGGGCGCCGCTGGCGGTGATCCAGGGCGCCTGCTCGTTGATCCTGCACGGGGGCACCGAGGGGTTGCCGGCGCGGGTCAACGAGAACCTGTCGCGCATCCAGCGCGCCTCCACCCGCATGACGGCCCTGGTGACCGATCTGCTGGCGCTGGCGCAGGTCGGGTACGTGCCGCTGGGGCGCGACCGGGTGGACCTGTCGGCCATGTGCGAGGACGTGATCGCGCAGCTGGGACGCAGCGCCCCCGAGCGTGACGTGAGCCTGGCCATCCAGCCCGATCTCGAGTGCGTGGGCGATCCGGGGCTGTTGCGCGCCGCCGTCGAGAACCTGCTGGGCAACGCCTGGAAGTACTCGTCACGGGTGGCGCAGGCGCGCATCGAGGTGGGCGGCCAGACCAGCGGCCCCCGCCGCGCCTTCTTCGTGCGCGACAACGGCGCCGGCTTCGACATGAAGGACGCGCACCGGCTGTTCGCGCCGTTCGAGCGCCTGCACAAGGCCAGCGAGTTCGAGGGCACGGGGGTGGGGCTGGCGGCCGTTCACCGCATCATCGAGCGTCACGGCGGGCGCATCTGGGCGGAAGGCGAGCCGGGACGGGGCGCCACCTTCTTCTTCGAGCTGCCTGCCGCCTGAGCGGCGCGCCTCTCAGCGATCGACCGACTTCATGCTGGCCGGCGCGTAGCGGTCGCCGCTGATCTCGCTCAGAGGGACGGCCGCCTCCAGCTCGGCGAGCTCGGCGCGCGACAGCGCCAGCGCGGCGGCGCCCGCGTTCTGCTCCAGGTAGGACCGCCGCTTCGTGCCGGGGATGGGGACGATGTCCTTGCCCTGCGCCAGCACCCAGGCGAGCGCGAGCTGTCCCGCCGTCACGCCCTTGCGCTCGGCGATCGCCTTCACGCGATCGACCAGCACCCGGTTGCGGTCCATCGCCTCTTCCTGGAAGCGAGGATAGCGCTCGACGCGCGAATCCCCGGGCGGCAGGTCGCTCGGCTTCGCGATGGTGCCGGTCAGGAAGCCGCGTCCCAGGGGGCTGTAGGGGACGAAGCCGATGCCCAGTTCGCGCACGGTGGGCAGGATCTCCGCCTCGACGTGCCGCTCCCACAGCGAGTACTCGGTCTGCAACGCCGTGATGGGGTGGATGGCGTGGGCGCGGCGGATGGTGGCGGGGGACGCCTCCGACAGGCCCAGGTACTTCACCTTGCCGGCCTTCACCAGCTCGGCCATCGCCCCCACCGTCTCCTCGATGGGCGTCTTCGGATCCACGCGATGCTGGTAGTAGAGATCGATGTGGTCGACGCCCAGGCGCCGCAGCGAGGCGTCGCAGGCCTCGCGCACATACCGAGCGTCGCCCCGGATCGCCCAGTAGGTCGGATCGTCCTTCTTCCGCTCGTTGGCGAACTTGGTGGCCAGGAACACCTGGTCGCGCCGGCCGCGGATGGTCTGGCCCACCAGCTCTTCGTTGTCGCCGATGCCGTAGGCGTCGGCCGTGTCCAGGAAGGTGACGCCGAGGTCCAGCGCCCGCAGGATGGTGGCCGCCGACTCGGCGTCGTTCCGGGGTCCGTAGAACTCGCTCATGCCCATGCAGCCGAGTCCCATGCGGGAGACGACCGCGCCTTGCGATCCCAGCTTGACCTTTTCCATGCCCGCTTCTTCCCACGCGGGTGGGACACGCGCACGCGGATTTGGAGCGGCGCCATCGTCTTTCCGGAAAGTGCGACGTATGCTGGCCGGCCCATGGAATCGACTCCCGCCGTCTCTTCCGCCGCCCCGGCGAAGGCGCCGCCAGCGCCCTTCACCTCCTACCAGTTCTTCGTCGTCCTGATCCTCGCCTTTCTGCAGTTCACGATCATCCTCGACTTCATGATCCTGTCCCCGCTGGGGGCGATCCTGATGCCGGTGCTTCGCATCACCACCCGCCAGTTCAGCACCGTGGTGTCGGCGTACGCCTTCAGCGCGGGGCTCTCGGGCTTGCTGGCGGCCGGGTTCGCGGATCGGTTCGACCGCAAGAAGCTGTTGCTGTTCTTCTACGGCGGCTTCGTGCTGGGAACTCTCCTGTGCGGGGTGGCCGGCAGCTACCACTTCCTGCTGTTCGCCCGCATCGTGACCGGCTCGTTCGGCGGGGTCATCGGCTCGATCGCCTTCGCCATCATCACCGACCTGTTCCCTTTGCAGATGCGCGGCCGGGTCATGGGCGTCGTGCAGACCGCGTTCGCCGCCAGCCAGGTGCTGGGCATACCGATCGGGTGGAAGCTGGCCACGCGCTGGAGCTGGCACGCCCCGTTCCTTCTGATCGTGGGTTGCAGTGTGGCGGTGGGGATCGTCATCCTCCTGCGCCTCCGGCCCATCGACGCGCACCTGAAGTTGACGCGCGATCGCAGCGCGGGCGCCCATCTGCTGCACACCGCCAGCCAGAGCCGCTACCTGGTCGGCTTCTCGGCCACCATGCTGCTGGCGACCGGCGGCTTCATGCTGATGCCGTTCGGCAGCGCGTTCTCGCTCAACAACCTGGGGATCTCCTCCGACGATCTGTTCTGGGTCTACGTCATCACCGGCGTGGTCTCGATGATCGCGGGGCCCCTGGCGGGCCGGCTGGCCGACGCCGTGGGGAAGTACACCGTGTTCTGCATCGGCACGGTCGCGGCCATCGGCGTGGTCATCTACTACACGCACCTGGGCGTGACGCCGCTGTGGATGGTCATCGCCATCAACTGCGTCTTGTTCGTCTGCGTGTCGGCGCGCATGATCTCGGCCAGCGCGCTGGCCTCGGGCATCCCGGCCATGCCCGACCGCGGCGCCTACATGGCCATCAACTCGTCGTTGCAGCAGTTCTCGGGCGGGTTGGCCGCAGGGTTGGCGGGCCTGATCGTGGTCCAGTCGCCTGCGGGCCGTCTCGAGCGTTACGGGCTGCTGGGCTGGGTGGTGGCGGTGGTCATGGCCCTGACCGTGGTCCTGATGTTCAACGTGCACAGGATGGTCCGCGAAAAGACTTAGTTTTTTTCGAACCGGTCCTTGTCGATCGGGGCGGGGGCCGTTCGTCGCGTCTGCATGGGCCGGCACTTCGCGGGCCTCCACACGAAGAGGAGACGACGATGCGATACATGATGATGATCAAGAGCGACGCCACGGCCGAGTCGGGTCTGCCGCCGGACCAGGCCATGCTGACGGCCATGGGCAAGTTCAACGAGGAGATGGCGGCCGCCGGCGTGATGCTGGGCGGCGAAGGCCTGCTCCCCAGCGCCAAGGGGGCGCGGGTGCGCCTGGACCGCAAGAAGTTCACGGTGGTCGATGGCCCGTTCGCCGAGGCCAAGGAGCTGGTGGCAGGCTTCTGGCTGCTGCAGGCGCCCACCCTGGAGGAGGCCGTCTCGTGGGCCAAGCGCGTCCCGGCCGTCGAAGAGGGCCAGCTCGAGCTGCGTCGCCTCTGGGAGATGTCCGACTTTCCGGCCCCGGAGGCTCCGGCGGGCGGCGAGGATTGGCGCACGTTCGAGGAGCGCTTCCGCGAGGAGCACGGCCAGGGCGAGTCGGCCACCGCGTCACCGGTCGCGCCGACGACCCCGCCGCGCAAGGCCGGAACGACCCGCTTCATGGTGATGCTGAAGTCGGACGCCGCGACGGAATCCGGCAAGCTGCCCACCGAGGCGGCCCTGACCCAGATGGGCGCGCTGATGGAGGAGCTGGGGGCCGCGGGAGCGTTGCTGTCGGGCGAAGGACTGCGCCCCAGCCGCGAGGGGGCGCGGGTGAAGGTCTCCGGGGGACGGCGCACGGTGGTGGATGGTCCGTTCAGCGAGACGAAGGAGATGATCGCCGGTTACACGATGATCCAGGTCCCCTCGCTGGCCGACGCGATCGCGTTCGCCAAGCGGTGGCTGACCATCCACGTCGAGACGGGCGTCGACATCCACGCGGCAGAGATCGAGCTGCGCCAGGTCGCCGAGCTGAGTGACTTCCCCGCCGACACGTCCGACAGCGGCTGGCGCGAGCGCGAGGAGAAGCTGCGAGAGAAGCTGGAGGGACGCCCGGCGTGAGCGAAGGGGGAAACTCCGGGGGCGCGCGGCCGGCGGATGCGCGCGCCGCCGAGGTGCTGGACGCGGCGGCCGCGGCGGGGACGGCACGCACGTTGCGGGCCTTCGAGGGCGCGGTGACGCGGAGGATGCGCCTCGATGGCCGCGAGGTGGTGATGTTCTCGAGCGGCAATTACCTGGACCTGGCCCATCACCCCCAGGTGGCCGAGGCGGCGGCCCGCGCCGCGCGGGAGCAGGGCTGCGCCGCCGCCGGCTCGCGGCTGATCAACGGCAACCTCGACTGTCACGAGGCGCTGGAGTCCGAGCTGGCGGCGTTCTTCGGGACGGAGGCGGCCCTGGTGTTCGGCACGGGCTACATGCTGAACGTGGGCGTGATCCCCGCGCTGGTGGGGCCGGGCGACGTGATCGTCTCCGACGCTCTGGCGCACGCCTCGTTGATCGACGGGGCGCGCCTGTCGCGGGCCGAGGTGGTGGTGGTCCCGCACAGCGATCCGGGGGCGCTGGAGACGGCGTTGCGCGCGGCTCGCGACCGGGCGCGCCACATTCTGGTGGTGGCGGACGGCGTCTACAGCATGGATGGGGATGTGGCGCCCGTCGGTGATCTGGTGGGACTCGCCCGTCGGTACGACGCCATGTTGCTGCTGGACGATCCTCACGGTACCGGCACGCTGGGGCCAGGCGGACGGGGCGCCGCCGAGCTGGGCGGCGTGCTGGGCGACGTGGAGCTGCTGGCGGGAACCCTGGGGAAGGCGCTCGGCTCCTTCGGCGCGTTCGTGGCTTGCTCGGCGCGGGTGCGCGCGCTGCTGGTGAACACGGCGCGCAGCTTCATCTTCTCGTGCGCGCTGGCGCCGCCGCAGATCGCGGCGGCGCGCGCGGCGCTGCGCCTGCTGGGCGCCGAGCCCTGGCGTCGCGAGGCGCTGCAGCGGAACGCCGGCCGCCTGCGCGCGCGCCTGGCGGGCAAGGTCAACACGGGCGCCAGCACGACCCAGATCGTCCCCGTCATCCTGGGCGACAACGCGCGCACCATGGCGGCCTGCGAGGCCCTACTGGCGCGCGGCTTTCACGCCCAGGGCATTCGCTTTCCGTCGGTGCCCCGTGACACCGCCCGCCTGCGCCTGACCCTGATGGCGACCCACACCGATCAGGAGATCGATGCCCTGGCCGACGCGGTGATTTCGCTGGTTGCCTAGCCGGCCCAGGCAGGATACGAACGAGACCCATGGGTTCTTCGATCGAGAGGGCGCCGTTCGGCCAGGCCGACGGCAAAGATGTCGAGCTGTTCACGCTGACCAACGCGAACGGGCTGGTGCTGAAGGTGATGACCTACGGCGCCGCCATCACGCACCTGTGGCTGCCTGATCGCCACGGCGCCCGCGCCGACGTGGCGCTGGGCTTCGACGATCTGGCCGGCTATCTGAAGGCGAACCCCTACTTCGGCGTCACGGTGGGGCGGGTGGCGAATCGCATCCGCAACGGCGCCTTCACGCTGGAGGGCAAGGCGTATCAGGTCGCCGGGAACGATCACGGCCATCACCTGCACGGCGGGGTGAAGGGTTGGGACAAGGTGGTCTGGTCCGGGACGCCGCTGGCCTCGGCGGAGGGGCCGGCCTTGCAGCTGCGGTACGTCTCGAAGGACGGCGAAGAAGGCTACCCGGGCACCGTCACGGCCGAGGTCACGTACACGCTGACGGACGCCAACCAGCTGAAGATCACCATGGGCGCGACCACGGATCGGACGACCCTGGTGAACGTGGCCCAGCACTGCTACTTCAACCGGGCCGGGCAGGGGGCGGGCTCCATCGCCGAGCACCTGCTGCAGCTTCACGCCGCGGCCTACACGCCCGGGGATCCGATGGTCCCCACCGGCGAGGTGAAGGACGTGAAAGGAACGCCGTTCGACTTCACGGCGGTGAAGCCGGTGGGCCGCGATCTGAAGGCCGCCGGCGGTACGCCCATCGGCTTCGACCACAACTTCGTGGTCGACGGCAGCCCGTCGGCGGTGCGCCCGGTGGCCTGGCTGAAGGATCCCGCGTCGGGGCGCGTCCTGCGTCTGGAAGCGAACCAGCCCGGCGTGCAGTTCTACACGGGCAACTTCCTGGACGGGACGGCGATCGGGAAGGGGGGACACCCCTACGGCCAGTACGCGGGGCTCTGCCTCGAGACGCAGGCCTTTCCCAACGCCATCAACGTGCCCGCCTGGCGCGACCAGGTGATCCTGTCGCCGGGGCAGACCTACGCCCACCACATGGTGCTGACCTTCACCACGGAATAGTGAATGGCGCTGTGGCAGGGCGTCTGGCGAGGGGAGGGCGGGGCCGAGCTGCGGGTCAGCGAGCCCACCGTGGCCGAGGTGGGGGCGGTCGCGCCGCGCCTGACGGCGTTCTACAACGAGCCGCACAACAAGCGACTGCTGGCGAACACCGTCGACCTGGTCCCGGCCGAGGTGGCGGCGTTCTATCGCGAGGTGCGCGCCGGAGGAGGGCGAACGCTGCTGCTGTGGCGTGACGACGTGCTGATGGGTGACGCCGACTTCCGGCACGTCGATCGGGCGCGGGGAACGGCCGAGTTCGCCATCCTGATCGGGGACCGTGCGGCGCAGGGGCAGGGACTGGGCACGCGGTTCGCAACCATGGCGCACGTGCTGATCTTCGCGACGCTTTCTCTGGCCCGCGTCTACGTGTCGATCGTCGCCGGCAACGAAGCGTCGGCGCGCCTGTTCCACAGGCTCGGGTATCTGCCCGACGACAGCCCGGCCGCGCGGGAGTGCGCCGACGACGATGATGACGTCACGCTGTCCGTGACGCCGGCCGCATTCCGGGCCGCGCGGTCCGCCGACATCGCCGCCGTCGCCGTGGGCGAACGTCCGTACCAGGGCTGATGGCGGTCGAGCCCGGCGGACGGGCTTGCCAGCGGGCGTCACCGCGCCCTAACGTCCGGGCCAAGGAGACTCCCCATGCGTACGACCACTCGCTTGCTCGCCCTGCTGTTCATGCTGGCGCCGTTCACCCTGACGGCGCGCCCGGCCCGCGCCGATCTCGAGCTGCCCCGTCCCAGCCCCTTCGCCAAGGTCGTCCAGGACGTCGGCCTGACCACCATCACCGTCGACTACAGCAGCCCCGGCGTGAAGGGCCGCAAGATCTGGGGCGGCGTGGTGCCCTTCGACAAGATGTGGCGCACCGGTGCGAACCAGGCCACCAAGGTCACGTTCAGCAAGGACGTGACGTTCGCCGAGCAGCCGGTCCCCGCCGGCACCTACGCGCTGTTCACCATCCCCGGCAAGAACGGCGAGTGGACGATCATCCTCAACAAGAACGCCGATCAGCCCGGCACCGGCGTCGCCTACAAGCAGGAGCTGGATCAGACGCGCGTGAAGCTGTACGTGCGCCCCGCGCCCTTCCGCGAGCGGCTGGCGTTCTTGATCACGGACTTCAATGACGACAAGGCGTCGCTGGAGATGGAGTGGGACCGGCTGCGGCTGACCATCCCCGTCAAGGTCGGTACGCAGGCGCAGGCGCTGGCCAACATCACCAGCGCGGTCGACAACACCTGGCGCACCTACGCCAATGCCGCCCGTTACATGCTCGAGTCGAAGAAGGACGCGGACACTGCGCTGAAGTACATCGATCAGTCCCTGTCCCTGAAGGAGGACTGGTTCAACCTGTGGGTGAAGGCCACCGTGCTGGCCGAAAAGAAGGACTGGAAGGGCGCGCGCGAGACCGCCCAGAAGTCTTACGACCTGGGCCAGAAGGCGGGCCCCGGTTTCTTCCTGGAGGCCGACGTGAAGAAGGCGCTCGCCGACTGGGCGAAGAAGAGCTGACGAGCGGACGGTCGCTCAGGGCCTAGGGTCTCGGGACCTCGGGCCTCGAACCTCGGGCGATCAGATGAAGCAATCCTTCCCGCCTGAGCCAACCGTTTGTCCTCGCCCCGCGAAGCGGGGAGAGGATAAAGGAGAGGGGTCCGCGCTCCATCGCGACGCCGCTCCCCTCTCCCGGCGGCCTGCGGCCGCCGACCGGGTCCCGCTTACGCGGGGCGAGGTGCAGAGGCGACCCGAGGCCCTGTCTCTCGCAACCGCTGCTAAGCTGACCGCATGCTGACGATCCTGCACCTGGCGGCGCTGACCCTGACCGTTTTGTTGCTGGCCCGGGCGCTGCCCGGATTCCACATCCGGACGCCAGGCACGGCGCTGCTGGTGGCGGTGGTGTTCAGTCTGCTGAACTGGGCCTGCGGATGGTTCATCAAGGTCCTGCTGTTCCTGCCCGCCATCCTGACCCTGGGATTGTTGTTCCTCATCCTTCCGCTGATCGTGAACGTCGTGGTGCTGTGGCTGACCGACAAGGTGTTGCACGCCTTCGAGATCGACGACACACGCACCTTGTGGCTGGCAGCCGGCGGCATCACGTTGGTGAACTTCCTGTTCCACATGGCGCTGCGCGCCCACTACGCGCACAGCTGGTACCCGAACGCCGTGTTGCACGTCTGAGCGGGGTCAGCGCCCGTCTGCGCCGTAGAGCTGGTCGAACAGGCCGCCGTCGCTGAAGTGCTTCTTCTGTAGCGCCGCCCAGCCGCCGAGCTGATCGACTGGCACCAGCTCGAGCGCGGGGAACTGCGCCGCGGTCTTCGCCTTGATCGTCGCGCTGACGGGGCGGAACGCGTGCCGCACGCCGATCTCCTGGGCCTGATCGCTGAACAGGAACTGGGCATAAGCCGCCGCGGCCGCCGCGCTGCCCTTGCGGGCCACCACCTTGTCGACGACCGCCACCGGGATCTCGGCCAGGATGCTGATCGACGGCACCACCGTGACGAAGCCGCCCGCCTTCACCTCGGCCGCGGCCAGGCTCACCTCGTTCTCGAACGTCAGCAACACGTCTCCGATGCCGTGCTGCGCGAACGTGGTGGTGGCGCCCCGCCCACCGGTGTCCAGCACCGGCACCGCCTTGAACAGCTTCCCCACGAAGGCGCGCGCGGCGGCTTCGTCCCCCTTTCCCTTTTTCAGCGCGTACGCCCAGGCGGCCAGGTAGCTGTAGCGGCCGTTCCCCGAGGTCTTCGGGTTGGGGATGATCGGCACCACGCCCGGCCGGACCAGATCGGCCCAGTCGTGGATGTTCTTCGGGTTGCCCTTGCGCACCAGGAACAGGATCGTCGACGTGAAGGGCACGCTGTGGTTTGGCAGCCGGGCCGCCCAGTCCTGCGGCAGCAGGCCGGCGCCGGCGATTGCGTCGATGTCCAGCGCCTGGTTCATCGTCACCACGTCGGCCGGCAGTCCGTCGATCACGGCCCGGGCCTGCTTGCTGGAGCCGCCGTGCGACTGATTGATGATCACGTCGCCGCCCGTCTGCTTCTTCCACGAGGCCGCGAAGGCCGGGTTGATCTCGCGGTAAAGCTCGCGGGTCACGTCGTACGAGACGTTCAGCAGCGTGGTGGGCGCGGCCGCGTGAGCGGTCGGACCCAGGAAAGTAACCGGCGCGAAGCCGACCGTTAACAACAAGCAAAGGCCACGGTGAGAAAGCATGCTCGTTCTCATATTGTGGACAGTGATGTTTTTCAATAGACAGAAGAATCGGGTTCGGATAGGAGGGTTGTACACATAGTGGGTAGCTCTTCTGCGATAGCAGAGGAAACGCCACCCGTGTGCCTTTTGCTCTGGCTGAAGGGTGCGCCGGTTGATACCGGTTTAGCGTCCGGACGGAGTTTTACCGTTCGACGTGCACAACGCAGAGACACGAAGAGGACTGGAGACCGATCCCATGGCTGAAGCACAACAGGCGCACAGAACGCTCGGCGCCGGCGCCGCCCGACAGCTCGCGAACACCACCAAGACGCCGCCCATCTGGGGCGGTACGACGCCCCGCTGGCTGGTCAGTCTATTGCCGTGGACGCCGGTCGAGGCGGGAACCTACCGGGTCAACAAGGTGCGCGACGCCGACGAGAACAGCATCGCCATCTCGTGCAGCCCCGGTGACGACGACAAGCTGCCGGCGTCATTCGTCGACTACGAGGACGCGCCGCGCGAGTACACGCTCAGCACGGTGACGACGACCCTGGACGTGCAGACGCGCATCTCGGATCTGTATCGCAGCCCGATGGACCAGGTGCGCGAGCAGCTGGGCGTCCTGCTGGAGATGGTGAAGGAACGGCAAGAGAACGAGCTGGTCAACAACGCCAGCTACGGCCTGCTGACCAGCGCGCCTCCGGGAATGCGCCTGTCGACCCGGACCGGCGCGCCCACGCCGGACGACTTCGACGAGCTGATCACCAAGGTGTGGAAGGAGCCGGCGTTCTTCCTGGCCCATCCGCGGGCCATCGCCGCGTTCGGGCGCGAGTGCACGCGCCGTGGGGTGCCCCCGGCCACCGTGACGCTGTTCGGCTCGCCGTTCATCACCTGGCGCGGGATCCCGGTCATCCCGTCCGACAAGCTGCACGTGAGCGACGACAACAAGACGAACATCCTGCTGATGCGCACGGGCGAGAAGAAGCGGGGCGTGGTGGGTCTGTTCCAGCCCGGAATTCCCGGCGAGGTCAGCCCCAGCCTGTCGGTGCGGCTGATGGGGATCAACGATCGGGGAGCGGCCAGCTATCTGGTCTCGCTCTATTGCTCGGCGGCGGTGCTGACGGACGACGCGCTCGGTGTTCTCGAGAACGTCGAGGTCGGCAAGTACCATGAATACAAGTGATCCCTCGGCGACGTCCGTCGTGCTGGGGGGCGCTCCGGGGGCAATGACCGGGGGCGAGGCGATGGCGGTAGCCAGCGAGGTCGCTCGCCTGGCCAACGAGCTCTTCTCGTCGTTCCCGTTGACGGCGCCCGCCGATCCGCTGGCGCACATCGAGCCGAGCGCCCTTCAGGTCGGCGCCGGGGGCTTCTCGCCCGCGCTCTCCGCTCCCCCGGTGCCGGGGCCCCTGCTGGCCCCGCCGCTGGCGAACGGACCCGTTCCCCGCGAGAGCGACCTGCGAAACGTCCCCGCGCTGCTCTCCTCGACGCTGGGGCTGACCCAGCCGGTGGCGCTGGTGCGCGCCGCCGAGCCCTCCGAGGCGACCCCGTACTTTCTCGGGATCGCTGGACATCCTGGTCAGCCGCGCCCTGACGGCAGCCCGCTTCCGGGG
>Ga0105238_10006033_pt1 | contig 12013 bp, 10 predicted proteins | sample KBSC34metaG_FD_81526 | JGI IMG/M metagenome (GOLD analysis project Ga0105238, IMG submission 81526) | Corn rhizosphere microbial communities from Kellogg Biological Station, Michigan, USA - KBS C3-4 metaG | ecosystem: Host-associated > Plants > Roots > Rhizosphere > Soil | place: Michigan, USA... | reverse complement strand
TGGCGGTACCGGTCGCCCCCGGCGATCCGCTGGAGAGCGGGCGGCGGATCGCCTCCCAGTCCCTGCAGCGCGTGATGGGCTGCTTCATCGGCGGTCTTGCCGGGCTGCTTCTGCTGGCCCTGTCCCTGACCGAATTCCTGCCCTGGCTCCTGGCGTTGAGCGCTGTCCTCTGGGTCGGCGCCTATATCCAGACCAGCACCAAAGGCGTGGGCTATATCGGGACCCAGGCGGCGCTCGTCCTGATCATGACCCTGGTCCAGGGCTGGGGCCCGCCCGACAGCATCCTACCCGGCATCGATCGCTTCGCCGGCATGATGGCGGGGCTCGGAATTCTGATGGTGGTCTCGCTGATCTTCTGGCCCGAGCCATCCAAGCCCGCACCGGCGCCTGCGACAAGTTAGCGGTCACAGTAGTTTAATTTTCTATTGCACCGCAGCAGAGTCGAGGTAAAATTGCTCACGGCTTAAGCAACTTTAGCGTCTGCCCAAAAAATGAGCATCTCCATCGGGCCCATCCGACTCGAGGATCCTGTCATCCTGGCACCCATGTCAGGGGTGACGGATCTGCCCTTCCGCCGCTTGGTCAAGCGCAGCGGAGCAGGGCTCGTCGTCTCGGAGATGATCGCCAGCCAAGCCCTTATCCGGGAGTCGCGGAAGTCGCTGCTGATGGCCGAGAGCTCGCCGGACGAGTTGCCCATGGCGGTCCAGCTCGCCGGTTGCGAGCCGGAGGTGATGGCCGAGGCGGCGAAGCTCAACGAGGACCGGGGTGCCGCCCTCATCGACATCAATTTCGGCTGCCCGGTGAAGAAGGTGGTCAATGGCCATGCCGGCTCCGCCCTCATGCGTGACGAGATCCACGCGGCGCGGATCCTGGAAGCGACGGTCAAGGCCGTGAACCTGCCGGTGACCCTGAAGATGCGCACGGGCTGGGATCATGGCAGCCGCAACGCCCCGCGGCTGGCCCGCATCGCCCAGGATTGCGGCATCAAGATGATCACGGTCCATGGCCGCACCCGCTGCCAGTTCTACGACGGGACCGCCGATTGGGCCTTCCTGCGCGAGGTCAAGGAAGCGGTTCAGATCCCGATCGTCGTCAACGGCGATATCGTCGACATGGCGGCGGTACGCCGGGCGCTGGCGGAATCCGGGGCCGATGGCGTGATGATCGGGCGCGGCAGCTACGGCCGGCCCTGGTTTCTGAAGCAGGTCATTCACTATCTGCGCAGCGGCGAGATGCTGCCCGATCCCGATCTCGAGGAGCAGCATGCGGTAGTGCGCGGGCATTACGAGTCCATGCTGACCCATTACGGCATTCCCGCGGGGCTGCGCATCGCGCGCAAGCATATCGGCTGGTACAGCAAAGGCCTGCCGGCCTCGGCGGAGTTTCGCGCCGCCTTCAACCGGATCGACGAGCCCGGAGCCGCAAAGGCCGCCATCGATGCCTTCTACCGGCCGCTGGTCGAAAGGCTGGCCGCCTGATGTCCGCCACCGCCCCGGCGCTCATCTTTCCGCCGCCGGGGGCGCCTTCGCCGGGCGGCATCGACGGCAATCAGCTGCTGCAATCCCTGCCGCTGCCTGTCCTGGCGCTGGACGCGGAGGACCGGATCCGCTTCGTCAACGCGGCCGCGGCTCAGTTTCTGGGTGTGGCACCGCTGGGGCGCCTGCTTCAGGACATCTTTCCCCCGGATTGTCCGTTGTTCACCTTGCTCGACCAGGCTCGCGCCCAGGGGGCGAGCGTCGCCGATCGCGAGATGGCAGTGGAGACGCCGGCCCTGGGACACCGCCTGATCGCCGTCGATGTGGCGCCGCTCGCCGATCGTGAGGGCTGGCTGTCGCTGACCCTGCAGGAGCGATCCTTCACGGGCCGGCTGGACGAGGCGCTGACGCGCCGGGGCGCCACTCGCGCCATGGGGACGCTGGCTGCTGCGCTCGCCCATGAGGTGAAGAACCCGCTCTCCGGCGTGCGTGGTGCTGCCCAGCTCCTCGAGCCGGGGCTGGACGAGGCCGGGCGCAGCCTGACCCATCTCATCTGCGAGGAGGTCGACCGCGTGGTGGCGCTGGTCGACCGGATGGAATTGTTCACCGACGAGCGACCGATCGATTTCGGCCCGGTCAACATTCACCGGGTGCTCGACCGCGTGCGCCAGCTCGCCGAGGCGGGCTTCGGGCGCGGGCGGCGTTTCGTCTGCGACTACGATCCCTCGCTGCCGCCGGTGCTGGGCAATCGCGATCTGCTGGTACAGCTGTTCCTCAACCTGGTGAAAAATGCCGCTGAGGCGACGGAAGAGGGCAGTGGCGTCATCACCCTCTCGACCCGTTTCCAGGTCGGCCTCAAGCTGTCGGAGCCCGATGGCGGTGGCCGCTATCTGCCGCTGATGGTGACCGTCCAGGACAATGGCTCGGGGATCCCCGATGCCATGCGTCATTGCCTCTTCGATCCTTTCGCCTCGGGCAAGCCCGGGGGCAAAGGCCTCGGCCTCGCCTTGGTGGCGAAGCTGGTGGCCGATCACGGCGGGCTGATCGAGCTCGCCAGCGAGCCGCGGCGCACGCAGTTCCGCGTTCTTCTGCCCAAGGCCGCGGAGGAGGAACAGCCATGAATGGTGCCACGATACTGATTGCCGACGACGACCGGGCGATCCGCGTCGTCCTGGATCAGGCGCTGGGCCGGCTGGGCTATGACGTGCGCAGCACCGACAAGGCGGCGACCCTCTGGCAATGGATCGGCGAGGGGCAGGGCGATCTCGTCATCACAGATGTGGTCATGCCCGACGGCAACGGCCTCGACCTGATCCCCAGCATCCGCAAGCGGCGGCCCGACCTGCGCATCATCGCCATGAGCGCCAAGAATACGCTGCTGACGGCGGTACGTGCGGCCGAGCGCGGCGCCTTCGACTATCTGGCCAAGCCCTTCGACCTCAACGAGCTGATCGGGCTGGTCCAGCGGGCTCTCAGCCGGGCCGAGCCGGCCGAGCCCGGCGATCCCGCGGCCCTTGCCGAGACCCTGCCGCTGATCGGCCGGTCGCCCGCGATGCAGAACATCTACCGGGTCATGGCCCGGCTGATGGCGACCGACCTGACGGTGATGATCTTCGGGGAATCCGGCACCGGCAAGGAGCTGGCGGCCCGGGCCTTGCACGATTATGGCAAGCGCCGTCGCGGCCCCTTCGTCGCGGTGAACATGGCCGCGATCCCGCGCGAGCTGATCGAGAGCGAGCTCTTCGGTCATGAGAAGGGGGCCTTCACCGGGGCGGTGGCCCGCGGGGTGGGACGCTTCGAGCAGGCCGCCGCCGGCACGCTGTTCCTGGACGAGATCGGCGACATGCCGCTGGATGCCCAGACCCGGTTGCTACGGGTTCTGCAACAGGGTGAGTTCACCACCGTCGGCGGGCGAATTCCCATCAAGGCCGACGTGCGCATCATCGCCGCCACCCATCGCGACCTGCGCCAAGCGATCCGCCAGGGCCAGTTCCGTGAGGATCTGTTCTATCGGCTGAACGTGGTTCCGATCCGTCTGCCGGCCTTGCGCGAGCGCAGCGAGGATATCGTCGAGCTGGCGCGCCATTTCCTCACCCTGGCGGCCCCCGCCGGGGAGGGCCCCAAAACCCTGGATGCCGCCGCCCAGCAGCGCCTCCGCGAGCACAGCTGGCCCGGCAATGTCCGCGAGCTCGAGAATCTCATGCGCCGGATTGCCGTGCTCTACGGCCAGAACGTCATCGGCGCCGATATCATCGAGATCGAGCTGGCCGGCGCCTCGCCGCTGGCGGGGGAGGACGGCCAGCCCCGGAACGAATCCCTCTCGGAGGCGACCGAACGCCACCTCCGGCAGTATTTCACCGCCCACCGGCCCGGCCTGCCTTCCAGCGGGCTCTATGAGCGGGTGTTGCGGGAGGTGGAGCGCCCCTTGCTGGGGATCACCCTGGAAGCCACCCGGGGCAATCAGATCAAGGCGGCCGAGCTCCTGGGAATCAATCGCAACACCCTGCGCAAGAAAATCCGCGAATTGGACATCGAAATCTCCCGTGGCGTAGGCTAAGCTGTTGCTTTCTTGCCACAGCTGGCAGGGTCATTAGTGGCGATTCAGTCGTGAGCGTGACATCAGTCGATTGGGCGGGGCAGTTTATGCGCCGCCAAGTGGCATGGGCGCGGCGCATCGGCCTCGAGCGCAAGCTGGCCGTAGCCCTGCTCGCGGCCGCCATCGCCTCGGGCCTTACGACCTATGGGGTGCTGACGGGAAGCTTCGGCGCCGTCCAGGGCACGGGCCGCACGGCGGTCATCCTGCTCCTCATCGATCTCATCGTCCTGCTGCTGCTGGGCATCTTCCTCGCCCGCCGGCTGGTGACCCTGTGGATCCAGCGCCGCCGGGGCCTGGCCGGGGCTCGGCTGCATGCCCGGATGGTGCTGCTCTTCGGCATCGCGGCCATGACGCCCACGATCATCGTCGCGATCTTCACCACCTTGTTCCTGAACCTGGGGATCGACGCCTGGTTCAGCCAGCGGGTGAACACAGCGGTTACGGATTCGAGGATCGTTGCCCAGGCCTATCTGCAGGAGCATCAGCAGCGCCTGGGCGATTCCGCCGTCGCCGTGGTGGCGGCGCTGCGCTACGGCGTGGTGCTGAACTTCAACCAGCAGCAGCTCAACCAGGTGCTATCGGCCAATGCGGCGCTGCGCCAGCTCGATGAAGTGGCGGTCATCGACGGCCGGCGCCAGATCCTGGCCAATGCCGACGTCAACCTCCTGCTCGCCTACGATCTCGATCTGCCCGAGCGGGCCTTCAATCAGGCTCGCCAAGGTCAGGTGGTCGTGCTCCCGAGCCCGACCGGCGACCGGGTCCGCGCCCTCGTGCAGCTCGATCCCGTCGCCGATACCTTCCTCTATGTCGGGCGGCTGGTCGATCAGCGGGTCCTGGCCCATGTCCAGAACGCCTCCAGTGCCGCGCTCGCCTATGAGGATCTGGAACATCGACGAAACGGGGTGCAGATCACCTTTGCCTTCCTCTTCGTGGTGGTGGCGCTGCTGATCCTCTTCGCGTCGGTCTGGCTCGCCCTCGTCTTCGCCTCCCAGCTGCTGCGTCCGGTGGGGTTGCTGGCCGATGCCGCCGAGCGGGTGCGCAGCGGCGATCTCACGGTCAGGGTCGCCGAGGGTCCGGCGGGCGACGAGGTCGCCACCTTGAGCCGGGCCTTCAACCGGATGACCGGCCAGCTGCAAAGCCAGCGCCGGGAGCTCATCGACGCCAATGCCCAGCTCGACCAGCGCCGGCGCTTCACCGAGCTGGTGCTCGCCGGCGTCTCGGCCGGGGTGATCGGCGTCGATCAGCTCGGCCGGATCGAGCTGCCTAACCGTTCCGCCTGCGAGCTGCTCAGCACCGACCTCACGGCCCATGTGGGCGAGCGGCTACAGGAGATCGTGCCCGAGATGGCGCCGCTGCTGGAGGAGGCCATCGCCAAACCGCAGCGGCCGGTGGAGGCGCAGCTCAATGTCGAACGCGGCGGACGCACGCGCAGCCTGCTGCTGCGGGTCAGCGCCGAGCGTGGTGAGGGGGAGGGTGACCGCTTCGTCATCACCTTCGACGATGTGACGGAGCTTCTGGGCGCCCAGCGCAAGGCGGCCTGGGCGGATGTCGCCCGGCGCATCGCCCATGAGATCAAGAATCCGCTGACCCCGATCCAGCTCGCCGCCGAACGGCTCAAGCGGAAATATCTGAAGCAGATCGTCGAGGACCCCGAGACCTTCCAAGTCTGCACCGATACGATCGTGCGCCAGGTCGGCGATATCGGACGCATGGTGGACGAGTTCTCCGCCTTCGCCCGCATGCCGGCGCCGGTGATGCAGAGCGAAAACATCGTCGAGCTCTGCCGCCAATCGCTGTTCCTGCAGCAGAGCGCCCATCCCCAGGTGGCCTACCACGTGACCTTGCCGCCGACGCCCTTGCTGCTGAATTGCGACGCGACCCTGATCGGCCGCGCTCTCGCCAATCTGCTGCAGAATGCCGCCGATGCGATCGAGGGACGGATGACCGACTCGCCCGGCGGACCGGCCGGGGAGATCTGGCTGACCCTCGGCGTTGCGGGCGGCGACGCCTTCATCTTGATCGAGGACAACGGCCGCGGCCTGCCCAAGGCGGAACGACATCGCCTGACGGAGCCTTATGTCACGACCCGGGCCAAGGGGACGGGGCTGGGCCTCGCCATCGTCAAAAAAATCATGGAGGAGCACGGCGGCAATCTGATATTGGACGACCGGCCGGGTGGGGGAGCCTCGGTCAGGCTGATCTTCGTGAATCGGTCGGCTGCGACCGAGCAGATTGCGGCGGCGGGCGCTCGAACGAGGTTATTCAAGGCTCATGGCGCGTGACATTCTGATCGTCGACGACGAAGCGGACATTCGTCTGCTCATCTCGGGAATCCTCAAGGACGAGGGCTACCATACGCGCGAAGCCGCCAATAGCGACGGCGCGCTCGAGGCGATCCGCGCCCGGCGTCCGACGATGGTGATCCTCGATATCTGGCTGCAGGGCAGCACCCTCGACGGGCTCGAGACCTTGAACGTCATCAAGCGCGAGCACCCGAACCTGCCGGTGGTCATGATCAGCGGCCATGGCAATATCGAGACCGCGGTCCAGTCGATCAAGCTCGGCGCCTATGACTTCGTGGAGAAGCCCTTCAAAGCCGACCGCTTGCTGCTCATCATGGACCGCGCCATCGAGGCAGCGCGCCTCAAGCGCGAGAACGAAGAGCTGCGCAGCCGGGCGGGCCTGGAATACGAGCTGCTGGGGCAATCCTCGGCGGTCAACCATTCGCGCCAGCAGATCGAGCGCGTGGCGCCTACGGGCAGCCGCGTGCTGATCGTGGGCCCCGCCGGCTGCGGCAAGGAAGTTGCGGCGCGGCTGCTGCATCTTCTCTCCAAGCGCGCCGGCGGACCCTTCGTGGTGGTCAATTGTGCCGCCATGCGCGCCGATCGGCTCGAGGTCGAGCTCTTCGGCAGCGAAAGCCTGGGCGAGCGCGCCGACGGTCCGACCAAGGTGGGCACCCTCGAGCAGGCCCATGGCGGCACGCTGCTGCTCGACGAGGTCGCCGACATGCCGCTGGAGACCCAGGGCAAGATCGTGCGGGTGCTGCAAGAGCAGACCTTCGAGCGGGTCGGGGGTGCGACCCGGGTCGAGGTCGACGTGCGGGTCATCGCCTCGACCAACCGCGACCTCGCCGAAGAGATGCAGGGCGGTCGGTTCCGCCAGGATCTGTTCTACCGCCTGAACGTCGTCCCCATCCGCATGCCCAGCTTGCGCGAGCGCCGCGAGGATATTCCCTTGCTGCTCGATCATTTCATGCGCCGCTCGGCGGAGATCTCCGGCCTGCCGGCGCGCACTATCGGGCCGGACGCGCTCGCCTGGCTGCAGGCCTATGACTGGCCGGGAAATGTGCGCCAGCTGCGCAATGTCGTGGACTGGCTGCTGATCATGGCGCCGGGAGAGCCGGGGGAGGCGATCCGCGCCGACATGCTGCCGCCCGATATCGGCTCCATCGCGCCCTCGCCGATCCGCGGCAATGACGGGCTGGAGATGATGTCGCTGCCGCTGCGCGAGGCGCGGGAGGTGTTCGAGCGACGCTATCTCGACGCCCAGGTCAGCCGCTTCGGGGGCAATATCTCCAAGACCGCGGCCTTCATCGGCATGGAGCGCTCGGCGCTGCATCGCAAGCTGCGGGCGCTGGGGATCACCTCGAGCGATCGGGCGGAGCGGGGCGAGGGCTGAGCTCCAGCCACGGGGCGGCCGACAGCATGATGATGGAACGGATGATCGCGCAGCTTCTGCGCGGGAGAGGGTGATGCCGCGCTTTGCCTATGTGAACGGCCGCTATCTGCGCCACCGCGATGCCTCGGTCCATATCGAGGACCGCGGCTATCAATTCGCCGACGGCATCTATGAGGTGATTCATGTGCGTGCCGGCCGGTTGATCGACGCCGAGCCGCATTTCGACCGCTTCGACCGGTCCCTTCGCGAGCTGGCCATCCGGCCGCCTATGTCGCGGGCGGCTCTCTTGCTCGTCCTGCGGGAGCTGCTGACGCTGAACGGCATCGAGAACGGGCTGCTGTATTTTCAGGCGACCCGCGGCGTGGCGCCCCGTGACCATAAATTCCCCCAGCAGAGCAAGACAACCCTGGTCGCGACGGCAAAACACCTGAAGTCACTGGCGCCGGCGATGCTGGAGAAGGGTGTGGCGGTCATCACCATCCCGGATATCCGCTGGCGGCGCTGCGACATCAAATCCCTGGCCCTGCTGCCCAATGTGCTGGGCAAGCAGCAGGCGGTGACGGCGGGGGCCTATGAGGCCCTGCAGGTGGATGAGGACGGCAATATCACCGAGGGCACGAGCACCAATGTCTGGATCGTGACGGCCGAGGGAAAATTGGTGACCCGGCCCCTGGGCGAGGAGATCCTGGCCGGAGTCGTCCGCCGTTCCCTGGTCGGCATCCTCGGCGACATGAAGCTGGAATTCGAGCAGCGGCCCTTCGCATTGGCCGAGCTGCGCGCGGCGAAAGAAGCCTTCCTCACAAGCAGCAGCGCCTTCCTTCTTCCGGTGACGCGCCTCGACGGCACCCCCGTCGGCGACGGCAGCGTCGGCCCGCTCGGCCGCGGGCGGCGCCGTCGCATGGATGCCGAAGTCGCGCGACAAAGCGCCGCATGATCCAGGGGTCACCCGGGCCCGATGTCGACGGGGAGGGGGGCGGCGTCCTTCGGCCCCGGGCCCTGCTGTTCGACTGGGACAATACCTTGGTCGACAATTGGGATGTCATCACCGATGCCATGAATGCCGTCTACGACGCTTTCGGCATGCCGCGCTGGACCATCGACGAGGCCAAGGCAAAAATCCGCAGCTCGATGCGCGATGCCTTCCCCATAACCTTCGGCGAGCGGGCCAAGGAGGCGGGGCGCATCTTCTCCGACTATTTCGCCGCCCATCATCTGGAGCGGCTGCGGGAAATGCCGGGGGCAGGCGGACTTCTGCGGGGCCTCGCCGGCTCCGGCCTCTATCTGGGCGTCGTCAGCAACAAGCGGGGCCGCTTCCTGCGCCTGGAGGCTGAGCGCCTGGGCTGGACGGGGCATTTCGGCCGCCTGGTCGGGGCCGCGGACGCCCCCGTGGACAAGCCGGCCGTCGAGCCGGTGGATCTGGCCCTGGCGGCGAGCGGGATCCCGCGTGGGAGCGACGTCTGGTTCGTCGGCGACACCGATATCGACATGCATTGCGCCGTTAATGCGGGTTGCCTGCCCGTTCTGGTCCGCCGCGAAGCTGTGCAGGCTGGCGAGTTCGGCGCCTATCCCCCGGCGCTCCATCTGCGGGATTGCGCCGGGCTTGCGGCGCGCCTACATGCCCTCGGGGTTTTGCCGTCCCTGGATATATGATAGGCAGCTTCGTTCTACCGATCGCCCCTCGTTCCACCTGATATGACGAGATTGCCGACGGGCCCCAAAACAAGGTCAACAATGGAGGGATCCGATGACCACGACCAAGACTCAGAACGTCCAGGACGTCTTTTTAAACAACGTCCGCAAGAACAAGACCCCGGTTACGGTGTACCTGATCAGCGGCGTCAAGCTGCAGGGGATCATCACCTGGTTCGACAATTTCTCGGTGCTGCTGCGCCGGGATGCCCATTCCCAGCTCGTCTACAAGCATGCCATCTCGACGGTCATGCCGGCCGCCCCGATCCAGCTCTTCGAGGGCAAGGAAGAGGAGGCGGAGTGAGGGCTGACGCATCCCGATGAGCGAGGGCCATCTCTACCCCGCCCCGGCGATGCGGGCGCTCGTGCTGAGCCCCCTGCTGCGCAACGCCGCCGAGGGTCCCCGGACGGCGGAAGCGCGGCTGGAGGAGGCCATGGGGCTGGCGCGCGCCATCGAGCTCCAGGTGGTCCATGGCGAGGTCGTGCGTCTCTCGCGCCTGCGGCCCTCGACCCTGCTGGGTTCGGGGGCGGTCGAGCGTCTCAAAACCCTGATCGAGGCGGAGGAAATCGGGCTGGTCGTCGTCGATTGGGCGCTGACCCCCGTGCAGCAGCGCAATCTCGAGAAGGAATGGAGCTGCAAGGTCATCGACCGCCGCGGGCTGATCCTGGAGATCTTCGGCGCCCGCGCCCGCACCGCTGAAGGCAAGCTCCAGGTGGAGCTCGCCTCCCTCAGCTACCAGCGCAGCCGCCTGGTGCGGTCCTGGACCCATCTCGAGCGGCAGCGCGGCGGCTTCGGCTTCCTCGGTGGCCCCGGCGAAAGCCAGCTCGAGATCGATCGGCGGCTCATTGAGCAGCGCATCGCCAAGCTCAAGAAGGAGCTCGAGGATGTGAAGCGTACCCGCGGCCTGCAGCGCAAGGCCCGTCGGCGCGTGCCGCTGCCGGTGGTGGCCCTGGTGGGATATACCAATGCCGGGAAATCGACGCTGTTCAACACGCTGACGAAATCGGCCGTGGTCGCCCGGGATCAGCTCTTCGCCACCCTCGATCCGACGATCCGGACCATGAAGTTGCCCTCGGGGCGGGCCATCGCGCTCTCCGACACGGTGGGCTTCATCTCCGAGCTGCCGACCGATCTGGTGGCTGCCTTCCGCGCCACGCTGGAGGAGGTGTTGGAGGCCGATATCGTCCTCCATATCCGCGACATCGCCCATCCCGATACCGCCGCCCAGGCGCTGGATGTCGAGGCGGTGCTCCGGGATCTGGAGGCCGATGCCCTGCATGGCCACACCGTGATCGAGGTGCTGAACAAGATCGATCTGCTCCCCGTCGAGGAGCGCGAAAAGCTGAAGGCGCGGATCCGCGACGGCAATCAGCTTCCGGTCTCCGCGGTGACCGGGGAGGGGATCGATACCCTGCTCGCGGAGATCGACCGGCGCCTCGCCGCCGATCGCGGCACCACCCGCTATCGCCTGCGCCATGGCGACGGCAGCGCCATCGCCTGGCTCTACAGCCATGGCACCGTGCTGGAGCGCCGCGACGACGACGATTTCGCCTATCTGACCGTCAGCCTCGATGCCGAGGAGCAGGCCCGCTTCGAGCGGCTGCAGCGCGAACATCATGCGTGATTGGCCCGGCACCTCAGCGAGCATCGACGCCGCTGCCGTCAGCCGGCTGATCATCCAAGTCGCGGCCGAAGAGATCATGCCCCGCTACGCCAAGCTCGCCGCCGGCGATGTGCGCGAGAAAGGCCCTGGCGATCTCGTGACCGTTGCCGACGAGGCGGCCGAGCATCGCCTGACCCCGGCCTTGATCGCGTTGCTGCCCGGCTCCGTCGTCGTCGGCGAGGAAGCCGCGGCGGCCGATCCTTCGGTGATCGATCGCCTCGACGGCGGCGATCCCGTCTGGGTCATCGATCCCGTGGACGGCACGGCGAATTTCGCCGCCGCCAAGGGTGATTTCGGGGTGATGGTCTCGCTGATCCAGGGCGGCCGGACGCTGGCCGCCTGGATCTACGACCCGCGTCACGAACATATGGCGACGGCGGAGCTGGGCGGCGGCGCCTGGCTCGATGGCGTGCGGATGCAGGTATCGACGCCTCCTGCGGATCCCGCGGAGCTCAGCGGGCCGCTGCTGGGCGGCAGCTTCGGCGATCTCGTGGTCGCCCGCCGGGTTCAGCAGCGCCGCGACCGGGTGCGCGCCCGCAAGAGCCTTCGCTGCGCGGCGGCGGAATATGTGTGCCTGGCCGATGGCAAGATGGATTTCGCGCTGTTCAGCAAGCTGATGCCCTGGGACCACGCCGCCGGCGTGCTGATGCATGGCGAGGCGGGTGGCTACAGCGCCTATCTCGACGGCCAGCATTACCAGCCGGCACGGCTCGACGCGCCGGCCCTCATGCTGGCGCCGGACGAGGCGAGCTGGCATCAGCTCTATGAACGTCTGGTGGCGCTTTAGGACATTCGAAGCTTCTGAGAAGGCAAGGGGACAGGGCAATGGCGAAGACGGCATTCATCGGTTTGGGCGTGATGGGCTATCCCATGGCCGGGCATCTCAAGGCCAAGGGCCATGAGGTGACGGT
>Ga0105238_10006031_pt1 | contig 12014 bp, 12 predicted proteins | sample KBSC34metaG_FD_81526 | JGI IMG/M metagenome (GOLD analysis project Ga0105238, IMG submission 81526) | Corn rhizosphere microbial communities from Kellogg Biological Station, Michigan, USA - KBS C3-4 metaG | ecosystem: Host-associated > Plants > Roots > Rhizosphere > Soil | place: Michigan, USA... | reverse complement strand
GGCCATAAGCTCAATGAGCGGATGCACCGGGGAATGTTCCTGCGGCAGACATATAATATCACGGGCTTTTTGAATAAGGATGGCCGGAACAGGCTGGCAATGATCGTTTATCCGCCTGACCCGGTGGGAAACCCTAATGGCGGGCAGGGTGGTGATGGAGAGATCGCCCGCAATGTGTCACATCAATATGTGGCGGGTTGGGACTGGATACAGCCTGTACGGGATCGTAACACGGGTATATGGGATAAGGTGACTCTCGAAAAGACGGGGGTCGTGAGGATCAAAGATCCTCATGTCGTGACGTTGGTGCCGGGTGTTCGCCATCCGGATGCCGTGGATCAACAGCCGGCGGTGGTAAGGGTGAGTGCGGAGCTGGAGAATGCGGGGAGTGAAGAGGTCAGTGGAGAATTAAAGTTTATGTTGGATGGGAAGACGGTTTCTGCGTCTGTGACGTTGGCGGCTCATGAGACAAAGGAAGTACGGCTGCCGGACCAGGAGCTGCAGCATCCCAGGCTTTGGTGGCCGAATGGGTATGGGCTGCAGGAAATGTATCATGGGGATATAGTTTTTGTTGGCAAAGAGGATATGAAGGAGACCGACTCTCAGCGCCTCGACTTTGGCGTCCGCGAGATCACCACCACCTGGAATACGACGACCCGCAGCCGCCAGGCATGGGTGAATGGCCAGCCCATCTTTATCAAAGGCGGCAACTGGATCATTTCCGATGAATTGTTACGTTTCAGTCCTGAACGGTACGATGCAGAAGTCAGATTCCACCGGGATATGAATCTCAACCTGATTCGCGTATGGGGTGGAGCGTTGACGGAACGCCCGGAATTCTACCAGGCCTGCGATAAATACGGCATGCTCGTTTTCCAGGATTTCTGGAACTCAGGCGACTGTAACGGCCGCTGGCTCGACCCGCAGAAAAAAGAAGATCAATGGACTCGCAGACAATACCCGGATGATCATGCACTGTTCCTTACCTCTGTGGTGGACCAGGTGAAAATGATCCGCAATCATCCCTCCCTGGCTTTTTGGTGTGGCGGTAATGAGATCACTCCTCCCGGCGACATTCTCCGGGCTATGAAGGATTCCATCATGCCGGCATTGGACGGCACCCGTTATTTCTTCGACTACTCCAATTCCGACAGCATGTCCTTTAATTTCCTGGGCGGCAATGGAGATGGACCTTATGGCATCCAGCCTATTCACACCTTTTGGGCAGACCGGACCTTTCCTTTCAACTCCGAAGTGGGCTCGGTAGGCATGGGAGATTATGAATCGCTGGAACGGTTCCTGCCCAAAGAGAACCTGGTGGCTCCTCATTACCCTGGCAGGCGACAGGATTCCGTTTGGGAGTATCACAAGTATATCGGATATGATTCTACCGTTTATGCGTATGGGCCGGTAAAAGGTTTGAAAGATTTTGCTCTCAAGGCGCAGCTGGTGAACTATGATCAGTACAGGGCTTTAATGGAAGGGTTCAGCTCGCATATGTGGGAATGGTACACCGGCTCCATCATCTGGAAAACACAGAATCCCTGGACGGCCCTTCGCGGGCAGATGTATGACTATTATCTCGACGTGAATGCCTGTCTCTATGGGTTGCGCAGCGGCAGCGAACCACTGCATGTGATGTACGACCCCGTGGAGAATATGGTGATGATCGTCAACAATACATTGAGCTACCAGCGGGATATGATGCTGGAAGTGCGAATCTATGATATGGCGGGGAAGGAAACGAAATTGACCCAGGTGTATGAGGAGATAGGACCGTCTGCCGCGCGGAAGTATTTGCCGATGGGCCGGGGGATTGAAAAAATGAGCAAAGAGAAGGGATTGTTCCTTTCGTTGCGATTGCTGAACGAGCGTAAACAACCCATCAGCGATAATTTTTACTGGCTGCCTGATTCTGCGGGTCAGTACTCCGGGCTGCAGCAGATGGGAAAGGCGGCATTGAAAGTGGAAGCGAAGGCAGCGGGTGCTGGTAAAGTAACTGTCAGGCTGCGGAATCCGGCGGGTGGGCCAGTGGCGTTCTTTAATAGGGTGTCATTAGTTGACCCTGTGACGAAGAAAAGGGTTTTGCCGGTGTTCTATAGCGACAACTATGTCTCGGTGTTACCGGGTGAAGAGAAGGTCATCACAATGGAATATAATTCCGCGCCGGGACAGAATGTGCCGGTAGTTTCGGTAGAGGGGTGGAATGTGGAGCGTATCGAGGTTACTTCCGGATCATGATCTCCTGGATGACATAAGCTGCCTGGTCTTTGTCATAGAATCCGTAATATTCTTTGCCGCTCATGCTGAACTGTTTGGTTGCTTTGGTCTTTTGGTTCGTGTCATCCACAAAGTCCTTGATCTGATCCCCAATGGAATCCGGGACTCTGCCTCTTGCGGGCTTTAAGGTGGTGGGATCCAGCAGCATTTTGAAGTAGATAGTCTTGTAATATCGTGCCGAGGTGGTCATGTAGGAGGATACTCCCGGGCGGTAGTACAAATTGGGGTTCCACTGTAATGGCAGACCGCCGGCGGTGCTCCCGGGGATATAGGTAGGATTATGTTCAAAGCCTCCCTGCCAGCTGCCGCCACCGCCGCCGGAGGATATGACGATGGGATCATAGGTCCCCACCTGCAGGATGTATTGACCTGTCTTGTTCACCGACACGGTGAGCCCCTCTGTCCCTGTCTTAAATGCGCTGATCACCTTGCGAAAGTTGTCTATGTCTACGGCCTTTCTCTTGTTGCCCATTCTCGACTCGGAGACGGGTGTTTGCGCCAGGGAGGCCATTGCGTCGTCGTCACTGAGTACAGTTTTATTGATCAATGCACCGCTTTGTTGATCATACACGGCGATCCTGATGTCTTTTTTATTAAGGACAAGCGTGAAGAGCCTGCCGTCCTTTAAAAAAGTGCTGATATAGGATTTGCCTTTACTCTCTTTATCCTCGAGATCGGAATGGTCGATGAACTTTTCCGTTGTGGTAAAGCCAGGCAACGCTACAGAAAATGTATGTGTAGGTTTAGCGTCGACATTCACGACAAAATCCAGACGGTCCGGGTGACAAAAAAGCTTGGCCTTTTCGGTGGCTATATTTAGCCCTGGCTCTTCGTTCTCCCGTACTATATGAATATTCGCCAGGTATTCCGTCAGTTCATTCTTATCCTTTTTGCCGGGAGGAATATTGAAATGAATGGTTTTCATGACGGCTTCCCCGGATGAGGTGACCTGGTAAAACTGCAGATCGCTGGTTTTTTTATTTGCGGTGATGGTGAAATAACGGTTGTGGTCCGAGAAAGACACCAGGAGCTGTTCCTCCTTCGGGATCTCAAAGATCTTCCTGCTGCTGACGGATTTTGCGTCGAAGTCCACCGTTTCTTCCATGTAAGTGGTATTTGTGGACAGGAACTTCTTATCCGTCACCTTGTATATATAATGATAAACATTCTTATCCGCGGTGCCGCCCAGGTACATATGCTGATCATGCGAGAAGATGGTCTCATCCATTTGCTTAGGGAACTGAGAGGCTACCTTGAATTTTTTGTCGGCCATTACATAGTTTACCTTTTTGTTATCCTTTAAAATAAAGGCAAAGCTTTCCCCTTCCTGGTTGTCCAGGAAATAAGCATCGTAATCGCTCCTTTGCAAAAAACTTTTTTCAAATTCGAAGGGGTAGGTCAGCACGCTCTTTTGTGCAAATAAAGTGCCACCCAGGCAAGATAGCACCAGCAAGAGAAAGATTCTTTTCATGTATGTCGGTTTAGGCTAGTGCAATATATGATTTTTCCTAACTTTAAGGATATGGCGACTGTATCACTCAGCAGTTCGGAGGGCAGATGGGTCATGACTGCAACCATCCTGGCTTCGGCGATGGCATTTATCGATGGCACTGCCCTCAATGTCGTTTTGCCTGCCTTGCAGAAAAGTCTCAACGCCACGGGGGCCGACCTCTTCTGGCTGTTGAACGCCTACCTGCTCATCCTGGCATCATTGATACTCGTCGGCGGCTCGCTGGGTGATAAGCTGGGGCGGAAGAAGATCTATATGATCGGCATCTTTGTTTTTATCGCCGGCTCTGCCGCCTGCGGAGTCGCGCCGAATGTGAATATTCTTATCGTGTGCCGGGTTATCCAAGGGATTGGCGGCGCGCTGATGATACCCGGCAGCCTGTCCCTTATATCTTCTTCCATTGATGAAAAAGAGAAAGGGAAAGCCATCGGCACCTGGTCGGCAGTGACGACCATCGTTACCCTCGGAGGGCCGATACTTGGTGGCGCGCTGGCTGATGCGGGCTTATGGCGTTATATCTTTTTTATCAATGTACCCATCGGTATCATCGCCTTGCTTATCCTCTGGAAAAAGGTGGCGGAGAGTAAAGAGGACCATGCGGACCCTGCGCTGGATTACCCTGGGGTCATCACCATAGCGCTGGGGCTGGCCTTGCTGACCTTTGGATCCCTCCGTATGCCTGCCGTAGGGCTTTCCAACTGGCAGGTGTATGGTAGTTTAAGTGTGGGAGTGCTATTGCTGGTGATGTTTGTATTCATCGAGAAGAAAAGCCGTCATCCCATGATGCCCCTGCATTTGTTCGCCAATAAGACGTTTAGCGGAGCGAACCTGCTGACCTTTTTCCTGTATGCCGGTCTGGGCTCGGGCATGTTGTTCCTTTCCCTCGATCTTGTCCAGGCCCAGGGCTATAGTCAGCTGGAATCCGGTCTTACCTTTTTGCCGTTTACGATACTGATGATCTCCCTGGCAAGAGCTGCAGGCAGCTATGCCGATAAGGTGGGGCCCAGGCTTATGTTGATCGTGGGGCCAGCCATGGCGGGGGCGGGTTTGCTGGTCCTTTCTTTTGTGGGACAGACGGATGGACCGAAGAGCTACTGGACCACTTTCTTTCCGGGCATTCTCCTGCTTGGATTGGGTATGTCCCTGACCGTAGCGCCGTTGACTACTGCCGTTATGCGTAGTGTGGACGATCAGTTCTCCGGCACCGCCTCGGGTGTCAACAATGCCATGACAAGGATCTCCAATGTTTTTGCCAACGCTATATTTGGCGCTCTGGCGGTCCTGTTGTTTGCAGGCTCCCTGTCGGGCAGATTGAATAGCGTGAAGTTAAGTGCCGGTGAAAAAAAAGCTGTTATCGGTCAGGCGGTGAACCTGGGTAATGCAAAGGTTCCCGAGGGGATGAATGGTCAGGATAAGGCTGTGATCAACCATGCCTACCGGGAAAGCTTTATCGATACTTATGCCGTCATCCTGCGTTTGTCGGCGGGGCTGGCTTTTTTAGGCGCCCTGATGACAGTGCTATTTATTAAAAGTCCGCCGCCAGGTAAGACTGGCGGCGGGATCTCCAGCTAGCGGTTCATTGCAAGAGTGGCCGTGTTGTTTGTTGTTTTTACATCTTTAGCGGGTGTCACTGTCTTGTGATGCGCAAATGCAGCCTTCATATGCTGCAAGGGGCAATACCTGAAATGATGCATGGTAACGCCGGCGGATACCAGCACGGTCGTGGAAAGAAGGATGATCTTTGTTCTCATTTTCTTGTTTTTTAAGCGTTAATAAATTAGATCGTCCTGTAAGATAGTAGCCGGGGCTGCGGGGAAAAATGGATTTATAGGCCGGATGGACAAAAATCGGGTCGAGGAGGACAGGGGACGAGTGGCGGTTCGGCGGGGAGCAGGACAGGGGATGAGTGGCGGTTCGGGGGGATTATGAATTGGCCAGCCAGGCGAGAAAAGGAGTGGTTTTTACTTTTCCTACCGTTATCTTCTCAGGGAAGGGTATCGTAAGATTGATCAGCAATTTTCTTCCAAAATACTGGGAGACGTCGCGGACAGCGCTTCGATTGACCAGGTATTGCCGATTGGCTCTGTAGAACTGGTCAGAGGTCATCTTTTCCAGCTCTTCCAGCGTATGGCTGATAAAATAATGTTGTTTATCAAAAGTGACCAGGTTGGTCAGCTCATGCTGCAGATAGAAGACAGCAATATTTTCGATCCTGACAGGGGTGATCTTTTCCTTATGGTATACCAATACAGACTTCTGTTCCTGCGTTTTTGCATTGCTGAAGAGCTCTCCAATGTTCTTATAGGAGGAGCTGTTTTTCGAGAGCTTTTCTTTCAGGTCTTTATACTTAGCCAGCGATGCGGCGATACTTTTTACTGTAAAGGGTTTTAGAATATAGTCGATACCGGCAGCCTTGAATGCATGCAGGGCGTATTCATCGTATGCGGTGCAGAATATTACAGGGGTCCTGTTCTCCGCCGTATCGAAAAGACTGAAACTAAGACCGTCACCCAATTGGATATCACTGAAGATCAGATCGAGGTCAGGGGCATCTTTTAAAAAAGCAGCTGCTTCCTTTACGGAAGATAAAACGGCGACAACCTCGGCTGCGGGCTCGGCTTTTTTGATGCACGTTACCAGATCTTTTGCAGTATGCTGCTCATCCTCAATGATCACTACGTTCATATTCAAGGGCTTTTATACTTACGGAGAAAGTGTCTTCTTTTTCTTCTATGATGATATTGTTGCCCGACAGGATCCGGTAGCGCTCCTGCAGATTGGCCAACCCTACGCCTGTGCCTTGTGTGTCGGCCTCTTTTTTCTGCAGGTTGTTGCTGACGATGATGACCTCCTTCCGCCAGGAGATGGTGATCGTCAGGGGACGGTCCAAAGTTAATATATTGTGTTTGATGGCATTTTCGGCCAGCATTTGAAGAGAGAAGGCGGGTAGATAATAAGATGCCTGTATCTCCCGGGGAATATCGATAACGAATCTCAGTGCGTCTCCGAAGCGGATCTTTTGCATCTCAAGGTAATTGGTGGTCAGATTCAGTTCGTTGGTGAGGGGTGCTGTATTGAGCGCCTGGGAAGAAAGCGAAGAGCGCAGGAAGTCGGATAACCGTATGAGATAGTCCTCCGCACTTTCCGGGTTGGCGGCCATGAGCGATTTCAGGGTACTCAGGGAATTAAAGAGGAAGTGGGGTTGTATCTGCTGTTTCAACTGCTGGTTGATGGCTTCCATGTTCTTTAGCTTTAGCGCCTGGTTCTCCAGCTCTATTTCGGCGTTCTTCTCCCGGGTAATCACCAGATTCTGTACGATAATGACAACAACGTTGACGGCGAAAAAGAGGATCAGATGAAAATGGAAGTTTATATGAGGCGATATGGGCATGGAGGTATTGTCCGCGAAGAGGACCCATACTACGAAGAGGGCGAGCGCAAAGCTGACCACGATGCTAAGCAGGGTCCTGTTGGTGGTGGATTTGGCGCCCATATACCATAAAAAAATATTTATCGCCCATAAGAAGAGCACCAGGGACATGGTAAAAAATACGGCAATAGCATATTTCCCGAGGGAATAGCGCTGTAATATGGCGATGGGACTCATGGACAACGCGGCGATCACAGGGGTCGTATAAAGGGCTACCAGCACCTGTTTTTTTATGGAAGCGTATGATCCCATGGAAGAAAATGCCCGTAATGTATAATTTTTTCACAGAAACGGAACAAATTCTACAGTTTATGCCGCCGAAATGGCCGAAATCCCGCTTGAAATGGACGTGGCACGGTTTTTAAATAATTACTTACATATAGATGGTGATTTCCTGCTGAACAATTACAACCTGCCAAAAGCAGACCCGTAAAAAGTAAAGGAATAGGCATCTAACGAGAGCTGTGTTCTGAAAAGAGTACAGCTCTTTATTTAAGATATTTGGTCTTATCCCAAGGCAGAGGATCGTGAAAAACCCCGCATGAGTGGATGCGGAATCCGAATAGGTCGACCCGATAGTTAAGGCATCGAGCCGACCTTTTTTTATTAACTTTAGGGAGTGATCCTGCATGAATTTCCAGATCTCCACTGGCTGAAAAGTCAAATCACCCAGGGATTCAGCAACCGCCTGGGCTGGGGGAACCTTATACTGGAAACGGATGGGTTTCCCAGCGTTATCATACACACTGTGACGCATGAATGTTTTCGACCTGATATAAAGGGACCTTTTTCGTTTTTTTTAAACCTGCGTGGCAATAGTCATTGCTCGGTGGACGGTGAGACCCGCCGCATCGGGGAAGGCAGTTATTTTATTTCCAATCGTCAGCAGCCGTATACGCTCCAGGTAGAAGAGGGGAGCGAAACGGAGACTTTTAACATTCACTTCGGGGAGCATTTTGCGGAATCCGTTCTTCATTCCCTGATCACTCCTACCGACAGGATACTGGACCAGGGGATGGAAAAACAGCTGACACTTTTTTCTTTTTTCAACCAGCTGCACAAAAGGGATGATGTTTTTGATGCGCTCATCGGCCGGATCATTCGTTCATATAAAGAGGATGGATTTAATAAGCTGCTGTTTGAAGAGCAGCTTGCGGATCTATTGACCTATCACCTGCAGCAGCACCGTCACATCACGGATGCTGTACGTAAGCTGCCGTCTGTAAAGGTCGCCACCCGTATTCAGCTGTACAAGCAGCTATCCCGTGCTATGGACGCCATTCATTCCTGCCCCGGTGAAGAGCTGACGCTGGAAATGCTGTCGTCGGCAGCCTGTCTTTCCAAATACCATTTTTTACGGCTTTTCCGGAACGTCTATGGACATTCTCCCCATCAATATATACAGCAACTGCGGATGGAAAAGGCCCGGAGCTTGTTGTCCCGCACTGACGTTCCTGTTTCAGAAGTAGCTGATCTGCTGGGGTTTGTCAACAGCCAATCCTTTAGCCGCCTGTTTTTCCAGCGTATGGGTGTCTCGCCATCCCGGTACCGTAGCCTTACAAAATAGCAATTTTGGTTATCTGGCCAGCCTGTTTTGGGGCGCAAATTTGCATTATGAACAACACATTACTTCCCACCGTCCTGCTCAGCTTATGCTGTCTGTTTTGCATTGTCTTCCTTGTTTTCGGTCTTCGGAGCGTTCTCGTCCGGACTTCCTGGGATAAGGGACGACAGGCGAGGGTACTGCGTACGGCGTCGCTGTTACTAAGCGGGTGGATACTGCTGTTGGGTTGGTTAGCCTTGAGAGGTTTTTTTGCCGATTTTTCCGCGCTTCCTCCACGGCAGGGCATTGCCATGCTGATCCCTTTGCCGGTGGTCTTGTGGATCGCGTTCTCAAAAGGAGGGAAGGAGTTATTACAACATACTCCGCCTCAGTGGATATTGTATCTGCAATCCTTCCGTATTATCGTGGAGCTTATGTTGTGGGTATCCGTTCTGGACAGGTTGCTTCCCGTGCAAGTGAGCCTGGAGGGAAGGAATTTCGATATCCTCAGCGGACTGTTCGCTATTCCTGTGGGATATTATTGTTTTGTAAAGAAGAGCTGGCCATCGTGGGTGGTGCTATTGTATAATACAGCGGGGCTGCTGTTATTGCTGAATGCTGTAGCGATAGCTGTACTTTCCATGCCTACACCGTTACGACAGTTCCATAATGAGCCTGCGGTTACGCTGATCGTGCATTTTCCATTTATTTATCTTCCCGGCTTCCTGGTACCGGTGGCGTATACGTTGCATATTTTTTCCCTTCGTCAATGGGCGATGAGCCGGTCGACCGCCAGATATACCGGTAGATCAATGCCGCCGCCAATAAAAGGGTGAGGCAGGAGATGCTCCCACTTGTTCTGACAGCCCAGGCAATGCTTGCTGCGCCACCAGTGGCCATGGCGCCGAATATCGCGACTCCCATCGCCCCTGCCGCCTGCCGGGTAGTGTTGAGCACAGCAGATGCCGTTCCACTCCGGGTCTTTTCGACACTGGAAAGGATGCCCGTTGTCATGGCCGGAACGGCTGTGCCCATGCCCAGGGGGATGATGACAAAAGGAATGAACAGCTGCCAGTAAGGAGTATCTGCTTTTGCGATGAGCAGACCCGCATAGCCGGCTGCCGCCAGCAGGGCGCCCATAAACAGCGGGAGCCGGATCCCATATTTTGCCATCAATTTTCCGCTGAAAAAATTCGAAATGATAAACCCACCCGTCAGGGGTAAAAATGCAAGCCCGGCCCGGACAGCGGGATAGTGCAAAACATTCTGTAGATACAGGCTGAGCACGAATACGGTGCCGTAATAGGCATTGTTCACGATGATACCCAGCAGAACGAGTACATTGAACCTGCGGGCCTTAAAAAGATCCAACGGTAGTATGGGCGCTTTTGCTTTTTTTTCGATCATAAAGAACAGCAGCAACGTGATGCTGCTGAAGATCAGGCAACCCATGATCAGCGGGTGGCGGATGCTCTTGGCATGCCACTCGATGATGCCCGTGATGAATGCCGTGAGGGCCAGCATCCACAGCAGCTGGCCCGGGACATCAAGGCCTTGATGGGAATGACGTTCGCTTTCTTTTATCCTGGTACTCAGCAGGATCCCTGCCAGGCAAATGGGAATATTGACGATAAATATCAGCCGCCAGCTGCTGATATGCAGGAACAGACCGCCCAGGATCGGTCCGGCGGCAATGGATATCCCTCCCGCCATGGTCCATAAGGCGACAGCGCGCGCACGTTGATCCGGCTGATGGGAGAAAGCCTGATTGAGGATGGATAGTGAGCTGGGGATCATGGTGGCTGAGCCGATGCCCTGTAGGGCACGAAAGAAGATGAGGCTGCCTGCGTTCCAGGCGAGGCCACATCCCGTGGATGCCAGCCCGAATATGAGCAGCCCGGCCTGGAAGACCCGTTTGGATCCCAGCTTGTCACTCATGCCTCCGGCCGACAACATAAGGGCGGCAAAGGCAACGGTATAGGCGTCGGCGATCCATTGCAGCGCGCTGACGTTGACGGAAAAGGCATGGGCAATGCTGGGCAGCGCGATATTGACAATGGATACGTCTAACTGGGAGACGACAAAGGCGAGACTGGTGGTGGTGACGATGTATCCGAATGAAAGTTTTTCCCCTGGGTGGCTATTTGATGTCAATGCTTATTCTTTTGTAAGTGCCTTGCCTTTGTGTACTGCTACGTGGTCTGTCTTGCTGCTCCTGATCTCATATTGAGGATCATCCCTGGTGGCGTGATGCGTATAGCCTTTATAGTCGAAGTCCTTCATGTGGATCTTGACGATTGTACCGGACACCATTCCGGCTTCGGAGTTCCATTTTACATGGTCGCCTATTTTGAACTTCCGTTCCATACCACAAAGCTATTTCAAAAATTGTACCCTCTTTTGTAATTAAAAATAGATGGGTATTTTTAGGATAGCCTTTCGTGCTAATTTAAAAATGTATTTAATATGTTGACCGTAGAGGAACTTATCACCCAGTATTCGGGCTATACCGATAAGGAGCTATATGATGTTCATCTAAATATAGAAGGTTATAGTGACGAGGCCCGGGAAGCCCTGGAAAAGGTCGTCAAAAAAAGAGGCGGTCTGGAATCCATCAAGACGCGACTAAAGGACGAACAGAGGATAGAGGTGGAGAAGGCGAGGATAGCGATGGAAGTAAATATGCTGGGTATGAATGGTGTCGATGCATCTTTTATGATTGCGACGATACAATCCGATGTTTTGACGCCGGAGCAGGTGACCAGGATCATAGATGATACTTACCGGCAGGTACAGCTGGAAGTAGAGGATAGCAGGATCAAATCCCGGACGGTTATTGGCGGTCTTATCGGGATGGTGCTGGCCACGCTTATTGGAGGCGCTTTGTGGGGGCTTAAGTTGATCTATGGTCCTCCGGAAAGGATAGAGATGAAGATAGAGCTTATCCTGTTATTTGGTCTGCTGCTCGTTTGTTATGGGATCATCAAGCTGTGTACCAGGCAGTCCTGGAAGAATATCATAGTCCTGGTCTGTACAATACTGGCTGTTTTGCAGGCAGTGCTTATCGGTGGATCAATAGCTGATTTGTCAAAGATCCTTTGATTGAAAGAATGTTTTCAACTCCCCGTTGAGCCATCCCGAAACCTTCCCCGGCTTACCTTCCCCGATGGTCCGTCCATCCAGCTGCACTACCGGCAGCACATGTTTGGTCGTGCTGGTGATAAATGCCTCGCGGGCTGTCCATATTTCCT
>Ga0105238_10006030_pt1 | contig 12016 bp, 10 predicted proteins | sample KBSC34metaG_FD_81526 | JGI IMG/M metagenome (GOLD analysis project Ga0105238, IMG submission 81526) | Corn rhizosphere microbial communities from Kellogg Biological Station, Michigan, USA - KBS C3-4 metaG | ecosystem: Host-associated > Plants > Roots > Rhizosphere > Soil | place: Michigan, USA... | reverse complement strand
CGGCGGACGCTGGCGATCGGCGGCGCGGTGTCACTCGTGGCCTGGCTCACCGCGATCAGCGCCGGCCGCATGATCGGATATTGGTAGACGGGCGATGGCGGTACCGCCTGTCGTTTCTCTGAAGCGCCGCGGGCGGACCTCACGCGACCGGTATCGCCGGTTCGTCGAGGACTATCGCGCCGGCCGGCTCGACGATCAGACACAAAAGCGCAACGCGGGGCAGCGAGTGGACGTGGATCTGCCGGCGCCGCCCGCGGACGCGTCGGCGACGACGAGCCTGCGCCCGTGGAGCGGCATCAAGGGCCAGTACGTGCGCGAGTACGTGCGCTGGCTGCGGCCCCATCGCTCGCAGGCCGCGCTCGTGTTCGTCATGGCTCTGATCGTGGCCGGTCTCGAGATGGTGCAGCCGCTCTTCATGCGGACCATCGTCGACGGCGTGCTGCTCGATTCCTCGCTCGACGCGGCCACGCGCCTGCGCCGGCTGAATCTCATCGGCGGGCTCTTCGTGGCCCTGGTGGTCACCGAGCAGTTGAGCGACGTCTTCAAGAACTACCGGCAGCGCCTGCTCAATACCCGCGTGATGCTGACGCTGCGCCGTGCGCTGTTCGATCGGCTGCTGCACCTGCCGCTGCCGCGCCTGTGGGACATGAAGACGGGCGGCATTCTCTCGCGCCTCACCGGCGACGTGGACACGACCAGCGGACTGCTGCAGATGGCGTTCGTCTCGCCGGCGATCTCGGCTCTGCGGCTGGTCATTGCCGTCGTCATCCTGTTGTCGTTGAACTGGCGTCTGGCGCTCACGGCGCTGGCGGTGATTCCCGGCATCATGCTCATCAGCTTCACCTCGGCGCGGCGCGTGCGGCCGATCTACCGCTCGATGCGGAAGGATGCCGAGGAGATCGACGGGCGTGTCGGCGAGACGTTCTCGGGCATCCGCGTCGTCCGCGCCTTCGCGCGCGAGATCCGTGAACTGCGCGACTACATGCACGGCCGCCACGCGGTGCTGCGCAAGGAGCTGTTCGCGCATCGGCGCGAGCTGGTCATTTGGACGTCCTGGGGGCTGCTGCTCGGCGGCGTGAACGTGGTGATCGTCTGGTACGGCGGCTATCTGAACCTGCAGGGGCGCGCGTCGATCGGCGACATCATGGCGTTCCAGTGGTACACGTTCCTGCTGCTCAACCCGGTGTGGAACATCGTCAACTCGTTCTCCGAGCTGCAGCGATCGCTGGCAGCCATGGAACGCGTGTTCGAAGTGCTTGCTCTCGAGTCCGACAAGCCCGACGCGCCTGATGCCCGCGACGCCCCAGCCGTCGTCGCGGAGCTGCGTTTCGACAAGGTGGAGTTCGAATATCGGCCTGGCCGCCCGGTGGTGCGCGATTTCAACGTGACGGTGCCCGGCGGGTCGGTGATTGCGCTCGTCGGCCGGAGCGGCGCGGGCAAGACCACGGTGACCGATCTGGTGGCGCGCTTCCACGACCCGACGCGTGGACGGATTCTTCTCAACGGCGAAGACATTCGCGGGCTGCGGCTGCAGACGTACCGGCATCTGCTCGCGCTGGTACAGCAGGACGTGTTCCTGTTCGATGGTTCCGTGCGTGACAACATCGCCTACGGCCGCCACGATGCCAGCGCCGCCGAGGTCGAGGATGCGGCCCGCCGGGCCAACGCGCACGAGTTCATTGACCGGCTGCCCGAGGGCTACGAGACGTTCGTCGGTGAGCGGGGCGTGAGGCTGTCGGGCGGTCAGCAGCAGCGCTTGGCGATCGCGCGCGCATTGCTGGCGTCGCCGCAGATCCTGATTCTCGACGAGGCGACGAGCAATCTCGACACCGAGAGCGAGCAGCTGATCCAGGCGTCGATGGCCACGTTGCTCGCGGGCCGGACGACGTTCGTCATCGCGCACCGGCTGTCCACCATCCGCCGCGCGGACCTGATTCTACTGATGGAGGATGGCCGTATCATCGAGCGTGGCACGCACCACGAGCTGATGGCGGCTGGTGGCGTGTACGCCGAGATGGTACTGCGCCAGATGGCGTCGCACGGGCACGAGGGGGAAGCCGTCCTCCGTGGCAGCTAAGGCGGGTGGGGCGGGTAGGGCGGGTAAACGATCGATGACACGAACAGCTCTCACGTCGGCGGTCGTCCTCGTGGCGGTCGGCCTCGCGTCCGCACAGCAGCCGCCGCAGCCGACGTTCCGCGGCGGCACCAATGTGGTGCGTGTCGACCTCTACGCCACGCGCGACGGCAAGCTCGTGGACGACCTGAAACAGCCGGAGGTCGACGTCTTCGAAGACGGTGTGAAGCAGACGATCGAGTCGTTCGAGCGGGTGGTCGTGCGGGCGCCGGTCTCGCAGGAACTGCGCGCCGAGCCGAACACCGTGGCCGAGAGCCAGCAGATGGCGCAGGATCCGCGGGCGCGCGTCTTCGTCATCTTTCTCGACACGTATCACACCAAGTTCGCCAACGCGGCACGCATGCGGGCCGCGCTGCAGCAGTTCATCGAGCGCGCCGTCGGCCAGGACGATCTGATCGGGCTCATGACCCCGGAGATGTCTGCGGCCGACGTCACGCTCGGCCGCCGGACCACCGTGATCTCGCGGGTGCTCGACGTGACCACGTGGGGCCGGCGTGGCCGTATCACCGACAACGATCCGATCGAGGACATGTACGAAGCGTGCTACGCCCTCGACGGCCCGGCGATCGCCACCGAGATGAAGGAGCGGCGGCGTGAAAAGCTTTCGCTCGATGCGCTCGACGATCTGGTGACACATCTCGGCGGGCTGCGAGACGAGCGCAAGGCGGTGGTCGCCGTGAGCGAAGGGTGGCTGCAGTACGGCCCGAATCCCGCGCTGGCGCGCATGTTGAAGAACGACGAAGGGCGGATCCCGAACCCGCCCGGCATCGTTGATCGAGGCGCCACCCGCGCGAACGAGCGCGCCACCGGCGGCGCCGATCGCGACAAGTGCAACGCCGATCGAATGGCGCTGGCCAATCTGGACGACACCGAGCGGCTGCAGCGCACCACCGAGCGCGCCAATCGTGTGAACGTGACGTTCTATCCTGTGGGAGCTCAGGGGCTGGCGGCGTTCGACTCGGACATCGGCCCCGAGCCGCCGCCGACGCTGCAGCAGGACGCGGCGAATCTTCGCAATCGACTGAACGGGCTGCGCCTGCTCGCCGACAATACCGACGGCGTCGCCATCGTGAACACCAACAACGTGGCGCCGCTGCTGCGCCGCGTGGTGGACGACCTGTCGGCGTACTACCTGTTGTCGTACTCCTCCACGAACTCGAAGCTCGATGGCAAGTTCCGCTCGATCAGCGTCAAGGTGTCGCGGCCCGGTGTGCAGACGCGCGCGAGGCGCGGCTACCGGGCGCTGAGGCCTGAAGAAGTGTCGCCGACGTCGAGCAGTGCGGGCGCCGCGCCCGCCATGTCCGCGGCGCAGAGCGGCGTGCTGGCCGCGCTCACCGCGATGGCGTTCAACCCACGGGCGGAACTGCGGCTGCGCGCGTCGACGTACGCGGCAGCGGGACAGAGCGCGTTCTGGCTGGTCGGCACGCTCGACGACGCGGCGCGGCGCCTGCCGGAGTGGGCGAAAGGCGGCACCGCCGATGTGGCCGTGCGTGCCGGCGATGGACGAACGGTGCTGTCGGCAACGGTGCCGATTGCCGCCGATGGCGGCTTTGCGGTGCCGGTCCCCGAGGCCGGCGGCCTCGCGGCGGGCGACTACGCGGTTCGCGTGCGCGCGAAGGGCGCGGCGGGGGCAACGCTCGACGAGACCGCGCGAGTGGTCATCGCGGCCGAGGCCCCGAAGATCGGCGAGCCGGTGGTGTGGCGGCGGCGGCCAGCCACCGGCCTCATGTACTTCCGTACCGCCGATCCGCGTGCGGCGCGCACCGATCGATTGCGCTTCGAGTTCGCCACGTCCGAATCGGCGATGCCGGCCGCCGCACTGCTCGATCGTGCCGGGCAGCCGATGTCGGTGCCGCTGCAAGTGAGCACGCGCGAAGAGAGCGGCGTGAAGTGGATCGTCGTCGAGACGCCGCTCTCGCCGTTCGCGCCCGGCGACTACGCGGTGGAGGTGAAGGCCGGCGACGCGGTCCGCACGACGGCCTTCCGCGTCGTCCCGTAGTTTCGTGGCGGCAGGCCTTCAGGCCTGCCCGATATCACTTCGCGCGCGTGAACGTCAGCGGCAGCGAGCTGCCCGCCTGCGTCCACGTTCCCGCCATCGAGTCGCCGGAAAGCGCACCCTTCCATGAACCTCCCACCGCCGGAACGTCGATTGACACGTCGCCGCCGCGCTCGGTGAGTGCCGCTTCAAGCCGGAGTTCCGGTTGGCTGGCCTGCGCGATCTGCGCGAACGCCGTCCCGTTTTCGCGGTTGGCGATCGTGAGCTGGAGCACCGCCTGCCCGCCGCCTGCGTCGAGCGTGCCGGTCCAACGGCCTGCGAGCGCGGCACTCACGATGGCGTTCGTGATTTTCCACGCCACGACGGCCTCACCGGTCCGATATGCAGTGAACGGCGCGGATCCCACGGTGGCTTTGACGTCGCCACTGATTGTCTTGCCGTCGGAAAGAATGTCGCCCTTGAAAGCGCCGCCGCCGGCCCCGCCGGTGGAGAGCACGAAGGTAAAGGTGCGGCCGTCGAGGGCCACCTGCGTCAACGGCAACCCGCGCACGCTACTTGCCCTCTGTCCGTAGGTGGCCGAGAGGGCGCTGGTTGCGTCCCGAACGACATCGACCTCGAAATCGATCTGTCCCATCGGCGCCGTGATGGTGCCTTCCCAGTGGCCCGTGGGATCGACGGTCGCTTGCGCCGCGGCCGGCGAGGTCGCAAGCACGGCGAGCAGAGACACAACGAGCGCGTTGACGAAGATACGCATGACGATCTCCTTTGAGTGACGCTAGAAGTCTTGCCTGGCGAAGTGGCGGATCCCTGCGTAGACGAGCGCGGACGACACGAGCATGCTCAGAAGAAGCATGGGCCACGGCACGCCGAGTCCATGGAAATACGACTCGCCGTGAATCATCTGCAGCAGGCTGAAACGGTCGGCACCCGTGATCTGGTCCAGCGCGGCCAGGACGGCGCCCGCGCACATCGTCAGCACCACCGGTGTCCACACGTTGCCGAACATCGACGAGAGGAAGAACGCCAGGCTGAAGAGTACGGCGCAGCCGGCGAAGGCGCCGATTGCATACACCAGCGCGTCGAGCAGAGGAAAGCTCCTGGAGACGAGCGGCGAGACCAGCACGATGACGAGTGCCGGGACCACCGTGAGCGCCAGCATCTGACTGAGGCCGGCGGCGGCGCGCGCGGCCAGCAGCCGCTCGCGCGAGACCGGCAGCGACAGCGTGAAGAGCCGTGCGGACGCGGCCTGCGATAGCAGGCCGCCGGTGCCGATGATGGCCGCGAACAGTCCACCCAGCTGTGCCCCGTTCTGTCGGAACCACTGCGACCAGAAGTAGCCGTCGTAGGTCTTGGCCAGCTCCATGGATTCGGCGATCTCGCGTCCGATGGCGGTGCCGGTCGCGGGAGTCACGCTCTGCGACAGCGCCATTACCTGCGGATAGCTGAGGACGACGAACGCCGCGCTGACCGGCAGCACGACGAGGCCGATCAGGAACCGCCACCGGGTTTCGAGAAACGCGTGTTGGAACAGCATGGGTCAGTCCTCCGCTGCGACGGTGTCGAGAAAGATGTCCTTGAGCGTCACAGGCGCGCTGTCGGTGGACACCGGATTCAGCTGACGCGCCTCGCCGAGCACGCCGTCGATGCCGGCGCTCGACAGCACCGTCATCACGCGGCCCGCCCGTCTGACTCGCTCCACGCCTTTGGTTTCGAACGTGTGAGCCGGCGCGTCGCCGTCGAACACGAGCTGGATGCGCCGGTAGTTCTGCCGCAGATCGTCGAGCACGCCCGCGACCATGGTGCGACCGCGGTCGATGATCGCCACGTGGTCGGCGATCTGCTCGACGTCGGCGAGCTGGTGCGACGAGAAGAACACGGTGGTGCCGCGTTCGGCCGCATGGCCGACGAGCGTCTGCAGCACGTCCTCGGTGGCGGCGGGATCGAGCCCTGTCGTCGGCTCGTCGAGCACCAGCAGATCCGCCCCGTGACAAAGCGCGAGCAGCAGCGCCAGCTTCGTGCGCATGCCGCGCGACAGCGCTTTGATGCCGCGTTCGGGCGGCAGCTCGAAGCGCCGCAGGTAGCGCTCCTCGAGTTCGCGGCTCCACTGCGGATAGAACGACGCGGTGTAGCGGATCATGCCGCGCACGGTCATCGCGTCGTAGAGGCCCTTGTCGTCGCCGACGAAACCGGTGCGACTCCGGATGGCGACACTCGCGGCGGTGGAGTCTACTGGCAGCCCGAACACAGTGGCGCGGCCGGCCGTCGGCCGCGCCATGCCGAGGAGGATCTTGATGGTCGTCGTTTTGCCGGCGCCGGTGCGGCCCAGGAAACCGCAAATCGATCCGGCCGGCACTGCGAGCTCCAGCCCGCGCAGCGCCTCGATGCCGTCATACGTCTTGCGCAGGCCGGCTGTCTCAATGACGAATGTGTCAGCCACGGTGGTCTCCTGCGGTGCTGACGCGAGTGAGCTCGGCTTCGAACAGCCGCCGGATCTCGGCTTCGGTCACGCCGCGCGACCGCAGCTTATCGACGGCCGCCGCGACGATGGTCTGGCCGGCGCGCAGCCGCTCCGTGAGCTTCTTCTCGCGGGCGGCGCCGGTCACGAAGGCGCCCGCGCCGTGCCGCAGCTCGATCACGCCGTCGTGCTCGAGCTCGCGGTAGGCCTTGGCGACCGTGTTCGGATTGATCACGAGCTCCTCCGCGAGCGGCCGGATGCCGGGCAGTTGGTCGCCGGGGCGCAGCGCGCCGGTTTCGATGGCATGCTTCACTTGCTCCATCAGCTGCAGGTAGATCGGGACGCCCCACGAAGCGTTGGGCCGGAAGATCACGCCTGCGCCTGCGAATGCGTCGCGTGCCGTTGTTCGAACTGTACTAGTGACATAGCACAGTAAGACTGTGTACTACGCGCACGCTGGTTGTCAAGCCAGGCGCCACACGGGCCACCGAAAAGGTGACCGCTACCTACGTTCAGCGGGCGATCAGTTCGGCGGCGGGCGACTCGGGCCATGCTTGCACGGGCGCCGCGCTGTAGCGGGCGTGCGCGAGGTGGGCCTGGAAGAGCGCGGTCTGTGAGGCGAGGAAGTGCAGCTTGAGGGCGAGCCGCGCGAAGAGATACAGCTGCCCGGCCGCGAATACCAGCCACATCATCATGCCGGGTCCGTAGACGCCGGGCGCGGCGACAGACCAGAGCGCGAGCAGCAATACGAACGTCGCGCCGTTGAGCGCGTACAGGCCGATGACGTGCAGCGGGTGATGCCAGAGAAACCGGACCGCCGCGCGCAGCGCGCCGAGCGCACTGCGGCGGTCTTCGACCACGAGCCGGATGCGCGCGTAATCGACCGCGACATTGATGGTGATCAGCGCGATGCCGAAGATGGCGTAGAAGAACAGCCGCCAGAAGAACGTCGTGCGCTCGACTCCGACGGTGCGCGTCACGTCCTTCAGCGCCTCGGCAAAGAGCCAGGGGTGCACGTAGGCGAAGAGCAGCCAGTAGAGAAGTCCCGCGATCGCGGTCAGCCGCGCGAGGCGGAAGAACAGTCGACCCGCGGCGCTGAAGAACCCATGCGCCCGGATCGGGCGCTGTCGCGCATAGCGATCGAGGAGCCCGCCGCTCAAGAACGTCCACAGGGCCAGGTAGGCCCCGAGCAGCGCCATCAGCGCCGCCGGCGGATAGCGCGCGTCGAGGACGCGGCTCAGCGTGTCGAGCGTCGACGCAAAGCCGATGATCGACGGAGTGAACGTCGTGCTCAGACCGGTCGCCTGCGCGGTGAATTCGCTCCACCAGTCGTTGTTGACGCCATCGGCCACCGCGCCGGCCTCCACGCTCGAGCCGAGCTGCGCGGCGATCCGATCGCCGACGAGTGTCGCGAGCGGCAGCGCCAGCAGGAACGACAGCGCGTGCACGCCCGCCGCCATGCCGAGCGCCTGGGCGACGCGGCGCCAGCCGCTGATCCAGCTCGCGATGATCATGATCAGGCGAAGAACCCCGAAGTGATCATCAGCTCTTGCAGCCACACCATCCACGCGAGCGACCATTTCCGCGCCGCTTCGCCGGCGCGCGGCTGCGTGGTGCGCGAGTTGTTCGTGCGGTTGACGTCGAGCAGCAAAACCTCGCCGGGATCGACCTGCACGAGCGTGGCGCGTGCCGGGCGCTCGTAGGTGTAGACGGCCCGGCGATCCTTGCCGTCCCAGTGCTCGGTCGCCTGTTGGCCGTCGGCAAAGGTGGTGACGACGTCGACCGGGAAGATCGCCTCGCCCAGTCGCTGAACCGCAACGATGACGCGAGTGCGTCCAGGACCTGCGGGTTCGTTCCGCAGCTCCTGCACGGCATAGTCGAACGCGTTCGAGCTGCGGACGACCTGATCGAAGAACCAGGTCATGTCCTGCTTCGACACTTCGTTGACGACCGCGAAGAAGTCCTGCGGCCGTGGGTGCCGGAACTTCCAGCGCTCGTAGTAGGTGGCCATCACGCGCTGCATCGTGGGCCATCCGAGCTGACGCTCGAGTGTATGCATCCAAAGCGCGGTCTTCGAGTAGGTGATGGCGTTGGCCGAGCGCGGCCAGTAGCGGAAGGTCGGCGTCGTCTCGGCGTCCGCCTTCGCATCCGGACGGTAGGCGGACATGCGGTCGCCATCCACCTCGCGCGACAGCGGGACGTCGAGGGTGTACGGGATGAGGCCGCCAAAGGTGCGCACCGCGAGCAGGTTGGAGCGACGCGTCTCCTCGAGCACGCGTGCCACGGCCCACGTGTTGAACCCTTCGTCCATCCAGCCGTTCTCGAACTCGTTGGTGGCCACCACGGCGTACCACCACTGATGTCCGGCTTCGTGCGTGACCGTCGAGTCTGGTGTGGCGGCCTGCGCCGGCGACAGCCAGTTGGCCCGGCCCGTGAAGATCGTCGGGTATTCCATGCCGTCGCTGTTGCTCTGATAGGCGGGGTCGACGATTGTGAGATTGTCGTAGGGGTAGGCGCCGAACCACTGGCCGTAGTACTCGAGGGCGGCCGCCGCGGCGGCGAATTGCCGCGTCTCCTGTCCCTGGTGCTCTGGACGCAGCAGCAGCCGCATCTCCACGCTCGGGAGCTTGGGATGGTTGAAGGCGCGACGCTCTTCGATGAACGACGGGCTCGTCGTCCAGCCGAAGTCGATGACGTCGTCGGCGTGGTAGCTGTGCGTGGTCGTGCCGTCAGGATTGTCGGTGCGCCGCATCTCGCGACCCGTTGCCCCCACCTTGTAGGCGCCCGGCACCGTCATCTGGACGTCGTAGACGCCGAAGTCGGCGTAAAACTCCGTGGCGGCGTGGAACTGATGCGTGTTCCAGCCGGTGTCTTCGAGCACGCCGATCTTCGGGAACCATTGGCCGAGGAAGTAGTAATCGCCAATCCAGCCGGTACGCGAAGCCGCGAAGGGAATACGGCCGGTCCATTCGATGTCGATCTGCACCGACCCGCCCGCGCCGACCGCGGCCGGCAACGTCACCGCCATCACCGTGCGATCCGCCGCGTTGCCGTCGTCGGGCGCGAGATACCGGATGGCCGACGTCAGATCCGCGGCGGGGCCTCCCGCGGGCGTGACCTTGATCGAGGTGACGTCGGATGTGCCGGTCTCATCGGGGCGGCGCGCGGCGCGCGGCCGGCCGGGCGTCGTCCGGAGGCGCTCCTCGCGCAGCCAGGTGGAGTCGTCGTTGCGCCAGCCGTTCCAGTACAAGTGGAACTGCAGTTCGTTGGTGGTCGCGCTGCTGATGTTGCGCCAGCGGATCGTCTCGCGCCCCTGCAGCGTCTTGCGAACCGGATCGAGCCGGACCGTGATGTCGTAGCTCGCGTTGCGAGGCGACAGCGCATCGGGCAACGGCTCGTCGAACGCCTGGACGCCGCCGCGCGCTGCGGCGGGCGCAAGTTGCTGCCCGCCAAGGCGGCCGTCAACGGCGATCAGTACAACGCCGATGAGGATTGGAAGAAGGATGGGCCTGCGCACGCTCAGGCCGGATCTTACTTGTCCCAGCCGGAGGGCGCGCCAATCGGCAGCGTTTCGAGGATGTCGGGCTGGAAGAGAATGCCTTCTTCGCGGCTGCGCATCACCGGGACTTCGCTGAGACACGCGCGGTCGCAGGGCTGCGCGGCGGCGGACCGCGGCGTAGCCTCGACGAGAGCCGTAACGAGTGCGGTGCGAAGCATGCGGGATTCTATCGCGTGATACGATTCGCGGCCTTCGGAACTCTTTCGCACGAGGCCGCTATGAACCCCTCCATGGCGCGACCCGCACAGGGCGCGGGTCGCGTGCAGTATCTGGCAAACCGGCTCAACGCCGGTTCGCGATTTACGATCGCCGCCGCGCTTCTCCTGTCATCCGTTTCGGTTGCACTCGTCGCGCAAGGCCCGAACCAGGCCGCGCCGCCGCCGAATCTGCCCGCCGAATTCACGACGCAGACGGGGCAGAAGATCAAGGTCTCGCAGGTCGCCGGCGGGCTGTTCCATCCCTGGAGCCTCGCCTTCCCCGACGCGCGGACAATTCTTGTGACCGAGCGCAACGGCAAGCTGCGCGTGATTCGCGACGGCGTGCTGCAGCCCCAGCCGGCCTGGGAAGCGCCGGGCACCGAGAACGACCGGCTGCACTTCATAACTCTGCATCCGCAGTTCGCGCAGAACCGGCTGGTCTATCTGTCGCATCCGAAGACCGGACCACAGGGCACCACGCTGGCAATCTCCCGCGGGCGCTTCGACGGCACGACGCTGACCGACGTGAAAGAGGTCTTCGTGGCCGACGCGTGGGAGAAGGGCGGCAATCTCGCGGGCCGCATCTTCTTCGGGCCCGACGGGATGCTCTACGCCACTGTCGGCGATCGCGATCGGATCTGCTGCAACGAAGAGCAGCGTCGCCGCGACGGATCCGATGACAACAGCCTGCGCATGAAGGCGCAATCGCTGGCGAGCGACGCCGGCAAGACGCTGCGCCTCAAGGACGACGGGACCATTCCGCCCGACAACCCGTTCGTCGGCCGCGCCGGAGCGAAGCCGGAAATCTTCACTTACGGACATCGCAACGGCTATGGGCTGGCGATCAACCCGCAGACGGGCGAACTGTGGCAGGCCGAGATCGGTCCGCTCGGTGGCGACGAGGTCAATGTGCTCGTGAAGGGACACAACTACGGCTGGCCGGTGGTGTCGATGGGCCGCAACTACACGGGCACGCTCGTGTCGGACAAGCCGTGGGCGCAGGAGGGCATGGACAACCCGCGAATGTTCTGGGTGCCGTCGATCAGCCCGTCGAGTCTGATCTTCTACAACGGTGATCGCTTCAAGGGTTGGCGGGGCAGCATGTTCATCGGCGGGCTGACCAACCGCACGCTCATCCGCGTGTCGTTCGGCCAGCCGTCGCAGGCCGAGCGGCGCGAAATGCTGCTGACGTCGCTCAACGTCCGGCCGCGCGATGTTCAACTAGGTCCGGACGGGAATTTCTACGTCGCCACCGAAGGCGCGAGCGGAGGCACCGCAGCTGACGGGCTCGTGCTCAAAATCGAGCCGATTCAGTAGGCCAGGCAGGGTGGGCCAGGCGGCCTCACTGCTTTCCAAATCTCTGGTTCTCCTCGCAGATGAACTCGATGATCTCTTGCTCGGGCATGATGCGCTGGTTGACGCGTACGGTCCACGGCTTGGTGTAGGCCTTCGGGTCGTTGACGGTCACGTCGATCGTCATTCGGCCGTAAGTGGGACGGCGGATGCGTTCGGTGATCGTCGCGGCATCGGTCACCGGCGAGCCGATGATATCGAGCCAGCCGTCCTCGCGCATGTGCGTCGTTTCCACGACGAGCGTGTCCCCTTCCCACCGGCCGGTGGAGTAGCCGTAGTACCACGGCTGCGGGTCGCCGGTCGGCGCTTTACGACCGTCGGT
>Ga0105238_10006029_pt1 | contig 12016 bp, 8 predicted proteins | sample KBSC34metaG_FD_81526 | JGI IMG/M metagenome (GOLD analysis project Ga0105238, IMG submission 81526) | Corn rhizosphere microbial communities from Kellogg Biological Station, Michigan, USA - KBS C3-4 metaG | ecosystem: Host-associated > Plants > Roots > Rhizosphere > Soil | place: Michigan, USA... | reverse complement strand
CACAAAAGAGCGGCACCGATGGCGCTTGTGCGGCTTTGCTTCAGGTCTTCCGGCACGCAATGCATCGCCGAGATGCCCGTTGGTAAATCATCCCCTAAATCTTACCCACAAATGCGGCGCTAACCCGCGATCTGAAAGGCGCTTTCTGTAGGAGCAAATGGCCCTATATCCTAGTCAGCGTGGGCCAATCCCGTGTTCGCCGGCCCATTGAGGACCTCTCCGAATGGATCGAAACGAGAGCCATGCAAGGGGCAATCCCACGTTTTTTCGGTATGGTTCCAATGTACGATTCCGCCCAGGTGGGGACAGACAGCAGTACACTCATGAAGCTTACCGTGGGTATCCCGATATACTGCCACTTTCTTGACGCCGCGCCGGATAATCCCGCCTGTCCCGGGTGTAAGCTCCTGCACGTTGTCAACATCACCGCCTGTTACATAGTCGCTGTACTGCGCCGCGGCATTCACATTTTCGCTTGCAAATTCGGGGGCGGCGCGCAAGGTAATACGGCCGGGGTCGTATAGCGCTTCCCATTCATTCTGACGCCCCAGGATTAGATCGGTCAGGAGAATGCCGGCGATGGTGCCGTGGGTCATTCCGTTTCCGGAATCACCGGTCGCGACGTAAATGTTTTTGTTGCCAGGATTTCGACCAATAAATGCCAAGCTGTCGATAGGTTCCATTACCTGCCCCGACCAGCGAAACTCGACCTTCCCCGTTGTCGCGAAGCGTTCCCGTGTCCAAGCTTCAAGCCTGGCAAACCGCTCGTCGGCGTCGTCGGCTTGACCGGTCTTATGGTCCTCGCCGCCCACGATTAAGACCTCATGCCCAGCCTCGCCCTCAACTCGTACGTAATGATAGGGGTCCGGCGTGTCCCAATAAAGAGCCCTTGGCACTGAGCCTTGGGCGACCGGTACGCCAATCACAAACGTGCGGTAAGCAGCCTGCTTCGTATGAATGGCCACCCAGTCGTTCACTGGTGTATTTGTTGCAACGACGACTGCGCCGGCGGATACCGCCCACCCTTTCCCGGTTTTCACCGTGACGCCCTCGCCGTCCTTGAAGTGATCAGCATGCGTAGCATTGAAAATTCGTCCGCCACGTTTCTCGATCACTTGCGCCAGCGCAGAGAGATATTTGAGCGGATGAAATTGAGCCTGCCGCGGGAATCGCAGACACGCGCCCGTATCGAAATTTTTCAGAGGAGCGCGAGCGATACGCTCCACCCCCTTTAAACCGGCCCGGTGCGCCGCTTCCAGCTCCTTGTTGAGGAGATCAGCGGAGTCCCCGGGCGGGACAAATAAATAACCGTCCAGCCTTTCAAATTCACATTCGATTCTTTCCTGGGCGACGATCGCCTCTATGCGGTCAATAGCACTCGTATGGCTAGCGGCAGCGAGTTGCGCACCTTTTGCCCCGTGCATGTGCTCGATCTCGAAATATCGATCATCGAGAGCATTGACCAGGTGAGCTGTTGTCCGCGAGGTTTCGCCACCAGCGATTGGGCCGTCATCCAGGACGACGACGGAACGTCCTTCCTCGCTCAGTAAATAGGCAGTCGTCAGGCCGGCAATGCCGGCGCCTACTACGCATACCTCGGCTGAAATATCGGCGCCAAGCGGCGGCCTGGAGTGCAATTCCGAAGTTGCGACCCAGATGGAGGCGGTTGCGCCAGAGCCCTTTTTCATGGTGACCTCCCGTATAGATTATTCAAGTCATTCGGTAGCGTCAGCGCGTCGGCTCGAAAAACAGCACACCATCCGCTAACTGCTCGCTTGAGCCATGACTGGTCGGCCGCCAAGTGCGCCTGGTAATCACTCATCTCGCCGGATCCGGGCGCGCCCGCTATCATTCCTTCCGCCAGCGCCAGTTCCACTTCGACTTACCTGCACAATAGCTCCCAGGCTGCGGCCAAGAAATCCATTTGGAGCGGGAGGGTTGAGCGTTATTTCAGAACGAATTAACAACGCTTCACACGAAGTGTCTTTGGGCTCCGCCGACGAAGAGAGGCCGGGACCACGCCATAGCCTTTAGCCAACATCGCCTTTTCCACCAACTTAGATGCGAAATTACTTGATCAGCTTTGCAGTCGCTAGACCGCCTAAGGCTAGAAGAGCCATTCCCCCGACCGCCCCACCAAGAAGCCACTCATTTCCTCCGTCGCCGCCTAATCTACTCTCGCTAATCCGTTTTAAGGTCACCTGCCGCCCTTCTTCGTCGCGGTCACCCCGTTGCTCAGTTGCACCACTCAAGTTTTGGCTAAAACCGACCGCTAATCCAGCTGCGAACATTCCGGTTTGGATTAGTTTCGAAGTTTGCATTCACCTATTCCTTTTGAATTTTTCGTGTCCTCTAGATCTAGATCATCGCGTTGCTTCAGCGAAGGCCCGCACCGCTTTCATGTTTAATGGGCGGGGCGACAGGAGCGTATTTCGAAACCGCACCCGCCACCCCCGCAACAGCGGCAAGGGCCAACAAGCCACCGTTTCGCATCTTAGAGTCCCGCGTACTCAAAAGTGTTTCTGCATTCGATGGCGCACAGAGCTACTGCAGTCTGCCAGAAGTGGGCCGCGTTGCATACTCCTGCAGTTAGGATGTAGCGGCGCGACTTTTGCGAGCGCCATGCGGTTGGCTTTAGACTTTTGGTCAATGTTTAAAACAGGGGGACACCCTTCAAAACGCGGTTTTCGGCGCGCGAAAGTTGAACAAGAAATGAATCCAACGCAGGCTGTGGGCCTGCACACTATGTTGTAAAGTTCAGTATCAGCTCCACCTATGCGCATGCGGCCATCTCAGCGCTTCCTAGAAATCGCATGCGAATTGACCGGAGGGCTGCCAGTGACAAGGGGTGATGGCCGTCCTCCGGCAGGCAGGCTCTAAACCAGCCGTTTTGCCATTGGAGTGGTCGGGTAAAGAAAATGTTTCGGGCGATCCGATCCGTGAACCGACTGCCGACTACGATCCGCTGCCTTGCTTCAAATCTTCCGGCACGACCCCGCGCTCAATGAACTCATTCAGGCGCGTATGGGCCCTCATCATTTCTTTCCTGGCAGTACCCAGTTTGTGCGAAGCGTTCTTGATCCGCTGAACACCATCGGAATGGGGCAGCCCAGTTCGGAACTGACTCATGACTTCATTGAATTCCCAGTTCGCCGCGCCCAGTCGCGTAGTCGCGTCTACGACATGCTCTATTAGAGCGGCTTGAATCTCTGGTGCGCCCTTGGTGGTTTGCGCCTCGTGCGTGCCTCCGAGCACTCAGGACAAATCGGCACGCCACCTTCGTGCAACTCAGTTTTTGATTTGCAGTAAGCGCACCGCGTCATCAATTCTGAAACTATCCCTTGCGGAATCCTATGTCAAGAGTTATCTCCCGCACAAAGATTCGGAAGAGAGAATCTCTCTCAAATCGTCCGGACTTCCCCTCGTGTTATGAAATCATCGAGACGATTGTCTCCCCTCATCAATTCAGCCCGGGCCAAAGACACCTCGCCTGAAGCGTTGTTAATTCGTTGTGTTCCATCAGGGTGGGGCATTCCGCGCGGGATGTCACTGGTCACTACGTCGAACGGTTGAACGGCCGCCTGGCCTCGCGCTACTGCTATTTCATAATCACGTTTCAATACGTTTTGAAATGTCTGCTCTCGGAGAGCGGCGGTTTTTGCTCTCCCTTCGTGCGTTTGAGCATTTGACAACGCTAACCCGCGGACCAGAGGCGGAGACTTCTATGCTCGACGCCAGCTTATTCTTAGTACGACACCCGATAATTGCCAAAATATCTTCCGGAGTGGCCCGACGATTGCATGATCAACCAGCGGTCAAACTGGATAACGCTTAGGCTTCAGATCTAGCGAAATCTCGAGGTAGTTGAGACGGCCTTGAACGAAAAAGGCAAAGCGCGCGGTACAATTCTTCATCGATTGCCGGAAGGCCGAGATGCCCAATAACGATAGCACCCGCCATAAATCATCCGTGGCACTCGTCCTCATTGACGTCATCAATCATTTCCAATTCCCCGACGGTGATAAGATCCTGAAAAACGCACTGCCAATGACTGATCGTTTGGCCAAACTCAAGCGTCGGTGCCGGCATGCAGGTATTCCCGCCATCTACGTTAACGATAATTTCGGCCACTGGCGTTCTGATGCGCAAAGCTTGGTGAACAGCTGCCTGGTATCGCGTTGTGCGGGCCGACCATTCGTCCTCCCGCTTCAACCGGACGACGACGATTACTTCATACTCAAGCCGATGCATTCGGCTTTTTTCCAGACGCCGTTGGAGATATTGCTGCATTACCTGGGAGCAACGTCTCTTATCCTGACCGGCCTCGCTACCAATAGCTGCATTGTGTGCACAGCGCATGACGCAAAGATGCGGGACTTCAGTCTGTATGTTCCCTCAGATTGTTCGGCCGCGCGCACGCGCCGTGAGCATAAACGGGCGATTGAACATATTAGAGACATGACGGACGCTTCGGTTGTGCCATCATCTTCACTCCGCGTGGGCGAGCTTCGTCGTGAAAGCCGGAGAAAACAATCGAAGGCATAGTGGACAATGGGCACTCGCAAAGAAACACAGTCCACCACGCAAGCCTCCGCTCTCAGCAATGCGGAAATCGCAGATCGGCTAGCTGGGCTGGCGCAGCTTCTCTCGACACAGAAAGAAAATCCCTATAAAGTCAAGGCTTATCAACGCGCGGCAGTAAGGGTCCGTTTGCTTTCAGAAAGTTTGGACGACCTAGTCAAAGAAGACGCAGATCTGACCCAGTTTCCCGGGGTCGGCGAGGCGATTGCGAGCGCGATTCGGGAGATTGTACTAACCGGAAAGCTCAGGAAACTGGACGCGTTGCGGGGGCAGGCCGACCCAGAAGTTGCGTCTCTCACCGACTATCCGCGCCTTGATCCCAAACGCATATTGCGTATTTACAAGAAACTGAAAATTAATTCCATAGAGGCGCTGAGCGAAAAATTAGAGAGTGGGGAAATCGAATCGGCACTCGGGCGTCGTGCTGCGCAGCACGTCCGTCAGGGGCTATCGGAACCACACGTGATGCTTCTCTATCGCGCCGATGCCTTGCGGGATTCGATTGAGGAGTTTCTTCTCACCAAATGCGGCGCGAAAGCAGTTCAAGTGGTAGGGGCCTGCCGCCGGCGCGCCGAAGTCATCGAGGAGATTGCTTTCGTGATCGAAACGGATGATTTTTCTTCCGTGGTCAGAAGGATGCAGCATTACGGTGGTCGTACTGAGCTGCTGGAAACGTCCTCCCACCACGGGGTCTATGCGCTTGCGGCCGGGCCCACCTTGCGACTGCGCCACTGTTCTTCGCCGGATTGGGCTCTTGCCCTTATCGCAGAGACGGGATCCGCGGCTCATCTGAAAAAACTGGAAGCGGTCACCGAAAGGGTCACATCGCTCTTCGGAAGCGGCGCTTTTCCTACCGAAACAGCCTTCTATCGCAAGTTTGGCTTGGAGTATATCGAACCCGAATTGCGCGAAGGCCATGACGAAATAGAGCGTGCCCAACAACACACGCTTCCCTCGTTAGTCAGGCTGAAGGACATTCGCGGTGAGCTTCACGCCCATTCCACATCGAGTGACGGATCACACTCGATTGAACAGATGGCGATTGCAGCGCGCGATTTCGGATACGAGTATATCGGGATGACGGATCATTCCCAGAGTCTGAAGATTGCTCGCGGCGTGCCGGTCGCAGACCTGTGGAAGCAAGTCCGCGCCATCGATAAATTGAACGACAACCTGAATTCTCGTTTGACCGGGATCCAGGTCTTAAAGTCGGCTGAGGTGGATATCCTGGCGGATGGCACACTGGATTATCCGGACGAACTTCTCGCCGAACTCGATTACACGGTTTGCTCCGTACATTCGCGCTTTGGCTTTGGAAAACAGGAGCAGACCGAGCGTATTCTTCGTGCAATGGACAATCGTTATTTCAACATTCTCGGACACGCTACCGGCAGATTGCTTCTCAAGCGCCCGGGCTACGAGCTGGATGTGGAGCGAATCATTCATCATGCCAAGAAGACCGGCTGTTTCTTTGAGATCAATTCGAGCCCGGATCGCCTTGACCTGTCAGCCGAGAACGCTCGCCTGGCGAATGAAGCGGGAGTGAAGATTGCCATTTCCACCGATGCGCACAGCACGCGGGAATTTGGCACGGTACGTTATGGAATCGATCAGGCCCGGCGAGCGGGACTCGAACCAACTTCCATTCTGAATTGCTTACCGTGGCCTTCGTTGGGACCACTGTTCCGGCGCTGATAGAAACATGACGACTACGCGCAAAGAGTTCGCTGGGTTCGTTTCTGTAAAGGGAGCGCGGCAGCACAACTTGAAGAACATTGATGTGGAAATACCGCGTGATGCACTGGTCGTTTTCACGGGCGTATCCGGATCGGGCAAGTCCTCGCTCGCCTTCGGCACGCTTTATGCCGAAGCTCAGCGGCGCTATCTGGAATCCGTCGCCCCTTACGCCCGGCGCCTCTTCGACCAGATGGGCATTCCGGAAGTTGACAGTATCGACGGTCTTCCACCCGCGGTCGCTCTCCAACAGCAGCGTGGATCACCCACGACCCGCTCCTCGGTTGGAAGTGTAACAACATTGTCCAATCTGCTTCGGATGTTGTATTCGCGTGCAGGCTCTTATCCGCCCGGCCAGCCGGAGCTCCATGGCGAAGCGTTCTCAACAAACAGCCCGGAAGGCGCCTGTCCAAATTGTCATGGGATTGGACGCATCTACGATGCAACTGAGCAGACGATGGTTCCCGATGGTTCTTTAACGATTCGGGATCGTGCCATCGCGGCGTGGCCGCCGGCTTGGGGTGGTCAGAACCAACGCGACATTCTGGTGAGCCTCGGCTACGACGTGGATCGCCCGTGGCGTGATCTTCCCAGAAAAGATCGCGACTGGATTCTGTTCACCGAACAACAGCCGACCGTTCCGGTTTATGCCGGCTTCACCCCCGAAGAAACACGTCGAGCGCTCAAGCGAAAAGAGGAACCAAGCTATCAGGGAACCTTCACGGGAGTGCGCCGTTATCTGCTGCATACCCTCTCGCATACGGAAAGTGCATTAACGCGCAAACGGGTTTTGCAATTCCTGGTCAGCACAGAATGTCCGGCCTGCCATGGAAAACGGCTCCGGCCCGAATCGCTAGCTGTTAAGTTTGCCGGGCTGGATATCGCGGAGATCTCGGCTCTGCCATTGTTGCGTTTAAACGACCTGCTCCGCTCGGGCGCCTCCGCTTCTAAGAAGAGCACGGATCATCCTGAGCGCGCGATAGTGGCCCAGCGGATCACCCAAGATCTTGGCGAACGTATCGCCGTGATGCTCGATCTCGGACTCGGCTACCTATCGCTAAACCGAAGCACGCCGACTCTTTCGCCAGGCGAGCTGCAGCGGTTGCGCCTGGCCACGCAAATCCGCTCGAATCTATTCGGTGTCGTCTATGTCTTAGATGAGCCGTCCGCGGGACTGCATCCGGCCGATACGGAAGCATTGCTGGTCGCTCTGGATCGGCTTAAGGCTTCTGGGAATTCGCTATTTGTGGTCGAACACGAATTGGATGTGATCCGCCACGCTGACTGGATTGTCGATGTGGGGCCTGCGGCCGGAGAACACGGCGGCCAAATACTGTACAGCGGTCCGCCGAAAGGATTGGAAGAGGTCCGAGAATCGAGAACGCGGCCTTACCTTTTCGGAAAAGAAAAGCCACGACATCACGTTCCGCGAGCGGGGCGTGGGTGGCTTCGGATGGAAGCCGTGACGCGCAACAACCTCAAGAATCTATCAGTGGCATTTCCCTTGGGAACATTGACTACCGTGACCGGCGTTTCCGGTTCAGGGAAGTCGAGCCTGGTGAGCCAGGCTCTGGTGGAATTGGTCGGCGAACATCTCGGACATTCCCGTCCGGCCGATGAAGAAAATGCCAATCTCCTCGACGGCGACACTTCCGCCGCTTCCGAAGGCTGGATTACGGACGGCTTAGGTGCAATCAAACGGCTAGTTCAGGTCGACCAGAAACCCATTGGGCGCACTCCGCGTTCGAACCTTGCCACATATACGGGCCTGTTCGACTACGTCCGCCGGATCTTTGCCGAGACCAAAGCAGCGCGAGTTCGGCACTACAAGGCCGGCCGATTTTCTTTCAACGTTGCTCAAGGCCAATGCGAAACCTGCGAGGGCGAGGGGTTTGTTTGTGTGGAACTGCTTTTTATGCCGAGCGTATACGCGCCGTGCTCGACGTGCCACGGAGCGCGCTACAACGCGCAGACTCTCGAAATACAGTATCGAAATAAAAACATCGCCGAGGTTCTAGCAATGACGGTTGACACTGCTAGCCAGTTTTTTGCAGAACAACCGCAAGTGAATCACGCCCTGATGATTCTGCAGGAGGTCGGCTTGGGATACCTGCGATTGGGGCAACCGGCGACCGAATTGTCGGGCGGCGAAGCGCAGCGCATCAAGCTCGCAACGGAATTGCAGCGCAACCAACGCGGGAACACGTTGTATGTTCTCGACGAACCGACCACCGGGCTGCATCCATCTGATGTTCAACGACTGGTGGCTCAGCTCGATGGACTGGTCGAACTGGGCAATACAGTTATTGTCGTCGAGCATGATCTTGATGTCGTGGCAGCGAGCGATTACGTGATTGATATGGGACCGGGCGCTGGAGAAGCAGGCGGTGCGATTGTTGCCTTTGGCACACCTGCGGAAGTGGCAACTTCTGCGAGGAGCCGGACCGCTCTTTATCTTAAACGCCGCCTTGGAGTCGGCGGAGAGATATCGAGAATTGCCTGATCACCAGGCAATATTAGGCGGCTGATGTTCCTAACAACAAACTGCGGGTGTTGACTGTACTGCGGCATACTCCCACCCGATACCGCTGACAAAGCCAAAACGTTTCGTGAGCGCTTCAGCGGTACCGGTTGGAGCGGTATTTGGACAGACACGATCTACGACCATTCCAATGCGCTAGTACTCCCGGCTGGGGTCGGCCATCGGCGTAGCCGTTGCAAGAGTAGCCCTACCTTCGACCGATCCTCTTTGTGGAACTGATGCACCCCTCATCAAGGCGTGGCACATTGGTAACCACGAACGGGAGACTATCCACCCGCGGCTTTGAGCGTTCGGAAGGCGATTGACCAGCGGCGTTCTTTGACTGGCGGTATGCTATGCTGCCATTCCTCCCTCGCAATGCCGCTCAACACATAGAGGGATCGCGGCGGAAGATCGAGGCTCCAGGTTTCGCGTTGTTGCCTTTCCCCATGTTGGAAGCGCAGTCGGCAGTCGCCTCCGAAGGAGATGCCCGCTACGATACCGAAGGATGGGGAATCGCAATGCCAGCCGATTCCCGCTCCTGGTGCGTATTCCGTTACCAGGGATTCCGATAAAGTGGACGTCGGAACACCGGCGATTGCGGCGGCCCGCTCGCGTAAAAGTTCTAGAGAGATCGGAAAACCTGACGCGCGCACTATCGCCGCCGAACCAGACACATAATGAATACCAAAGCGGACAACCCGCCGCTTGGCTTCCACACCGTTCATCCTGAACGCCCCGAACGGGAGCTTTTTGATTGTGTTGAGGAAAACGGTTTCCTCCGCAAGCGTCATGATTTCCGGTTCAAACAAAAGACCTTTCGGCGCACCTTCTAAGGGAAAGAGATCTCGCTCCATCCTAGACACACCTATCGGATTCATCGGAACGGTGTGAGGATGCTTTTCGAGGATCCGGGAAAAATAGCTTCCTTCAAATAGCAACAAAACTGATCGCCCGTGCTAACGGCCTTCGCCACACAGCAAACTTGGACCGAGTGGCCCAGCAAGTACCGGATCGGCAGGGGGCATGTAGCGCCTGGCGTCAAATTCACGACTTGGATCTTTACCTGCCACTAGTCGACCCTGAGATGGTCGCTGCAGATTATGAGAGAAGTTTTTGCAGTTTCAAGCGAAAGTTGCCCATGCGCTTAGGCGCAATCGTGCGGTGCGCTGTGTCGGGAGACAATGAAAACTTTCACTCAAGCGTGCCCACTTGGGGTAACTGCCGGCTGCGTAGGCTTAGGCGTGATGCAGGGATAGGTGGCCAGTCAATTGCAGCACGTCCGCTGCATGCGCTATTGCTTCCTAGCGGCCCTCGTAACGACGTGCGGGGGCGCTGCCGCGCAACCGTCCACCGCATCAGCAGAGCATCATTCCGACGTCGAAATCACTTGGCACATTCTGAAACCGGTAGACCTTGCGGCGCCGGACCTCTCGCAGCTATGGGTGCCCCCGGTTTCCGTATCCAAAAGTTTGCGGAGAACGTCGGCAATGCCAGAATTCTCGCGATTGGCCCCACTGGCAATGTCTGTGACGGTGGAGTCGCCATGTTGATGGCGGAGGTGACCACGGCGGTCCAACACAATCTCGCCATAAAAATCGTGATTTTGAGGAACAATAGTTTGTCGGAAGTGCGATTTGAACAGCAGGATCTAGGCAATCCAACGTACGGCTGCGATCTCGTCCCGATCGACTTCGTCGCCTTCGCGAAAGCCTGCGGTGCAGACGGCTTCTGTTGCTCGACAGCCGCCGAAGTGCGTCCTGCAATCACCGCCGCTCTGCGCACGTCGAAGGCGGCGATTGTTGAAGCCATCGTCGATCCGGAAGAGCCGCCTGCCAAACCGGAAGACGTTCAAGCAAATCGGAGAGGCGTTCCTAGATGAAGCGGCATTCAATATTTGGTGGGTGCCTATTGGCACTGGCGCTGTCAGCAGCAGCGTCGGCGCAAAGTTCGAGGGTGCAAGACCAGCCTGACGACGGGCAGTGGGTCATGGCAGCAAAAAATTACGCTTCGACGCGCTTCAGCACGCTGACCGACATCAATACACAGACAGTCAAGAACTTGAAGCTCGCCTGGACATTTTCGACGGGCCTGACGCGCGGACATGAGGCAGCACCGCTTGTGGTCAGCAATACGATGTATATCGTCACGCCTTGGCCGAATATTTTATACGCGCTCGATCTCACTAAGCCGGGTGGCACGGTCAAGTGGTCCTATCAGCCAAAGCCTTCCCCAAGTTCCCAAGGCGTGGCCTGCTGCGATGTTATTAATCGCGGTGCGGCATACTTCAACGGGCGAATCTACTACAACACGCTCGATCTGCATACCGTTGCGGTCGATGCAGCCACCGGAAAAGAAATCTGGAATACAAAGCTCGGCGATATCAACAAGGGTGAGTCTATGACCATGGCGCCTATTGTGGCTAAAGGCGTCGTCATCGCCGGCAATAGCGGCGGCGAGTTCGGGGTCCGCGGCTGGTTGACGGGACTTGACGCCAAGGATGGCAAGATTCTCTGGCGCGCCTATGCCGCCGGTCCTGATAAGGATGTCCTGATCGGTCCCAATTTTCATCCTTTTTATTCCGCCGACCGGTCGCCTGATCTCGGCGCCAAGACTTGGCCCGGCGATGCGTGGAAAATCGGTGGGGGCTCGGGCTGGAGCTGGATCTCCTATGATGCCGAGCTCAATCTTATTTACTACGGGACGTCTAACCCCGGTCCTTGGAATGCCGACCAACGGCCTGGTGACAACAAATGGACTTGCAGCATCTTTGCGCGGCGGCCCGAAACGGGCGAAGCGATCTGGGCCTACCAGATTAATCCTCACGACGATCACGACTATGACGGCGTGAACGAAAACGTACTACTCGATCTAACAATCAACGGGAGAGTGCGCAAGGTCCTTGTTCATCCAGACCGGAATGCGCGGATGTATGTCATCGATCGAGCCACGGGTGAAGTGATCTCCGCCGAAACATACGCGTATCAGAACACGAGCGAAGGCGTCGATCTTAAGACGGGACGCATTAAAACGAATCCAGCCAAAGCCACCGGCCTGAAAACCGGCAAAGACATCTGTCCCGCCCCGCCAGGTGGGAAGGATTGGCAACCCTCCGCGTTTTCGCCTCGAACCGGCTGGCTCTACGTGCCGCACAACAATCTCTGCTACGAAGCGCAGAGT
>Ga0105238_10006027_pt1 | contig 12017 bp, 7 predicted proteins | sample KBSC34metaG_FD_81526 | JGI IMG/M metagenome (GOLD analysis project Ga0105238, IMG submission 81526) | Corn rhizosphere microbial communities from Kellogg Biological Station, Michigan, USA - KBS C3-4 metaG | ecosystem: Host-associated > Plants > Roots > Rhizosphere > Soil | place: Michigan, USA... | reverse complement strand
CGTCGCCGATCGCCTCGGTGGTTGGAACGACTTTCTCTGACACCGGACTTACGCCGCTCTCGTCACACAGTTATCGAGTGATCGCGAGTGACGGGGCCGGAAATCTCTCGGGCTTCTCAAACACGGCGACGGCCAACACGCCCGCCGATACAACAGGTCCGACTGCGCCAACTAATCTAACCGCGGTTGGATCAAACTCGACCACGATTAATCTCTCGTGGACGGCTTCGACCGATAACGTTGGCGTCGTGGGTTACAACGTATTCCGCGATGGTGGATCAGTTGCGATCGCTACGGTTTCGGCAACCAACTTCTCCGATACCGGCCTTGGAATCGGCTCAACGCACAGTTATACGGTGAAGGCTTTTGACGGCGCGAATAATCAGTCGCTGGCGTCGAACACGGCCACGGCCTCGACGCAGGGCAACGACACTATTCCGCCGACTGCGCCCACAGGTCTAACGGCAACGGGCTCGAGCTCAACCGCTATCGACCTGGTTTGGACAGCTTCGACCGATAACTTCGCTGTAACGGGTTACAAAGTATTCCGCGACGGCGGAGCCACTGAAATCGCCACTGTCACAACCACGTCATTCTCTGACACGGGTCTGGCGGTGAACTCAACCCATAGTTATCAGGTGTCGGCATTCGACGCAGCGCTTAACCAGTCAGCGAAGTCGAATACCGCCACTGCAACAACTCAACTCGCGGGCGCCCTTGTGTCACTCGCGTTGAACCCGGCTACGGTGACGGCCCCGAATCCTTCAACGGGTACGGTGACGTTGAGTGGTCCAGCGCCAGCGGGCGGCCTGGCTGTCACGCTAACCAGCAGTGATACACGGAAAGCTCGTGTACCGCAGACGGTAACTGTGGCGGCAGGGCAGAGTACGGCGACCTTTACGGTCACAACCCTGACGGGCCAACTGGGTGGAGGACAGAACCCTGTCACCATCACGGCGACCCTGGCGGGAACCGGTAGAACAGCCGTTCTCAACATTCTCAGACCATAGTTCGGATGGTCCAATTCTCTGCGTCCTCTGCGTATCTCAGCGTTCTCTGCGTTAAAGCTTTAATACAAACGCAGAGGGCGCAGAGATACGCAGAGAGCCGCAGAGAAAATTTTTAATTTAAACGTATTTCTCGCAGTATGCGATGCACTGTTTGAACCAGTGGGAGGAACAAAACAGCAATGAAATTAATGCAGACGTTTTTGATAACTATATTGATTATGGCAGCCGCAGTGGTGAGCCAGGCGCAAACTACGGCCGGCAACCTGGACGCGACCTTCGGGACGGGCGGCACCGTTAGAACCGACTTCGCGGGAAATATCGATCAGGCCAACGCGGTCGCCATTCAGCCGAATGGGCAGATCATCGCCGCCGGATCGAGCTTCAGCAATTCGAAGACGGTCGAAGACTTTATCGTGGCGCGTTACAACGCGAACGGCTCACTCGACAAACGCTTCGGTAAGAACGGTAAGATCACAACCGATTTCTTTCGCAACGTCGATTCAATCAGCGCGGTGGCTATTCAACCGAATGGCATGATCGTAGTTGCAGGCTTTGCACAACTCGGCGGCAGCGGCGGCACACCGCGCGTCTTCGCATTAGCGCGCTATCGCAATGACGGACAGCCTGACACGAGCTTCGGCAATGGTGGCGCACTCACAACCAGCTTTGGCGGAAGCTTCGCGGCAGCGAGCGCTCTCATGCTCCAGCCGGATGGCAAGATCGTCGTCGCTGGAACAGTTGATTTCAATCCGGACCTTCCCGGCAACGGTCTTGATTTCGCACTCGCCCGCTACAACTCCAACGGCACACTCGATGGCAGTTTTGGTAAGGGCGGCAAAGTCGTCTTCGATTTCTTCGGCAGCTTCGATCAGGCGAACGGCGCGGTGCTTCAACCGGATGGGAAGATCATCGCCGTCGGCAGCGCTTCCTACGACAGCGCCAATCGCGATATCGGATTCGCACTCGCGCGCTTCAACACGGATGGCAGTATCGACTTTGGTTTTGGAACCGGCGGCAAGCAGATCACCGATTTCTTTGGAGCCGGCGCAAAGGCTAATAGTGTCGTGCTGCAAGAGGACGGCAAGTTCGTTGTGGCAGGTACTGCTTCCGATAGCGCGACTCGTCCGGTTGCGACTGACATTGCTGTGGCGCGTTATAACTCGGACGGCAGTCTTGACTCAGCTTTCGGCGCTGGTGGAGAAACCGCCATTCCGTTTACAGACAGCGCCACCGAGCAAGGTAACGCTGTGGCCGTTTTACCGGACGGAAAGATCATTGTCGCTGGCACGGCGTTCAAGACGTTCAATACGCCACCCGACTTTGCTCTCGTGCGCTACAACGCTGATGGCAACCTTGATGGCATAAACACCAATGATATTGCCGGCGGTACCGACGAAGGTCTTGCTATCGCTATTCAATCCGACGGAAAGGCCGTGGTGGCAGGCAGATCTTTTCGCAGCAATTTTGATCTAACACTCGCGCGTTACAACATCGAAGCCGGACCCACACCTGTGGGCGACACGACGCCACCAACAGCGCCAACTGGCCTTACGGCGACTTTCAATTCCACCACCAACGCGATCGATCTTTCGTGGACGGCGGCAACAGATAACGTTGCTGTCACAGGCTACCGCATCTATCGGGACGGCGGAACAGCTCCCATCAATACAGTCAACGGCACTACGTTCTCTGATGCTGCACCGTTGGGAACTCACAGTTACGCGGTGACTGCGATAGACGCGGCCGGCAACGAGTCGGGTCTATCGAATATTGCCAGCGCCACAGTTGTAGGTAGTGGCGACGTCACACCTCCGACAGCGCCAACGGCTCTTACTGCAACCGCTAATCTGGCCACCAGCACGATCGCGCTTTCGTGGACTGCGTCGACCGATGACGTTGCTGTAACCGGCTATCGTGTCTTCCGTGACAATGGAACGACAGCGATCGCTACCGTCAGCGGAACGACGTTCAATGATACTAATCAGTTGGGAACGCACGTCTACGCAGTGGCGGCTATTGATGCGGCGGGCAATCAATCGGCGTTGTCGAACAGCGCAACCGCCACGATCACGATCCCAGAAGGTTCGACTATCGAGAACCTGACCGTGAGTCCGACGACAGTGACTGCTCCTGCGAACTCGACAGGAACCGTCACGTTGAATGGTGCGGCGCCAGCCGGCGGAGTCACGATAGCGCTCAGGAGTAGTGACACGGGCAAGGCGACGGTTCCACCGAGCGTCATCGTGCCGGAGGGAAGTAAGTCAGCAACCTTTGTTATCAGCACACTTACGGGTAGACTAGGGGGGGGCCAAAATCCTGTTACGATCACTGCCACACTCGGCAACAGCAGCGTGAGCGCAACGCTCCAAATTCTTAGACCGTAGTAGCTGTGTGAAACTCAAAATCTTACTCGTATCACTTGTACTGGGCTGCGTAGCTTCTACGTGGCCCAGTTCTATTGAAACCGTCCCGCGAAAAGCTGTAGGTCTTCAGCTCTACAGTCTCCGTGATCAATTTAAGAAGGATGTACCCCAAACGCTGGACCAGGTGCGCGCTTTTGGCCTCACTAACGTTGAGCTCGCCGGAACTTACGGCGTCGCGCCTGAGAAGTTCAAAGAACAACTCGACGCGCGCCAGCTCAAAGCTGTCAGTGGGCATTTCCCGTATGAACAGTGCCGCGACGATATTGAAAGCGTAGCGCGCGAGGCAAAGGTGTTGGGCCTCGAGTATGCCGGTTGCGCGTGGATCCCGCACAAAGATCCTTTTGACGAGAAGACCTGTCGCGAGGCGGCGGCGGTTTTCAATCGCGCTGGTGAAGCCCTGGCGAAACACGGGATCAAGTTTTTCTACCACACTCACGGTTATGAATTTCTGCCTTATCGGGACGGCACGTTGTTCGACTTACTGATGGCCGAGACAAAGCCTGAGTATGTGCGTATCGAAATGGACGTCTATTGGATCGTTCATCCGGGGCAGGATCCGGTGAAGTTGCTCGAGAAGTATGGCAAGCGCTTCGAGTTGATGCACGTTAAAGACATGAAGCGAGGCACGCCGGGCGGATTCACGGGGCAGTCGGACGTGACGAACAACGTTGCGCTCGGCGAGGGCATCATCGACTGGCCGAGCGTCTTTCGTGCGGCGAAGAAAGTCGGCGTTAAGTGGTACTTCATCGAAGACGAATCACCAACCTCCGTTTTGCAAATCCCGCAAAGTCTTCGTTACCTCGAGACGCTAAAGTTCTAGGTGAGAGTTCACGCAAAGACGCAAAGAAACCAGGTAGGGTTACGCCCGCCTTTGCGCTTTCGCGTCTTCCTTTGCGCCTTTGCGTGAACTATCTGCCAGTGTTGCTCACGAAAGTTATTCGCTTCCCATCCGGCGACCACGACGGGACGTTGATCGTTCCCTGACCGCCGTACACGTACGCAATCACTTTCGCCTTCATCGTACTGACTGGCATGAGCCGGATGTAAACGTGCTTGTAGAACGGGTGATCCGCCGGCGCGACATCTTTTAAGAAAGACAGGAAAACAATCCACCGCCCATCGGGAGAGATATGCGGGAACCAGTTGTTGTATTCATCGTTTGTAACTTGCTCCTGATCGCTACCATCCGGCTTCATGCGCCAGATTTGCATTGTTCCCGAGCGCGTTGAATTGAAGTAAACATACCTGCCGTCGGGCGTGAACTCTGGTCCATCATCGAGTCCTTTCGCCCTTGTAAGTCTGGTCTCAGCACCACCGGTAACTGAAATCTTGTAGATGTCAAACTCTCCTTCTCGTTCACCGGTATAAACCAGGTATTTGCCGTCAGGTGACCAGCCATGTAAGTACGAAGGACCTTTAGCCGTCACTCTGCGCGGCGTGCCGCCGTTGACTGGCACGGTGTAGACGATCGACGCATTGCCATCGTCCTTACTGTGATGACTGATAGCGAGCATCTTTCCATCGAACGAGAGAACGTGGTCGTTATTGTTACTGATCGCAAACCCGGTATCGATGGCCGCTGGAGCTTTCTTCGCCAGATCGAAACGATACAGCCGGCCGTTGCGGTTATAGATCAGCGCCTGACCATCCCTGGTCCAGTTGGGCGCTTGAAAAGAGTCGGCCGCGGTGTAGACAATCGTGCGTTTGCCGGTCGCGACGTCCATCACTTCGAGATTGCTGCCAATGTAATCGCGGTACGGAACAAAGTTATCTTTCGCAGGCACTGTAATGCGGACGTTACTGAACACGGCCTTCTCGGTCGCGTCTTTGTTATGCGAACATACAAATAACCCGACGTATACCTGATCGCCTAAATCGAGAGACACTTCCTCGCTCGTGAACACGTCGCCTAAACGAGCGACAGACACCGTGTAAGTGTTGCCTTTTCTTTCGAGCTGCAGCACATCCGCCCCGCTCACATTCGATTTGATTTCCTCCGTTGCGACGCCTTTCGTTCGGCGAAATTGCAACGATGTAAGTCCATCACCGTGAACGACGGCCACAGCGTGCTGAGAATCAGCGTCGAGACTCGCGCGCACCATCCATCCCATTTTCCGGTGCGGCTCGACGCCCTTGCCGACGAAAGCAGCATGGGTGGTAAGAATGAAGTTGCCCGTCAAACGCCGCCAGACGAAATGAAACTCATCATGGCTGGCCCACATATTCGTCCCCGCGCCTTCGATCGTGTATTCCTGTTTGTCGCTATCATAGGTGGTTCGGCCTGTGCGAATCGGATTGCCGACGTCGCTTTGTTTAGTGAAATCACCGAGCGAGCTTTGCTGAGGAAAGACTGTCAGCAGAGCAACGACGGCAGTTAGGAATAGAATGTGGCTCTTGTTCATAGGCTACAATTTACCGGGAGACGACACATGACAGGAAGCAAATTGGGAATCGGATTCATCGGCAGCGGCTTCGTGACGAAGTTTCACCTCGAAGCGTGGCGCGGCGTTCGCGATGCGGATGTGCTCGGTGTATACAGTCCAAACGCGGCGCACGCTGAAGCCGCGGCCGCCAGGGCGCGAGAGCTTCGCGTCGGCAATGCGCGGGCTTTCAAATCCATCGAGGAGATGATTGCTGCTCCTGAGATTGATTGCGTGTGGCTGTGTGGTCCAAATCATCAACGCGTGCAGAACATGCAGGCAATCAGCGATGCGATTCGATCCGGGAAAGCGAAGCTGATTGGAATTGCCTGTGAAAAGCCGTTGGCGCGTAATGTTGCGGAGGCGCGACAGATGGTGCAACTGGTGGAGCAGTCGGGATTGCTGCACGGCTATCTCGAAGACCAGATATTCGCACCGAGTGTCACGCGTGGCCGAGAGATCATGTGGAACCGTGCGGCTGCGCTTACTGGTCGTCCGTATCTCGCACGCGCAGCTGAAGAACACAGCGGTCCACACTCACCGTGGTTCTGGCAAGGCGAGTTACAGGGCGGTGGCGTGCTCAACGACATGATGTGTCACAGCATCGAAGTCGGCCGTTTCATGCTGACCAAACCCGGCGCGCCGCGCGCAAGCATCCGGCCCGTGAAGGTGTCCGCGCAGATTGCGAGTCTGAAATGGTCGCGGCCCGACTATGTGGAGATTCTCAAGCAGAACATGGGTGTCGATTATAAAAACAAACCGTCCGAGGATTTTGCGCGCGCCACAATTAACTACGTTGACGAAGACAACAAACCGCTGATCGTCGAAGTGACAACATCGTGGAGCTACGTCGGCGCGGGCCTGCGTTTGAGTCTTGAAGTACTTGGACCGGAGTATTCATTGAGCATGAACTCGCTCGATAGTGGCTTGAAGTTATTCATGAGCCGTGAGGTGAAAGGTGCGGCTGGTGAAGATTTGGTTGAAAAACAGAACGCCGAACAGGGCCTGATGCCGGTCCTCGGGAACGAAGCCGCAGAGTATGGCTACGAATCCCAGGACCGCTATTTCGTTCAATGCTTTCTCGACGGCAAGCAACCCGACGAGAGTTTTCACGACGGCCTGGAGATAACCGAGTTGCTCATGACCGCCTACATGAGCGCCGAGCAGGAACGCACCATCCCCTTCCGCCCCGAAGCCCTCGAAACCTACGTCCCCCTCGTCGCCCGCGGGCTTTGGAAGGTTGAGAATTAGACGAAGAAATTACGCCGAAGGCGTTCGCTAATTTCAGCCCAAGGTTGGAGCGTAGCGACAACCTTGGGATCACAATTTATAAAGCGACGAACCCTGAAAGGGTTCGCCGGGCGACAAACCCTTTCAGGGTTTGGTCGCGGTTTTGAATTGTCCCCAGGGATGTCGCTGTCGCTCCAACCCTGGGCTGAAAATTAGCCAACGCCTTCGGCGTTATCAAACCGTAAACCACTCGTCATCACAGCGTCAGTACGACCTTGCCGAAGGTCTCGTTGGATTCGAGGCGGCGGTGGGCGTCCTGGATTTGATCGAGCGGGAAGACGGAATCGATTACTGGTTGAATTGTTCCCCGGGCCAGTAGCGGTACAACATCTCGTGCGAAGGAGGCGGTGATCGAGATCTTCTCCTCCAGGGATCGCGCGCGCAGCACCGTACCGATGACGTGGAGACGTTTGCCGAGAATCTGATAGAGATCGATCTCAGTCTTGCCACCCGCCACTCCGCCGATGAGGATTATCCGTCCACGTTGCGCCATTGCTTCGAGACTGGCGGCGAAGTATGGCCCACCATTCAGATCGAGGACGACGTTAAATCCACCCCCCGTTACGCTTTTGGCAAAATCAGAAAGGCCCTTCAGCGCGCTCGGCTCCGGAACTGCATATCCCGACTCCAGTCCAAATGGTTTCGCCCGCTCGATCTTGTCCGGCGTGCGTGAAGTGCCAAACGCACGTCCTCCCAATGCTTTGACGAGTTGCGTTGCGCTGAGCCCGACTCCACTCCCAACTGCATGGACCAGCACGTTTTCACCGGCTTTGAATCCTGCCTGCTGAAGTGCGTCAAATGCCGTTATGAAGACCTCAGGAACGGCGCCTGCGGCGGGCCACGCGAGATTCGGCGGCACGGCGCACACCGCATCCTGGTGCGTCGTCACAAATTCAGCATGAGCTCCGCCACCGATGATCCCCATGACGCGATCGCCTCGTTGCCAGCGTTGAGAGTTCGCGCCTGACTCCGCCACTTCGCCGGCAAATTCGAGCCCGGGAATGTTCTCGGCAGCACCCGGCGGCGCAGCATATCGACCCTGCCTTTGCAAAAGGTCTGCGCGATTGAGCGCGGTACTTCGAACGTGAACGAGGACTTCTTCCGGTCCCGGCTGCGGTGTCGGAACGTCCTGGATTTCCAGAACCTCAGGACCACCGAAACGATTAATAACAACAGCTTTCATATAGCACCCCGTGACGAGGATTTGTTCCACCGCATTGAAATTGTGCCACGCACATCATACACTGCGCCAATGATGCAACGTCGCACACTCCGAATCACCGCTTGGATTCTGCTATTTATCCTCAGCACAATTGTTGTCGAAGGCTACGATGTACTCTCAGGCGGAAACATAACGGAAATGTTTTGGGAGCCAATCAGAGGGTGCTTCGGTTAAGAACAGTCCCACAGGCTCACCGAAACTTAGTACGGTCCTTAAAATAAAGGTAAGCGACGATTAGACCGAATAGAAAGCCGGGGAAACAGATCGTTACGGAATAATACTCCGCTGTTCTCCACATGCCGTTTACACTCGTCAAGCCGCTTGTGGTTCCTGAAAACTAAAAGACCGGGATGTCATCTGTATACCGCTTTCAACATTTCGACCAGCGAATTATTCGATAGCTGATTAGTTGAATCTACAAACTGGTTCACCGAACCGAGGCCATGCTTGATCGCTTTGACTTCCTCATCGGTAAAGCAGCTCACGATGTCGCGGACCAGGTTAGGACATTCAAAGACGAGGTATGGTCGTCCAAAATAATTGCTCACGTCTTCAACTATCGGCGGCGTGATTTTCAACGCATTGTGCATCCGCGCGATTACGCGATAAGCCCGCGCCAGGTTGCTTTCCCTCTCTTTCCACGTCAACGAAAAGAGCACGTCCCTGAAGATAGGGCCCAGCTCTGAAGCACATTCCAATTCTGAGAAGGCGGTTCCAAACCACTTCGTGTACGGCGCATACTTGCGCTCCATCAGGAAACAGAGTCGCATCAGTTTGTTTACCTGACGCGAAGCAATAACAGTGGAACCGAGCTCGTCTCCAACGTCTCCACACCTGCTAATAAACTCACGGTCCTCGAAAATTTTGATCCACTGAGCCGCAAGCTGATATAGCCAAACATCACGCGGGTAGTAAGCAAACTTTCGACGTATCTCTTCCAACTCCCCCAGACCATCGTGAAAGACTTTACCGCTCGTGACCGCGAGCAATTTATGTTCTGAGAATGACAACCAGTCGGCAGCGGCGACTGGTTGATAAGGATTGCATCCGAGGTACCATCCGAAAAAGTTCTCCACAGTTTCAATGTGGATCATGTGATTGACGGGGCCCGACTCAGTTTCAGTCAGGTGACGCACGCCAACCTCATCAGGATCGCCGAAACTCGTTGAATAACCTCTGAAGCGGTGAGGCAAATTTTGGCTCAGTGTCTCTCCAATGGCGCTCTTGTGTTGTTTAAGATCGTCGAGAGAGAGGAATAGTAAAAATCTTGGACCCCAGTGATGATCGGAAGACTGGACGTCGTCATAACCCAACACCTCCGATCCCCATCCCAGCAACGCGGCGGAATGTGAGACTTGCGGAAAGAAGGTGTCGAGGATTGGTTTTGCTGCTTCCGAATAGAACAGCTCGCTGAGTTTTAACCCTTGAATAAAATCCGGCATCAATACTTGAAAGAATGCTGTTCAGAAAAAGCCACGTCGCCAGCCTTGCTGATGGATCACACTGCCAGAAACAACTTCGTGAGGGTCGCAGAATACCACATTTCTTGAAAGTATTGGTCCAGTTTGAAATACGCCCGAAGGCGTTCGCTAATTTCAGCCCAGGGTTCGAAGCGAAGCGAGAACCCTGGGATTACGATTTACGGAGCGATGAAACCCTGAAAGGGTTCGGCAGTTGGCAAACCCTTTCAGGGTTTTGCCCTTTTTGATATTGGTCCCAGGGTTGTCGCGGCGCTCCAACCCTGGGCTGAAATTAGCGAACGCCTTCGGCGTTTTTCAAAGTGAACCAGTAGGTTCTTCAATTAGTTAATGACAAGCGAAAATTTTTGCGCGGACCGACTTGTGCAGGAACACAAAGCCGGCCCTAGATCATCAACCTTCTGAAGAAAGGATGAAAGCCATGACTCGTCATGGTAGCGCAACACTGCGCCCAGAAGCATCTCAAAACATCGACGCCTCACTAAACGACGCGCTTAACCAACGGTTCAATACCTTCACAAACTCGCTCGCTAATCCGGTACGCTTTGGAAATAAAAATCCGTGCCTTGCTCAGCTAGTGCGGCGTGTCGAGGGAGGCGAAATGACTATCGATCGTCTTGAATAGACTCCGAGGAAGTAATTGTAGGGGCGGCCCTCCGTGGCCGCCCGTCGTTTGGATAAAAGCATTTCTCGAGAAAACCCGCGGGCCACGGAGGACGACTCCAGTCATCAATCTAAAAACTTAGGGATTATCAAAGATATGCTTTAGAACGCCGAACCGGGAGGGGTAGCGATCGGGGGCGCGGGACCAATCGAGCCGCATGGTTGATCCTGCGCCCAGGTTCCGATCGCTGCCGCTCCCGGTTCGGTTTTTAGTGCTTGCCGCTCTTGTTCTGTTCCGGCGCGACCGTCAGTTCTGCTGTGGTTGTTCCCACCAGCGTGTTGCCGATGTAGGCCTCCGCCGTCAAGACATACACACCCGTACACGCCGTCTTCGACACGTGGAAAGTCGTACTGCCATTCTTTGTCTGACCGGGATTAATCCCGCTTGGTCCAATTTGATCGATCACGCCGCAGTCGCATGGTCCCGCGTAGCGCAAGACAAAAGAAACTGTCAGCCGTTGGTTAGTCGTGTTTGTATAAACGACTTCGACCTTGGTGGTCTTGTTACGACTTACTATGTCAGGCGAAGCGCTGAGTGAGAACAGCAATTGAGCGCCGTTAACAGTGAACGTAGTCGTAGCTGTGCTCGTGTTGCCGGCCGCATCCGTCGCCGTGATCGTGATCGTATGCGTGCCGACGCCAACGACAGTGCCGGCGAGCGGGCTCTGCGTGACCGTCACGGGTCCACAGTTGTCACTCGCTGTCGTTCCCGCAACGACGTTGGGAATCGTTGCGTGTCCAGTGCCATCTGCGTTAGCGCTGGTTGGCGGCGGCACGTTTATTGTCGGGGTTGTGTTATCGATCACCGTAACGGTCTGCGTCGCCGTTGATGAATTTCCAGCGTTGTCCGTCGCGGTGTAGGTGATGGTTGTTGTTCCCACCGGGAAGACATTACCAGCCGGCACGCCGCTGCGCTGAATACTCACGTTGCCGGAGTTATCGGTCGCGGTCGCGGTTCCTAACTGGGCTTGCGTCACAGTCGCGCCGCAGGTGGTCGCGCCTGCGCCTGTATTCACAGTCACGTTAGCCGGAGCAGTTATCACCGGTGCGGTGGCGTCGTTGACAGTGAATGTCGTTGTGGTTGTGGCGGTATTACCGGCCGCGTCGGTCGCGGTGATGGTGATCGTGTGGGTTCCGATTCCCACCACAGTGCCGGCGAGCGGGCTCTGCGTTACCGTTACTGGTCCACAGTTGTCACTCGCTGTCGTTCCCGCAACGACGTTGGGAATCGTTGCGTGACCAGTGCCATCTGCGTTGGTGCTGGTTGGCGGCGGCACGGCTATCGTCGGGGCTGTGTTATCGATGACCGTGACGGTCTGCGTGGCGGTTGAAGAATTGCCGGCGTCGTCCGTCGCGGTGTAGGTAATGGTTGTTGTTCCAACCGGGAAGTTATTGCCGGCCGGTACGCCGCTGCGCTCGACACTCACGCTGCCGGCATTGTCAGTCGCTGAGGCCGTTCCCAGTTGTGCTTCAGTTACGACAGCGCCACACGTCGTCGCACCTGCGCCCGT
>Ga0105238_10006023_pt1 | contig 12020 bp, 11 predicted proteins | sample KBSC34metaG_FD_81526 | JGI IMG/M metagenome (GOLD analysis project Ga0105238, IMG submission 81526) | Corn rhizosphere microbial communities from Kellogg Biological Station, Michigan, USA - KBS C3-4 metaG | ecosystem: Host-associated > Plants > Roots > Rhizosphere > Soil | place: Michigan, USA... | reverse complement strand
CCGCCGTTTGAAGACTACGCCATGAAGGGTCGCACCTACCGCTACTTCGAAGGCTCCCCGCTTTATCCCTTTGGGTACGGGCTGAGCTACACCACCTTCAACTACAGCGGACTTTCGCTGCCAACGTCGACGATAAAGGCCGGCGATCCCGTTGCGGCCGAGGCGACGGTCACAAATACGGGCAAGGTCGCAGGCGATGAAGTCGTGCAACTCTATCTGAGCTTCCCAGATTTGAAGGGTGCTCCGGTACGAGCTCTGCGCGGCTTCCAGCGCGTGCATCTTGCGCCGGGCGAGTCGAAGAAGGTTCGTTTCGAACTGAAGGATCGCGACCTGAGCATGGTTTCGGAAGCTGGCGATCCGCTGATTGCTGAAGGCGAGTACAAGCTTTCGATCGGCGGCGGCCAGCCAAACACCAGTGCGCCGACAGTCGCGGGAGCGTTCAGCATCAAGGGAACACAAAAGCTGCCGGAATAACCGCAGGTATCGGTATTGCCGCAAACAGAAACTGCGCGCTCCTTTCGGGGCGCGCAGTTTTTTTGCTTCTGCAAATCTATTTGCCGGGTTCGCTTAGCGTTACCGTCAGTCCCTTGATTGGCTTGTCGTTGGCGTCTAAAAAACGGGCACAGAAATCGGTGGCTCCGCCGCCATTAACAATTGCAGCGCGCACGATGTTCGGCCCTTTCTTCAGCGTGATGCGCTTGGAAACGCCATCGTCGATAACGGTCTGCCGATCGTTGTAAATGCCGACGACTTCCTGACCGTTGACCCACCAGACTGAAGCGGCGTTAGACCCAATGGCGAGCCGCACATCTTTCATCTCTTCCGGGCTATTCACAATCGTGACGGTCCAGACAAGGATGTTACTGGTTGGCTTACTTAGCGAATAGGCGAAGTGATAAAGATTCACGTTATAGAGCTTTGTGTCGACAGCGTGCCAAACCAGAGTCGCGGCGCCGACCGTCTCTTTATCCCCATCGTGCGGGAGAACGGTCAGCTGACCGGGAAAATACTCTTTCTTGACCATGGCCTGGACCTCGCCCCTGGTGAGTCCATTTACGCCAATCGGCTCCAGCAACATCCAGCGTTGAATAAACCCATCAGCGGCGGTGAGGCGCGCAGGCGTCGCTGGGCCGGTGAGAGTGGGCCCGTATGTTTTGCCGGGGTTAGCCGGAGCAGCGGCGGCGGCGATCGTCAAGCCTGAATATATGGCCCGCGCAGAGATGAAACCTTTGAAGTGCATTTTCATAAAATTCCCTTCGCGGACGCGCCGCTTTCGTGCGGGATCGACGGTCGGCTTACTGCCGGAGCGCAATTGCTTACGGCTTCTTCAGCAGCCAATGTTGCTTATCACTCTTCGAATCAAATTTGGAGAGAGTGGCAAAGCTCGCGCCCACGGCCGAAAGAGCCATCGGTTCCTTGGTGTTGGGAACGGCCTTGGGCATAATGCGCCATGAGCCGTCGGCAAGCTGATCTAGCTGCCAAAGCTGTTCCGGCGCGCCGGTAAATGCGGGCAACACAACAAGCTCGCCTTCCGCAGTGGCAGACAACGTGCGGTCGGTACCAGCAACGGTGATCTTTACGTATGGACCGCCGAGGTAGCCGCCTGCTTCCGGAACCGGCGTGATTTGCCACTTCTGCTGTGCCTGGCTCATGTAATTGGCCATGGCGGCGTCGACATTTCCATCGGGCCAATCCTTTGACACCTGCGCAGCATCCTGATCGGGAATGGGCTTGCCGGTGCCGCCAAACATTCCGCCGAACGCTCCACCCGGGCCTCCCTGACCCCCTGTGGGCCGAGGTGTTGCGTTGGAAACATTTGTGGGAGGAGCGCCCGGAGTGCCAGCGGGCCGGCTACCAGTGCCACCACTCGGTGGCGGACCGCCCCTGAAGCGCCGCGGGAAACCACCTACCGGCATCCCGGCGACCGCCATCTCAAGCGACGTACCGGTGCGAACCGATTCAATCTCGTACGTACCCACCTGCAACTTATCGCCCGCAACCGGCCACCCGTCTTTCCACTGCAGCGGAAGAATTTCGAGCACGCTTGCTCCGCCCTTGTCGAGGTCGGCTTCCCAGTGCATAGAGAACTTCTGCACGCCGTCGCCAAGATCAACCAGGCCGAAATGTCCGGGACCGATGAAACGCCCCTCGGAGCCGATGAGCAGCTTGCCGCCGCCTTGAATCATGTCGACGCCCTCGGCATCGAGGTACGGACCAGTAACTTTGCGCGAACGGCCCATGCGGATGTTGTATCCAGAGTTGGCGCCAGCACAGCAACTGCCATGCGTGGCAAGCAGGTAGTACCAACCATCGTGATAAATCAAGTCAGAGGCTTCGCAGTTGATGGCCACATTCTTCGGCTGGTCCTTGGGATTCAGGCGCTCACCTGTCTTTGGATTGAGCTCGACGAGCTGGATGTAACCGAAATACGAACCATACACAAGCCAAAGTCTTCCAGTGTTTGGATCGAGGAAGGCGCCAGGATCGATCGCATTGAGATCTTCCAATCCATCGGAACTAGCCACCACGCCGCCTTCAACCCACTTGTAGTCAGGCGAGTTGGGATCGAGCGACTTGGTCCATAGCATTTTGATTTGGGATTTGGTGGCAGCACCCTGACCGCGGGTCACGTACATGTAGTACCGGTCGCCGATGTGAATCACGTCGGGTGCTGCGCCGGTAATCGCGGGTGTTGTCCCGCGACGCCAGGTCCAGCCGTCATCTGAAACCAGCGATCCGCCGCCCGTTCCGTAGGTGTAGTACTTGCCGTGATCGAGTGCAATCGTGGACGGGTCATGAATGCCCGTGACGCCCTCTACGGCAAGCGCTGCCGAAGCCAAGGAAAGCGCAATCGTAATGAGAGCGCAGTTCAGTATTAAGACTTTCTTCTGGCGCATGTGAGATCCCGTCCGTCCCGTATCAAAAAATTTGCCCGGGCGCAATGCGACCAAATGCCACCCGCTGGGCCGCTATCTGCAATAAATTTTCTGCTTAGTTTGGAGACGGAGACGCTCAGCCCGAAGTTTCAAGTTCGGCCGGCTTCTAAAGGACTTCCGCGGCGCGCAGATTCATCAAACGGAAACGACGCAGAGGCGCTGATGAGAGGCCGAGCCTACGAAGCAGACGTGTTCTTCTGGCTCGCGTGGCCGACCTTCAACAGCACCTCAGCATGCGATCAAATCAGTCAAGCCCTAGAAGTTTCGCCCAATCATCAGCCGCAAAATGGGCGCGGGCTTCGAATACAGGCTGGTCTTAATTTCGAAAAATACACCGCGGCGGTTCTCAACGCCCATAAGCACGTTAAGGCCGGTTTGGTATTTGAAGTCGCCGAACGAAATATTCCGCCCCTGCCCAGGCTGTGTCTGGAAGCTTTGGTGTATGAAATTTAGCGACGGGCCGCCACCGACGTAAGGTGCCCACGCACCGCCGCGGACCGTTGTCCGCATCCTGTAAACGGCTTCTAAATTCAGCGCCACCATGTCCGTAACCTCGCCCCATTCAAAATCTGCGTTCGGGCGGAAAAATACATTGCGGCTGAAGATAGGCCCAATTTGCGAATGGATGCCAAACAGAACAAGTTCTGGATCGAGCCCTATTCCGGCTCTCGCTCCCAGCCGCCAGTGTCGCGCCTCGCGTCGTATCTGGCCCTCTACCCCTCGGACCGATTGCGGTACAGGAGCTGCGTTGCGCGCAGATGAGTTGGCCGAGCCGCCGCCCTGCGCCTGCTGGGTCACCGTTACGTCTGTGGCATGCCGCGCACCGGCCTCGTCACCCTGATCTGAGTCCACGCGCACATGCGTGCCAACTGCCAGTGATCGTGGCTTGTTTGTGTTTCGATCAAAAGTGTAAAGGTGATACTGGTTGTCGTCGGATTTGACAACAAACGTCACGTTGCTCGAAGAGATTATCGTTCCTTCCACAGTTTTTTCATCCTGTGTTTGGGACGATGAGCTATCTTGCTGAGAATAAGCTGGCCACGAGAGCAACGCGCAGGCAACGAGCAGCGAACACACGCGTAGCGTGAAAAGGTTTCGCAGATACATCTTGGGGAAGTCCTTCCTCGAAATTAATTTACGGATGAAGGTCTGGCGCTTCGATCACTTGGTTTCAGTTGGCCCATACCAGACCACTACTCTGATGGGGCTTGCACCTGCGAGGTTGTTCTTATCTCTCTCAACTCTGCATCGCAATCGATTGCGAATCCGTGACGTCAAAACGTGCGTTAACGCTTGCTGCACAACCAAAACCATGGGCTTGGGACGGCGGATTTGGGGTTGCTTCTGAATCTGGATTACCGCGATGGTCCAAAATCTCGCAGCTTCCATACGGCCGCGGCCCTGTCAGAGAATGGCAGGTGGCCCGGTCATCATTCATAGCGCCCGCCGAAAGCTCGTGAGCAACGAATGCAGTTCCATCCAGGACGCGAGGAGAAAAATTGAGTCGATCTCCAAAAAGAACTTCAAGAGCTAAAGCAGCTATGTACGTGGCAGTTTCACTGCTTTCTATACAGGGCGCTGCTTCGGTAATCGAGGCTCAAGCAATTCGAGCACATCCCGTAGTCAGCGGAGTCGACCACATTCCAGTTGTAGTTACCGACCTCGATAAGGCCCAGGCTGACTTTCGTGCCATGGGATTCGTGATCAAGGCCGGACGGTTCCACGCCGACGGTATAAGGAATGCTCACGTTAAATTTCGCGATGGTACCGAGATCGAACTGATTACGGCTTCGAAGGCGGTCGATGCACTCACATCTGAGTACGTCGCGAAGATGAAAACTTCGGAAGGGCCAGTCTATTTCGGCTTATTTGCGCCCGATTTCGCCGCAATTACGGCAGCATCCAATTTACTGCCCATCAAGCCTCAGCAGGATAGCGGCTTGTTTACATTCCCACCAGACAGCCCACTTCATCCGCTCTTCATCGGACAGCGGAACAAGGCGGCAAACGACAAGCCGGAATACTTCGAGCATAAGAACAGCGCGGTGCGGCTTTCTGCTTTGTGGGTGCAAGACAGCCCTGAACTTCGCGAGGAACTGAAGGGCCTTGGAGCGTCCCTCACTCCGATTGACCTTTGTGGTTTTGAAGGGACCGCTAAAGGTATTCGCGCCTCTTTGCCCGAAGGAGATCTTTTCCTAATGCCCTCCAAAGTAACTGTTGCTGCCGCACGGATTGAAGTGCGCTTTTTAAGCGACATCGAAAATATACTAAGGTCGAACGGCATTCCGATGAAGGTGGGCGAAGCTTGCGACAACAAGAGCCTATGGGTTCCACCTTCCACGGCACATGGGATCTGGGTTGAGTTCATAACTCGCGATTCGATCGCCTCTCACCCGAAACCGCCCGAATGAGTCCCTCGCGAATTACAGAACTGGGATTCAGCCAGCTGAGAACTTACCGGCGGGTGCCCGGTCAAATCTGTCGGGGAAGATCCCGGTCAGTATCTGAACAGCACCCCACCCCCCTCTCCCGAAAGGGGCCATTCTTTAGTAACTTGGCCTTGAAAACAAGATAGTTAAGGCGCATCCATCGTTACCATTTAGTAATTCGGAACTCTTGATTTAGGCGTGTTTTGATCAAATTTGCGGCACTTTGAACCCGATTTCGCTTCGAAAACCTCGGATTTTAATCTTGCTGTGTCGCGGTTCTCGACCACCGCAATGCGAAACTTGAGCGCTGACAGTTGCTCTTTCGTAAGATCAATGCGGTGAGTTCCTTTAGCAGATTCAATAACTTGGGGTGTGACACGAGTCACAGGATGGGGTGAATGGGGTCACTGCCATGCCAGCTTGGGGCGCGCAGACTCAAAGTCCTAAGGAGTCGAATTTCAGGGTACGCTCACACGCCAGGAGGCTCGATGAGTTTTGCGACCGGTTTGAAGACCATAGTGGTCGCGACTGACCTGCAGGGTCAGTCGGAAGCGGCCTTGGAGTACGCCCGCAAGCTGGCGGTTAATTACGGCGCGCGCATTGTGCTGGCGCATGGCGCCGACCCGCTGGAATACGCGGCAATAGAGGGTCTGCCGGGGCAGATCGAGAGTGCGCTTGCCGCAGACGCGCGGGCTGCGCTGGACAAGCTCACTGGCGACCTGCTTTGCGAGGGCATTCCCAGCCACACGGAGGTTCGCCAGGGAGCTGTGGTGCAGATGCTGGTGGATGTGGCCCGCCAGTACGAAGCTGGACTGATCGTGGTGGGCACCAAAGGAATGCAGGGAGCCGGACCCGTAGTCGTCGGCGCCATTGCCGAGCAACTGGTTCGGCTTGCTCCCTGTCCGGTGCTGGCCGTGGCGGCAGATTGGAATGCCGGCCAGTTCAGGCCGACTCCGGGCGGCCCCGTGTTGCTCGCCATGGAGCAGAATGAAGCTGCTGCGGAAGCGGTCGCGACTGCCCACTCTCTGGCGCAGGTTTTCAAGCGTCCGCTGATCGTGATCCATGCGCGCACTGCGGCTGATGCGGCGTGTGATTCATGTGCGGCCAAGCTCGAAGAGTTTGGCGTGTTCGCTTCAGAGACTGTACCGGTGACCTGCATTGGAGAAAGCGGAAACCCGGTCGATACTGTCGTTGGAGCAATAGCGCAGTATCACCCGAGTATTCTTGTGGCCGGAGTGAAAAGGACCAGCGAGACACCGGGACCGCATGGCACCGCATTCGCGCTGTTGGCGCGTTCCCGTGTGCCCGTGCTTTGCGTTCCGCCCGCGGCCGACTCCAGCCGGGTGCGCACGGAAATGGCTGCTCTCCTGGAAGCCGTTTAATCCCGACAGCGCAGCAAACCTGCCCTAATGATGCAAGCTTGCCTGAACCGGCAACTCAAGGCATTTGGAATTCGATGATGCGCTACCTCATCCCGTTCCATTGATCCCCTTTTCCGGAATGGCAGTAGCAGGAGCGAAGGCCTGATGATGATTGGTTCATCGCATGTTTGGCCGAGCAAATCTGTTCGCCGCGTGAACTGCGCTCGCCAAGAGCCGGCAAGAATACCAAAAGCTGGAACAACTCGCCAAAATGCAAGGCGCCGACAAGAGAAAATGGGAGATGTGACGATGGAGACAGAAACAATATCCGTGCGGATGGGTTCTGTGGCGGCGCATCCTTTGGCAGAATTGCTGGAGTGCCCTGCGGAGACCGGCAATCTGTTAAACGGCTCCGCACTCCCCATTGAGGTGGCGGCCGGTGACGCAGTGTTTCGCCAGCACGATATTTGCCGGGGATTGTACGTGGTGGTGTCGGGCCTGTTTGTGCGCAAATCGGAGCGGATGAAGACGCGGCTTACCCTGGGTCCGGCCCGCACTGGCGACCTGGTGGAGCTGGCGGCGGCGCTAGGCGATGGCAAACACACCTACACGCTAACCGCACAATCTGCAGGTTCTCTGCTTCTGCTGCCGATAGAAGCATTGAAGAAAGTGTTCGAGATGTATCCACCATTGCGCATGCGACTCTTGGAAGAGCTGGCGCGCGAGGTTTCGCGTGCCTATCTCTCGTGTTGCCTGAACCGTGCCGTCCACACCAGGCGGCGCACGGGCCCAGCCGAACTAACCTGACGGGAGGGAGTGGCAAAACCCGTTTACCACTCCCCTCCCGGAAAAACTTTCGTGCTTCGGGCCATCAATCGACGCAATCCCCTTTCTGGGACCCGGGTATGCGATATACTTGTCTTGGCTCAGCGGACCAACTATGGCCTCGATGCATTCCCATCACCCCCCGGAAGATTGTCAGAATTGCGAGCATCGCCATCTGCGTATGTTCTGCAATCTCACACCTGAGGCATTGGCGGATTACGACGGAATTGGCATCATGATGAGCCATGCGCGTGGAGCCAAGCTCTTTTCAGAAGGTGACCCGGCGCGCAATGTATTCGTGATCTGCTATGGCCAGGTAAAGATCTCCTCTACCTCGCGCGATGGCAAAACCATGATTCTTAAGATTGCCGGCCCGGGCGATGTAATGGGGCTGAGCGCCGTGTTGGCCAATGTTCCTCACGAAGTAACCGCCGAAGCAATCGAGCCATGCCAGGTGAAGACGGTGCGAAAGCAGGAATTTGTTGAGTTCCTGGGCCGCCACGGGATCGCCAGCATGCATGCGGCGCAAGCGCTGAGCGGTGAATACCTCACGGTGTTCCATGATGCAAAGCGGCTGGCGCTTTCAGGTTCGGCTGCAGGACGGCTGGCAAGGCTCTTGCTGGACTGGGGACGCTCGACATCCAATGGCAAGCCGGAAATCCGGTTTACAATGGCGCTCACTCACGAAGAGATCGCCAACATGGCGGGCACTTCGCGCGAGACAGTAACCCGCCTACTGAATCAGTTCCGCCGTGACCAGTGGATCACGATCAGAGGCACCAGCTTGACGATTGTGAAGCCGGATCAGTTGGAACGGTTAACGGCGTAAATCAAAAACAACTACTTGTAACTAACGAGCGGATGCGTGCGTCGTGGCGCAGAAACTTGCAACATTTCCGTCGCCGTTCCAAGGCTCATGACTCTGGCGGATACTGGTTTCCAGGCTTTCCCACCCGGCTATTTTGGCCCTCCGCTCCGGGGAGTTGCCAGTCACACAAACGAGTTTGTGCACGGCAACTTTGCGAATGTCGCCTTACGAAGGCGGCGTCAGCGCGAACTGTGAGAAGCTCCTGCGTATTCTGCCCCTGATTCGTTCACGGCTTGCGCTTCATGAAGCGTGAGAACTGGGCAACGAGCATGGGCGATCACCCGGTAGACCGTGCGGTCGCGCATTAGATCGGTAAATGCGGATCGATGCGTCGTGCCGAGAACGATGAGAGTAGCGTTGCGGGCTGTGGCCTCGGCAAGTATCTCGATGAACGGATTTCCGTGAAGAACCAGCGTTTCAATTTGCGGATTGCAACTTGCGGTGGCGTCGGCTGCCAGCGCCTCCAGTTGGCGAGCGGCAGCGGCTTCGAAATCCGACGGTGCGCCCTCGTGAATCATTTGATGGGCGGCTGGCAGGACGTGAAGGAGAACGAGCTTGGCATTCAGTTGTGCGGCAAGCTCGCAGGCAAGCACTGCGCTCGGGCGAGAGGTCTCTCTAAGGGTAGTAGCAAGCAGCACTATCCGATCTTCGCTGCTTTGAACCGGGAGATGAGCCTCGGGTCCCACGGTGATGACCGGGAGGTTGACCGAGCGCAGCACTTGTTCTGCCACGGAGCCGAGGAGCATCTTGCCGAGCCTGCCCCTACTCCGGGTCCCAAGAATAATCCGATCCGCCTTGAACTGACGTGCGGTTGCGGCAATCTGCTGAGTGGGATCGCCTTCGCGCACAATTGGATGACAATCAATCCCGCGAGACTGCGCGGCCTCGCACCACGGCATCAGCGTTCTTTCCGCGATATAAAGTGCGCCGGAGCGGTCGTAGTACGGCATCCCTACCGCGTCGACGGCCATGGCGGCGGAAATTGCGGTGGCATGCAGGAGAATCAGGCGAGCTCCGCATTGCGCAGCTTGCTCGAGCGCAAACGGCATGAGCCGGTCAAGGTCGGTCAAATCTGTAGCGACCAGGATTACAGCCGGATGAATCCACCTTGTGCCGCATGGATCAGCCATCGCAAACTCCTTGCGTCGCCGGATTAGACGATTTAAATCCGGTTTCGAATAAGAGATTGGCACCGTTCCTGCCCGGTTTATGTGCTCGTCAACACCGGCGCAAGTGAGAAGGATCACCCTCTTGAGGCCGAAGCGCGATCACTTCGTGTGGGCGGCTGAACACAAGGCGCCGTTACCTATGTGAGCGTAGGATTTGCGAGCTATTGCAAACTGGATGATGTTACATTGCGAAGGCTCTAATCACCCTTTCAGGGGCATCCACACTGGCGAAAATTGCCCGGTGTGGAGGTGTCTTCCGACTCGCTTGGCCAGGATTAAACGTTACAGTGAGCGTAGCACTGGCTGCGCGTGTGAAGGAGCAGCGGCATGTGGTGTACTGCCTGATCGGCCAACCTGGTCACTACGCCGCGCTAAAATCTGGATATGCCTGCCGTTGCTGGTGTATCACCCGAAATTTTGGCAAAGTACGAGCCTGTGATCGGCCTTGAAGTGCACGTTCAACTGCTGACCGCGAGTAAGGCGTTTTGCAATTGTGCCAACCGGTTTGGCGCTCCGCCGAATACGAACGTTTGCCCGGTGTGCCTCGGACTGCCCGGAGCCCTGCCGGTGCTGAACGCCAAGGCTGTGGAGTACGCCACCATGGCGTCACTGGCGCTGAACTGCCAGGTGCGTGAGCGGTCAATTTTCGCGCGCAAAAACTACTTCTATCCAGACCTGCCGAAGGGCTATCAAATCTCCCAATTCGACAAGCCAATTGCGGAGCATGGCTGGATTGAGGTGCCAGCGGCAAACGGAAGCACAAAGCGGATCGGCATTACGCGCCTGCACATGGAAGAAGATGCGGGCAAGAGCCTGCACGACGGGTTTGCCGATTCGGCCACGCGCACCTATCTCGACCTTAACCGCTGTGGGACGCCGCTGGCGGAGATTGTGAGCGAGCCCGATATTCGTACGCCCGATGAGGCATTTGAATACCTCACGCGAATGAAGGAGATCCTGCTGTACTCGGAAGTTTCCGACTGCAACATGGAAGAAGGGTCGCTTCGCTGCGATGCGAACGTGAGCGTGCGTCTAAAAGGCGCGCCAAAGTTCGGAACCAAGGTGGAAGTTAAGAACGTGAACAGCTTCAAGTTTGTTCGCGCGGCGCTGGAGTACGAGATCGAGCGGCAGATCGAAGTCGTCGAGTCTGGCGGAACAGTGAAGCAGGAAACGCGGCTCTGGGATGCAAATGAAGGGCGCACCTACACAATGCGCTCAAAGGAGCAGGCGCACGATTATCGCTACTTCCCCGAGCCGGATTTGCCGCCGTTGATCGTGACTGCGGAATTCCTGGATGACATGCGGAAGAAGCTGCCCGAACTGCCAGAGGCGCGCCGGACACGTATGGTTGCCGAATATGACCTGAGCGAAAAAGATGCGCAAACACTGACCGCCTCGCGCGAGTTTGCTGACAGGTTTGAAGAGGCTGCTAAGAAGGCCAGGAATCCACGCCGTGTGGCAAACCTGCTGCTGAGCGAAGTGACTGGGAGATTGAATGCGCTTGGCTTGGAGCAGGATCAGTCGCCGGTTACGATGGCGGGCATTGTGCACGCAGCTGATTTGCTGGATGAGGGCAAGATCAGCTCAAAGCAGCTGAAGCAGTTGTTTGATGTGGCGTTTGAAAAGGGCGAGGACTTCAGCATTGTTTATGAGCGTGAAAAGCCGCAGCAGATTACGGACGCTTCAGCAATCGAAAAGCTGATTGATGAAGTGATCGCCGCGAATCCCAAGCAGGTTGATCAGTACCGCGCGGGCAAAACTTCCATTGCCGTATTCTTTGTGGGCCAGGTGATGCGCATGTCGAAAGGACAGGCGAATCCAGCGCTGCTGAACGAACTGGTCACGAAAAAGCTGGAAGGATAAACACAACAGGCGCCCCAAAACGGAGCACCTGCTGATTCCTACACGCCTGGCGGGACTACTTCAGCTTGAGATCGGAGACAAAATCCTTGCGGGAATCCCACGAGCTGACGGTCTTAACCGCGCTTTTCCTGCCGCCCTTCTCGGCCCACAGATCGTAGTCGTCTACCATGTTGACCTGGGCAAAGTAGTAGTGCCCCTTGTCGGTGGAAGAGTAGCTGCGGATCGATTTCGTTTTCTGATTCTTCAGGAAAACGGTTGCGCCGACGACCGGATCATCGCCATCGAGCACAGCGCCCGAGACAACTCGCATTCCTGTGCTCTGGGCCTGGGCGCTGGAAGGTGCGATCAAAGCATTGTTTGACCGAACACCAGCCAGTCCCGCGGCCAAAGCGGCAAAAGCAGTGAATGAAATCAGTTTCGTGCGATTAATCTTCACTCTTCTTCCTCTTCCTCCGCGTACAGATCGGCTACTTCGTCCAGTTCGGCATCAACCCGCGCCAGCTCGAGCGGTTCGACGCCGACCACTTCGTACTCTGTTCCGCATTCTTCACAGGCAACCACGTCGCCTT
>Ga0105238_10006019_pt1 | contig 12024 bp, 14 predicted proteins | sample KBSC34metaG_FD_81526 | JGI IMG/M metagenome (GOLD analysis project Ga0105238, IMG submission 81526) | Corn rhizosphere microbial communities from Kellogg Biological Station, Michigan, USA - KBS C3-4 metaG | ecosystem: Host-associated > Plants > Roots > Rhizosphere > Soil | place: Michigan, USA... | reverse complement strand
TGGTAGACGCGGGTGAGGGGCGTGTGCGCCAGTGGGGCGGCCGAACCGATCAGCACGTCCAGCGCCGACGGCGTGCGCTCCACCGACGTCGAGCCATAGGCCCCGGCCAGCCAGCTCACCGGGCCGGCGCCGATCGAGGTCAGCGTCACGTCCTGCACGACGCGCCGGATGCGGGAGGCCTCGGAATAGAGCCCGAGCGAGGCGCCCAGCTGGGAGAGCGGCGGGGTGATGATGACCCCCGTCGCGTCGTAGAGGTTGGAGAAGTCGTGCTGGACGTAGGAGGTGGTGGCGGCGAGGTCCGCCCAGCCGAGCTCGCCGCGCAGGGTGATGGCGCCCTGCGCGAAGTCGTTGATCGAGGCCTCGCGCACCTGGGTGGTGCGCGCCGCGCGCGGGTCGCTGCTGGTCTGGGTGACGTACTGCGTGTCGTTGGAATGCAGGCGCTGGGCGACGCCGGAGATGTCCAGGGTCCAGCGGTCGCCGAACGCCACGCGCAGGTCCGCGCGGCCGCCCTGGCGGGTGGTGGAATCGATGTTGGAGAGCCGCAGGCTGACGCTGTCGATGTAGCCGCCCTGGTCGTCGTAGTAGCCCACGAGGCGCAGGCCCGCCCGGCCGCCGGCCAGCGGGACGTTGGCGTAGCCTTCGGCGACGTAGCTCTCCGCGCCGCCCTGGGTGGCGGCGGCGATGCCGCTCACGCCGGCGCTGAACCGCTCCAGGTCGGGCTTGTTGGCGACGATGCGGTAGAGGCCCGCCAGCGCGCCGGAGCCGTAGAGCGCGCCCTGGGGGCCGCGCAGGGTCTCCACCCGTTCGACGTCGGTCAGCCGCAGGTCCGGATCGGGGGCGTTGTAGTTGATCGGGGCGTCGTCGAGGTAGGTCGAGACCGTCGAGCGCGCGCGGCCGGTGAAGGCGCCGTCGGAGAGCCCGCGCATCAGCAGCTTGTCGCGGCCGGGGCCGAGGTTGGTGGCCAGCACGCCGACCAGCTGTCCCGCCGTGTCGCGTACGTCGTAGGCGCCGCTGGCCAGCAGCTGCTCGCCGGAGACCGCGCTGACGCCGGCGGGCAGGACGTCCAGCCGCTCGGGCCGGCGCCGCGCGGTGACGAGCAGTTCGGAGACCAGCGGCAGGCTGGGGCCAACCACCCGCGGCGCGAGCGCGAGCGGCGTGATGCGCACGGTCTTGGCGTCGACGATCTTCCAGCCGCAGGGCGCGCCGGAAAGCAGCCGGGCCAGCGCCTGGCTCAGCGTATAGCGGCCGGCGAGGCCGGCGTGGCCGTCAGGTCCGCAGGCCGACGTGCCCAGCATGGAGACGTTGGCCTGCACGGCCAGATCGATCAGGGCCTCGGAATACGGCTTCGCCTCGATCGCGAACTTGCGGCGCGCTTCGGCGGCCTCAGCCCCGGGGGGCGTGAGGAGGCATAGTCCCGTAAGGGACGCGCACAATGCGGCCGTCCGCCTGACGATGCCCTTTCGTCCCCCTCAGGGCTACTTCGGAGCCCCATCGCGCCGAAGGACGAGCCCTTGCGCTGAGGGTAGCGCCTTGATCGGCGCGAGCAAGGCGAGGCGGCGAATAACCGCGGCCTGGTCGTCGACGACCAGCACGCCGGAGACCTTGGTATCGGCCAGCGTCGGATCCTCGATGACGATCGGCGTGGCGAACTGCTGGTTCAGGTCGGCGACCACCTCGGAGAGCGGGCGGTCGCGGTAGATCAGGCGGCCGGACTTCCAGCTGTCGACCTGCAGCGGATCGACGGCGGAGAGCTTCACGTCGGGCGCACCCTCCAGGTGGTCGAGGCGCTGGCCCGGATGCAGGCGGAAGCCGCGGCCCGGCGCGCCGTCGGCCGGATCGACCTCGACGAGGCCGCGCTCGACCGACACCGACAGCTTGCCGTCGCGGCGGCGGACGTCGAAGCGGGTGCCGACCACGCGCACGTTGCGGTCGCCGGCGGCGATCACGAACGGGCGGGCAGGATCGTGCGCCACGTCGAAGACGGCTTCGCCTTCGCCCATGACCACGCGCCGCTCGCGGCCGCTCAGCGACACCTGCAGGCGCGAGCCGGCGTTGAGGTCGATGACCGAGCCGTCGGCCAGGGTGAAGCTGCGGTGCTGGCCCTTGGCGGTGTCGTAGGCGACCGCCTGGGGCGCGAAGAGGCTCGCCGGGGTCAGCGCGATGGCGATGGTCGCGGCGGCGGCCAGGCCGCCGGCGATCAGCCAGCCGCGGCGCGGGGCCGGACGCCGCGCGGGCTTGGCGCGGATGCCGTCCAGCACGGCCCCGGCGGCGGCCTGGTACTCCAGCGTGACGGCCAGCGCCGCGTCATAGGCCTGGGCGTTGGCCGGCTCGGCCAGCCAGGCGTCGAACTCGGCGAGTTCGGCTTCGGCGAGGTCGGGCGCGGCCAGGCGCGCGAGCCAGTCGGCGGCGGCTTGCCGCCGGGCCTCCTCGCTCTGGATCGCCGCCAAGGTCATCGCCAACGCCTTTCGCGCCCGCAAAGGACGCCCCCTTGCGACAAAGACGGCGCCGGACTGGCCAACCCCCCTGTCGAGATCAATTGCTGGTTGATCACTTTCGCCCGAGCCTCGCGGCGAGAGCGCGCACGGCGGCGCTGACGTGCTTTTCGACCGCTTTCACCGACAGGCCCATCGCCTGGGCGGTCTCGGCGTGGCTGAGGCCTTCCAGCTTGTGCAGGCGGAAGGCGCGGCCGGCCTGCGGGGGCAGATCGGCCGCCGCCTCGATCAGCTGGCGCAGGCGCTGGGCCGAGGCGACCGCGTCGTCGGCGGCCGGCTCGTCGGCGACGTCGACGCCGCCGACCTGGCTTCGGGCCACCTCGCGCCAGGCGGTGTCGCGGGCGGCGGCGCGGGCCTCGCCGCGGGCGCGGTCGACCATCAGGTTCAGCGCCATGCGGAACAGCATCGCCTGGGGGTTGCCGACCTCCGCGGCCCGGTCGCGGCCGGCGAGCTTCAGGTAGAGCTCCTGGGCCAAGTCCTCGGCGGCGGCCATCGAGCCGGCGCGCGCCGCCAGGAAGCGGATCAGCGTCCCCCGCTTCTCCAGGTAGACGGCCAGCAACGGGTCGTCGGCCGCCTGCGGCTCTTGCGGCCGTCTAGCCATGGGCGTTGCGGCCTGGGCATGTGTTGAGCACGGGGGGTCCGTGAACTGCGATCACCTGTGCGCCCCGGTTTGGCGCAAAACCCGCGGCGGGCCAAGGTCCGCGACCCCGGCGCCGTCTAGCGCGTGGCCGCGGCCGGCGTCGGGCTGGGTGCGCCGCGCAGTCGGTCGGTCGCGCAGTCGACGCGGTTCAGGTCGACGCTGAAACCGACGCGGTCCGGATAGAAGGTGTAGCGCACGCCGTGCCGGCAGCCGGTGAGCTGCCCCGGCAGCACGACCGGATACGCCGGATCGGTCAGCGGCTGGGCGTCGCCTAGCCGGCGCTTCAGCACCAGCTCCGTGGCCGTGCGGTAGGCGACCGTATCGCGCCCCCGCATGTTCACCGAACAGCTGTCCCTGCCGACAACGACGTTGGACAGACCAGGGTAGCTCCCGAGCCAGTACGGCGGCCCGGGCGGGGTCAGGCTGAGCCCCGGACCATGGTGTGTCAGGCGCAGGGCCCGCATCGCGTCCCCCTCGGGTCTCTCGCCCAGCATGTAGGCGAAGCAGCCTTGGTCGAGCACGTAGCGCAGGGTTTGGGCCTGCGCCGACAAGCCCTCCGGGTTGGCGATCGGCGCCGACAGGATCGCGCAGCCGCCCAGCAGCAGGGCCGCCAGAACAGGGGCGGGGAGCCGGATGCGCGGCACGCGGCGCTCTAGCCCTTCGCCCGGTCGAGCCGCGCTTCGTCGCGCAGCGGCTGGAAGAGCTCGATCGGGTTGCCGGAAGGGTCCTCCAGCAGGATCTGTTTGCCGCCGACGCCGGTGACCACGTCGTTGCGGAAGCGCGCGCCCGTCGCGCGCAGCTCGGCCACCTTGGCCTCGATGTCCTCGACCTCGATGGTGAAGCGGTTCCAGCCGCCGGGCTGCGGTTGTGTGCCGTCGGGCATCGCCTGGCCGCCGCCGCCGGCCGGATTGGGGGCGCTCAGCGCTAAACGCAGGTCGCCGCGAACCAGCATGGCGAACGCCGGCGCCGGGTGCATGACCAGCTCGAAGCCGAGCTGGGTTGTGTAGAAGCCGATCGCCGCCTCGACGTCGTGGACGATGTAGCGGACCTGGACGGTGGCCATATGCGCCTCCGTGGAAAGCCCTGAGCCTACATCAGGCGCGCGCCCTGAAGGAACTCGAGCAGCGCCTGGTTGAAGGCGGCCGGCTGGTCGATGTTGGCGGCATGGCCGGCGTCCGGGATCACCACCTTCTTCGCGCCGGGGATCTTGGCGGCCATGTAGTCGCTGGCGGCCAGGAAGGGCGTGTCGTTGGCGCCCACGATCACCACCGAGGGGACCTTGATGTGCGGCAGGCTCTCGATAACGCGGGAGTCGCGCTGGGTGAGCATGCCGCGGGCGGCCTTGGCGAGGCCGGTGGCGTCGCGATGGCGGGCGACCTGGACCTCGGCGCTGGCGCGCGACGTGTCGGGCAGGCCCTCGGACTCGAAGCGCTCGGCGCGGGCGATGGAGGTCTTGTTCCAGCCGGCGCGGGCCTCGTCGTTCTTGTAGCCGGGGCCGGTGTCGATGATCAGCAGCGCGCGCGTGCGGTCCGGATGGGCGCGGTGGAAGGCCAGGCTCATGTAGCCGCCCAGCGACAGGCCGCCGACGATCGCGTCCCTGGCGCCGACAGCGTCGAGCAGGCCCGCCATGTCGGCCACCGTGGCCTCTTCGGAATACTGGCCCTGGTCGACCGGATAGTCGGACTGGCCGTGGCCGCGCATGTCCCAGGTGACGACGGTGAAGTGCGGCTCCAGCGTCGCGATCTGGCCGGCCCACATCTGCGAGGTGGCCGAATAGCCGTGGGTGAGGATCAGGGCCGGGGCGCCCTTCGTCCCTGGGCCGTGGACCTCGTAGTAGAGCTTCACGCCGTCGCGATCGAGCATGGGCATCGACTGTCTCCCTGATCGGCGCCTGCCGGCCATGGGAACATGCTAGCGCGGGGATCGGCCCTCTGCGAAGGCCCCGTCGGCGGCGGCTCACCCCGCGGCGGCGGTGGTGACGGTCGCCTCGATGACGAAGAGGGTGAGGTCGGCGTCGTCGGCGACGGTCATGCGGAACGCGCCGTCGCGCCAGAAGTCGTCGCTGTCCTTCAGGATCTCGCAGAAGGCGCGGATCGCGGCGTGGCGCGCCGCGTCCATGCCGGGCAGCACAACGCCCTCGCGGTCGCGCAGCGGCTGGCCATTGTCGGTGTGGAAGTAAAAGCGCGGCACCTGCCACTAACTTGTTGCAAGCGCGGAAGTTTCGCTCGGGCGCCCAGGAATTGTTAGCCGACGCGGCGGAGCGGGGTGACCGGTGTCACCGCCGGGGTGACGGCGCGCTTGATGGCGTCCAGCAGGCCGGAGACCAGGATCGGCTTGGCCACGAAGTCCTGGAAGCCGAGCGCGCGGTATTCCTCCGGCCGGCGCGAGACCACGTCGGCGGTCAGCGCGATCACCGGGATGCCGGCGTTCGGGCCGCCGGAGGCGCGCAGCCGGCTCACGGTCTCGATGCCGGTGAGCTCGGGCATGTGGATGTCCATGAGCACGATGTCGAAGGACTGGTCGGCGAGGCGGCGCAGGGCCTCGGCGCCGGAGCAGGCGCGCACGCTCACGTGGCCGAACGCGGTGAGGATCTCCTCGACCACGCGCAGGTTCATGGCGTCGTCATCCACGTGCAGGACGGTGAGCGAACGACCGATATCCGGAAACGACTGCGACACGGGAAAACCACCCTTAACCCAAGCGCCATCCTGGCGGAGGAAGGCTAAGGTAAGCCTGACAGATGCAGCTAACGCCAGGTTAACGACGCCGCATTTGGGACTACGGTATGTTCCTTAGGCGCGGTCAGATCGCGTTCCCGTTGGCGTCGAAGTAGCCGTGCGCGACCTGGTTGCCCTGGGCGTCGAAGTTGGTCAGCTCGTAGAACGCGACCTGGCCGGCCGAGTAGACATAGCGGGCGTTCCAGGACGTGCCGTCGTCGTAGAGCACGGCGCGGTTGGCGACGTGGCCCTGAAGGTCGAAGTCGTCGACGTAGCGCTGGTAGGCCTGGGTGTTGTCGACGTCGAAGGTGAACACCTCGCGCGTGCCGCCGTCGGAGGTCGAGCCATAGGTCAGGACGTGGCCGGCCGGGTCCTCGGTGGCCTGCAGCGTGTCCCAGTTGTGGCTGCCGTCGGTGTCGAACCACGTGATCGTCGAGGACCCGTCGCCGGCGATGACGTCCAGCACGGCGGGGCGGAAGTCGGCGGCGAGGTTCTGGATGCCGAACTGTCCGGTCAGCACCCGGCCAAGGGCCTGCGCCGGCGCCGGGCCGTCGCTGTCCTGGTCCCAGGTGAGGGTGAAGGTGCGTTCGTCGAACGTGAGGGTGGCGTGCGCGCCGCCGGCCACGGCGCCGCCGGCGTCGTGCAGGCGCAGCTGGTCGTGGTCGGCGTTGAAATTCAGGATCGTCCCCGGCGCGGCGCCGATGGTCAGGTCGTAGATCGTGGAGGCGCCTGCCAGGCTCAGCACGTTGCCGGCGTGATCCAGCACCTCGCGCTGGCCCGGACCCAGCTCCAGGTCGATGGTCCCGCTCGAGACGACGATCTGGCTGGGCAGGCCGTTCTGCAGCGTCGTGTCGCTGTAGAGGAGGCCGCTCTGGCCCAGGCGGATATGGGCGGTGGCGAGCCCGGTGGTCTGATCGACGGTGTCATAGGCCAGCAGGAAGCGGTCGCCGGCCAGCGCCATCAGTTGCGGCGCCACGAGGTCGCCGAGCGGGAGGTTGATCTCGGGGGCCGGGTTGCTGGCCCCGTCCTCGACGATGTGCTGGCCCATGAGCCGCGTCGTGACCGCGCCGGCGGCGTCGGTCACCTGCTGGATCCACACCACCTCGAAGCCGGGGTTGTCGAGTGGCGCGGCCGCGAAGCTGAGCGCGCCGCCCTGGCTCAGCGTCTGATGGAAGTTGAACGGCTCGCCGTCCGGCTGGAACGTCTGGTAGATGAGCACGCCGGAGGGGTCCTCGATGAACTGGACGTGCAGTCCGTTCGTCGAGACGAGGTCAATCACGCCACTCATGTACGCAAACCCAAGCTGAACGAGCCCGCGGCCACGCTGCCAGAACCGGCGGTCCTTCAGCAACTGCGGGTTGTCGAAATATCGCCCTTGTGGCGGCTTTGCCGCGGCGCCGGTCGCCAGCGACTACGGTTTGAACGTCGCCAGCAGGACCATCAGCTCCGGCTCGTCGACGGCGCGGGCGGCCTCTTCCGGGGCGGACCACTGCTTCTCGCGCTGGGCGGCCTCGGGGAAGACGTCGGCTTCCTCCTGGACCTCCAGGGCGAAGACGGTGACCCGCACGCGCTGCAGGCGGCCGTTCTTCAGCCGCTTGTCGTAGGCGTAGGCGCCGACCGGCTTCTTCTTCAGCTTGCCGCGCACGCCGGCCTCCTCGAACGCCTCGCGCGCGGCCGACTTGGCCGAGCTCTTGCCCTTGATCGGCCAGCCCTTGGGGATCACCCAGCGGCGCGTTTCGCGCGAGGTGATCAGCAGCACCTGCACGCCGCCGTCGCCGTCGCGCCGCCAGGGCAGGGCGGCGAACTGGGCGCGGGGCTCGCGGTCCGGCTCGTGGCTCGAGGGCTCGACGAGGGCGCGCTTGGCCATCAGCCGAGCATCCGGTCGGCGAGGCGGGCGAGCCAGTAGAACCCGGCGCCCAGCAGGCCCGTGGCGGGCATGGTGATGACCCAGGCCCAGACGATGCCGCCGGCCACGTTCCAGCGCACCGCCGAGGTGCGCCGCGCGGCGCCGACGCCGACGATGCCGCCGGTGATCGTGTGGGTCGTGGAGACCGGCACCCCGATGTTGGTGGCGAAGAACAGGGTGAGCGCGCCCGCCGTCTCGGCGCAGAAGCCCTGCTGGGGCGACAGGTGGGTGATCCGCGAGCCCATGGTGTGCACGATCCGCCAGCCGCCCATCAGCGTGCCCAGCGCCATGGCGGCCTGGCACGAAAGCACAACCCAGAACGGGACGTGGAAGGTAGGCCCGAGCAGGCCGTGCGCGAAGAGCAGGACCGAGATGATCCCCATGGTCTTCTGGGCGTCGTTGCCGCCGTGGCCGAGGCTGAAGGCGGCGGCCGAGACGAACTGGAGGCGGCGGAAGACGCTGTCGGCGAACGCCGGGGTGGCGCGCACGAAGCTCCAGGACACGATCAGCACCAGCACCAGGCCCAGCGCGAAGCCCAGCGCCGGCGAGACGACGATGCCGCCGACGGTCTTCCAGAGCCCCGCCCAGACGATCGGCTTCAGGCCGGCCTTGGCGAAGCCCGCGCCGATCAGGCCGCCGATCAGGGCGTGCGAGGACGAGGACGGGATGCCCCCGAGCCAGGTGACCACGTTCCAGAAGATCGCCGCGGTCAGCGCCCCGAAGATCACCGCGTCGGAGACCACGCCGGGCGAGATGATGCCCTTGCCGACGGTGTTGGCCACGTGCTGGCCGAACACCAGGAAGGCGACGAAGTTGAAGAACGCCGCCCAGAACACCGCGTAGCGGGCCGGCAGCACGCGGGTGGAGACGATGGTGGCGATGGAGTTCGCCGCATCGTGCAGGCCGTTCAGGAAGTCGAACGCCAACGCCACGCCGATCAGGACGATGAGCAGGAGGCTGGCTCCGGACAGGTCCACGTCGACGCCTAGAGATGCTCGATCAGCACGCTGCTGACCTGGTTGGCGACGTCCTCGAAGCGGTCGACCACCTTCTCCAGGTGGTCGTAGATCTCCGCGCCCACGATGTAGGCCATCGGGTCCTTGCGCGCCGGGCCCTGGTAGAGGCCGCGCAGGCCCTCGTCGCACAGCGTGTCGGACTGGTCCTCCAGCTGGGTGACCTGTTCGGTGATGGCGTTCAGGCGCGCGGCGTTGCTGCGCAGGCTGCGCAGCAGCGGCACGGCCTCGGCGGTCAGGCCGGCGCACTGCACGATCACGTCGCCCAGGCGGACCATGTCGGGCTGGAACTGGCGCTGGTCGAAGAGCGCGATCGCCTTGGCGGTCTTGTGCATCTGGTCGATGGCGTCGTCCATCGAGGTGATCAGCTCGCGGATGTCGCCGCGGTCGAAGGGCGTGATGAAGGTGCGCCGCACCGCCAGCAGCACGTCGCGGGTGATCACGTCGGCCGCGGCCTCGTGGCGGGCGACTTCGGCGCAGCGGTCGGGGACCCGCTCGCCGCCGTCCAGCAGGGCGCGCAGCGACGCGGCGCCGGCGACCAGCGTGCGCGCGTGGGCCTCGAACAGGTCGAAGAACTTCTGCTCGCGCGGCAGCAGCGCCTGGAACCAGCCTAGCATCCCGTCGTCTCCCGGGCGTTCAACGCGAAGGCCGCTGCTGGCCTCCGCAGGACCCGGGACTCACCGTCCCGGAGGGCCACAATGGTCTGGGGCCGGACGATTGCAAACCGACTTTGCAGGCCGGGAGTTGCCTCGCGCGCGCGCCCGCTGCAAAGGTCTGCGCCTTCCAGGCGTGGGGTGGTGCGGATGGGCGGCGTGGTGGCCCTGGGCGAGTGCATGGTCGAGCTGGCGCTGAATGGGGCGGCGACGGCGCTGGTGGGCTATGCCGGAGACACCTTCAACACCGCCGTCTACCTGCGCCGGCTGGGCCGCGAGGTGGCCTATGGCACGGCGCTCGGCGACGGCGACCCGTTCAGCCGCGCAATCGCCGCGCGCATGGACGAGGAAGGCCTTTCCCGCGCCCTGGTCGTGGAGGCGGCGAACCGGTTGCCCGGGCTCTACGCCATCTCCCGCGACCAGGCGGGCGAGCGCAGCTTCTACTACTGGCGCGGCGAGGCGCCGGCGCGCGACTACTACGAGCTGGTGGACGTGGCGAAGCTCAGGGGCGCGGTGATGGGCGCCGAGCTGGTCTACCTGTCGGCGATCAGCCTGGCGGTGATCGGCGAGCGGGGCCGCGCGGTGCTGATCCCGTTGCTGCGCGAGGCGGCGGAGCAGGGCGTGGCGATCGGCTTCGACACCAACTTCCGCGCCCGCCTGTGGCCGGACCGCGCGATCGCCCGCGCCGCGATCCGCGCGGTGATCGGCGTCAGCCGATACCTGTCGACGAGCGAGGAGGACGCCGCCGGTTTCGACGCCGGCGACAGCGCCGAGCTGGGCCGCGACTGGGCGGCCAAGGGCGTGGAGGTGGTGCTGCGCCACGCCGACCGGCGCATCGAGGTCCTGACGAAGGACGGCGCGGAGAGCTTCGCCGCGCCGCCATCCGTGCCGGTGGTCGACACCACGGGCGCCGGGGACGCGTTCAACGCCGGCTACCTGGCCGCGCGGCTGGGGGGCAAGCCGGCGAAGGACGCGGTGGCCGCCGCGCGGCGCCTGGCCGGCATCGTCGTCCAGCACCCGGGCGCGATCATCCCGAAGACGGCGATGCCCGACTAGCCGGCGGCGGGCGGCTCCGACCCGTGGGACGCGACCAGCCAGGTCACGAGGTCCCAGGCGTTGCGGATGGCCAGCATCAGCGCCGACAGCAGGACGCCGGCCAGGACGTAGGTCGCCCAGGGCTTTTCGGCGTCGAACGCCCAGCCCGCGCCGCCGATCGCGAGGTACGCCGCCGTGGGCCCGGCGCCGTAGCACCAGTAGTCGCTCCAGTGCGGGACCGCCGGCGCCCTGCCGCGGACGAGCCGCCAGAAGACCGTCGCCCCCTGGGCCGCGCCCAGCACCGCGACGGCGATGAGGATCGTCCCCAGCGCCCGGGCGGTGAGGCCGGGCATCGCCGTCAGGGCGCTGACCGCGAGCACCACGGCCAGGCCGAACACGGTGGGCGTCATGTAGAGCGCCGAGCCGCGCAGCGCCGCCTCACGCCCGCGGTTGCCGGTGAGCGTCACCACAACGAAGAAGAGCCCGATCAGCGCCCCGGCCGCGCCGCCCACCATCAGGTAGAAGTCGTCCCAGCCCGCGAACATCGGCGGTCCTTCAGGCCTCGGCGGCCTCTGCGGCTTCCATGGCCGCCCTCATCGCCGCCATGCGCTTGGCGAACTCGCCGGTGCGGATCAGCTCCTTGCGTTCCTCCAACCCGCGATGCAGCTCGACCAGCGTTCGAGCCGCATGTTCGTTCTTCTGGATCGCGGCCCAGTAGGCGGCGACGTTGGGCAGCGTCGGGATCGGGTTCTCGCGGCCGGTGGCCGGCAGGGTGTTCTCCAGCAGGAAGAAGGCCGGAACCAGCGCGCAGTCGGCCATGGTCAGGCGGCCGCAGCAGGCGAAGCCGTCGGTGCCGATCATCCGGTCCAGCGCCTTGGCGTTGCGCAGCACCTGGCCGGCCAGCAGGTCGACCACGCCCTCGTTGCGGGTCTTGGCGTAGGTCTGGCCGGCCAGCATGAACATGTTGTTCATCAGGTAGATGTCGCCGATCCGGGCCAGCGTGCGGATGTGGGCGGTCTCGCGCGGCGTCGCGCCCAGCAGGCGCGGCTGCGGATAGATCTCCTCGAGGTATTCCGCGATGACCTCGGACTCCGGCATCAGGTCGCCGTCGATATCCAGCACCGGGATGCGGCCGATCGGGTTCTCCTGGCGGAACGCCGGCGAGCCGAACGTCGCCGGCCGCTCGAGCACGATGTCCGTGATCCCCTTGGCGTAGATCTGCATGCGCACGCGCGCCGAGTAGGGGCTGAGGTCGCCCGAATAGAGCTTCATCATGCGGGTCTCTCCAGGTTCGGCGGCGCCAGCGGTGGCGCGACCATCTTAGCGGGACCATGGCGGCCACCGGCAAGCGGATAAGGTCGCATCATGACCGTATCTTAAGTTGCGTCCGCGGTTGGACGATGCTCACCTCCTAAGAGATTAGGAGGGCGGCGATGGGGGTTCCGGCGCGGATTCTGGCGGCCGTGGCCGCGGCGCTCGCCTGCGCGTCCGGCGGCGCGGCGCGGGCGGATGCCGTCGACGACTACCTGCGCGGCGCCACCCGCAAGGCTCACATCCCGGCCGTCGCG
>Ga0105238_10006018_pt1 | contig 12025 bp, 5 predicted proteins | sample KBSC34metaG_FD_81526 | JGI IMG/M metagenome (GOLD analysis project Ga0105238, IMG submission 81526) | Corn rhizosphere microbial communities from Kellogg Biological Station, Michigan, USA - KBS C3-4 metaG | ecosystem: Host-associated > Plants > Roots > Rhizosphere > Soil | place: Michigan, USA... | reverse complement strand
CGAGTTCGATCACGTTTAAACATCCGTAGTCAGTTCGAGGGCGGAAGCGATGGTCTTGCGGTTTCGGACTTGCTCGCATCGATAGGGTGTAGCTTCTTTAGAACGGACGCGTCGGAGGCCTTCTGCAGGCGACGTGTCTTTTCGAACTCCGCGTTGGCCTCTGTTGTCTTGCCAAGTGATTTGTAAAACCTGCCGAGACGGAAGTGGACGTTCTGGTCGTTGGGATCGAGTTGTTCGGCAGTCTTCAACTCGCGAAGCGCGTCGTCATTCCGTCCGGCATCGATGTGCAAGATTCCGAGATCAAGGTGTGCAAGCTGATCCTTCGGATCGATGCGGACGGCCTTCTCCAGGAGTGGAAGCGCGGATTCAGGGTGGCTCAGCTTCATCTGCGTGTCTCCCAGATAGGTGAGGGCCTGAACGTGATTCGGGTTAAGATCGAGCTCTGCCTGAAACTCCTTTGAGGCATCTTCGAATTGCAGTTCACACCAGAGCAGATATCCCAGACCGAAGTGGGCCTCGGGCATTTTGGCATCCGCTTTGACCGCGGCACGAAACTGTTCGATAGCAGCGGTTCTGTCTTTCATCTCATCGAGCGCTTCACCGGCAAGCATGTCCGCTTCGGCTGATTCGGCATTGAGCGTGAGGATCTCTTTGTAGACATCGAGGACGCATTGGTACTGAGCAGAGCGGAGACAACTGTGCGCGAGTGTGAGGCGGAATGGAAGATTCTGCGGATCGGCAGATGTAGCTTTTTTCAAATGCGGGACAGCTTCAGCATATTGGCCGGAGCCGTAATCGGCCAGACCGATCAAGGTAGTGAGGCGCAGGGCTTCGGGAGATTCTTCAGGCAGGGTCTTCAGTAGCGCGGTGAAGATCTCGGTCGCTTCTCTGAGTTCGCCATTCTTGAAAAGGGCTAGGCCGAGATTCATCTGCAGGCCAGGCATCGCTGGTTCGATCGCTGCCGCCTTTCGATAAAACGAGACAGCGTCAGCGTAGTGTTCCTGGCGTGATTCGAGAAGGCCGAGGTGAGCATCGGCTTCAGCATCGTTGGGATGAGCCTTCAGAACAGCCTGCCACGCACTCTGGGCTTTTTGAACGTCGCCCTGTTGTTCGAAGACATATGCTTTCTGGCGTTGATCGCCCGGCGGCTGCGGTGCCTGGCCGGACTGTACAGCCGAAGCAAGGCCGCAGACGAGGCTAGGCACCAATATCCAAAACAAACTTGAGCGCAGTCTCATACGCAGTTGGATTCTCGCTTGTGGAGGCGCGAAGTGCAAATCCTGCACAAGAGGAGGCGCTGTTTAGAAAAGCAAAAGAATGGCGCGCCACGATTGCGTGGCGCGCCAAAGTGGAGAGTGAATATCAGAACACGAACTTGCCGCCCAATTGCAATGTACGTGGGCCATAGTCGCTTGTGATCTTGCCAAAATTGGCGTCCGAACTATTCAAATTGACGCCTTGCGGATTGGCGTGGTTGAAGGTGTTGAACGACTCGAAGCGCAAGTCGATATGGACTCTTTCGTTGGATGTGAAGGCAATGGACTTGAACAGTGATATATTCCAGTTCTGGATTCCAGGTCCCTTCACTGCATCCTTTCTTGCATTGCCGAATCCCTGGTTGGGGCCACCATCCCAGGGAGCGACAGGACTAGCAAAGGCCTCCTTATCGAACCAACGTTGAACTTCGTGAGTGAGTTTCTTTGGGTAGTGGACCGGTGATACCTGATCTGGACGATTACTTGTGCCGCCGCCGAGTCCAAGTTTGTCGCTGCCAGAATAAGCAGGACGCAGTGGCAATCCTGTTTCGACGAAGGTAATGCCGGAGATTGACCAACCGCCAATCAATGTGCGCGCAAATGCGTTCGAGCTCTTCCTGTACCAGGGGAGCGCGTAGACATAGCTGACGTTCAGGATATGGCGACGATCAAAGCCCGTGTCTGACCCAAAGTCATAATGAGCGTTGAACGGGTTGGAAAGACCGTTGAGATCGTTGGCGACGACGCTCAGCAAGTGCGACCAGGTGTAAGCAACCTGGGTGGTTAGACCGTGCCGGTTCTCAATACGGACGCCGGCCTGGAGCGAGTTGTAGTTGAAGTTCGTTTCGTTTTCTTCCTGGTTGATGTTCGCGTACCCCGGGTACTGCCGGTATAGATTGGCATTTTTTGCGCCGGTCGCGACCTGTTGGCGATCCCAGTAGGGGTTCGAAGAATCGGCGCCGGGAGAAGTATCGAAGTTGAACAACGGAAGCGTGTTGATCTGGCGATCATTGTTCTGGCTGAAACCGTCGGAGCCAACATACTGTACCACCGCGATGATGGACGGTGCCAGTTCGCGCTGAATGCCCATGCTGTAGTTTGCGGTCCCGGGAGCATTGTAGTCATACCTGATGTTGGTGATGTTCGACGGGAAATGATTGAGCGTGGTTGCGCCAGTCAAAACGCTGGTATTGGGGTTGGAGAAGTACACGTTAGTGGCGGAAGGGATGTACGCGAACGGAGGATTCAAAGCGGCGTTATAAACGTCGTTGCCTTGAATGCGCTCCCAGAACAAGCCATAGCCACCGCGGAATACGGTTTTGCCGTTGCCGCTGATGTCCCACGCCCATCCAATACGCGGCTGGAAGGTGTAGTAGTGGTTGCGAACGTTTCCGCGCGGGAATCCGTTTACTCCAGCTTCCCGAATACCGTTGAGATAGAACTGCTCGTCACCCGTCTGGGCGAAGGTTGATAGATGGGCCGGATTCAACGTGCCATCCGGGAGCATGGGATTGCCCAGCGACCGATCGTAATCCTCCGCAACGAAGTTCGAGAACTTGTCGTAGCGCTCAAATGCATGCGGAAGGCCGTCGTAACGCAATCCGAGGTTCAGAACCAACCTTGGCGAGACGTGCCAATCGTCGTTCGCATAGCCGGCGTAGTTGTTATTCACCCAGTGTTTGCCTGCCAGAAATTCCAACTGCGAATAGGTGGAAGCCATGCCGAGGATGTAGTTGACGTACGAGTCGCCGGAGAAGTTACTGGAGTTGAAGGTCGTGACTCCGTTCGTGTTGTATTGCAATTCCTGGTTTTTGTAGGTGTGCAGCCAGCCCGCACCGAACTTGAACTGGTGGCGCCCCTTGGTCCATGAAATGTCATCACGATACTGGAAACCCTCGTACCCGTTCTTCCATGGATAGTAGCTCGGGCTCCATGTGACGTTGATCGGAGAACCCTGAAGCTGGACCTCGGGCATGCGATTCATTCTGTTGTTTTCATCCGGGAAGAAGCTTGTTCCAGTCCATCCCGCCGGTTTTACAAATGTACCGCCGGGACCATCAAGCGGAGTCAACGTGATCTTGTTTCCGCTGTAAAGGAATGCAGTCTCGTTGAGCAGGTTGGGCGAGTAGGTTTGCGTCAGCTTAATCACCGCCGAGAACGACGGGTTGTTCATAGCCGTGCCCACGGTCGGATAGGTGCTATTGCCCCACAGTGGCGGAAAGTAGTTCTGAGCCAGTGTGTCGTGGAGATAGTGCCCCATCAATTGGTACTTGCTGTTGATGGCGTGGTCGATTCGTACGATGTCCTCGCGGACGTTCGTTGGCTGCGGAATCGAGGCAATGAACTGTGTGCCGTTGTTGAAGTTCGGCTTCGGGAACGTGCCTGCATTCAATTGGAGAACGGCATTCTGGTCAATGAGGTTTGCCGGGATGACGTTGCCGGGGAACGGTTGTCCGGGTACTAATCCGTCAGCCGCGTAGAGAGCCAGCTTAGCGGGATCATTGGTCTTTGGTACGCATGGCGCCTGTACACCTGGATTGCAGACGGTGTTCGTAGCCGCCTCATTTACCGGCTGGTAGGTTAGGCTCTCCCCGGCCGTCGGGAAGTTCGCTGCAGGTATCGCATTCTGCGCCGAAGGTGCGCTGCCCTGGATCAGTCGCCGCCATTCTTCATTCCAGAAGAAGAATGTGCGGTTCTTGTTTTCGTTGTAGACGTGAGGAATCCACAGCGGGCCGCCGATATTGCCGCCGGGGATGTTGAGCTGGAACTTGGATCGTGGTTTGCCACCCTGATTGAGGAACCAGTCGTTGGCGTTGTAGGCCGTGTTGCGATTGAACTCGTAGACTTCGCCATGGTAGAGAGAACTTCCGGACTTGAGCACCATGAGAATGGTGCCGCCGGATCCAATTCCGTAATCGGGCTTGTAGTTGCTGTCCAGTGTCTGGAACTGAGCAATCGCATCCTGAGACGGCAGATTCATAAAGCAGCCGCCGCAGCCGCGATCATTCTGCTCGCCGCCGTCGATCATGTAGACGTTGTGGGTGGATCGGGTCCCATTGAAACTGATGCCGTTTGCAGATGTCAGCGCATTCACGCCCCCAAAGGCCGGAAGCGTATTCGACACTCCGAGACCAAGCGCCGCTAAAGAAGTGATGTTTCGGCCATTCGTCGCCAGTTGCTCAACCTGGGTGCCGCTTATCAGCGTACTTACCTCGCTGGTCTCGCTCTGCACCTGCAGGGCATCGGCGGCCACGGTCACGGTCTGCGCCTGGCTGCCAATGGCGAGCACCGCATCTTGCTCGACTGTCTGGGCAACGTTCACCACGATGCCGGTTTTGCTGTACTTCTGAAAACCTTGTGCAACAACGGTCAAGGTATAGGTGCCGACGCCAACGTTCGCGAAGCGGTAACTGCCGGACGCGTTGGATACCGTTTCTCTCGATTGGCTGGTTGCAGTGTTGTTGAGGGTGATTTGCGCGTTCGGAACGACCGCACCGCTCGGGTCATTAACGTATCCGGTAATCGTGGCATTGTCCTGGCCCCGGGCCACAGGCGCGAAAACGAGCAACAGAGCGCCGATGATCAACCAGATTGGAGCAGAGCGCGAGAATGCAGCGAAGTCCGACGCCCATTGAATGCTAAAGCGTCGACGAGCTGCGAATGGAATCATCGTTCTGGTGTACTTCGACATCTTTCCGCCTCCTAGCAAACGTTTACTTGATTCGTAAAACTCATGCACTCTATCCGCTCTCTGAGTGCCGGTGGTTTCAATAAATCGAGCTGCTATTTCGTTAGATCTGTTGGGTAGAGTTTCGCAACTTGCAAACGCCTAATTCGAGTGGAGAAGTGCTGTAGCACACGCTAGGCACACCGTGTGGAGCAAGCGTTTCCTATGGCGGGGAATTATTACGCCTGTTTTAGCTGCTGTCAATGGAAATTCTTAGCTAAAGTTTGACAAACGAGTTCGACACATTCTCAGCTAGAAATTCCCTTTACTAAGCGATTGGGTAGCGTTTCCACAGCCGATTCTGGCGCAACAGGAAAGCCTTTACCTTAAACCTCCGGATGGATCTAAGCGAATTAAAGGTGATACGAGAAAAGCACGGTGCGGAGCACTGGGAGATCTCTGTTGGGAGAGCGTGGCAACGTCCCCCCTCGAACTCTAGGTGGAACTTACCAAGCGGGTCACTGAGTGAGACCACGCCGATAGACGCCACTCGCGGAACCCTGCGGCTTCTTGCTCAGCACACTTCTGCTTGTTAAGTACTATAAGAATTTTGAGGTTGAAAAAATTTTGAGGTTGAGATTGTCTCCTCCCCACGGCAAGGTCGCACTGGATTGCGTCATCGATCAACGCGAGGCTAAAAGAGCCTACGACAAGGGACGCCTCCTACAATCCAAAAGACGTTGACGCGGTTCCAAACCGACCTTTATTATTCCACGCCGGTGTATGCTGTAAACGCATTCTCACCATCCACAATGACAGCAAAACGTATTTCCGAATCCAATCGAGCCCCCATCGATATGCAGGAGGTTGCCCGACTCGCCAATGTATCGATCGCTACTGTCTCCCGGACGATCAACAAGGTTCCGACGGTCGATCCCAAGCTTGCCAAACGAGTCTGGAAGGTCATCAAAGAGCACGGCTATACCCCGAATACACAGGCCCGAGCCTTGGTCTCGGGACGCACCCGCCTGCTTGGGTTGATTGTTTCGGAGATTACCAATCCCTTCTTTCCGGAATTGATTCAGGGCTTCGAAGATGTTGCAGTGGAAAACGGATATGAAGTCTTGATCGGCTCAACCAACTATGACCCTGACAGGATGAAAACATGCATTCGCCGAATGATTGAACGAAAGGCGGAGGGCGTGGCGGTCATGACGTTTGGAATTGAGGAGCCACTTCTTGAACAACTGGCGAGTCGTCAGGTGCCACTCGTGTTTGTGGATGTAGCTCCCGATCGTCCGGGTATAAGCCTTCTGAGAGTGGATTACCACCAGGGAATCAGGCAAGGCGTACAACACTTGGCCGCCCTGGGCCATCGGGACATTGCGTTTATCACCGGGCCCCTCCGTCTCCATTCGGCCCATTCCCGCCTGGCTGCGTTTCAACGCGCAACGAGAGAATGCGGAATTAATGTTGATCCCAGTCGAATCGTCGAGGGAGATCACACGATGGAGGGCGGCAAGGCCGCGGCGGAGAAACTGCTGACAGGAACAACGTTGCCAACAGCGATCATGTGCTCCAACGACGTCACAGCAATCGGTGTATTGCAGGAAGCCTATCGAGCAGGGCTGCGAATTCCGGATGATCTTTCCGTTGTCGGTTTCGACAATACTCACATAACACAAATGACCGTTCCACCTCTCACTACTGTCGAAATGTCATGCAATGATTTGGCGCGAGCAGCTGTAATGGCATTGCGCGCGTATCTGGAAGGACTATCTTCACCGAAGCGAGATTATCCGGTGGAGACCCATCTCGTGGTGCGCGAATCCACCAGTTTTCCCCGGGGCCCGGTGGGGAATAATCTGAGAGTGTCGAGGTCCCTTCTCGGATTGGAGAAAAACTGACACCATCAGAACAGCCTGATCTAAAAGGAGCAGGCACTGACGAGTCCGAGTGATATATACGTATCTTCGACGGAAGCTCTGAATAAATTCGGTACCCTAACTTGAATGGACGGTCTCTTCGAGATGCCCGAGGAAACTCGGCAGGGCAGATAAGGATGCGTATGAGTGCCGTTCAATTGGTCGTGCACTGTTCGCGATGGCTACGTCAGAACTCTTGTGAGTCCTTCTTGCGCCGGTACGGCACGTCATTCTTTTGATCGCTCACAATCACAATCCCTGCAATTGCACGAACGAGGGCATCCTGTTTCTACCTCTCCCCCAACAGTCGATAACCATCCCGGGTGCGAACGCGATATTTCTGCAGGTTCTTACCAGCCAACGTCACCTTGATTGAGCGCCATCCGTGGTTCGGATTTGCCTGCGGATAATAGCTCAACGTATATAGATGGACCAGGTCTTCCCGGATCGAGGCGAATGCTTGCTTTTCCTCTCGCCAGTTTTTTGCAAAGTAAGCCTTGCCGCCCGAAACCTTGCTCATGCGTTCAAATGCAGCAGCGGAAACAGGATCTTCCTGGGCCTGGCGGGTGCTGATGATGTAAATGATCGTGCCCGTCGATTGCGCCAGTTCAGCCACGTCCTCCGGTGGAATCGAACTGGCATCGTCGGGCCCGTTTGAAAACACCACGATCGCTTTGCGTCCTTTGAGCGGCGCAGCATCTTTGACCGTCAACAAAAGGCTGTTGTAGAGTGCGGCTTCATCACCCGCGACGGTGCTCCGCACGCCGTTGATTAAGCGGAAACGATCAGAAGTCAGTTGAATCGCGCGAGAGAGATCCCTGCAATAAGAATAGAAAGCGATTCTGCTCGCATCGTCCATCGAGCGGACAAAATCTGTGATCGCATCCTGAGCGTAGACAAAGCTTCGGTACATGTAGTTGCTGGTGTCGAACAGGACAAACACGCTGGCTTCATTGACATGTGGATAGGGAAGACCTGCCTGCGAATCAATGTGCAGGAGCGGATCAGGCTCCGAAGGCTCGCGTGCGGTTTCCGATGCAGAGACTTGGCCCGGTCGAGCAACTTCCTTGGAATCGGGATCCGAACCGCGGCTTTCTTCGAAGCTCGAAATCTTCTGCGGTATTTTGTCCTCGGTGATCACGAAGTCTTCTGGACGAAGGCCAGTCACGTAGTTACCCTTGCTATCCATCACTGCGATGTTGAGCTGCACGAGCACAACGTTTACACGCAGTTTCATTGGATCCTGAGCAGCGGGTTGGGATCCAATGCTCTGAAAAAAGAGGAGAGGAAATATGCTGCAGCAGCCTAGAGCTTTTCTTCTCATGGGTGTCTCATCCCTAATGCGGTGCTCGCATGCTTACTGCTGATACGTTGTAACTGCCTGAAGCGTGATCTTGCCTTTTCGAAATTCGTCACCGGTTTGCTCCATCGCTCGAAGAAATGCGGGCCAATCGTCGATGTTGCTCGCGAAGATATTGGCCACCATGTAGCGGGTCAGTTCGGGCACCAGAAGATTGAGTTGGGCTGGGGTATAGCCCATTTCGTCTGCCAGTCTCGCCCAGTAAAGATTGTTAGAGTCCCATGATTCCGCAAACAATCTACCGGCGTCTCCGCCGTACGTCGAAATAGGCTTCATGTTGAGCAGCGCGGAAGAATTTGTGACCATTAGACGAGGGCGGAGTACCCCGAAATCGGCCGACAAGCGCTCCATGCTGGCGTCAGAAGGATATTTCTCAGCAAGCTCATCCAGTTCCCGCCACGCTTTTCCTTCCACTGATGCCTGGTTGGGGTATCTGTTGCGGAATTCCGCTGCAAGATAGAAGATATCCGCGGGCGGCGTTTTCCCAATCACGGCACTGATGCCTTCCTTACTCAGCAGAGCTGTCAAAGTCTGTTCCATTCGACCCGCCGTCATGCGATCAGCCAGGATGCCGATTACTTTTTCCCGAATATCCGGATTGCCAATCGATGCACTTAACAGTTCTTCGCCGGCTCGCTGATACAAAGCAGCAAAATGCAATTCGTTTTGGCTCACATTCCACCAGCGCGGAAGTGTTGCGCTCACAAGAAGGTCGGGAACGACTTCCTTCCAGATCAAAGCTTGAATGTTCTTGGGGACGATGAAATCTTGTTCAGTAGAAGCCAGCGCATAAGGTAAATCTGCCAGGGAACCAAGCAGGTAGGCTCCTCCTCCGGCAGTTGCGCCAATCCCTACCAGGCGGGGAACTCCCCATATCTCCACGATCCCCTGAACTGAAATGGAAGAGAAGTCATGCGAACGGACAAATAGCGGATTGTTATGGAGAACCTCGGCACCGGGTGGCTCATAGTATGCATAGTTCAATCCAACCAGCGTGTCTCTCAAGAAGGGAGTGAGCTGACCTCGTGCAGCCTCAAGCTGTGACGGCGTTGACGATGTCTTGAGAACCTTCGTCAGGTCCGTTTTTACTTGTAGCTCCGCATGCCTGCTCGAGTACACAATGGGTGCCCAGCTGCTCCTCTCGTTGCCCGTGAAGATAGCCCGCGGCATCTCGAACTCTCGAAGATTTTCAGCAAGCGGCAGCAACGCATTCCCGGTCGTGGATCCATGTGCCATTTCCGTCATTCCGTCGGATAGGCCGAACAAGGTATCGAGGGAAACCAGACGCTGGTCCTCCAGGACGGAACGAATCCTTTCGGCAAGGTCATGATGCACGCGTTGACTGTCAGTGTCATCGTGAACCGGACCTGCCAGAAGGTCGACGATTTGATCCTGGGAGAGATTTCGGTTGCCTTTTGCCGCCTGCAGTGTTGCCTGCAACGAACTTCTGGCCGCTCCGAAGAGTTGCGCGGAAGAGGTAGTCACGATGAACGGCTGCACCACTTCCTGCCACGATGAATTCAACTTGTCGAGTGGTATCTGGCCTTGGCGCGCCAAGATTTGCCATAGTCCAATGTCGGCTTGGAACGCCCCGAGCGCATTGGAACGCAGCGTGAGATTCGGAATCTTGTCGATTCGATCTGCCACACTCACAAACTTCGCAATAGAGCTATCATCAAGATCCGGAAACTCAGCAAAGATAGCAAACCAATGATGAAACTGCGCGAACCGTTGCGCCATCAGTTTGTGAGTCTCACCTGACAACTGCTGCTGCGGTGTCCTGCGGGAATCCATTGCGTTCAGCAACAGAAAAACCTGGACTGGGCCAGTATCAGATTGAAGGCTCGACGACGAGATCAACGTTTCCAGCAATCGACCGGAGGTATTCCAATCGCGACTCCGCCTTAGCCAGGTTCGCATCTGCTTTGATTTGGCCATCTGCGAGAGGATTTCATCCCATACAAAAATGTCTCCAGGTATTGCAAAGTCGCCGTCTGGCTTCCACATCAACGAAGTCAGCAAAATGAAGAGATTACCGTTTCTCGGAAAGATACCCTTCGACGCGTACGCATTGACCAGGGGGGCTCTATAAACATCGTAGAAACGTTTGAGGTTACTCCCTTCCACCAGGTGTCGCTGTTGCGCAGGACTGAGTCGTGCCAAAACATCGAAATACGATGCCAGCCAGCCGTTATCTATGGTCAGAAGTTTGGTTACAAACGGTCCCGGAGATCGCGGACTCTCTCCTAACAGGTCCTGCCACGCTTTGTCGTTATCGCCGGGAAGGACGACTCGCCCGGACTTGATGCAGATTTGGCTTCCATACAAATCTGTGACTGCCGAAACCAACATGAGCCATTGAAGTCCCGGCGATTGATTCAAAGATAACTGCGTTTCGTGATCGTATTTCGCCATTACGGCATAAAGGCGGTCAGCGTCTAAATTGTGCAACAGCAAGTCGAGCAATGTGTTGCTCGTTTTATGTTTCGAACCGGCAGCAGCTGCAATCCACTCTTTCTCCGTGAAAATGATTGGCACTCTGGTCGCTGGAAAGGGATACGTAAATGGCCCATCCTTCTGCAAGGCTTGTTCCAGACCAGTGAGCGGAAATCCTGAGTCGATGGTCAAAAACGCTCGTTCTGCATTTGCCGTGACCAGCGCGGTATCTCTATGGCCACAAGATCGCTGAAGACGATACCCCAGCACGCTCAGTAACTCAGCGGCATCACTGCAGCCGCTGATGTGTATCTTGCCATCCGCTGCAAGCCGCTCGATATCGCGAGCCTGGTGTAGATACCTGTCCACAAGGATCAGGTATTCCTTTTCTCTCCCTGTTTCGAACCCGTATAGCTCAACGTTGCGCGCGAGCATCGGCAATACATCTTCGGGCCCCACATCCTGGCTTATACCGGCCATGCGGAGAAAGGGACGCAATGGGCCAGGGATCACAATCGAGTCCGTCGGAACCGATTGCAGCTGATTAGCAGCAGAATTCGAGTGTGCCGGAGATGTCTGGGAACGCGCCTGTGAACCGAGGTACGTTTGGCAGCAGATCGCGAAGCAGAACAGAACCGATATGCGGATCGACCCAGGAAGAGAGAGACTCATCGAAACACCCCTTTAAGCCGCGAGAGGTATTGAATGGCGCGTCGGCCAAGTTCCATTTGGCGGAAATACCCTTTGCAACTCAATAGAGCTAGCGGAGCATTCCCATCACTTGCGCGTTTTTCACAGAAACCGAAACTTCGAATCCGATCGGTGCCACGTTACTTGAAAGATATCGAGACAGGAGAGAAGCCACGCAACCGGGCAACCATCATCGCAAATTGCTTTCCGCCGGGCAAGCTTAAATGGAAAAGCACTATGCAACGGCTTCCCGATTTCGGCACATGGAGTATAGAGCCCCTTGGAGAAGGACAATGTAATTGAATTGTCATCACTTCCAAGGATTCGGACCAGTCAACTTCGCATCGGATCAATCGGCGGCGCCGTGCTGTACTCGACGACGTGGAAGGGTTCCACAGGTTCCTACGCGACAATTTCACTACCATCAAGGTAAGCTCGATTTCGCAGAGATAAATCGGGTGAATTGGGCATACCAAGCCGCATCCGACCCCTCGACGCACGATTACTTATTACACTAGATTGCTTAATTGATAGAGCTGGCTGATTCGGAAGGGATTGCTCTTGATGGTGGCGGAGAGAGTGGGATTCGAACCCACGTTAGAGTTTCCCCTAAACACGCTTTCCAAGCGTGCGCCTTCAACCACTCGGCCATCTCTCCATCTAGAAACTTCTCTTCGAGTTTACCAAAGGG
>Ga0105238_10006017_pt1 | contig 12026 bp, 8 predicted proteins | sample KBSC34metaG_FD_81526 | JGI IMG/M metagenome (GOLD analysis project Ga0105238, IMG submission 81526) | Corn rhizosphere microbial communities from Kellogg Biological Station, Michigan, USA - KBS C3-4 metaG | ecosystem: Host-associated > Plants > Roots > Rhizosphere > Soil | place: Michigan, USA... | reverse complement strand
GTTGCGCTTGCCACGATGAGGGATGGGGGACAGGAAGGGCGCGTCCGTCTCGACCAGGATGCGATCGAGGGGCGCGAAGACGGCCGCCTCCCGGATCGGCTGCGCGTTCTTGAACGTCATGATCCCCGAGAACGACAGGTGTTGGCCCAGGTCCAGGTACCGGCGTGCATCCTCGACGCCCCCCGTGAAGCAATGGATCACGCCGCCGACCTCGGCGGCCCGCTCCTCGCGCAAGATCGTGGCGGCGTCCTCGTGCGCGTCGCGGATGTGCGAGCTGAGCGGCCTGCGGTGCTGGCGAGCGAGGGCCACGAACCGGCGATAGGCGGCCCGCTGCGCGTCACGCGGAGAGTGATCGTAGAAGTAGTCGAGCCCGGTCTCGCCGACGCCGACCACCCGGGGCCGCGCGGCCAGATCGTCCAGCTCGGTCCAGTCGGCCTCCGTCATCCGCGCCACGTCGTGCGGGTGAATGCCCACGGTGGCGTACACGTCGGCCTCGCGGGCCGCCAGGCTCACCGCGGCTCGAGCCGAGGTGAGATCGTGGCCGGAACCGATGCAAATCATGGCTGTTACGCCGGCGGCGCGGGCCCGCTCCATGACGGCCGGGAGGTCGGCGCCATAGCGGTCCTCGTCGAGGTGACAGTGCGAGTCGATCATCGTGCGAGGGAGTCTAAACCTCGTGCAGAGTTCCACCGATGTCTGAAGTTGGAAATCCGTACCGTTCTCGGTACCGCTTTTTTGGCGAGGAGATCCGTGCTGCCCAAGGTAACGCCACCACCCGACGACGACTACGAGAAGACGCGCGCGCTCGCGCCTCAACAGGCCACCGCGCTCGCGGCGGACTCCGATCCCGACGAGCTCCGACCCGGGACGCTGGCGGGGGGCTATCTCCTCGAGAAACCGCTGGCCTCCGGCGGCGGCGGGACGGTGTACGAGGCTCGTCACCGCCTCCTGGGACGTCAGGCGGCGGTCAAGGTCTTGCGCCGCGAGCTGGCCTCGTCGCCGCGCATGGTGGCGCGGTTCCTGCGCGAGGCGCTGGCCGTGAACCTGATCAAGCACCCCAACATCGTCGACATCTACGAGTTCGGAGAGCTCCCCGACGGGCGGCCCTACTACGTCATGGAGCTGCTCGGCGGCACCGATCTCCGATCGTTGCTGACCAAGCGCGGCCGGTTCAGCCCGCGTGAGGTGCTCGACCTCCTGGCGCCCGTCTGCTCGGCGCTGAGCGCGGCCCACGCGCAGGGGATCGTCCACCGCGATCTGAAGGCCAGCAACATCCACGTCGAGATGCGCGACGGCCAGCAGATCGTGAAGCTGCTCGACTTCGGCATCGCCAAGCTGGTGCGGCCCGAGGGCGAGGAGGCCGGCCTTACGGTCGCGGGGGCGCGCCTGGGGACGTCGTACACCATGGCCCCCGAGCAGATCCGCGGCGAGACCATCGATCCCCGCACGGACATCTACGCGCTCGGCGTGGTGCTGTTCCATCTGCTGACCGGCCAGTATCCGTTTCGCGGCGAGTTCATGACCGACATCGAGCGCATGCACCTCGAGTCACCGCCGCCCCGTCCCAGCCAGATCGTGGCGGTGCCGCCGGCGGTGGACGCGGTGGTGGTGCGGGCGATGGACAAGATCCCCGACCGGCGCTTTCCCGACACCGAGGCGTTCGTGACGGCCTTGCGGGAGGCCGTGGCCCCCGACGCCCGTGGCGCTGCCGACCGCGAGGTGAAGGCGCGGGCGGTGGCCCTTTACGTCGATGTCCGCGTCGCCGACGACGCCGACAGCGACGAGATCCTCGACGACGTGTCCGCCATTCTGGACCGGGCCGAGCAGGCGCTGCGGGATGGCGGCTGGCAGGTCCTCCTGCAGACGGGCAACGTGCTCCTCGGCGCCAAGCCGGTGCCGCTGGGACCGAAGGCCGACGCGGTCTGCGCCGCGGCGTTGATCGACGCGGACGAGCTGACCTCGGCCCTCAGCGACCGCGCCCACCCGGCGCGCGAGGTCCACGTCAACCTGACGCTGCACGCGGCGGAGGCCATGCTGAAAGGCGACCCGTCGACCGGCGCCGAGATCGTCGGCGGCAGCATCGTGGCCGTCAACGAGTGGGCGCCAGAAGAGCCCCGGGACGGGCTCTCCGTGAGCCCGTCGTTCATCGCGGCGCGCGCCGGGTGAGCGCAGGGGGCTTCGCCCCCCTACGTGACCCCCCGGATCCTCCTGAGGCGAGCCGGCGCGGCGAAGCCGCGCCTGAGCGTAGGGGGGCGTTGCCCCCCTACGTGACCCCCAGGACTTTCCTGAGGCGCGCCGGCGCGGCGAAGCCGCGCCTCCCGTCGCTGAACGCGCTCCCTTTGGTCGCTCTGGCGCCGCGCCCCAAAGCATTGCGGGCGCAGAGCGGATTCGAACTGGCCGGACGCTTCGAACCGGTGCGACAATCGTTGGGTGCGAACGGCTTTTGTGGGCCTGTTGGCGCTGGCCGCTGGGTGCACCGGCGTCGGCGGGGTGGGGACGGCGACGGGGCGTGGGGTGCCTGCGAGGGCGATGGTCGCGGCGGAGGGGGCGGGGGCGCTTCGGGTGATGACGTTCAACATCCGGTATGGGACGGCGGATGACGGTGACGATGGCTGGGCGAACCGGCGGGGGCTCGCTGTTCGCGTAATCCGGGAGTTCGGGCCGGTCGTGCTCGGGCTGCAGGAGGCGCTGCGCTTTCAGCTGGACGAGCTCGGACGCGAGCTGCCCATCTACGGCGAGGTGGGGGTCGGCCGCGACGACGGCGCTCAGGCGGGCGAATACGCGGCCATCCTCTACGACCGGAGCCGGTTGGAGCTGCTCGGCGACGGGCACTTCTGGCTGTCCGACAGCCCCGAGCTCCCCGGTTCGATGACCTGGGGCAATCGGTATCCGCGCATCGTGACCTGGGCGCGCTTTCGGGACCGCGCGGCAGGCGCGACCTTTCTGGCCGTCAACACCCACTGGGACCACGAATCGCAGGAGGCGCGCGAAAACAGCGCCCGCCTGATGCGCCATCGCTTGATGGGCTCGCCGGAGGGCAGTGATCCTCTGCTGGTCATGGGCGATCTCAACTGCTCGGCCGACAATCCCGCCTTCCGGCTGCTGCTCGAGCGCGGCTCTGGCCCGGATGCCGAGGAGCCCTTCTGGCTGACCGACACCTTCGCGACGCTCTTCCCGCGCGGAGTCGCGGGCAGCGGGACATTCCACGCTTTCAGAGGGAGCCGGGACGGCGCCAAGATCGACTTCGTGCTGGTCTGGCCGCTCCGAGAGCGCTACCTGGCGGGTCCCCCGGCGGGCGCCAGCAAGGAATGGCGCGTCCTGCAAGCCGATATCGTGCACACCAACGAAGGCGGGCGGTACCCGTCGGATCACTTCCCGGTCACGGCCATCGTGAGGCTCGTCGACGTCGCGGCTGATGGAACCCGAGCCCGATGACGAGCGGCGCGCGCCGACGCTAGTCCCCTGGACTAGAAGCTGGCCAAGATCGCCAGGATCACCGCCACCAGCGATTCGCCGGCGAGCGCGCCGGCGCCCAGTGCGTGGGCGTCGGGATCACTGAAGGAGGGGAAGCGCCGCCGCAAAAAGGCCACGGCGGCCGCCCCGACCAGCGCTGCGGCCGACAGCGAAAGCGGCGTGATGAGGGCGATGCCCATGACCACGGGCGACGGCAGGAAGCGACCCGCGCGCCCGCGCGCCGCCACGGAGAGCACCAGGGCGAGCAAGCAGGCGCCGAGGGCGGCTTGCAATCCGTAGGGCGGAAGCCGGGACAGCCCGCCGCCCACGGCCTCGGCGGTGGCCCGCCAGGACAGCGCCGCGACGGCCGGCATGACCTCGGTCCCGAGCGGCCTGGTGTGGACGATGGCCAGGTAGGTCGGGACCACCACCACGCTGCCGATCAGCACGCCGACCAGCTGCGCCACCGTCTGGCTGCGGACCGACGCGCGCAGGTCCTGCCCGGCCTTGAGGCTCCACAGCGTCTGCGCCGTTTGCGTCGCGGTCCCCGAGGCCACGGCGCCGACCAGGATCGATCCGACCGCGCCGTTTCGCCCAAAGATGAGCTGCGTGAACGTGCCCATGTTGCCGGTCGGCGCGATGTCCGTCTCGCCGGCCGCGCGCGCGCAGACACTGGCCAGCGCCAGCGCGACGACGATGCCGAGCAGCACCGTTCCGACCGACAGACCCAGCGCGCGCTCACCCGTGATGGCCAGGACCACGGTCGCGCCGGCCAGCATTGCACCGGCGGCGATCTGATCGCGGCGCGCGGCGCGGCTCGGGCCCTCGCTCCGGGTTCGCCGGGTCACCCGCCAGAGCCCGGCGACGAGGTTGAACGCGTCCCCGACCGTGCGCGCCAGGATCCGGGCGTTCTGGCGAGCGCCGACGAGGAGGGGACCGAGGCTGCCGCCCAGCATCAGCCCGAACGCCGGCCACACCATCCAGGAAACGATCGGCGCGTAGGTAGGCCCGGAGACGAGGTGGGCCCGGGCCAGCACCGGCCCCCCGATCATCCAGGCGACGGCGCCGGTGCCGGCCAAGGTCGCGGCCCCGCGCAAGCCGATGAAGATGCCGGTGGCGCCCATGAGCGGGCTGACGGCCACCCCGACGGTGAGGCTGGATGCCGCCAGGCCGCCCAGGGTGAGCGGCAGGTAGACGGACTGGGGCAGCCAACCGGGCCGCCCGTCGCGGCACCACGCCAGCGCGCCCGCCATCACCGCGGCCGCGACCATGAGCCGCATCGGGCGGACACCGGCCCGCCGATCGTCGTGCAGCACGCGGATGAGCTGGGCCGTCGCGCCGCCGCTGGGGAAGGGCAGGGCGTCGTCGACGATCAGCTTTCGCCTGGCCCACAGGCCGGCCAGCACGCCGAGCAGGCCGAGCCCGAGCCCCCAGACCCAGAGCGCCAGCGCGGGGGGCGCCGCCGCGCCCATGAGCGCCAGCGCCGGCATGGGGCCCGAGAGGCCGTGCACCAGACCCATCACCGCCGCGGACGCCGCCACCGTCTGCGCCACGTTGTTCTCGAGGGCCGTGAAAGCCCGCGGGCCGAAGCGGCGCAAGGCCGCGAACATCGTGAAAGTGACGAGCGTGGCGGTCAGCGAGCCCGAGTCGATGAAGCCGATCTTGAGCCCCGTGTAGACGTTGCCGGCGGCCAGGACCACCCCCACGGCGCACCCGGCGGCGATCGCCCGCGGCGTGAGCTCACGGGTGGGAAGCGGCACCGGCAGCACGCTGGCCGCCGTCGAGTCGGGCTCCCCCGCCTGCGGACGAGCCGTGGATGCCGCTCCGGCCGCAGCGGTGCCCTCTTCCTCGGGTAACCGAAACGGCAGGGCCGCCATGACGTCGACTCAGGTGGCCTTGGGCTCGGGCGTTCGCCCGCTGGCGTCGGGATCGCGCATGCTGGCCTCGCGCGTGCGCAGGCCGTGCTTCCACAGCAGGCGATAGAAGTAGATGCGATCGACGCCGGCGGCGCGGGCGGCGGCGCTGACCCGGTTGCCGTGCGCCACCAGCAGCTCTTCCAGGTAGCGCTTCTCGAACGTGTTGGTCCACTCCTCGCGCGCCTCGCGCAGCGGGCGCCCGATGAGGACGGTGGCCTCGGGCGTGATGGAGCTCGGCGTGCGATACGACTGCGGCGCCTTGAAGTCGCCCAGGGCCGCGCACCGCTCCAGGAAATTGCGGAGCTCGCGGATGTTCCCCGGCCACTCGTAAGCCGCCAGGCTGTTCAGGAACTCCGGCGACTTCAGCACCCGCTCCGACTCGTCGTCGAGCGGCCGCATGGTCTCGGTGATGTGCTCGACCAAGAGGGGCAGGTCGCCCGTCCGCTCGCGCAGCGGGGGCAGGCGCACCTCGACCACGGCGAGCCGGTAGAAGAGATCGGCGCGGAACTTTCGGGCCTCCACCTCGCTGCGCATGTTGCGGTTCGTGGCGGCGATGACCCGCACGTCGACGGGGACGTGGTGGTTCGTGCCGATGCGCCGCACCTCGCGCCGCTCGAGGACGCGCAGGAGCTTCGGCTGCAGATCGAGGGCGAGCTCGCCGATCTCATCGAGGAAGACGGTACCGCCCGCGGCGGCCTCGAAGACGCCCTGGCGCGAGCTGACCGCGCCCGTGAACGACCCGCGCTCGTGGCCGAACAGCTCGCTCTCGAGGAGCTGCGGCGGGATGGCCCCGCAGTCCACGACCAGGAAGGGCTTGTCGCGCCGGCGGCTGGCCCGGTGGACGGCCTCCGCCGAGATCTCCTTGCCGGTGCCGGTCTCGCCCTCGAGCAGCACCGTCGTGTTGCGGGTGGCTGCCCGTGCCAGCGTCTCGAACACACGCTGCATGACCACCGAGTGGCCGATCATGCGGCCGAATCGCTCGCGCTCCTGGGCGGTGTTGTTGCCGCTGTCGGCGAGGAACGACGGATCGTCCCCCAACGCGAGAGCCGCACTTCCGCCTCGATGGCCGGTAACCACGAGGGAGTGCATCGTCGGGTTCGGCCCATTACCTGAGCCGCGCCAATGAAAACGGCCGGCGGGTGCCCGCCCGTCAGAGCTGGGCGGCGACGGCGGCGGCGCCCAGCAACCCCGGCTCGGCGTGGGTGACGATGTAGGCGGGGATGCGCGCGACCAGCGGCTGCAGGCGGCCCTTCCGCTCGAAGGCCTCGCGAAACAGTCCTTTTTGCAGGAACGGCAGCACGCGTGGCGCGATGCCGCCCGCCACGAACACCCCGCCCGTGGCCAGCACCGTCAACGCCAGATTTCCGGCCAACGCCCCGAGGACACCGCAGAAGATGCCGAGCGCCGCGGCGCAGACAGGATCGCTTCCGTCCAGTGCGTGCCGCGAGATCACCGCCGCCGGATCTTCGGCCCCCAGCGCCGTCACCGTCTCGGGACGGCCGAGCGCCCGGAAGGCGGGCTCCTCGCTGAGGAAGGTGTAGGCGTCGACCAGGCCGTGTCCCGACAGGATGCGCTCGTAGGACACGCGCCCGTACTTGGCGGTCAAATAGCGGAGCAGGTCGCTCTCGAGCCCGGTGCGGGGAGCGAAGTCGCAGTGCCCGCCTTCGGACGAAATCACCTGGTGGCGTCCCTCGGCCGCCGACCACAGCAGGAAGGCCTCCCCCAGGCCGGTCCCCGCGCCGAGCACGGCGACGGGGCCCTTGGGGTCACGCGGGCCGCCGCCGAGCGCCACCAGCTTGTGGGCGGGGACGGCCACGCTGCCCAGCGCCGCCGCGTAGAAGTCGTTCACCAGCCGGACCTTGGCGATCCCGAGCCGCTGCGACAGCGCGCGTCCGTCCACGACGAAGGGCAGGTTGGTGGCGCGGCAGACGTTGCCCTCCACCGGACCGGCGATCCCGAAGCAGGCGCGCGCAGGCGTCGCGCCGAGCGCCGGGACCTCCTTGGCCACCTCGGCCAGGAACTTCTCGGCGATGACGTCGAGCCCGGTGTGCGCGGGTGACGAGTACGTTCGGGCGAACAAGGGCTCGGTCGCGCCGACCTGGAACAGCGCCAGGCGGGTGTTGGTGCCTCCGATGTCCCCGGCCAGCACCACGTCGCCGGCCGCGACGCCGGCAGTTTCGGGAACGGGCTTCTCGGTCTCGGTCATGACGATCCTTTCGCCTCGAGGCCCGAGATCTTGGCGACACGCGTGGCATGCCGGCCGCCATCGAAGCCCGTGGACACCCAGACGTCGATGATGCCGAGGGCCTCTTCCTCGGACAGAAAGCGCGCGCCCAGGCACAGGACGTTGGCGTCGTTGTGCTCGCGCGACAGGCGGGCGACGTCGCGGTTCCAGGCATCGGCGGCGCGGATGCCGGGCACCTTGTTGGCGGCGATGGCCATGCCCAGGCCGCTGCCGCAGATCAAGATGCCGCGGCCCTCGGGGCTCTGGCGGACGAGCTGCGCGACCTTGCTGGCCTCGTCGGGATAGTCCACGCGGGCCGTCAGGTCTGCCGGACCGCAGTCCTCGAAGGGGAGGTGGCGCTCTGCGAGGTGGCGCGCGACGCGGGCGCGCAGAGCGTGACCCGCGTGATCACTGCTGAGGAAGATCTTCGTCGTCATCTCGGCGATGGGCGCGCAGCATGACAGCGCCCTGCGACCCTGTAAAGGCCGCCGGCGGCGTGCGAACCAGCCCGATGATCACCGCCGCCGCCACCGCAAAACCGGCCAGCGCCAGCATCCCGGGCGCGTAGCTCGAACGACCCTCCTTGAGGGCCCCGACCAGCGTCGGCCCGACGAAACCGCCCAGGTTGCCGATCGAGTTGATCAGGCCGACCGAGCCTGCGGCGGCCTGGCCGGCCAGGAACTGGGGCGGCAGCGCCCAGAAGGCGGGCAGGTGGGCGTTCAGTCCCGCTCCCGCGATGACGAGCCCGAGGACGATCGCCGGGAAGCGGTGCTCGAGCCCCGCCGTCACCACCAACCCAGCCGCCAGCAGCAACATCGGCAGGACGGCGTGCCAGCGCCGCTCGCCCGTCCGATCCGAGGACCATCCGAAGAGCAGCAGCGACGGCAGACCCAGCAAGTATCCGGCTCCGACCACCCGCGAGACCTCCCACGCCGACAGGCCGGACGCCTCCTTCACGATCTGCGGCACCCACAGCTGGATCCCGTAGGTCGGGACCACGATCAAGAAGAAGGCCAGCGCCAGCAGCCACACCCGACGGTCGCCGAGCGCCGCGAGAAAGCGATGCGGTCCGACCTGGCGCCGCGCGCGGCCCTCCTCGTCGAGGCGCGCCACCAGCCAAGCCTTCTCGTCCTCCGGCAGCCAGCGCGCGGCGGAGGGCCGATCCGTCAGGACGAACAACGTCACGATCCCGAGCAGCACGGCCGGCGCGCCCTCGAGGATGAACAGCCACCGCCACCCGGCCATCCCCGCCCAGTGCCGCTCGAGGATCAAGCCGGACAGCGGCGCGCCCAGCATGTTCGACACCGGGATGGCGGCCGTGAACAGCCCCAGGGCCTTGGCCCGGTCGCGCGCCGGGAACCAGTGCGTCAGGTACACGATGATCCCTGGGAAGAAGCCGGCCTCGGCCAGCCCCAGCAGGAAGCGCAGCCCGTAGAACTGAGACGGTGTGCGCACGGCGGCCATCGACATCGCCACCGCCCCCCAGGTGACCATGATGCGCGCGATCCAGCGCCGCGCCCCGAAACGCTCGACGATCAAGGTCCCCGGGATCTCGAACAGGAAGTAGCCGAGGAAGAAGATCCCGGCGCCCACGCCGAAGTCGCGCGGGCCGAAGCCCAGATCCTTCGTCATGCCCAGGACCGCGAAGTTCACGTTCACGCGATCGAGGAACGCGATCACGTAGAGGAGCATCAAGTAGGGGAGCAAGCGCCTGCGCAGCCGGCGGCGGACGCGCTCCTCGATCGAAAGCTCGGGAGACGGCGGCGGAGGCGAGGGCAGACTCGAGCTCATGGCGGGGCGCCATTGTAGACGCAACCGACCCCATCGTAGTCTCTCTCGCCCGCCGATGTCGCACGCCACCTCCAGCCACAGCGTCTTCCTCCTCCTCGTCGAGCTGGCGTTGCTCATCGGCGTGACCCGCATCGGCGCCGAGATCTTCAAGCGCGTGGGCCTGCCCGCGGTGGTGGGCGAGCTGGGCGCGGGGATCGCGCTCGGGCCCTCGGTGTTCGGACGCTTCTGGCCCGACACCTTCGCCGCGGTCTTCCCGCGCACCGGGGATCAGTTTCGTCTGCTGGACGTGGTCGGCACGCTCGGGATGACCTTCCTGCTGCTCCTGACCGGGCTCGACACCGACGTGAAGCTGGTGCGCAACCTGGGACGGGCCGCGTTGTTGACGTCGGCGGTCGGCATGGTGCTCCCGTTCGGGCTCGGCTTCGCGCTGGGGGCGTTCATGCCCGACGCGTACCTGGCCGCCCCCCAGCACCGGACGCTGTTCAGCCTGTTCCTGGCCACCACCATGTCGATCTCCGCCATGCCCGTCATCGCGAAGATCCTGGTGGACCTGGACCTCACGAAGCGAAACATCGGCCTCGTGATCCTGTCGGCGGGCGTCGTCGACGACACCGCCGGGTGGCTGATCCTGTCGCTCATCGCCGGCGCCGCCACGCACGGCTCCGTCCGCGTGGGCGACCTCGGTCTCACCATCCTTTATCTGGTCGTGTTCCTGCTGGGCGCCGTCTTCGTGATGGGGCCGGTGCTCCGGTTCCTGGTGCGGGTCACCGTCGAGCGGTTCCGCGTCGCCGACTCCGACCTGGCTCTGATCGTGGTCACCACCTTGCTGTGCGCGGCGCTGACCGAACGAATCGGCATCCACGCGGTGTTCGGGGCGTTCGTGGCGGGCTTGGTCCTTCATCAGGTGCCGCGCCTGAAGAAGGAGACCGTGGCGCGGCTCGAGTCGTTCGTGATGACCGTGCTAGCGCCCGTCTTCTTCGGGATCGTGGGGCTGAAGGTCGACCTCGGCGCGCTCGGGGGCGGGCGGATGTTCCTGCTGGTGCTGGCGGTCGCGTGCCTCGGCAAGCTGATCGGGTGCGCGCTCGGCGCCGTGTGGGGCGGGCTGCGGTTTTGGGAGGCGGCCTCGCTGGCGGTCGCCATGAACGCGCGCGGCGCCATGGGGATCGTCGCCGCCACCATCGGGCTCGGGCTCGGGATCCTCGGGACCGAGATGTTCTCGATCATCGTCATGATGGCGATCGTGACGTCGTTCATGGCGCCCATCGGGCTGCGGCTGACCATGCCGCGGGTCCGCATGACCGCTGACGAGCACAAGCGCATGACGGCCGCCGCGACCAAGGGCCTCATCGATCCCGAGGCGGTGCGGGTGATGATCCCGACGGGGGGCGGGCCGGGCGCGCTCGTGGTCGGCCCCCTCGCGTTCGGGCTGGCGCACCGCTCGAGCACGCCGGTGGAGCTGCTGTGGGTGGATGCGCAGGCGACGTGGCGCGGGCGCTTCGGGCGCGTGCTCGGGCGGTCGCGCGAGCGCGATCGCGACGCCGACACGCTGCTGCAGGTGCTGAAGAAGCAGTCGCCCGGCCCGATGGTCCCGGAGCTCAAGAAGGTGGTGGCCGGGAACGTGGCGCGCGCCATCTGCGAGGAGGCGGCGATCCGCGGGACCGACCTGATCGTGCTCGGCTCGCACCGCCCGGGGGACGTGGGCGGTCCGCTCATCGAGCAGGTGGTGGAGCACGCCCCCTGCCACGTGGCGATCGTCCGCGGGAGTGAGCCGCGGGCGGCCTATCTGAAGATCTTCGTGCCGGTCGACGGCAGCGTGGCGTCGCGCCTGGCGGTCGAGCTGGCCCACCGCTACGCCGAGTCGTCGGGCGCGGCGCTGACGCTGGCGCTGCAGACCGAGCGGCGGCCTCAGGCGAACGCCTACGCGGACGTGAGCGGGGTGCGCTCGCCCCCGCCCGAGCCGAACGAGGCCGCCGAGAGCGAGCTGGCCCGGATCTCGGTGGTGTTCCGGTCCTCGACGGTCAAGAGGACTGTCCTGTCGATGGCCTACGATCCGCTGTCGAGCGCCGTGAGCCTGGAGGCGCAGACCGGCAACTACGATCTGGTGGTCCTCGGCGCCGAGAACCGCGCCATCCAGCACCGCCTGTTCTTCGGCTACGACAACGAACGCCTGATCCGAGCGACGCAGGTCCCGGTGGTGGTCGTGGTCCCGAACGTGAGCAGGTTGGGGTGAGGTTAAGGTCGCGGCCTCAACACCCAGATCAAGCGCCCGCACGCGACGCTCCCGTCCGGTTGGCGGGGGAGTGGTCACGGCGGTACGAGGCAGCCTGCCACGCTCTTGCCGTGAGGCAGGTGGCCCTTCGCAAGGAAAAATGCGCGCGTGCAGGGCGGGTTGACAGTTCCGGCGTCGCTTTGGGACACTCTGACGACCGCGCGTCAGAAGAAGAGAACGAATGCGCTTTCGTCATGAGCTGGTTTCCGGGCTTCAATTCCGTCGGCTCGTTGATGGGATGCGCACAGCTCGACGGCGGGTGCGTCTGATTGCCATCCTGGCTTGGGCCGGAGTCGTCGTTGGGGCTGCGATGCCAGGAGCGTGCGGAGCATCCGGCTCGAGAGAGGACGGGGGAGCCGCCGGAGCGAATGCC
>Ga0105238_10006015_pt1 | contig 12028 bp, 8 predicted proteins | sample KBSC34metaG_FD_81526 | JGI IMG/M metagenome (GOLD analysis project Ga0105238, IMG submission 81526) | Corn rhizosphere microbial communities from Kellogg Biological Station, Michigan, USA - KBS C3-4 metaG | ecosystem: Host-associated > Plants > Roots > Rhizosphere > Soil | place: Michigan, USA... | reverse complement strand
ATGACAACGCGCTCAGCACGGGACCGAAAATCTCCTCGCGAACGACGCGCATCGAAGGCGCCGCCCCGGCGAGGATGGTGGGCTCGAAGAAAAAACCCTTTTCGAGGCCGGCAGGGCGGCGCCCGCCGATTACAACATCTGCACCTTCAGCGCGCCCGATCTCGACATAGCCGCTGACACGATCCCACTGTTCCTCGGATACCAGCGGCCCGAAGGTCGTATCCGGATCGAGGCCGTCGCCGATCTTGAGCTTGGCCGCCTGATCGGCGATGGCCGCAAGCAGGCGATCATGGATCGAGGCGTGCGCGTAAAGGCGCGATCCCGCTGTGCAGGTCTGCCCCTGATTGAAGAAGATGCCGCTCGCGATCGAGGCGGCGGCCGCATCGATATCGGCATCGGGCAGCACGATCTGCGGCGACTTGCCACCGAGTTCCAGGCTTACCTTCTTGAGATTGCCCGCAGCGCCCCGGACGATCAGCTTGCCGACTTCGGTGGAGCCCGTGAAGGCAATCTTGTTCACATCGCTATGCTCGACCAACGCCGCACCCGCATCGCCAAAGCCCGTTACCACGTTGAGCACGCCGGCGGGAAAACCCGCCTCGAGCGCAAGCTCGCCAAGCCGAAGCGCGGTCAGCGGCGTCTGCTCGGCAGGCTTCAGCACGACGGTGCAGCCGGCCGCCAGCGCAGGCGCGACCTTCCATGCCGCCATCGACATGGGGTAGTTCCAGGGGACGATCAGGCCCGCGACCCCTACCGGTTCACGCGTGGTATAATTGAGGATGCGCGCGCCGCTGCGGGGCGAAACCGGCAGCGTCTCCCCGCCCAATTTGGTCGGCCAGCCCGCATAATAGCGGAAGGTGCGGATCGAGCCCTCGATCTCGACGGCGCGGGTCATTGTAGCGGGCTTACCATTGTCCATGCACTCGATCACCGCCAGCTCGTCAGCATCCCGCTCGATCAGATCAGCAAGCTTCAGCAGCAGATTGGAGCGGTCGACGGCGCTCATCCGCCGCCAGACGGGATTCTCGAATGCCCGCCGCGCGGCAGCGACGGCGCGCGCGACATCCTCGGCGCCGCCATGGGCGACCTGACATATTTCATCCCCGGTTGCGGGATTTACGGTGGCAAAGGTGCGGCCGGACGCAGCGGGAACGAGCTCGCCATCGATCACCAGCTTGCGCGCTGAGCGCGAATATTCCGAAGCCAGCCGGCGGGCTGAATCGAATGCGGTTTCCTGCGTCAACGACATCGCCTCTTTCATCCTAGATCTGTCGCCAGCAGCGCCTGACGCACAACGTTTGAGCTGCACTTAATATAATATCAGTTTTCGAACAATACAAAAGATTTTAGATTTCTGTTGCATATACGAGACAATAGCGGCATGCGGTGAACGAGGGCTTTCTTGTGCTCGGCCCCGCTTTGGAAAAATGCAGGTTGCCGATGGAAACAGATTTCGCCGCTTCCGTTGACGAGCTTGCACGCCGGCTGGACGCGGCCCGGCAAGACGGCGGCGTGCCGGTGCCTGACGGACTCAGCATCGCGGACGGCTACGCGGTACAGGCCGCTGTCTTCGCCGCGCGCGGAAAGCCGCTCTCCGCGTGGAAGATCGGGCTGACCAATAAGGCCGCACAACGCGGGAAGGGCACTGACAGCCCTGCCGCGGGCCGCCTATCTGCTGACGCGATGTTCCCGTCCGGTGCGCGAATTGCACCACCAGCGGGGGAACTATATGTGGAAGGCGAGCTGGTGGTGGAACTGGCTACCGACCTTCTTCCTGCGATGGCCCCCTTTGACCCCGACAAGATCGCCAGCGTCATCGGACGAGTCCATGCCGGGATCGAGGTGGTAACCACGCGCTTCGTTACGTCGGAGCTGCCGATCGGAGCCCTGATCGCCGACAATTGCATGGCGGAGCGACTCATCATCGGCGAGATGCTTGCGACCGGATGGAAGCCGCAGTTGGCGGATATTCCCGTCGCGCTGGATATCAACGGACACCCGGTCGCGGTCGGCTCAACTTCCGCCGTCATGGGCAATCCATTGTTCGCAGTTGCGTGGCTTGCAAATTGGCTGGCCGAGCAGGGGCTCGGACTGACCCGGGGACAGCTGATCAGCAGCGGAACCTGCACCGGCATCACAGAGGCGGCAGCTGGGGACATGGTCGCGGTCCGCTTCCCAGGCTTTGGGAGCGCTACCGTTCATTTTACGGACTGAAAAGCGAATCGGACGGAGGAAAGAATGAGCATCGAGCTGGGCCTGGCAGGAAAGGTCGCGATCGTGACCGGCGGTGGCGTCGGCATCGGCAAGGAAACGGCCCGCAAACTGGCGCTGGCGGGCGTGAAGGTGGTGATCGCCGCGCGCACCGTCGCCAAGCTGGAAGCTGCGGCGGCGGAGCTGTCGGAGGCGACCGGCGGCACGATCGTGGCCGTGCCTGTCGATACCACCAGCAAAGCCTCGGTGCAGGCGCTGGTCGACCGTACAGTCGCGCTGTTCGGCGGCGTGCAGATACTAGTCAATTGCGCGGCCGCGCCGGGAGGCCTCGTGCGCAACGCGATCGAGGAGGCCGACGAAGACGCGCTGATGCTCGACCTCAATACCAAACTCTTCGGCTATTTCCGCATGTGCAAGGCATGCGTTCCCCACATGCGCAAGGCGGGCTGGGGCCGGATCGTCAACGTCGGCGGCCTGACCGCGCGCTGCACCGAGGCTCTGAGCGGCATGCGCAACGCGGCGCTCGTCCATTTCACCAAGACCTTGTCCGACGAAGTGGGACGAGACGGCATCACGGTGAACATCATTCATCCGGGCGTGACGCGGACGGAGCATATCGAGGACTGGTTTGCGGAAATGGCGGCCGAGGAAGGTACGACCTTTGAGGCGATCGTCGAGCGCGAAGCCGCTGGGCCGGCAGCCCTGAAGCGGATGCTGGAGGTGGAGGAAGTGGCCGATCCGATCGTCCTGCTCGCCTCCAACGCCGGCAGCGGCATCACCGGCGAATCCATCGCGGTGGATGGCGGCCTGTCCCGCGCGGTGTTCCTCTGAGATTATGGTTCGAAATTCGCGGTGGAGGCGAATTTTGAGAACCGCACTGAAATCCTGAAATTCCAGCAAGACCCGGAGAAAATATGTGGGCTTGGCCTGAGAGAATCACCCGTTTGGAAGCCGGCGGTATCAAGCTGGAACTGTTGACGCTGGATCATGTCCCCGGCCTGATCCAGGCTGCCGCAACTGCGACCGAGAGCGAATGGAACATGGGTTTCGTCCCGCGTCCCGAAGACATGAAGGTCTATGTTAGCCGTGCCGTAACGGACTATCGCGCGGGCAGGAGCTATCCGTTCGCCGTCTGTCTGGAGACTGGAGAGCCAATCGGCACAAGCTGGTTTCGCGTATTCGATCCCTGGAGGAGGAAACTTGAAATCGGCTTCACATGGTATGCAACCGCTCATCGCAAGGGAGTGGCGAACCTGCAAACCAAGCTTATGCTGATGACGTTCGCATTTGAAGATCTGCAATGCCGCCTTGTGGAATTTCTTGTTCACAAGGCCAATCTTGCTTCGCGCCGAGCGGTGGCTGGTTTGGGCGCGAACGAAGACGGCATATTGCGCTATGTCGTTCCCATGGGCGACGGTACATTTGGCGACGTGTTCGTTCTCAGCGTCTCGAACGACGAATGGTCGCGAGTAAAAGGGACGATTGCGGCGCGGCTGAAGGACCGGCGAGCTGCCCAACTCTCATAACAAAGATCGGTCCATCAAACTTTACCGGATGATTGCCCGGCAATTTCGACGCGCGATCATCATCCGCGGCTATGACGGATCGCCAGGGTGACGATGCCAAGGCTGAACGTCAGAATGCCGCAGCTCAGCCAGATCGCCGTGCTGAAATCGCCGTCATGTAGCGTCGCCCCAGCCGCTGCCGGGCCAAAGCCGGTTCCGAAGGTCTGGATCGCACCCATCGCGCATACTATACGGCCGCGGCCATCCGCCTCGCAGCAAAGGCCCGACAGCAGCGGCTGGGCAAAATTCCATCCGAAGAGCAGCAGGACCGCCGCGGCGATGAAGTTCGTGGCCGGCACGGTGCCCAGGAAGAGCTGGAAGCTGAGCAGCGACACGATGCCGCTAAGGCCCAACGGGATCGTGCGTCCCCATCTTGACGGTATCCACCCGGCCAGGGCAGCACCCAGCACACCAGCCAGGGTGCCGAGCGACAGACCCTGCGCGACGGTGTCCGGGCCAAGCCCGCTGGCTTGTCCAATTCGCTCCGTATAACTCCACATCGCGCCGGTCGCGAAGAAGTAGAAGAACACACCGATCAGCGCGGCGATCGCCAATCCCCATTTGATCCGCCCCTCCGCCGTGAAGATGTCGTCCTCCCGCCGCCCGTCGGGAAAGAAGAACAGGCAGGCGCCACAGGCGATGGCGGCGATGGCATTGGCCAGGAACAGGCGCTCAGGCGAAAAGTGCGTGATCAGCCAGGGCATCGAATAGAGCAGCATCGAGCTGACCACCGCGCCGGCGACGAGATAGATTGAAAAGGCGCGGTCCGGATTTGATGCCCGGCCGAGGGCGGCGAACGAAAAGCCTATCGCAATGCCTTCGCCTGCCCCCGCAACCACCCGCGCGGCCGCGATGGCGGCATAGCCAGCCGCAAAGCCGGTTATGACGTTACCCAGCGCGATCAGCACCAGCCCCGCCCCGACAGCGATGCGCCAATCGCAGCGCGTGAGCAGGAAAGTGCTGATCCCGATCGTGACCGCCATCGCGTTGATGTCCCACGCGGCGATATAGCCGAGATGGGCATTGTCCAGATGCGTCCCCGCCGCGATCACCGCGAGAAAGCCGGGCGTGATGAAAATGACGAGGGCGCCGATGATGCCGACGATCACGGCACTGGCGAGGCCCGCTTTGCTCAGGCGTTCGGCCCGTGTGGCGTATTGCGCCAGTGCGTCCGCCGGTGATGAAAGCTCCACGGTAAATCCTCTCCCCCCTTTTGAGCCTGTCACATCAGGCCAGGACGTCCTCGACCGACCGCGCGAATGTATCGACCAGTTCGTCTATCTCGTTGTTGTTGATCACGAGCGGCGGCGCGAAGACTAACGTGTCTCCCAGCGCGCGCGTGATGAGCCCCCGCGCCGCCGCCGCCTTCAGGACTTGACGCCCGGTGCGGTTCTGCATCGGGAAGGACTCCTTCGTCGCGCGATCCTTGACCAGCTCGATACCGATCATCAGCCCCCGCCCGCGTATTTCACCGACCGCATGGTGCTGTCCCAGCCGATCGTGCATGGCCTGCTGCAGATAGGGCCCGACCCTGGCCACATGATCGACCAAATGAAGCTCGTCGATCAACTTCAGCGTCGCCAACGCCGCCGCGGCGCCGACAGGATGCGCCGAATAGGTATAGCCGTGGCCGAACACGCCCGTCTTGTCGGCGGCGGCTTCGATCACACTCCATATCTTGGGCGAGATGAAGCAGGCCGACATCGGGAAATAGCCGCTCGTCACGCCCTTGGCGGACGTGAGCAGATCGGGCTCGAGCCCAAAGGCTTGCGCCCCCCAGTAAGTGCCGAGACGACCGAACCCCGATACGACCTCGTCGAGGACGAGCAGGATATCGTGCTTGCGCAGAACGGGTACGATCTCCTCGAAATAGCCTTCCGGCGGGGGGATCAGACCACCTGCGCCCATGACCGGCTCAGCGAAGAACGCAGCAATGGTGTCGGCGCCTTCCCGTTCGATGAGATCTTCCAACTCCCTGGCGAGCGAGCGCGAGAAATCCCGCTCGGTCATACCTTCCGCTGCCTTGCGATAATGATGCGGCGTGCCGACATGGAGAATCGGCCCCTGAGGCAGATCGAACAGATTGTGCATGCTCGGCAGGCCGGTAAGGCTGGCGGTCGCGACACCTGAGCCGTGATAGGCATTCCAGCGCGCTATGATCTTCTTCTTCTGCGGCTTGTCGCGCAGGTTGTTGTAATACCAGATCAGCTTGAGCTGCGTTTCATTTGCGTCACTACCTGACGCACCGAAGAAGACGCGCGCCATCGGAACAGGCGCGCGCGCCAGCAAGGCATCGGCACACTGCGCCACGACGTCCGTGGTCATGCCGTTGAACGTATGGAAAAAGGAGAGCCGCTCGCTCTGCCGCGTGATCGCATCGACGATTTCGCGCCGGCCATAGCCGAGATTGACGCACCAGAGGCCTGCCATACCATCGAGATATTGACGTCCGTCAATGTCGCGAACGCGCACGCCCTCGCCCGATGTCATGACCGTCGGCCCCTCATGCATCAGGTCGGATACTGCGGTGAAAGGATGGAACTGGGACTGCCGGTCGAGCTGCGCAACGTCGGCGGTGTCAATGGTCATGATGGTCTCCACATATCCACGAGTTCACGGGGATCCGGCCATATAGTCGCCCGAGATATATCGGCTGGCCTCGATGGCTCGTTCCGCAGCGCTAGAGCATATATCGCTACGTTGCAACAGTAAGCCTATATTCTTATGATTAGTTGTCAATAGTGAACAATATGCGAGTTGGTCCTGCGATGGCGCTGGCTGTTGACTCAGCGCGGAACAATCCCGAGATGAACCCATGGATGAAAAACCTGAAATCAACAATGTGATTGCCATGATGTCGTTCGCGGCGGTGGTGAGCACAGGCGGCTTCTCCGCCGCCGCAGCGGCTCTCGGATATTCCAAGGCAGCGGTCAGCCGGCAGATTTCACGGCTTGAAGCGTCGCTGGGTGTCAAGCTGCTCGATCGCACCACGCGCGCGGTTTCCCTCACCCCGGCGGGACGGGAACTTTACACGCGCTGCTCACGCATCGTCGACGAAGTTAATGAGGCGAACCAGGTGGTGACGGGCATGCTCGCGCGCCCGCGCGGCGAACTGAAAGTGAATGCGCCGGTCGTCTCCTCGCTCTTCGAAGTGACCAAGATCATCCCGCGCTTTCTGCAGGAATATCCGGACATTCGCCTGTTTCTCAACCTGTCGGACAGCCGGGCCGATCTCCTGAAGGGGCGGTTCGACGTGGCGTTCTGGGTCGGCGATCCATATGATTCCAATCTCGATACTGTCCGGCTGCGCCACTATGGCATGGTGCTGGTCGGTGCTCCCCAATATCTCGCGAAGCATGGCCATCCGATGGTACCCAGCGACCTCAAGGAACATGTCTGCATATCCGAGACCCACTTGTCGCGCGTCGGGGAATGGCATCTGTCCGACGACATCACCGTCTCGGTCAATCGCGGGCCGCTGACATCCAACTCAGTCCGTTTGGCGCGTGAAGCGGCGCTGGGAGCGCTCGGCATCAGCTATCTCCCCTCCTTCATAGTGGAGGAGGACATAGCGCAAGGCCGGCTGCAGGCGCTGCTGCCAGACCTCGTGACCCAGCAAATCCCACTGTATCTCATGTTTCCGAAAGGCAATTATGCGCTGGCCAAGGTCCGTGCCTTCGTCGACTTTTTAAGAAAGGAGATTGGCGGCGACGGAAAATTGTCTTCGCCGGGCACGATGGGACTTGTCGCCACTGCTGATCCGAACCGCAAGAAAGCTCGGACCAAGAAAGCTCAGATATCGTAGCAATCGTTGGTCGCTCCGAATTCCATGGCGCCAAAGTTGCGCGCATAAGGGTATGGATTGTTTGCGACATGCGCGCGGGCGCAGTGAATGTCGAGAAATGCCTGCTGGATGACATTGCCGCGATAGATAGCCTTGCCGCCCGAAAACAGCATCAGCTTGTCGATCGCTGTCACACAACGGCTGACCATGCTGGTAGTAGAGAGGCCCAGCATGGCGCGGCGCGCGATCGGCCAGTCGCCAGATTCGGCACGCGCCCAAAGCTCGGCCAGATCGCGATCGAGTCGCAGTTCGAGATCGTCAAGGGTCAGGCTGATTTCAGCCGCGGCCTCCTGAATCGCACTGTCCGCGGCAAGCTTCTGCCCGGTGTAGGTCGCGCGCTTGTCGCGCATTCCCTGCTTGAACACGTCGAGCGCGCGACGAAGGCTACCGAGCGACGTGGTCGAAACCGTGCGATTGAACAGCTGCGCAAACGGTATGCGGTAAAGCCTCGCGTCATGGACGGCGTGGCCGGGGCAACGCTGCTCGAACATATCCATTTCCCGAATGACGCGATGATGCGGCACAAAGGCATCCTTGACCAGGATGTCGTTGCTGCCGGTGGCGCACAATCCCATGACATCCCATGTGTCGAGGATCTCGTAATCGGCGCGGGGCACCAGGAAGTTACAGGGATCCGGCGTGCCCTGGCCATCCCTTGCAGGGATATGCGCGCCAAGGATCACCCAATCGCAATGAGCGGAACCACTCGAAAAGGCCCAGCGGCCGCTTAAGCGATAGCCGCCCTCGACCCGCTCGACCTTGCCGACCGGCATATAGGAGGAACTGATCCGCACATTGGCATCACCGCCCCAGACGTCTTCCGCCGCTTGCGGATCGAACAGCGCCAACTGCCAGTTATGCACGGCGATGACGCCATAAACCCACGCACTGCTCATGCATCCTTCGGCGAGGGCGCGTGCGATCGCGCAATACATCGCCGGGGAATGCTCATAGCCACCAAAACGGCGCGGCTGCAGGATCCTGAAGAAGCCGGCGTCGGTAAAATCCTGGATCGTTTCCGAGCTCACCTGCCGCATTGAAATGGCGGCGGCCTCCCGCTCACGAAGAACGGGTACTAGCGCCTCGGCGCGCGCCAGCAGATCACCCGGAGCAGGCGCTTCCAATGCGGCATGTTCGTGATCCCGGGAATATACACGCATGGACACTCTCCATCACCTTGATCTTGCCATCCCGCCGTGCATAGTTGGTTTACATAAATATGCCAATAGCATTATATTTTATTCACTGTTTCGTTATTGGAACATGTTATACAGGCGATATATTTATATAAGACATTGATTTTACAATGGTATATCCTATATATAGTGGCAATTCAGGATCTCGGTAGCCCAATCACGGCCACACATAGATGTCGAGCAGCAATGTCCGACAATAGTCGTCGACATCGTTGTTGCCCTTAGCTCACGTCGCGATCATTGGCTCAATTCCCGAAGCCGGCCGTCAATACGATAGCGATTGGCTAGGTGAGCCGCCATCGGCTTGACATGGATATCCGCCGTGTTTGTCTTCGCTATTGCAAAAGGGCTCGCAAGCAGTGATCCCGCCGATAAGCTTGCGGCGGCGCTGAAGCCCCTCCGGAAGGGACGATAACCTGCAATCACGGATCTGGGTCGACTCCGGAAGATGATATCCGACGCGGAGCAGGATCATGCGCGCCCGGTCACCCGACTGGCCCTTCGCCTTCTTGCTCTGACGGCCGTCCGGCCAAGTGAGATCAGAGGGGCCGGTGAGCGTGCCCGAGGATGTTGCCTTCGCGACCAAGCCACAATGGGAATTGCGCGCCACCGGAAAGCCTTCGTTCATTCATAACTGGTCTGGCGCCAGAAGTGGCGGGGAGCGATCTCGAAGCTCTATGCCGTTGAAGAACTCCTGCTTGAAGTAAGGCGTGCTTTCTGCCAGCGCATCTTCTGTTGGCGTGGATGAGCAATCAAGACCCCCCTGTTTTCTACGATGCCTCCGGACGTCGGCGCGTGCGCTTTCGGCTCGGCGTGATCGCATTCCTGCTGCTTTTGATCCTGTCGGTCGGCGCCTTCATCACGACGATCGTGGCGGTGTTGCCGCAGGCACCTTTGCCTTTTGACGTCGAGCATCCGTCCCTCCGGGCCACCAAGGCGCGGGCACCGTTCCATCACACGATCCGGCGCGCCTCGCACTGGCTGCTTGCCGGGCGTGGTAACCATAGCAAGCCGCTGCACGTTGCCTTCCATGTGCCATGGGATGATGCCAGCACGGCGTCGCTGGCCCGTCATGTTCAGGACATCGACTGGCTGATCGCCGGCTGGACCTCGATCACGGGCCCGGACCATCGGTTCACCATTTTTCCGGACGCCAAGGGACGAGCGATCATCGAGGGAGCAACGCGGCAGCCGAAGCTGCTGCCGATGGTGCAGAATGCTATCGACGGGCAATGGGATGGCCCGGGCATGGCTGCCTTGCTCCACGATCCCGCCGCGCGCTCCAAGGCGCTGGACCGTATCGGCGCTATGTTGGCGGCCGTCGATGCGCATGGCGTATTCTTCGATTTCGAGGATTTGCCCCCCGCGTCGCAGCGTGACTATCTCACCTTTCTCAAGGAAGCGCGGGCGCGCTTCGCGCCGCATGGCTGGCTGATTACGCTGGCCGTGCCGGTCGACAACTCCGAATGGAATCTCGGGGCCTATGCGGCGGTTGCCGACAAGTTGTTCCTGATGGCCTATGATGAACATTATCAAGGGGGGCCGGCTGGCCCGATCGCCTCGCTACCCTGGCTGATGCGGATGGTGGCCAAAGCGTCGCGCGGGATCGATCCCGACAAGCTGGTCGTTGCTGTCGGTAACTATGCCTATGACTGGGCGGATAATGGGCCGACCGATGCGGATTCGGTGGAAGAAGCGTGGCTCAAGGCGCGTGAATCCGGAGCCCAGCCAGTGTTCGACGCGGCCAGTGGCAACAGCCACTTCGCGTATGTGGAAGGCCCGACCCATCATGAGGTCTGGCTGACGGACGCGGTCACCGCCTATGACCAGCTCGCCGCACTCCAGAAGGCCGGTTTTCGTCAGCTCGCGCTCTGGCGACTGGGCACCGAAGATCCCTCTTTCTGGCAGCTTTTCGGCCGGCATCGCGAACTCCCCAGATCGGCCAATGTGCTTGAGCAGATCCCGGCGGGCACCGACGTCGACATCGAGGGCAATGGTGAGATTCTGCAGATCGGATCGGTGCCGATCCCTGGTCTGCGCCGGGTCAGCCAGCGGCGTGACGGCACCATCGCCAATGTCGTTTTCCTGCGTTTGCCCAGTCTCTACACAATCCAACGGACGGGCTACAAACCGGGTCTTGTCGCGCTGACCTTCGACGACGGGCCGGACCCGGTATGGACCACCCAGATCCTCGACGTGCTGAAACGCGAGCATGTGCCCGCCACCTTCTTCATCATCGGGGACAATGCCCTCACCAACCGCGGTTTGCTCGATCGGATGATCGCTGAAGGCCATGAGGTTGGCAATCACACCTACACCCATCCCAATCTCGGCATGGCGACCGAGGGTGAGACCGAGCTTGAAGTAAATGCCACTCAGAGGCTGTTCCAGGCCTTTACGGGACGGTCGCTGCGCCTGTTCCGAGCGCCCTATTTCGGGGATGCCGAGCCGACCACCACCGACGAAATCGTACCTGCCTATACTGCGCAGAAACTCGGCTATCTTACGGTCGGTCTGCATGTCGATCCGGGTGACTGGAAGCGACCTGGCGTCGACGCGATCGCCGACAGAACGGTAGAGCAGGTCGAAGCCTCCAACGGTGACCGAAGCGGCCAGATCGTGCTGCTGCACGATGCCGGCGGAGATCGTTCGCAGACCGTGGCCGCGCTCCCTGCAATCATTGAGACGCTGCGCGCCAAGGGTTATCGCTTCGTGCCCGTCTCCACACTTGCGGGCCTGACCCGCGATCAGGTGATGCCGGAGATTTCGAAGAGCGACCGACTTGCCGCGGCTACGGATCTCGCGCTGTTCACGGCCTTGGGCTTCGCCATCACCGCGCTTGGTTGGCTGTTTGCGGGGGCGATCGCTATCGGGATAGGCCGCGCGGTGCTGCTGTCAGGCCTCGCCTTGTGGCAGGCTAAGCGGGAGGGGCGCACCGTCTTTCCGACGATTGATCCGGATCGTTTTGTCTCAGTCCTGATCCCTGCGTTCAACGAGGCGCGGGTGATCGAGCAATCAGTCCGCCGCGTACTGGCGAGCATGGATGTCCGTCTCGAAGTCATCGTGATCGACGACGGGTCGACCGATGGCACCAGCGACATCATCAACTGCCATTTCGCGGATGAGCCGCGCGTTACGTTGTTGACGCTTCAGAATGGCGGCAAGGCGCGCGCGCTTAACGAAGGCCTGCTGCGTGCGAAAGGCGAAATCGT
>Ga0105238_10006013_pt1 | contig 12029 bp, 10 predicted proteins | sample KBSC34metaG_FD_81526 | JGI IMG/M metagenome (GOLD analysis project Ga0105238, IMG submission 81526) | Corn rhizosphere microbial communities from Kellogg Biological Station, Michigan, USA - KBS C3-4 metaG | ecosystem: Host-associated > Plants > Roots > Rhizosphere > Soil | place: Michigan, USA... | reverse complement strand
GCCGGACATCCCCGAATTATCGCAGGAGATTGGATCCCCGGCCTACAAGTGCGGGACGGCCCGCCCCAAAGCTAGAAGCTCTCCGTCCCCCACTTATGAGTCGTGAGGTACTGCACGAGCCGGAACAAGCTTTCGGTGAACAGCCCGACGATCACGACCAGCAGGATGCCGGCGAACCCGTCGGCGATGTTCATGAAGAGCCGGCTGTTGTCGATGTACCAGCCGATGCCGCCGCTGTTCCCCGTCGCGCCGAACACGAGCTCGGCCGCGACGATCGTACGCCAGCCGAATCCCCAGCCGATCCTCAATCCCGAGATCGTCATGGGGAGTGCCGCGGGCAGGAGGATCTCTCCCATCATCCGCATGCGGCCCAGCTCGAAATTGCGGCCGAGCCGCATGAGCGTCGGCGAGATGGTGGCGAACCCGACGGTGAGGGATGACGCGATCGGCCAGATCATCGACATCACCACGACGAAGATCAGCGACTGGCGCGAGAAGCCGAACCACAGGATCGCCATCGGCAGCAGCGCGATCGAGGGTAGCGGCTGGAAAATGCCCGTCATCACGCTCAGGAACTGGCGCATCCACGCATTGCTCACCGCCAATCCCGTCACGACCACGGCGAGCACGATGCTGATGGCGAACGACTCGAGGATCACCGAGAGCGTCTGCCAGATGTATCCCCAGAGCTCGCCCGTGCCGCCCGGTGCGATGCCCAGGCCCTTCGCCAGGTGCGCCACGACGTCACTGAACGACGGGAAGAGCAGCGCGTTCACGTGGAAGCCGCGCACCGACCCTTCCCAGGCGCCGCACAGGAGCGCGAGAACGACGATCTTCTTCAGCGCGTCGTTGTGAAGGACGCTCGCGACCCACGGCTGTTGCCGCGGCGGCGCCGCCCCGATGTCGACGGAAGTCATGGCTTAATCCTTGAGCAGGGCCCGCAGCTCCTCCACGAGCTTCAGGGCTTGCACGTCGTGCGGCGGGCTTCCGACGCTCGGGTTGTCGACGAGCGAGCGGATGCGTCCCGGGCCGCGGCTCATCACCATGATGCGGTTGCCGAGGTGCACGGCCTCGTTCACGTCGTGGGTCACGAAGACGATGGTGACCTTCTCGGACTCCGCGGCCCACAGGCGATTGAGCTCCACTTGCATGCGCTCGCGGTTGATGGCGTCCAGCGCGCCGAAGGGCTCGTCCATGAGCAGGATCTCCGGCTGCACGGCGAAGGCTCGCGCGATAGCGCAGCGCTGCTTCTGGCCGCCCGATAGCGTGCTCGGATACTGCTCGGCCTGGGGACCGAGCCCCACCAGTTCGACGTAGTGCATCGCGCGGGCCTTGCACTCCGCGGCCGGCTTGTCGTGCCATCGCTTCGAGACTGCCCACTGCACGTTCCCGAGCACGGTACGCCAGGGCAGCAGTCCGAAATCCTGGAACACGAGGAGCCGGTTCATCGACGGCTTCTTCACCGGCTTGCCGTCGACGCGGATCTCGCCGCTCGAGAGCGGGAGGAAGCCGCCGATCGCGGTAAGGAGGGTCGACTTCCCGCATCCCGAGGGCCCGAGGATCACGAACTTCTCGCCGCGCCGGATCGCGACGGACACGTCCTGCACGGCGACGACGGTCCCGCGCCCCCGCGTGCGCGGAAACGCGATCGACACGCCGTCGATCGCGACGAGATCGGGGCGCACGGCGGTCTGCACGCGGGACAGGACCGCTACCACTTCTTCCCGGCCTCGTCCGGGAACGCATAGAAGTCCTGCGGTCCCTTGGGCAGGTGCTTGAGCGCGCCGAAAGCATGCATCGCCTCCGCCTGCGTCTTCAGGTCCGCGTCGGTCGTGTAGCTCTTGTAGGTCGACGATTTGAGGTACTTCACGAAGTCCGCGGTCGACACCTTGTTGCCCGTCGACTTGGCCATCATCTCGGCGGCCTTCTCGGGGTTCGCGTTCATCCAGTCGACGACCTTGCGAAGCGCTTCGGCGTAGCCCTTCGTGACCTGCGGATGCTCGTTCACCGTCTTCGTGAGCGCGCAGGCACCCACGGCATAGAGCGAGCCCCACGCCTCCTCGATGCTCGCGATCTTCTTCATGTGCTCGTCCTGGAGGCGGAGCGCGAAGTCCGACGTCGCGAAGTGCCCGTCGAGCTGTCCGGCGATGAGCGCCTGCATCGCGGCCGGATGCGGCAGGTTCACCCAGTTGTGGTCGAGCACGTGCGGATCCTTGCCCGCCTTCTTGAGGATCTCCTGCACCGTGAAGTATTGCGCCGTGTTCGGGCCGGGCGACATCTTCTTCGTGGTGCCGATGAAGTCGAGGACGCTATTGGGGCCGTCGGGACGCACCATCAGGTAGCCGTCGAAGCCCGACGTGGTCTGCACCCATTTCCAGTCCACGCCCTTGTCCCACGACTGGAGATAAGGCCCCGGCGTGCACGATCCGAAGTCGAGCCGGCCGGCCAGCATCGCGTCGCGTTGCTGCGCCGTGGTGAAGATGCGCTGCCACTCGATCTTCGCGTTCGGGAACATCTTCTCCACGATGCCCAGCTCCTGGGCCACCGGCATCGGCCCGTAGATGAGGCCGAAGCCGTGCGCGAAGTTGTACGTGCCCTTGACCTCCGGATGCGTGTCGATGCTCAGCCCGGGCGTGACCTCGACCGTGGCGGCGAGCGCGGGCATCGCGGCGAAGCATGCGATTCCGAGAGTTGCGGCGATCGATCCGATGCGCTTGTGAAATGCCATTGCTCCTCCTCGCGATTCATGTAGTGGTTGTTGTGTCAGCGAACTTGCGTTGCGTGCAGCCCTTCGAACAGTTGCTTGGCCCCGCCTGCCTGCGCGAGCGACTCGACACGGCGCGCAATGTCCTGGGCACGGCCCTCGCCGATCCCGGGCGCGGCGCACGACAGGAACTTGCGACGGATGTCGTCTGAGCCCATCGGGTTTCCCGGCGTGCCGAGGTTGTGATGGATGTAGGAGACATGCTTCTCGCCCGAGCGCATCGTGAGCGTGACCCGTGCGGGGAAGGATTCCGGAAACTCCGGCAACTCCTCCACCGTGTACGTGACCTTCGACGCGATCGCGCGCGCGCGCGGATCCGCGATCTTCTCGGGCGTGAAGCTCCACACGTCGATGCCGCCGTCGAGGAGCGCGCGCGCCATCGTCCACGGCCCGCTGAAGCGCGCCTCGTAGGGCGTGCGCGGCGACACTTTCGCCGCGGACGGCTCGAAGATGAGCCCGATGTACCAGTTCGGCGCGTCGCACTGGATGTTCGCGATGTCGTCGATACGGTCGGGAGAGATCTTCCCCGCCTTGCGCAGCTCGAGGATCGCCTGGATCGGGGCATGGACGCACAGGCACGCCGGATAAGGCTTCGGCGCCATGAGCTCGACTTCCCAGGGCGCTCCGCCGGCCGACTCCCACTTCTTCGAGATATCCACGCGCGCGAACGAGCGGAAGACGCCGAGGCGATCCTCGAACACCGCGCTCGGGCCGCGAAAGCCCGCCTTCGCCATGCGCGCCGCGCGGATGCCCGACATGCCGGCCCAGCCCGGGTGCATCTGCTTCACATCGCTTCCATCGGAGAGATAAGCCATGAGCCCGGAGGCCATGCTGCCCGCGATGCCGAGCGCATTGAGGGCCTGCTCGGGCGACAATCCCAGCAGGCGGCTCGCGACCGCGGCCGCGGCGAATGTGCCGAGCACGGAGGTCGCCTGGAATCCGTGGTCCTGGAAGGGGCCGGGTGCCAGTCGCCCGAGGCGAGCCGCGACCTGGTAGCCCACGACCAGGGCGGCGAGGATATCGCGGCCGCTCGCGTCACGCTCTTCGCCGAGCGCGAGCGCCGGCGGCACGATCACCGCGCTCGCGTGCATGATCGCCGCCGCGTGCGTGTCGTCGAAGTCGAGCGCGTGCGCGGCCGTGCCATTCGCGAACGCGGCATCCTCGGCCGCGACGGACATGGCCGTGCCCCACACCGATGCCTTGCCGGTGCTCCCCGCCTCCTCGACGATGCGCGACGGCGCCGTGCCGACATCGAGCTTGCGCGCCGCGAGCGCCACGCCGATCGTGTCCAGCACGCACAGGGCGGTTCGCGCGAGCACACGGTCGGGGATTTCCGGCGCGCTCATCGAGTACCACTCGTGGATCAGACGCTCGGCCAGCGTCTTCGCCGTCGTGGTGGGTGCGACTCGCGTCGCGGGAATGGCAGCCATGGGATCTCCGGTCAGGGGCGTACGCCGTAGCGGGCCTTGGGCCCGAGCTTGGTGGGAAGCGTCGAGTACGCGATTTCGATGAAGCGGCAAAGGTAGGCGCGCGTCTCGCGCGGGTCGATGATGTCCTCGACGGCGAAGGCTTCGGCCATGCGGAAAGGCGACGTAAGGGCCGCAAGCTCGGCTTCGATCTCCGCTTCGCGCGCGGCGGGATCCGGTGCCGCTTCGATCTCGCGGCGGAACGCGGCCCGTGCGCCGCCCTGGATGGGAAGGTTCCCGATCTCCGCGCTCGGCCACGCGATCTTGAAATTGATGCCGGCCTTGTCGCACGCGGCCATGCCGGCCATGCCGTAGCACTTGCGCACGACGAGCGTAAGGGCGGGAACTGTCGCCTGCATGCCGACGTAGACCGCGCGCATGCCGTCGCGCAGCGTGCCGGCGGCCTCGGCCTGCGGGCCCACGAGGAAGCCCGGCTGGTCCACGAGGTACACGAGCGGGACATGGAAGGTGTCGCAGAGCTCGACGAAATGCGCCTGCTTGCGCGCCGCGCGCGCGTCCATCGCGCCGCCATACACCATCGGGTTGTTGGCGATCACGCCGACCGGCCGTCCATTCAGCCGCGCGAAGCTCGTGACGACACCCTTGCCCCAGGAGGGCTGGATCTCGAAGATCGATTCGCGATCGAAGATGCCCTTCATGAGCCGGCGCATGTCGTAGGGCTTGCGGCGGTCGCGCGGGATGATCTTCGTGAGGTGGTCGTCGACGCGGCCGACCGGATCGTCGCACGGAAGCGCCGGCGGCATCTCCCACACGTTCTGGGGCAGGAACGAGAGGAAGTCGCCGATCATCGCGAGGCAGTCTTCCTCGCTCTTCGCCACGTTGTCGATCGTGCCGGCGACGTCGACCGCCATCTTCGAGCCGCCCAGCTCCTCGCGCGTGACCTTCAGGCCCATCGCGCGCTCGACGATCGGTGGGCCGGCCGCGAAGACCTGGCTCTGCCCCGCGACCATCACGGACCAGTGCGCGAGAATGGCTCGCCCCGCCGGGCCGCCCGCCGCCACGCCCATCACCGCGCTCACGACGGGAACATGAGCCATGAGCTCGACGGACTTCTCGAAGCCGTGCACGCCGGGAAACACCGCGTGCCCGCGCTTCTTGATGGACGCCACGCTGCCGCCCGCGCCGTCGATGAGGTTCACCAACGGGATGCGGTAGTTGCAGGCGAGATCCTCGATGAAGCCGCCCTGCCCGCCCTTGCGGCGATCGCCGCTCGAGGCCGCGCCGCCACGGACGGTGAAGTCCTCGCCACCCAGCGCCACGGGGCGGCCGCGGATCTTCGCCACGCCCATCACATAAGGCGCGGGCAGCACGCCCTTCAGGCGTTGATTCGCGTCGTAAGAGCCGGCGCCGGTGAGCTTGCCGACCTCCTGGAAGGAGCCTGGATCGACCAGCTTCTCGATGCGGCCGCGGATCGTGAGCCGACCGTCGGCGGTGTGCTTCGAGACGGCTTCAGGGCCGCCCAGCGCCTCGGCCCATTCGCGGCGCTGGCGCAGCTCGTCGATCTCCGGCTGCCACGGGCTCGATTCGTTCACGCCGGCGTCGTCCAGCTTTCCCATGTCAGTAGCTCGTCGGCCAGCCGCGCAGCAGGTGCTCGCCCACGCCGTGCGTGATCTTGAGCGAGTGCACCTCGAGCATCTCGATCAGGTAGTCGCGCGTCTCCTCGGGCCTGATCACGTTCTGCACGGCGTAGGTGCGCGCGATCTCGTAGGCGCTGTTCTCCTTCTCCATTTCGGCGAGCCGCTCGTCGAACCCGGGCTCGCCGGGCCGCGTCCCGTCGACGATCGTCACGGCGAACTGCGGCGTCATGAAGCTCACCTCCGCCGTGGGCCACGCCGCCACCTCGTCCGAGTTGCGGCCGCCGCCCATGTTGAGATACGCCTGCCCGAAGGTCTTGCGGATGATGACCGAGAGCTTCGGAACCGTGACCTGCTGCAGGGCGTTCATGAAGTTCACGATCTTGCCCGTCGCCTTCTTCTTCTCGGCCTCCGAGCCGATCACGAAGCCCGGGGTATCCACGAGCAGCACCAGCGGGATGTTGAACGAGTCGCACATCACCATGAACGAGATGGCCTTGTCCGCGGCGTCCGCATCGAGCACGCCGCCCTTGAAGAGCGGGTTGTTCGCGATGAAGCCGACGCTTCTGCCGCCGAGGCGCGCGAGGGCGGTGACGAGCACCTTGCCGTAGCGCGGCTTCATCTCGAAGACGCTGTCCTTGTCGGCGATGCGCGCGACGACCTTGCGCATGTCGTAGACCTGGGTGCGAGTGGGCGGCACGAGGTCCAGGATGTCCTTCATGCCCTCGCCGGAACCCGCGGGAACGCTCGCCACGGGCGGCGCCTGGTTGTGATGCGACGGCAGGTACGAGAGGAAGCGCTTGAGGGCGTCGATGGCCTCCTCGTCGGTATCGACGACCATGTCGACCAGGCCCGTCAACTCGCTGTGCACCTGCCAGCCGCCCAGCTCCTCGGCCTCGATCTTCTCGTTGGTCGCGAGCTCCACCAGCCGCGGGCTCGAGACGGCCATCACGCCGCCCTTGCGCATCACGCGGAAGTCCGAGCAGCAGGTATAGAGGAAGGACGAGCCGTAGCACATGCCGAGCACCGCCGCGGCCCACGGCGTCTCGCGCCGGCGCTGGTATTGCGTGGGATCGTTGCCGAGGCCCAGGCCCATGCCGCGCGCGCCCATGGTGTCCGGCATGCGCGCCCCCGACGACTCGCCGAGGAACACCATCGGCATGCCGCGCTGCGTGGCGACGCGCTTCATGTGCGCGATCTTCCGCACGTTCGTCGCGCCGCTCGAGGCGCCGAGCACGGTGAAGTCGTTCGAAATGACCGCGACGCGGCGGCCATCGATCTTGCCGTAGCCCGCGATCTTGCCGTCCGCGGGCGTGCGCTCCGCGTCCTCAGGCGAGTGGATCGAGGTGCTGAAGAGGCCCGATTCGCGGAAGGTGCCGGGATCGAACAGCCGATCGATGCGCGTGCGGGCGTCGAGCAGTCCCGCCTTCTCGCGCTTCGCGAGCTTCTCCGGCCCGCCCATCGACATGGCCTTCGCGTGCCGCGTCTCGTATTCCGCGTCGATCTCGCGCTTGAATTCCTCGCGGCTCTTGCTCGTCCCGCCCGGGGCAAGGTTCTTCGTCACGGCGTTCATGCCTTCACAGCCTGCTTCGTTCTCGCCACCTTGATGACGCGGTCGCGCTCGAGCTGGTCGATTTCAGCCTGGGACAACTTCAGGATGTCGGAGAGGACGTCGGCGGTGTCTTCGCCGCACACGTGGCCCGCGTGCGCGATCGCGCCGGGTGTGGCCGACAACTTGGGCACGACGCCGGGAAGCGCCACGGTGCCGAACACGTCGTCCGGCATGCGCACGAGCATGTCGCGCGCGCGGAAGTGCTCGTCCTTGAAGATGTCCTCGACGGTGTAGATGGGCGCGGAGGGAATGCCCGCCTCGTTCAGGATCGACACCACCTCGTCCAGCGTCTTGGAAGCGACCCACGCGCCGATGAGTTGATCCAGCACCTCCTCGTTCGCCGAGCGCGCGACCTGCGTCGCGTACTTCTCGTCCTGCGCGAGCTCAGGCCGGCCCATCACTTCGGCCAGCCGCGCGAAGACCGCGTCGCCCATCGCCGTGATGTGCACGTACTTGCGATCCGCCGTCCGGTAAGTGTTGTTCGGCGCGGTGTCGGGCAGGCGCGAGCCCGCACGATTCGCCACGATGCCGAGCTTGTCGTAGATCGGCACGTGCGGCTCGATGAGGCTGAATGCGGACTCGAAAAGCGTCGCGTCGACCACCTGCCCCTTTCCAGTCCTGCTGCGCGCCCACAGCGCCATCATCCCGCCGAGCGCGGCATAGATCGCGGTCACCTCGTCGGTGACGGAGGCCGCGATGCGCGAGGGCGGGCGATCGGGATCGCCGGTGAGATGGCGCAAGCCGCTCAGGGACTCGCCGATGACGCCGTAGCCCGCGCGTTGCGAATAAGGCCCGGTCTGGCCGAAGCCGCTGATGCGGATCATCACGAGCCCCGGATTCGCGCTCGAAAGCGTGTCGTAGCCGAGCCCCATGCGCTCCAGGGTGCCGGGCCTGAAGTTCTCGACGAGCACGTCACTCTCCGCGGCGAGGCGGCGCACAACGTCGCGCCCCTTTTCCGACTTGAGGTCGACCGAGATCAGCTTCTTGTTGCGGAAGATGCTGGCCGCGTAGAGCGACTTGCCCTCGACGCGCTTGCCCATGCTGCGGACCGGATCGCCTTCGGCCAGCTCGACCTTGATGACCTCGGCGCCGAAATCCGCGAACAGGCGCCCGCAGAACGGGCCGGCCACGCTGGACCCGAGCTCCAGGACGCGAACGCCGTCGAGCGGCCCGCCCGATCGAGCAGCCATCGAACCTCCTCCAGGAGTTGATGCTCACGCCCCGGCTCATGCGACGCGGGGCTCTTCCTCAAACGCTACACCCTGCCCAAAAAATGTGTCAACATTTCTGTACATGATGTTGTGTACGGAAATGTCCACGGTGCAGAACGCGCCTCCAAGCTACTGTTCCGGCAGGGAATTCCGGCACGAACCGCGGCGTCCACCGAGATCAGCAACGGGGCCAGATTGCATTAGATGATGCTTACGACCGATCGCACGAGGCGCCGGACAGCGCCGAAGAAAAGAGCGAGCGCCGCGAGCCGCGCCGAGCGGGATATCGTCCAGCACCTTCGCGAGCAGATCTCGAGCCACGCCATCCCCCCGGGTGCCAAGCTGCGGGAGTCGACCCTCGCGCAGCAGTTCAGCGTCTCGCGCACGAAAGTGCGGGAAGCGCTCACCGCCCTCGAGTTGCGCGGGCTCATCCGGCGCACGCCGAATCGAGGGGCCGAGGTGATCCGCGTCGAGCTCACCCAGATCTTCGAGATCTACGATGCGCGCGAAGGCATCGAGGGCATGTGCATCCGGCTTGCGACCCAGAAGGCGCCTCCGGAGCAATGGCAGAAGTGGGTGGACCTCTTCGCCCGGGGCGGACGCATGGAATCGTATGTGAAGGGTGGCGACGTCGAGGGCTACTTCGCGCAGTACGACCTGCTCCGCCGCGAGATCATCCAGGCGGCGCGCAATCCGGTGCTCGCCGCGATGCTGGACTCCATCTTCGAGAAGACCTGGGTGATCATGCGCCGCGTGCAGATCCTGCCCGGCCGCATGGAGCAGGCGCTCCACGAGCATCGTGCATTCGTCGCCGCGATGCGCGCGGGCGACGCGGAAATGGCCGAGCAGTTGCGGCGGCAGAACATCCGAAGCGCGATCGAGACCCTCAAGCGCTTCCAGACCTACGTCCTCTAGCCGGATATGAGCACCGACGCTTCGCGCGCGGAGCCGCTGCCGCCGCCCCTCGCCGGGATCTGCGTGCTCGACCTCTCCCGCCTGCTGCCGGGACCGCTCTGTGGACAGCACCTCGCGGATCTCGGCGCGCGCGTGATCAAGATCGAGGACCCGAAAGTCGGCGACTACGTGCGGCCTTCCATCCGCCAGCTCGCGAATCGCGGCAAGGAAGCGCTGACGCTCGACCTGAAGAGCGACGCGGGCCGTGAGATCTTCTTCAAGCTGCTGGACCAGGCCGACGTCGTGCTCGAGAGCTTTCGTCCCGGGGTGATGCAACGGCTCGGGCTCGGCTACGACGTGCTCTCGCGGCAGCGTCCGTCCGTCGTCCACTGCGCGATCACGGGCTACGGTCAGTCGGGTCGGCGCCGGGATTTCGCGGGGCACGACATCAACTACCTCGCGCTATCCGGGGTGCTGGACCAGACCGGACGGGAGGCAGAAGCGCCGGTCATTCCCGGCTTCCTCATCTCCGACATCCTGGGTGGAACGCTCACCGCGGCCATGGGCATTCTCGCGGCGCTCGTGGGCTCGCGCGCCACGGGTCACGGGCGCTTCATCGACGTGAGCATGGCCGATGCCGTCCTGGCGCACTCCGTCCTTCCCCTCGCCGAATTCAACGAAACGGGCCGCGTGCACCGGAGAGGCAAGGGCTCGCATACCGGTGGCATGCCGAGGTACAACGTCTACGCAGGCCGCGATGGCCGCTACATCGCGCTCGGCGCGCAGGAAAAGAAGTTCTGGGAAGTCCTTTGCAATGCGCTCGGACTGCCCGAGCTCGCCGGCAGGCACCAGCTGACGGACGAAGAAGCCCCGCGCGTCGAGGCCGCCCTGCAGGCTAAATTCCGCGAGCGCGATGTCGGCGACTGGATCGCGCTCCTGGAGCCGCTCGACTGTTGCGTGGCACCTGTCCTGTCCTTCGAGGAAGCGCTCGCGGATCCGGATTTCCTGGCACGCGGAACGGTCAGGCGGTCGGCAAGCTCGGAGTGGACCCTGGGCCCGCCCTTTGCGATGAGCGACGTGCGAACGCCGGATCGCGAATCGCCTTCGCGCGGCCAGCACACCGATACGATCCTCGAGTCGCTCGGGTATGGCCGTGAAGACGTCAGGCAGCTACGCGAGCGCGAGGTCGTTTGACACGCGGGCCGCGCGCCTTGGCGATTCCGCCCACGCGCCCCTCCCTCACCAGCTCCGCGGCCAGGTCCGAAATGAGCGCGGCGACCACCCGGATCGCCCCCGTCATCGGCCCCTTGGCCGAAAACGCCATCACGAGCGTGCGGCTGATCGTGGGATGCGTGATGCGTGCAAGCTGCACGCGTCCGGCCGCCTCGAGGTGCGCGACCGCGCTATAAGGCGCCACCGTATAGCCGCCGCCCGCCGCGACCACCTGCACCATCGTCGAGAGCGAGTCGACCTCGAGCGGCACGTGCAGCGTCATGCGGTGCTTCGCGAAGAGCTCCTCCATCAGGCGGCGAACAGCGTGCGGCGCGCTCGGAAGGAAGAAGGGCCGGCCCCTGAGCTCGCGCAGCCGCACCGAGCCTCCTGCCGTGAGCGCATCGCCCATTGGCGCGACAAGGTGCAGATCGACCGTGCAAAGCGGCGTCTCGCCTGCGCGGCGCCTGGGACCATCGGCGTAGCGCAATCCGATGTCCACGCGTCCCAGCGTGAGCAGCTCGTCGATCACGCCGCTGAGCCCCTCGACCAGTCGCAGCCGCACCTTCGGATAACGTCCCTGCGCCATCTTGTACACGGGTCCCGCGAGGATGCTCGCGATCGAGCCGGGCATGCCGAGGACGATCACGCCCGAGGGCTCGCCGCCGAGCGCCTTCGCCTCGTCCATGAACTGCGCCGAGCGCGCCAGGAGGTCGCGAGCGGCCGGCAGCAGCACCTGCCCTTCGTCGGTGAGCGAGATGCCACGTCCCGTGCGGTGGAACACGCGATAGCCGAGCATGCCTTCGAGCGCCTGGACGTGGCGGCTCAGGACCGACTGCGACATCTGCAGCGCCGCGGACGCCCGCGTGAGGCTTCCCAGCTCGGCAATGCGCACGAAGTACAGGAGAAGGCGCGAGCTCAACATGGCGATATGCATTTAGTGCAATGCTGCTTTTGAGCATTGCGTCTTGTGCAAGTCTAGCGCGACGGCCTACCCTTGGGGGCTGGCATCCCCAACAACATCCAACGGTCGACCTCGAAGGAGAACCGCGTGAAATTGTCCGCCCTGGCGCAGCCCGCCGCTTCGATCGCGCTGTCCCTTGCCGCCCTGCTCGTCCCTGCCCTCGCGCACGCGGATGCGACCGAGATCCGCCTCGCGAAGCAATACGGCCTGGGCTACCTGCCCATGATGGTGATGGAACACGACAAGCTGATCGAGAAGCACGCCGCGGCGATGGGCCTGGGCGAGGTCAAGGCCACCTGGATGACGATCGGCGG
>Ga0105238_10006012_pt1 | contig 12029 bp, 8 predicted proteins | sample KBSC34metaG_FD_81526 | JGI IMG/M metagenome (GOLD analysis project Ga0105238, IMG submission 81526) | Corn rhizosphere microbial communities from Kellogg Biological Station, Michigan, USA - KBS C3-4 metaG | ecosystem: Host-associated > Plants > Roots > Rhizosphere > Soil | place: Michigan, USA... | reverse complement strand
CGCCCATGGCGCCCGCGCCGATGACGTGGAGGTGCTTGATGGAGGCTGGATCCCCGCCTACGCGGGGATGACGCAGGCCGTCATTCCCGCGCAGGCGGGAATCCACTTTTCCGAAGTCCTTCAGCCGCTCCTGCAGCTTGAAGATGCGGACCAGGTTCTTCGTGGTCGGGTGCGCGAAGAGGCTCGCGGTGGAGGCCGGATGGCCCGGCGGGATGTTCCGCGGATCGCCGCCGAAGCGCTCCCAGAGGTCGATGATCGCATAGGGCGCGGGATACTGGTCGCGGCGCACGCGCTCGGCGACCTTCTTCGCGGACATGCGCGCCACGAGCCCGCGGATGCCCGGCCAGTCGCCCGCCGCCGCGGCGAGCCCCGGCGCGTGGACGGGCGGAGGCGCCTCGAGGATCCTTCGCGCGGCGTTCTCGAAATGCCGGCGCGGCGTGACCGCATCCACCAAGCCCAGCTTCTTCGCCCGCCGGGCGTCGACGCCGCGGCCCGTGAGCATCAGGTCCAACGCCGCGGCGGAGCCGATGAGCTTTGGCATCCGCCGCGCGCCGCCCCACCCGGGCGTGATGCCGATCATCACCTCGGGAAGCGCCATGCGCGTCTTCGGCCCGTCGTCCGCCACGCGATACCGGCACGCGAGCGCGAGCTCGAGCCCCCCGCCCATGCAGAAGCCGTGGATCAACGCCACGGTGGGAAAGGGCAGCGCCGCGACCTTGTCGAAGACCTCGTTCCCGAGCCGCATGAAGGCGGTCGCCTCCTCCGCGCTCGCGATGCGCGTGAACTCGTCGATGTCCGCGCCCGCGGCGAAGCCGTTCTCCTTGGCGGAGAGGATCGCGAGGCCCCTGGGCGGCATCGACGCCAGGTGGTCTGCGAGCTGCCCCAGCTCGCGCAGCACCTCGCTCGAGATCGTGTTGGTCGTCGCGCCCTCGCGATCGAACGCGAGCCACGCCAGGTGGTCCGCGTCGAGGGTGAGCTTCCAGTGCCGGAGGTCCATCTTGTCGTCGTTTTCTCGGGGTCGGGGTTGCCGAAGGCTCAGTCTCTGCGCCTGCGGATGTGGAGCGTCTTCTCGACGTCGGCCACGGTCACGCCGCCCGCATCGACGATCTCGACGCGGAACGTGGGCTCGAACTTGGCGCCCGATGCGGTCGCCGCGCGCGCCTCCGCGATGCGCTCCTCGGGAAGGTGGAAGCGCGCCGTCACGGTGCCGCGCGCGGGCTTGAGGAAGCGCACCCGGGCCTCCTTGTCCCACACGACGTACTCGGGTCCCAGGTTCTTCATCATGAGGATCATGAAGAACGGATCGGTCATCGAGAAGAGCGAGCCGCCGAAGTGCGTCCCGACATAGTTGCGGTTGAGGAGCTTCATGTGGAGCTCCACGGTCGCCGAGCGGAAATCCGGTGCGATCTCGCGCACGCGGATGCCGGCGGCGCGAAACGGCGGCCAGAAGTTGAAGAGCCGGCGCATGCCGCCCGCCCCGAAGCCGATCCGCGAGAGGAAGCCCTGCGACATCGGCCGGCTACACGCGCTCGACCAGCATCGCCCCGCCCTGTCCCCCGCCGATGCAGAGGGATGCCACGCCGCGCCGGCCGCCCGTGCGCTCGAGCACCTTCAGCACGTGCAGCACCACGCGCGCGCCGGAGGCGCCGATCGGGTGGCCCAGCGCGATGGCGCCCCCGTCGACGTTCAGCTTCGCGCGGTCGAGCTTTCCGAAGGCGCGGTCGAGGCCGAAGTGCTCGCGGCAGTAGGCGTCGCTCTCCCACGCGGCGAGGCAGCCCAGGACCTGCGCCGCGAAGGCCTCGTTCACCTCCACCGCGTCGATGTCGTCCCAGCCGAGCTGGTGGCGCAGGAGGAGCGGCGTGATCGCGTGCACGGGCCCCAGCCCCATCTCCGCCGGGTCGAGCGCGCCCCAGTGCGTGTCGACGATGCGCCCGAGCGGCTCGAGGCCGTGCTTGTCGACCGCGTCCTCGGAGGCGAGCACGAGCATCGCCGCGCCGTCCGTCACCTGCGAGCTGTTCCCCGCGGTCACGTTGCCGTAGGTGCGGTCGAACACGGGCTTCAGCTTCGCGAGCTTCTCCACGCTCGAATCGCGCCGCAGCCCGTCGTCCGCCGCGTAGACGGTGCCGTCGGGGCCGTACATCGGCTCGATCTCGGACATGTGCCCGTTGTCCTGCGCGAAGGCGAGCCGGCGGTGCGATTCCACCGCGTACTCGTCCATCATCTGCCGCGTGATGCCGAAGCGCTTCGCGACGATCTCCGCGGTCGATCCCATCGAGATCTTCACCACCGGATCGGTCAAGCCGCGCAGGATCGCGATCACGGGTGCCAGGTACGAGGGACGGAAGCGCGCCGCGAGCGCCGCCTTCTGGCCGACCCCCTTGGCGGCGTACCACTGCGCGAGCCACGTCACCATCGCCGGGCCGAAGAGGAGCGGCGCGTGGCTCATCGCGTCCGTGCCGCCCGCGAGCACGAGCTCCGAGCGTCCCGCGAGGATGTTCACCCCCGCCGAGTCGAGCGCCTGCAGGCCGGAGGCGCAGTTTCGCATCACCGTCCACGCGGGCACCTTCTCCCCGCAGCCCAGGCGAAGGGACACCACGCGCGCGATGTTGGCCTCGTCCGCGGACGGGAGCGCGGCGCCCACGATCACCTCGTCGAACGCGTCCGGCTCGAAGGGCTGGCGCAGGAGCAGCGGCCGGCCGGCGGCCACCGCGAGGTCCGATCCGGTGAAGGGCCCGGGCCCGGTCTTCGCCTTGAGGAAGGGCGTCCTCGCGCCGTCGACTACAAAGACGCGGCGGCGACTTTCCGGCGGGGATCCGTAGGCTGCCATGCATCCTCCTGTTGGGCGCCGCGCGAGAGGTCGTGGGCGAAGTCGTCCACGCGGATCACGTCGTGGCGCAGGCGATCCGTGCGGACGAGGTGGTCGAGCTCGGGCTGGGTGATGATGCCCTGCGCCAGGGCCGCGGCGCGGCGCTCGGCGAGCGTGCGCTGCCCGAGCTTGCCCTCCTTCGCCGCGCGCCGGATCTTGGCCTCGATCGGGTCCGCGGCGATCACGGCTTCCATCGCGATGTCCAGGCGCCCGATCACGTCGTCCTCGCGCCGCGGCACGTACGCGCCCGCGGTCAGGCGATCGCGCGCGGCACCCGGCGTGATGAGGATCTCCGCCACGCGCGAGGCCCACTTGTCCTGCGGCGCGTCGAGCGTGAGGCCCTTCGGGAACGCGAGGAGGCGCAGCCACGCCGCGACGAAGCGGTTGGGGAAGTTCGCGAGCACGCCGTCCATCGCGACCTGCAGCCGGAAGAAGCTGTCGTGCATCGCCCAGGTGAGGAGCGGGATGTCGTCCTTCTGGCAGCCCTCGTCCTGGAAGCGCTTCACCGTGGCCGAGGCCATGTAGAGGAGCGAGAGGATGTCGCCCAGGCGCGCCGAGATCATCTCCTTCCGCTTGAGGCTCCCGCCGATCACGAACATGGAGGCGTCCGAGAGGAGCGCGAAGGCGGCCGAGAAGCGCGTCATGAGCTGGAGGTAGCGGCGCGTCTCGCGCGCGCCGGGGACGGCGATGCCCTTCCCGCCCGTGAGGCCCAGCCAGAGCGCGCGCGCGGCATTGGAGACCGTGAACGCCATGTGCCCCCAGAGCGCGCGGTCGAAGGCGGCGAGGTCGTCCGCCCCCGCGGCCTGGATCTCCTTCAGCACGAAGGGATGGCAGCGGATCGCGCCCTGCCCGAAGATGATCATCGAGCGCGTGAGGATGTTCGCGCCCTCCACCGTGATCGCGATGGGAACCGTCTCCCACGCGCGGCCGAGGTAGTTCTCGGGGCCCAGGCAGATGCCCTTCCCGCCGTGGATGTCCATCGCGTCGATGAGGATGGTCCGCATCCGCTCGGTCATGTGGTACTTGCAGATGGCCGAGATGACCGAGGGCTTCTCGCCCATGTCGAGCGCGGCCATGGTGAGCCGGCGCGTCGCGTCCATGAGGTAGGTGTTGCCGCCGATCCGCGCGAGCGGCTCCTGCACGCCCTCGAACTTCCCGATGGGCGTCTTGAACTGGGAGCGGATGCGCGCGTAGGCGCCGGTCGCGCGGCTCCCGATCTTCCCCGCGGCCATCGACATCGACGGAAGCGAGATCGAGCGGCCCGCGGCGAGGCATTCGACCAGCATCCGCCAGCCGCGGCCGATCTGCGCGGTGCCGCCGATGATCCAGTCCATCGGGACGAAGACGTCCTTGCCCGTGGTGGGCCCGTTCATGAAGGCGCTGTTCAACGGGATGTGGCGCCGCCCGATGTTGACGCCCTTGTGCGACGTCGGCACGAGGGCCAGCGTGATGCCCAGCTCCTCCTCGCCGCCCAGCAGCTTCTCCGGATCGAAGAGCTTGAACGCGAGCCCGAGGAGGGTCGCGACCGGTCCCAGCGTGATGTAGCGCTTCTCCCACGTGAGCCGGATGCCCAGCACCTCGCGGCCCTCGTGCATCCCCCTGCAGACGATGCCGAAGTCGGGGATCGAGCCCGCGTCCGAGCCGGCCTCCGGGTTCGTGAGCGCGAAGCACGGGATCTCGAGGCCCTTCGCGAGGCGCGGCAGGTAGTGGTTCTTCTGCTCTTCCGTCCCGTAGTGGATGAGGAGCTCGGCGGGCCCCAGCGAGTTGGGCACCATCACGCTCACCGCGGCCGTGCCGCTGCGGGTCGAGATCTTGGTGACGGTCTCCGAATGCGCGTACGCGGAGAACCCGAGGCCGCCGTACGACTTCGGGATGATCATCCCGAGGAAGCCCTGCTCGCGGATGAACTTCCACACCTCCGGCGGCATGTCCATCCGCTGGTGCGTGATGTCCCACTCGTCCAGCATCCCGCAGAGCTGCTCCACGGGGCCGTCGAGGAACGCCTTCTCCTCCTCCGAGAGCCGCGCGGGCGTGTACGCGAGGAGCTTCTTCCAGTCGGGCCTGCCGCTGAAGAGGTCCGCGTCCCACCAGATGCTCCCGGCGTCGAGCGCCTCCTGCTCCGTCTGCGAGACCTGCGGGAGGATTCGCTTGTAGACGCCGAAGAGCGGGCGCGTGAGGACCGCGCGGCGGAGCGGCCGGATCGAAAGCGCCGCGAAGACCGCGACCGCGATCCACGCCGCGGCGACGGCCGCGGGCGGCGCGCCGGCGAGGACCTCGAGCGCCACGGCGAGCGCCGCGAGCGCGATCGCCCATGCGAGCGCGCTCGCGCGGTGGTAGGCGAGCGTCCAGGCGATCGCGACGGCGCCGAGCGCGAGCAGGGTGGGGATCATCGTCGTGCCTCCTCATGGCCCGAGACGAGCTCGAGCTTGCGTGTGTCCGAGAGCGCGGGCGCCTTGAGCCCCGCGACGAGAAAGGGAGCGAGGCGCTGCAGCAGCAGCTCGTCGTTGTCCGCCTGCGTCACCTGCGCGAAGAGCTTGAGCGCGTCCGTGCCGGCGAGCGTGTACGAGAGCGCCCCCATCACGAAGTGCAGGCGCCACGTGAGCTCCTGGCGCGAGAGGTGCGGAAGCGCGCGCAGGAACGCCTCCTTGTAGCGCGCGATCATCCCCGCGTACTGCGCGTGCAGGAAGTCGCGGATGAAGGGCGCGGGATCGGCGTACGCGCGGCCCAGCACGCGCAGGAAGTGCTTTCCTCCCCGCTTCTCGTCGCGCGCGAGCCGCAGCGCCGGGATCAGCATCGCGAAGAGCACCTTCTCGCACGACGGCGGCCGGGCCCCCCCTTCGCGCTCGAGCGCCTCCAGGAGCTCGATCCGCTCCTGGTTCATGGGATCGAGCCTGCGCGTGAGCACCGCCTGGAAGAGGACTTCCTTCGAGCCGAAGTGGTAGTTCACCGCCGCGAGGTTCACGCCGGCCGCGGCCGTGAGCTGCCTCAGGCTCGTCGCCTCGAACCCGTGCTCCGTGAAGAGCGCCTCGGCGGCGTCGAGGATGCGGGTCTTGGTGTCGGCGGAGGTCGCGTCGAGCGCGACGCCCTTGCGTGCGGGACGCGAGGCGGCCATGGCGCGGGATGGATTCAAACGCTCGTTTGAATCGGCCATCGTAAGCCTGGCGCCGGGCCCCGTCAAACTGTTAGTGTGGATGGGCGCCCCGACCACCTCCCAGGGAGACAGAAGATGAAGAAGACGATCGCCGGATGCGCCGCGCTCATCATGATGTGCGGGCTCGCGGCCGCGCAGGCGCCGAGGAGCCCCTACGACATCCCCTATCCGCCGAAGACCCCGCCCTACAAGTTCCTGAACCAGCACGGGCAGGAGGTCGAGTGCATGGTCTCCCCGTGGCAGCGCGTGGACCTGGGCAAGATAGGACCCGTGCACATCTATGCCGGGGACCACTGCAGCATGCCCAGCGTCGATCCGCTCTCGAACCACTACAAGGCGCTCTACAGCCATTCGTGCGACCTCCACGACATCTGCTACTTCGCGCCCGGCAACACCAAGGCCTTCTGCGACGACATGCTCAAGTGGCACACGGACCGCGATTGCGAGCGCGACAGCGTGAAGGCCGTCTGCCTCGTGAACTCCGCCGCGTGGCGGAAGGGCCTGGAGACGCCCATCTCGACGCAATACTGGGAACGCAGCCAGGAGTGGGGCCGGCGCAACTGCCGCATCAACCCGCCGCCTCCGCTTCCCGTGAGCTGGGTCGCCTTCCCCGCGGGCGCGCTCCCCCCGGACACGGTACGCGTGGACACGGCCGCCACGAGCGCCGCCGTCTGCCGCGCGAGCTACCAGGGCGCGCAGCACCCGGGCCGCGTCTCGGGGAGCAACTGCAACATCGGCTACGGCGGCGGGGAATGGGGCATCGGCGCGGGCGAGGTGCTGGTCGCGAAGGCGGACAAGATCGCCTGGGCACCCTTCACCGGGCAGATGCCGCCGCGGGCCGTCGTGGGCGGCGTGGAGCGCGGCCAGGGGCTCGCCGTCTGCCGCGCGCGTTACCAGAACGTGTATCTCGCCGGAAAGGTCGTCGCGGGAAACTGCAACGTGGGCTACGGCGGGAAGGAGCTCACGCTGCGCCCCTTCGACGTCCTCGTGGCGCGCTAGGCGGCGCTCACGGCGTCCAGGTGAGCCGCAGGAGGGCGGAGCGGCGGAACTCCGCCGCCGCGCCGGAGAACTCGATGTGCCGGCGGTCGAGCGCATTCGCGACGAGGAGCGAGGCGTCCAGGCGGCGGCTGATGCGCCAGCCCACGCGCGCGTCGAGGGCCGTGTACGAGGGCACGGCCGGCGTCTCCAGGCGCCCCTGGTAGCGCCACGCGAGGTCCACCTCCCAATCCGGCGTCACGTTCCAGAGGGACCGGAGCGAGGCCGTCCGCTTCGGGTTGTTGCCGAGCGGCGGCTCCGTGAGGTTCACGTGGCCTTCGTCGAGCGTGGTCTCCTGGTTCGACGCGATGAAGCCGCCCACGAGGCGCCAGTCGGGCATCACGGTCCAGTCGGCCCAGCCTTCGACGCCGCTGATGCGCCCGTGCGCGCCGTTCGAGACCTCGAGCGCGCCGCCCCCCGGCTCGAGCGTGCGCAGGTTCCGGAGGCGGTGGTGGAACGCGGTCACCGAAACGGACGCGCCGGGCGCCACGCGCGCGCGATAGCCCAGCTCCGCCACGTCGGCCACCTCGGACTTGAAACTATCGTTGTTGACGATCGCGAAGGGAGGCTGCCCCGGCACCACGAGGTCGCGATCGATCCGCGAGGGCGAGCGCACCGTGCGCGTGAGCGCGCCCCACACCAGGTGGTCCGGCGTGAGGTCCCACGAGAAGCGCAGGTTCGGGAGCCACTCGAGGCCGGTGTAGGCGTTGTGCTCGGCCCGCAGGCCCGCGGTGACGTGGAAGTCCGCCGTGAGGGCGAGCTCGTCCTGCGCGAACGCGGTCGCGACGGGAAGCGTGCGGTCCTGCGGTATGAGCGCCAGCACCGGCGTCACCGCCGTGCGGTCGCGCGAGCTCCGGTACCCCGCGCCCCAGTTGATCTCGTGGTTCCCGCGCGCCTGGAAGGTCTGCACGAAGTCCACGTCGAGGGTGTCCAGCTTCTCGTCGAAGGAGCCCTGGTGCACGCGCTCCGTATGGTCGTAGTAGCCCTGCAGCAGGACCTCGGAGCCGGAATCGAGCACGCGGCGCCAGCGGCCGAGGAGGTTCGCCCCGGAGAGGTCCCGCGGGCCGCCGAGGTTGTCGACGTTCGCCCGGTAGGCGTCGCCCTGCACGGTCGTATTCCCGGCGCCGCCCGTCCAGTCCGCGCGGAAGCCCGCCTGCAGGCGCTCGAAGGCGTCGTGCGCCGAGGCGCCGGAGGAAAGCGCGAGGGAATTGTGCTCGGCGTATTTCGCGTAGACGCGGTACGCGCCGTCCGCCGCGAGGGGCGCCCCCACGCGCACCGCCGCGCCCCGCTCGTCCGTGCCGCCGTAGGCCACGCCGAGCGTGCCCTGCGTGCGCGCCGCGGGCTTGGTGAGGATGTTGATGACGCCGTTCACGGCATTCGTGCCCCAGAGCGTCGAGCCCGGGCCGCTGATCACCTCGATCCGGTCGATGTCCGCGAGCACGAGGTCCTGCGCATCCCAGAAGACGCCGGAGAAGAGCGGCGAGTAGATGGTGCGCCCGTCGACCAGGACCAGCATCTTGTTCGCCGTGCCGGCGAGGCCGCCGCGCGCGCTCGCGACGTACTGGCTCGCGTCGCCGCGGATCACCATGAGGTTGGGCGCGAGGCGCAGCGCCTCGCCGACCGAGGTGGCGCCCGATCGGCGGATGTCCTCCGAGGTGATCACGAAGATGGATGCCGGCGCCTCGACGAGCCGCTCCTCGCGGCGCGAGACCGAGGTCACCTTGAGGTTCGCGAGCTGCTCGAGCGAGTAGTCGGCGAGGTCCGCCACGCGGACCGTGTCGTCGCCCGCGGCGGGCATCGCGATGCCGAGGGCCATGGCGGCGAGCGCCGCGATCGGTAAATTTTTCATGCGTTGTTTTTCGCGCCGAGGCTAGGATACCCGGTCCCGAAAAGGCTGCTGGAACATTCGTCTAGAATCCGGCGATGCCCATTTCCCGCCTCCTCGCGGCCGCCGCCATGGCCGCCGCGCTTCCCGCCTCCGCCCTCGTGCTGCGCGCCGATCGCGACGACGCCGAGTACCGCGAGCTCGCCTCGCGCTACGTCTCCGCCGTGCCGCTGGGCACCTTCGGCGAGGGCGCGCTCATCGCGCCGCGCTGGATCCTCACGTCCGCGGACGTGGCGCGTGCGCTGCGCGAAGCGAAGGGCACCGTCCGCCTGCGGATCGGCGCGGCCGAGCATCGCGTGCAGGAGATCATCACGCCGCCCGGGGGCGGCATCGCGCTCCTCCTGCTGGGCGAGGCGGTGGACGGCATCGAGGCCACGCCAATCTACCGCGAGGGCGACGAGGCGCGGCACGCGGTCGTGATCGCGAGCCACGGCGCGGCGGCGCGGATCGGCGACCCCGCGGCCGTGCGCGACGGCCAGGCGCGCGCGGCGATCAACACCGTCGATCGCGTGGAGCCGCGCGTGCTGGGCCTGCGGCTGAAGGGCCCGGACGACGCCTCGGACATGCAGGGCGCGGCCGGGCCGGGCGACGAAGGCGCCCCCGCGTTCCTCGAGAAGCAGGGCCGCCTCTTCGTGGCCGGCATCGCGCAGGGGCCGCGTGGGGGCGCCGTTCCCCGCGTGGGCGACTGGGATTCCTACGCGCGGGTCTCGGCGTACGCGGACTGGATCGACGAGGCGATGTTCAGGGCCGCCTCGGATGAGGCTCGAAAGGATTCGCCATCCCCGCGTGCGCGGGCGCCCCGGAAAGGAGATTGAAGTGCGTTTCCTGCTCTTCCTCGCCACGCTCGCCGGATCGGTGGCCGCGATGGCCGCCGCGCCCAGGCCCGAGCTGCCTTCCTGGTTTCCCCCGCCCGCGGGGCAATACGAGCCCCTCCACTTCAAGCATTTCGACTTCACGCGCAGTCCCGCCCTCTACCTGTGGGACGACCATCGGCGGCAGCGGGAAGTGCAGGTCGACGGCGCGTACTGGGAGTTCGATATGGGCTTGCCCGGCTCGAAGACCGCGGCGTTGAAGACGCCCGAGGCCGTGAAGGCGTGGTCGGACATCCGCACGGCGCTCGAGCGCCAGGGCTACACCATGGCCTTCGACGCGGGCAAGGTGCCTCCGGGGAGCATGGTCCTCAGGAAGGAGGAAGGCGGCCGCACGCGCTACGTGCAATACCACGGGGCGAACGAGATCCGCATCGTCGAGACCGGCGCGAATCCCTTCCAGGTGAAGTTGATCCCGCCCGCGGAAAAGCTCGAGCGCCTCACGACGGGCGAGGACATCCCGTACGCCGCGCCGATTCCCGGCAGCAAGCTCCTCCACGGACGCGACTACGAGCAGGGCGAGTCGCTGGAATATCCCTGCCGAGCGAAGGGCGAGATCCGCGGCACCCGGCGAACGGAGCGCGAATACGAGGCGCCGCCGGGCCTTTCGGCGTTCGCCGCGAAGGAAGCCTACGACAAGGCCTTCCACGAGGCGGGCTGGGACTACACGTGCGTGCAGAGCGGCCTGGTCGCGCGGTACACGCGCAACGGCCGCGACGTCTGGGTACATGTCACTTTCGGGCTGGACGGGGCGCCGGCGCGGTACACCATCGCGGCGAGCGACACCGGGGCGGGCCTGCGGGCGGACCTGCGGAAGGGCTGCACGGCGGCGCTCTACGGCGTGAACTTCGACTTCGACAAGGCGACGCTGCGCCCCGATTCGGAGCCGGCCCTGAACCAGGTGCTCGCGCTCATGAAGGACGACCCGAAGCTCGCCGTGGAGATCGGCGGACACACCGACAACGCCGGCAAGCCCGACTACAACATGAAGCTCTCGGACGATCGCGCCGCGGCCGTCGTGCGCTGGCTCGTCGCCCGCGGCATCGCCGCGCCGCGGCTCACCTCGCACGGCTACGGAGACTCGCAGCCGCTCGTGAAGAACTCGAGCGAGGAGAACCGGGCGAGGAACCGGCGGGTGGAACTCAAGCGCAAGGACTGCAGGTAGCGGCTAGGCCGCGGAGAGCGCGCGGTCGAGGTCCCACAGGATGTCGTCGGCGCTCTCGAGCCCGATCGAAAGCCGCACCATGTCCGGCGGCACGCCCGCCTTCACCTGGTCCTCCTCCGAGAGCTGGCGGTGCGTGGTCGAGGCCGGGTGGATCACGAGCGACTTCGCGTCGCCGATGTTGGCGAGGTGGCTCACGAACTGCAGCGCCTCGATGAACCTGACCCCCGCGGCGTAGCCGCCCTTGATGCCGAAGGAGAGGAGCGAGCCCGCGCCGCGCGGCATGTAGCGCTGCGCGAGCGCGTGGTAGCGGTTGCCGGGAAGGCCGGGATAGTTCACCCACGCGACCCGCGCGTGCGATTCGAGGAACCGCGCGACCTTCATCGCGTTCTCGCAGTGCCGGTCCATGCGCACGGGGAGCGTCTCGATGCCCTGCAGGATGAGCCACGCGTTGAAGGGCGAGATCGAGGGGCCGTAGACGCGCAGGATCTCCATCCGGGCCTTCATCGTGTACCCGAAGTCCCCGAAGGTCTCGAAGAAGCGGACGCCATGGTAGCCGGCGGAGGGCTCGGTCATCGACGGGAACTTGCCGTTGTCCCACGGGAAGCGCCCGCTCTCGATCACCACGCCGCCCATCGAGGTGCCGTGGCCTCCCAGGAACTTGGTGGCCGAGTGGACGACCACGTCCGCGCCGTGCGCGAACGGCTGGCAGAGATAGGGGGACGCCGCGGTGTTGTCGACGATGAAGGGGACGCCGGCGTCGTGCGCGATGGCGGCGACGGCGGAGAGGTCCACCACGTTGATCGCGGGGTTCCCGAGCGTCTCGGAGAAGATCGCCTTCGTGCTGGGCTTGAGGGCCTTCCGGAAATTCTCCGGATCGTCCGGGTCCACCAGCGTCGACTCGATGCCCAGCTTCCGGAAGTTGACCGAGAGCATCGTGTGCGTGCCGCCGTACACCTTGGCGGACGAGACGACGTGGTCGCCCGCCTCGAGGATGTTGAGGAACGCGACCATCTCCGCGGCCTGGCCGGAGGCGGTGGCGACCGCGGCCCGCCCGCCCT